>Ga0070741_10005473_pt1 | contig 28207 bp, 19 predicted proteins | sample Coa_R1_4_FD_66440 | JGI IMG/M metagenome (GOLD analysis project Ga0070741, IMG submission 66440) | Surface soil microbial communities from Centralia Pennsylvania, which are recovering from an underground coalmine fire - Coalmine... | ecosystem: Environmental > Terrestrial > Soil > Unclassified ... | reverse complement strand
CTTCAGACCCACTCATCTCAGGCTGCTTAAAACACACTCATCAAGTGCCCACGAAAAAAACAAGTGGACACTTCATGGCACACTCTACCGCTGTCAACTGGGGCTGGACGTACGCTTACTGTGCAACCCCGGCCATCACACGCGCTGCACGCCAACCTTGGAATGCATCCGCCCCGGCTTCGAAAGCAACGCCAAGTCCAGCTGTGCCTATTTGAATAGCCGCGTTGGACAGCATGAAGTTGATGGCTCCAAAGCCATCGGTTGCGATCATTTGCGCGCCAGCTCGGTTACTCGCAGCGTCCCCAGGCAAATCAACATCCGTTTGCACGTATGTTCCTGCCGCACTTCCATCCGCTAGTTGAATCTTTCCGCCACCCCAATGCTCACCATCTGCCACCGCATTCTTCATGTTCTGGGCGAAATCGGTATCGCTTTGGTCACTGCAATTCTTTCCGTATTGATCGCAAACATGGTAGTTGTTGCCATCTGGATCGGTGTATTTGAGCGGATTGTTGCGACCATACGCATATCCGTTCCACGATTGCGGGTCGTCCATGTGCATGATTGCGCTCAGATTCGCTTCATCGGGGCTGAGGAACCGGCCCATCGTAGACGCATAGTATCTGGCCCCGAAGTAGTCGTTTCCGGATTCGGTGTCCCGTTCTTTGCCGGGTGAAACGAGATCGTTCTAAACATGTGTCAGAAGCACAAACAACGGATTCCGTCATAACCATGTGCCCTCATCGTACTGTTATCTTCGATCCCCAACTAGGAGCGACGTTGCCTAATACCGGGGACGAGCCCAAGTGGTCAGTGCGGCGATGCCGTCCTTACATCGCAATAGGGGCAACGCTCGCCACTCAGGTGAACCGTCAGTTTGATATCCGGTCCTGAGATGGAGAGCTTTGTCCAACCGACACCATGCTGCCATTCAAAGACGGCCACAATGTGTTTGGAGGCCGACTGCGACAAGTTCCATTGAGCGAGACAGGTCTGTACATCCTCAAGTTTCACAAAACTCTTGCCAACTTGAGCGATTTTGATCGGAGTTCCGTGCTCGTTCACATCAAATTCGTAAACTGCATTGAAGCTGGCGTGCGCTTGCAGGACACCCTTCGATAAGGGAAAAGAGCAAAATGCAATGTCCTGTCCATTGCATGCCGGGCAGAGCAACAGCGCCGCGATGAGAAGCACAAGCAGCTGTAGTTGACGTCGAAGGACTTCTAACATAATCACCTCATTGCGGTTGCTGCTTGTTCAGATCTTTCGTGTGGTCCTCAATCTTCTTGATGTTCTTGTCAACTGGACCTCCATTGTCATGTTGCCAGGGTTGCCCTTTAATCAGCGGAAGAGCATGTCCATACATTTCGTGAGCAGTCACGGATGAGAGATCGGCGGCTGGCTCAGTTGAAGTTCCGCCAGTGCCATCTGCCACAGTGACGCGAACATTTCCCGATGGAGATTGGCCTGCTGTCTGCGTATAACCGTCGTACTCGTTCGGAACCGTTATCCCGGACGGGTCTCCTCCAGCAGCCTTCACGACCGCTTGTTGATCGGCGACCGACTGATATTCAAATGGAACTCCAACAATGTCCGAGGGCTGACCTCCTTGCACTGATTGCCCGGTGGTGACCTCAACTGTCTGATCGGCGTCCACTAGCTGTTTGAGAGCCACCACATTCGAGTCCGTGCTCTTGATTGAGTCAATTGACGCTCGATCCAGCATCCCGCCTTTATCCACTACCACCTGTGATCGAACATTGCTTGGGAGCGTGCTCTGGATTCTCTGCACTGCGAGGTCAGTGAGAGGCTTGACCGCTTCACCGTCGGTATCCACCGATCCGAGGGGGTTGTTACGCGTATACGAGTACAGGTTCCAGCTTTGGGGATTCTCTGGATGCTGATCCGCAAAAGGCTTGTCAGGGCTCAACCACCGTCCCATCGTAGACGCATAGTACCTGGCCCCGAAGTAGTCGTTGCCTGATTCGGTGTCTCTTTCTTTGCCGGTACAACGGTACCACGAAAAACACACTGCGGACGCACAAGCGGCGGAGCGAGTCGTAGATGCAGGCACCGCCATAGTAGCTAAATCCATTCTTTCTGGGCTGGTCAGATTTGGGACACCCGCCGATAGCTACTGCGAGCCGCCGGAACTTGGCAGCGGCTTCTTAAATGCAGCCCGCTCTATGATCGAGGCATCAATTGCCTCAAGATCAGGTCGAAGACGGTCTTCGCCGAAGAAGCGCGGTCTATTGGCGTCTTGAGCGCGAGCCTGGAAGTCGCAGTTTCCGCAGATAAACCAGGTTCGATATGCATCGGGACTAGGGTGCGTAAACCAAACAGAAACTGCTGAGTTGTGACAGTTTGGACAGTCAAGGCCGTCAAGATGGCCCGTTAGAACTTCGTTTAAGAGGCGCACCTGTCCCGCGACTCTGTCCTCGTTATTGTGGAGGGGGGAACTTTCTTGCTGCTTCAACCTCGGCCTCCTTTGCAGCCGCATCTCCTGGACCAAATGATTGGGATTGCAGATTCTGGTTCACATGCAGCAATTCTTCTTCAAGCGTGTGGTTCAGCATTTCCTGAGAAGCGAATGCGCCATCTCCCAAAGCTGCGCCAGTCGGGGAACCAGAAAGTGACATGGCAGAATAACCGGACGGCATATCGGCGCGGATAAGAACACTCAATGGACTAGTGTCGTAGCCCGCGCCTTGTAGCGCGCCCATTGAAGTCTGGATCATAGAAGTCTCACCACTGCTGAAGCCTGTAAGTGTTGGCCCTGCCGCAGCCTCAGCACCTCCCGCAGCTCCAAGCAACGGTCCAGCTGCCATTCCCGCAGCAGCAGGCAGTACCGCCTGAGTGACAAAGGATGCTTGTGCTTGGGTTGTGTTTGAAGGTTGAAGCGTCTTTGGGCCAGGGGACAACACAGCCGCGGCAATCGCACCGGGATTCATTCCAGCAGCAGCTAACTTCACGGTGTTTACAACTGCGCTTCCGGCCCCCTTGAGAACACCGATCCCCACATTCTTTGAATAAGCCCCTACGCCACCGTCCCGTTGAATCCCTTGGAAGATTCCCCACGCAATGCTGAATTGGCACCCGATATCGCAGTGCCCATCCGCATCCGTATTGCTGAGTGGATTATTCCGGACGTAGCTATACAGGTTCAAGCTCTGCGGATCGCTGAATGAGGCAAATGGGACCGGCTCTTCTTTGGCGCTCCAGTCGGGGGAAATGAACCGCCCCATCGTACTGCTGTAGTACCGAGCCCCGAAGTAGTCGTTACCTGATTCGGCGTCGCGTTCTTTGCCGGTGAAGTGGTGCTCTGTGGCGTCGGCCACGCTGCTGTTGGAGACAGGGACGGTAGCGCGGCCATCGCCGTAGGGCAGGCCAGTAAAGTTGAGCACGGGATTGCCGGCATAGTCGGTCTGCTGACGGCGGGTGCCTAGCCAGTCGGAGAGGTGGAAATAGATCGGCCCGGGAGTAGTTCCGCCCGGGTCCACATCGTAAGTAGCGATCTGTTGTCCGGCGGCATAGACGTTGGTATGTTTCCACTGCCATGTGCCCGAGCTGTTCGTCATTTCGGTCATCTGTTCGCCGTTGGGCCCGAGCACATAGACGGTGGTTGCCGTGAAGCCGTTCGAAGTGGTGTCGCAACTCCACGAAGAGATCGTACCCTTGGCTACCCGGTGGCCATCGGCGTCATAGATGTACTGCGTCATCATATTGGTCCCGGAGACATTTAACTGCATGGCGCAAATGCGCCCTTCGCTGTCGTACAGATAGGAGTTGCCCGTGGTGCTGTCCGCTGTGATATTCCCCGTGGCGTCGTATTGGTGCAGACCATCGGAGATCTGGTTGTTGGCATTGTAGCTGGCCCCCGCGCTGGGCCCGCTCGTGACCGGACACGAGTTCGATCCTCCGTTGGAACTCGTGTAGGGCGTGGCCGAGCTAGTCTGCCACAGACGGTTGCCAAAGTTGTCATATTGCCAACAGTAGTTTGGATACGGATTGCTCGTTCCACTTTCAGAGGCCGTAGCAAGCCTGTTCAGCGGGTCATAGTACAAGGCCCAGGTGCTGTTCACCGAGTCGGTAAAGTTCACCACATTGCCCACCGAATCATACCCGCTTCCACTCCCAGGAGCCTGAATTTGGAAGCTGTACAGGCCGGCTGTCGATATGGTTCCGTCCTGCTGTTCGATCTGAATGCCGAGTGTGGCGCTTGCATGCTGGCTGGGGGTACTTGTATCGGCAACCTGAACAGTAATGTTGACGGGGCTGCTGGTCGTGGTCGGCGTACCGGAGATGATGCCCGAGGAGCTTAGCGAAAGGCCTACAGGCAGAGTGCCCGAGGTAAGGGACCAGCTATAGGAACCGGTGCCGCCACTGGCACGCAGGTGCATGCTGTACGACTTATTGACGACGCCATCATCGAGCGCCGTGGTGTCGACCTGCACTGGGCTACCTCCCGGAGTGGCAGGACACCATGGAGAATAGGCTCTTGTTGCCCGCATCACAAGAAACGGGAGTTCATTGCTTGTCCCGCCGCTTGTGACCACCTCCACGAATCCTGAAATTGCGTTCTCGGGAACAGTAAATTTGATGGAGGTGGTTGACCATAGTGTAGTTACAGCGGGAACTGGAGAGCCGTTATTATACGGAACGAACAAAACAGAGCCGCTGAAGCCCAGGCCAGTCCCGGAAAGCTCAAGAGGTGTACCGATAGGTCCATAGGCCACCTGGCCAGCTCCATATGGATTGCCGGCCAGATGAATCGGCTGCGAATTCTGCAAATCCGGATAGGGCGCTGCCAAACCGGTCAAGACCGGAACTTGTGCCGCTAAAGAGACCGTCGCGGTCACCATCGCCATCAATCCAAACAATCCATGCCGTACTTTCATTGCGAACCTCGTCCTTTCTTCTCCCTCGCAATTCCGATCGCGTCGAGCGTTCTCGAAACGGAGCGCTGTCATTGACAGAGACTCGATGATGTCTGGTTCACAAGAAATGACGACTGGCACGTTACGCGAAGTCGCGAGTCGTATTGCCGGCGTGTTGCCAGTTGACCACCCATCAGCCACCTGGATGGGGTATTGAACGGGGTGTATACGGGCGAATAAAACAAATCTTGCGGATGCGTGAGGTCACTCCAGGAACTGGCTACCGCGTTCAAACTGCCAGCCTCGTCAAAGGCCTGCGAGAAGAGGATGGCGTGCTGTGGATACGAGCCCGCCGCCTGGGTCGTGACTCCATTGCTGAACGCCAGCAGATTGCCCGCAAGGTCGTAGCAATACTGGAGCCCGGAAGCTCCGGAAAGGCCGATGCAATTTGATGATGGTTGCGAGGGCAAAGAAGGACTCGTGCAGTAGCCAGCCGCGCATTGCTGCTCGGTCAAAACCCGCCCCATCGCATCGTATGCGCCGAATGTTCGAAGTGATTGGGCATTCGAGGGAGGCGACGAGGCACAGCTTCCCGCCTGCGTCCATTCGGCTGCGAGCTGCCCCACGCCGTTCGTCGCCGTATCGTATTGATAGCAACTGGAAAGTGAACCCGCGGGACCATTTGTATAAGTCTTGCTATATAAGCGATTCAGCGCGTCATAGAGGTAGTTAGTTGTCACGCCCCGCGCGTCGGTCTTGGAGTGAAGATTTCCGTTTTCATCATAGGAATAGCCCACAGTTCCCGTTACGTACGATCCCGGAGTTGTTGGACAAGTACTCGTCGCGGACTCAGGATTGGATGCGCAAACAAGTCGCGATAGCGAGTCGTAGGTAAACGTACGCGACCGCGCTACATCGCCGGAACTATTCCCGGCCTGACTAACTGACAACAGGTTGCCTAGCGGATCATAACCATAAGTTGTCGTCAGTGTACCCGGCTCAACAACCTGAGTCAGCCGGTTCAGCGCATCAGAAGTGCGCTGCCATTGGTTCTGGTTCTCGTCCTTGAACGTCGTAGTAGTGCCGCTATAGGTCCAGGTTTGCGAAGTGCTGTCCGGATTCTGTTCCGTCGCCAGCCGTGAAACCGGATCGTAGCTGTAGGTCGAATAACCCCATGTCGACTCTCCGCAGTTGCTCGTCGGGGGATTGCAGAATGTCGGATTGTAGACTTGGTATTTTCGGCCCAGGAGGTCGTAGGTCGTATACGTATAGGACAGCCTACCTGATATGCCAGTGGTCTCCGTCGTCTCCTGCTCCCTGCCGAGCCCATCCAGAACTTGAACCCGTTGAACTGATGGATTTGGGCTCTGCAACACAGTGGTGTCTATTTCGTTCGAGTGAGGGTACGAATAGGTAATGCTCCCGCCATCCGGGTAGCTAATCGAGGTTGGCCTCATTCGGGAGTCCCACGAGTAGCTCGTCTTACTCAAGTTCCAATCCTTCTTCCAATTCAACAAACCTGTGTTGAGGTCATAGCTTTCATTTGTTACGTGCGCTACTCCACTCGTAGACGGATAAGTAATCGATGACAAGAATGCGTTCTCCGTGCCGTATTGGTACGTCGTCGAATTTCCTCGACCGTCAGTCGAGACGGTAGCATTCCCGAGATCGTTGTAATCTGTATAGGTTGTGATCGATGGCAAGCTCTGGCCGACGTATTTCGTTACACTCGTCGGCAGACCGCGCAAAGTATACGACGAGCCAAAATTTGAGTAGTCATGATTCGTCGTTCCGCTTGTGCCGATTAGTCCACTTTGGCCATTTATGCTGGTTTGGTTGAACTGATCGTAGTTCGTGGTTGTTTCGGATACCAGAGTGGAGGACGAATCGTAGACTGCTACCTGGGTAGGTCGGTCTGCTATGTTGGGCGCGACATATGCGCTATTCTGCTCGTGCAGATAAGAGTATTGGGTATTCCGCAGCAATGCTCCATGTGAGCCGCTGCCGTAATCATATTCCAGCTTCGACAGGGGATTGCCCCAGGAGACATCATTCGCCGGGTTATCGGGGCCCGAGTAGAATCCCGAGCGGGGGATGACGTCCCAAGTCGTGTCGGTTTCGGCTGTCTGCCCGCTCGCCGCCCAGGTGACCGTTGTGGACGTCGGCATGATCGCACCCGTTATCGTGTATCCTGTCGTCTTGGTCACGATCACATTTCCGCTGCTTACAGAGCCGTTGAAAGCCCGCTCCTGAGTCATATAGCAGGGTGGCGGAAGCAAGGAACTTGGAATTCCAAACGGGTGAGGGCTGTATTCCGTGCACGTGTACTGAGTATCGTTGAGGTTGGGATCTGTAACTGTCGTTTGGCTGCCGTATTGGTACTGCCACTCTGATGTCTGGCCGTTCGAGACGACAGTCCGTGTCAAGACTCGGTCGCCGCTTTGATCTTGGTCGCCGTATGTGTAGCTGATCGTGGCTCCCGTCGGGAGGGTGATGGATTTAAGATCACCGAGTCCCGATGTGTAGTATTGGAAAGTGTATTGTGATCCGTCTTGAAGCGTGATGCTGTTCGGAAGGTAAAAGGCACTGACTGAAAAGCAGTTGTCCCCTAGGACGTGCCCGCCACAAAGGGATTGCGTATTCGGCGCAACCGAGGAGTACGCGATGCTGATGGTCTGTGTGTTGCCATTCTGATCCGTATACTGTATTGAGGTTGGCGCTTGATAATGTCCGGATAGCGTAACTGTTCGGTTTGCCGTATCTGTCACGGTTGTTGTGAAAGTGTCTCCGCCTCCGCTCGTAACTGCCTTGAGTTTATTGCCGTTCGCGTCCTCGATATCAACCTCACCATATATTGGAAAGGTATATTTCGTTCCATCCTTCATGGTCACGTCGTCGAAGGTGTAATAATAAGGGGTGCGATCGGCGTGAATGCCCGATGAATCCAGAGCGTAGAAGTGGGTTCCGGCCATATTGTTATCGCATGGTGGGGGCGTCGCTTCGAAGCCATTGGCTGGGAAGCGGTGCGCTGTGCCATCTTCGTCCACAAACACCATGTCATTGAGATAATCTTCACTGTATTCCTGGCTGCCGCCTTGGCCCTCGCACTCTTCGGTTATCACAGTGTCGTCATAATCCGCTTTGACGGCGCCAGGATAAGTTACCGCCCCGGGGTTACGATCTAGCGTAACAAAAAAGTCACTTGTATTTGGGTCAACATTGTAGTTCCACAACTTTGTGTCGTAGACGAAATTCACATTGATCGGAATTCCTATGCCTGAAAGTTTAAGAAGCGGGATTTCGACATGCAGATTTCCATTATTCAGTTGAACTGAATCGATGCTGCCGCCGGAGAATACACCGTTGATCGGGTACCCGACATTTCCACCATCAACAGGACCTGCGTTTTGCGAACGGCACACTGACGCGGGAGATAGCGTAATCCCCACTGTAATCAAAATGCCAACCACTCTCGGAATTGTTGCACGAATGCGCAGTGCATTCCGATAGAGTGATTCGCCGCCCCGCACAATTCTCGACTTCATCCGATCCTCTACTGAACACGCCATGGTTGCTCCTTTTGGAGAAGGGTTGACGAATTCGAATCTTCCTTGATTCCGAGCTTTCTCAATCTTCGTGCTATGTGCCGCACCTCAACGCGTCACGGTCATTGCAACGTCACCACCACTTCGATCACGCCGGTTCCTGTATCGAGATTGCCCACAGCCTTGCCGATCACTGCGCCCAGCATCCGATTGCGGTCTGTCCCTTTCATGGCGTAGCCTGGCTTGGAAGAAGTCACGAGAAGATCGCCTCGATGGATCGGGCCGTTCTCTGCGCTCACCTTCGTCGGAACAATTCCAACCATTGCCATGGGAATCTCCTGTGCACTCTTCGACAGTGACTCCCTGCGCCCGATCACTCCGGGTTTGGTGGCGAAGATGCCTGTCACCATCGATGAATACGGTTCCGAAGACTTCTCAACCTCTCCGTCAGCGTCGGATCCCAGCACCAGCACATCGCCTGGTTCATAGTGCTTGCGGTCTCCGCTGGCATTCACAGCTTCCGCGTAATCGCCGCCGCATAACACGCCCGTCCACGCGGTCGTCTGTTGCGTGCCATCGGGATAAACTATTCCCCCGGTATCACCGCCGGAAGCGGATGTGCGTATTGTGCCCGCGACATCAAGAGGTTTGCCTGGCGACGTCGTGCCGATGCCCACGTTGCCGTTAAAGTAGGACTGCAAGCCAGCGACAGGAGAGTATATTCCGTAATTATTGCCTGCAGCGACTCCGTCAATATACAAACCTGTCTCTGTGGCGATGCCATTTGACACGTAGCTATAGTAAGCGGCTTTCGCGGACGTGTCAGTGGCAGGCAAGATGGAGGATATACCGATATTGGTGTACCCGATCTTTGTTATAAACCCCGAATTAGGAGTGGCATTGGTTACGCTAAGCGCGGACGCACTGGCCGCTGAACTACCAGAAAAATTAGAAGCGGTGTAAATACCGACATCACCACTACTGTCCATTCGTAGCCCTGAAGTTGCGTCTGCCCACGGAGCAATAACTAGTGCACCGGTGCCCACACTGCCGGAGGAATAAATAATGCCTTCGTCGCCTGCCTGAACGATGCCGTTGTAATTCCACGCTCCAAGGCTCGGATACGTAGCCACAAAATGGCCGTCGCTTCCTCCACCGAATAGAGCCCACTGCGAAGACTGCGAAGTTCCAATACCGACTTTCATTGCGCCATTTTCGATGTCGAGTGCTGCGCTCGGATTTGTCGTTCCGATCCCCACATTTCCGTTTTGCGGCCAAGGAGAGGTGTTCTGAGCGCAAAGGCTGGCAGCCGTTGTCAACAGTCCGCTGAATGCCAGAATCACAATTTTTTTCATCTTTCGCAGTCTCCTCTCACCTCGTCCATGGATACGCCAAAGGCCGTATAGCCTTGCCGCCTCTTTCGATCACTGCAGGGTGATGCCAACCTCAATGACGCCGACGCCCGAATCTAGGCTGCCCAATGCTTTGCCGATCACCGCTCCCAGCATTCGGTTCCGATCGGTCCCCTTCATCGCATAGCCGGGGGTGGACGAGGTTACGAGCAGATCTCCAGGGTTAATTGCGCCGTTTTCCGCAGTCACTTTGGTCGGCACGATGCCGATCATGGCCATGGGCACTTCGTCCTCGCCCTTCGGCGCAGTCTGCCTTCTGCCAACCATGCCTGGCTTTGTGGAGTAGATCCCCAATACTGAAGTGGAATATGGCTCTGCAGACTTGAGAAACTTCCCCGGCGCACGAGGATCGATCACCAGAACATCGCCTGGCTCATACTTCTTGCGATTCCCGGTTACGTCTACTGATTCCGCATAGTCCCCGCCACAAAGAACGCCGGTCCAGGCGGTCGTCTGCTGTGTGCCGTCCGGGTAGTACACCGGCCCGGAGGCGTGAACAGAACCTGCTACGTCAAGCGTGTACTGCGGGCTCGTCGTGCCGACGCCCACGTTGCCGCTGTCCATCAATGTTAGCCGCGAGGCGCACATCCCGCCTGTCACACAGCCGATGGTGTCGTAATCCCAGAACTGCAGGGAATTTCCATACCCGCCGGTCATGTTGTAGACGTCCCAATGATTGGCGGTTCCATTGGCGGTTTTGGAGGGGTTATTCCACTCGAAATCCGGGCCAACGATACCTGGGTAGATGGCCCGAAATACCCCATTGACGTTCAGATCGACATACTGGCTCGCCGTCCCGATGCCGACGTTACCGCCCGACACCGAGATGGGAGAACTGCCAAGCGTCGTGGATGTGCCTGTGGCGGCGGAGATGTAAGGGACATTCCCGACTGTGCCGGTGGCGCCGCTGCTTGCCACCGTTTGCGCCGTCGCGGTGATGGTCAAGGTTGCAAAGATTAATACAACTGCAGGCAATCGCATCGATATACTGCTCACTTCCTTTGCTGTTTCGCGGTTACGCTGGTTCGTGTTCATGGGTATCTGTGCTGCGATCTGCTCAGCGATCATTGCAATGTGACCAACACTTCGATCGTTCCTTTGCCTGAATCTAGCGAGCCCATCGCCTTGCCGATCACCGCGCCGACTAGACGGCTGCGATCTGTTCCTTTCATGGCATAGCCGGGCAGGGAAGAGCTCACCAGAAGATCGCCGCGCCGGATCGGCCCGTTTTCGGTGCTCACCTTCGTGGGCACAATGCCCACCATTGCCATGGGAATCTCTTGGGCACTCTTCGAAAGTGTCTCTCTGCGTCCCACTACGCCGGGCTTCGTCGCGAAGATTCCGGCCACCATGGTTGAATATGGCTCCGCAGACTTTTCGACATCGCCGTCAGCTCCGGATCCGAGCACGAGCACGTCGCCTGGCTCATAGTGCTTATGGTCTCCGCTTGCATCGACCGCTTCGGCATAGTCGCCACCGCAGAGGACGCCGGTCCAGGCAGTAGTCTGCTGTGAGCCGTCTTGGTAGTACACCGGCCCAGAGGCGTGAACCGAGCCTGCTACGTCAAGGGTGTACTGCGGGCTCGTTGTGCCGATGCCGACATTGCCCTCCCCAAGAACCGTAAAGAGATGATTGGGGCGTTGACCTGTAGTCGAGTTATAGATGCCCGAAGAAACTTGGAAGGTAGTTCCACCTGCCTGATCGGTAGCAACAACCAAGCCATTGCCGCCGGCAGATGAGATTGTATTCCAACCGCCATCTGTGGCAGTGTGAACCCAATTGAAGGAGCCACCGCTAGTACCCGCTCCCATATCTCCATAGTTGATGGAATTATTACTAAGCTGTCCTTGTGGCGTGGTCGTGCCGATCCCAACGTTGCCGCCATAGGAATTGAGTATTAGGGGTGTATACGCGATACCTTCGTAGACAGACTGAATTAGCCCATATCCATTATTGGAAGCGTTGGCTCCCAAGATGAGCTGATGGCCACTGCTATTGCTGGCTTCTCCGATCGCAACTACATTTCCTGTTCCTACGACCTGCAGTGGAGCTCCAGGGCTTGTCGTCCCGATCCCCACGTTACCGTCTAGCTCAGTGATGGACGAATTGGTAAGCCCGGAAGGAGGAGTTCCTGCATCCAGGGGCACCGTTCCAGTTTGCGCATGAGCAATGGACGCAATGCCAATCAGCGTCGCTAACGTGCAAACCAGTTCAGTCGTTACTCTGATTCTCGCCATCTTCTTCACCGTATCCATTTGCAAGACCTTTCATGAACGCTAATCACTGCAGCGTGACGCCGACTTCGATTACGCCTATACCTGAATCAAGATTTCCCATCGCCTTGCCGATCACCGCGCCCACAAGCCGATTGCGGTCGGTACCCTTCATTGCGTAGCCGGGCGTGGAAGAAGTTACCAGTAAATCGCCGCGCTTGATGGCGCCATTTTCAGCGCTCACTTTTGTGGGCACGATGCCGATCATGGCCATCGGTACCTCGTCAGCGTTCTTCGCTGAGATCTGCCTCCTGCCCAGTGCGCCTGGCCTGGTGGAATAGATACCCAGCACCGCGGTGGAATACGGCTCGGCTGATTTGAGAAATTTTCCGTCGTGTTCCGGATCGATGACCATCACATCGCCTGGGCCGTACTTGGTACGATCCCCAGTCACATCGACCGACTCGGCGTAATCACCACCACAGAGAACACCTGTCCATGGAGTTGTCTGTGGCGTGCTGCTGCCGGGGAAATAAATACCACTATCAGCTTGTATGTATCCTGCGACTTCCAGCTTTTGTGCAGGCGACGTCGTGCCGATGCCCACGTTGCCACCGCGGGCATTTAGCGCCAAATTAGCTGTCGCTATTCCCCACTGGACGGACTGAATATAAGAGAGGTGATTGGTCTTATCTACGCCCATATACAGCGTGTAATCACTACCTGGGTTTGTGCCAGATAGCACTTGAAACCCGTTCTCCTGGCCCTCGTTGTAGCTCCAGGTGCCAGAGGACTGGACGGTTAATGCGGCAGGAGGATTTTTAATTCCCATGCCAATATTACCTTGAGTGTTTATCACCATTTGCGTGCAGCAAGTTAAGAAATTTAATCCGTAATATCCCGCAAGCTGAACCGCGTTGTAATTCGATCCTGGCAAAGTGAGACTGCTCTCACCAATGCCGTACCAAGGGGAGTTGTTGACAAGGTCTGTAAACGAGCTGGCAACCTTATAGCTTGAGGCGCTAGAACGCGCATCGATTTGCTCATTACCATCGATTTCGAGAGTCTGAGATGGATTTGTCGTTCCAATCCCGACGCTGTTGCCGCTGATGGCGATCGGCGAGTTGGTAATGGTTGAGTTCCCAGTGGAGGGGCTGGATGTAAAGGCCGGGACAGTGTTCGCGTTCCCGCTTCCGCTCACCGTCTGCGCCATCGATCCCGTTGTCGCTAGCGCGAAAAGCAATCCAATCGAACTTACCGGCACTCTCATCTCTAGGCTCCTATTGTGTTTCGACCGTTACTGCAGCGTAACCAGCACTTCGATGGTGCCCGCTCCTGAGTCGAGCGAACCCATCGCTTTTCCGATCACCGCGCCGAGCATGCGAGAACGGTCCGTGCCCTTCATGGCGTACCCTGTTCGCGATGAAGTAACCAGCAAATCGCCTTGTTTGATCGACCCATTTTCGGCTGTAACCTTGGTGGGCACGATGCCGACCATGGCCATGGGAAGTTCATCCGCATCTTTGACTAGCGATTGCCGGCGACCGATCACGCCAGGTTTGGTCGCATAGATCCCGGCCACCATCGTGGAGTACGCGTCATGCGATTTCTCAACATTGCCGTTCGTGTCGGAGGCAAGAACCAGTACATCACCCGGCTCGTACGACCGCTTTCCCCCAGACGCATTCACAGCCTCGGCGTAATCACCACCGCAGAGGACGCCGGTCCACGGGGTTGTCTGTGGAGTATTGCTGCCCGGGAATGTAATGCCAGAGTTCCCGACATTCAGTGCTCCATCGATCTGGGCCGTTCCGTTCACCTCAAGCAATTGACTTGGGGACGTCGTGCCGATACCTACATTGCCGCCTACTGGATTGAGTGATAGGCTGGCCAGACCACCGCTGCTATTCGGAGCCTGTACCCAACCTGCCGCTGATCCGGCTTGGGAACCGAGCAAAATTGCATTTCCCGACGCTCCCTGCGCTCGTATCGAATAAACATTTGGGGAAAACACAGAGAGCAACTCGCCGTTGAGACCTGGGCTTGTTGTTCCGATTCCCACCTTGCCGCTGCCGTAAGGCCCAGTGGCCCAGATAGTGTCATAGAGCGCGCTCAATGCTGGAAATGTGTCGTTTCCAGGATTTGATGCGCTATATGCAGGACTGCTTCCGCCATATACATCCACTGCTGCAATACTGACACTCATGACCCTCATGCCACCCGGGCCAGCAGTTTTGGCATCAAGTTTCCAGTACGGGGTTGAACACCCAGAACCGGTGATAGCGTTGGGGGGAACTTGTACCCATTGAGTTGATCCCTCATCAGCGCTACCCCAGTCATTTGGGACCGAGAAGCCGTGTGCGGCGGCATCGTTTCCGCCATTCCACCCGCCCTCGCACGCAAATCTCCAATAGCTACCTGGCTGTGTTGTAACGGTATCGGCCTTTCGTATGACCAGGTAATATTGGCGCGTGGCACCGGGCAGAACGGCGACGCCGGTAAACACACTCACAAAGTTGTCCCACGTGTAGTTTGTGCGAGTAACACGTTGCCATGTTGTAGAGCTATTGATGAGTACTTCGCCGCCAGGCATAGCGATCGGCAGAAGCGCTCGAACTACTCCATTTCCGCCAGGTATGATGTCGCCCGTTGCTCGCACAGAACCACCTACAACATCGAGAGCCGCGCCAGGATTTGTTGTGCCGATGCCGATGTTGCCGTTTTGCGGCCATGGATAGGTGTTTTGGGCATGCATTCCGGCCGCAACAGCAGCCAGCGTTAGAAAGACCAGCGTCGTGTATTTGCTCATCTTCGAAGTCCTCCTGACACTCCTCTTTCTCAACGCGGCAACGATAGCTTGTTCACGCTTTCGGCAGAACCATTCACTGAAGCGTCAGTAGCACCTCGATGACGCCAGTGCCTGAATCTAGCGATCCCATGGCCTTTCCAATGACCGCGCCGAGCATACGGCTGCGGTCAGTTCCTTTCATCGCGTAGCCAGGCTGTGATGCTGTGACTAGAAGGTCACCGCGATGAATGGGCCCGTTTTCTGCGCTGACTTTTGCCGGCACCACGCCGACCATGGCCATCGGCACATTGTCAGACAGCTTCGCGACTGCGGCCCTAAGCCCAACTACACCTGGCTTCGTCGCAACGATTCCCGCGACCATCGTGGAATACGGTTCACTGGACTTTTGAACGTCGCGATTGTCGTCTGAAGCGAGAACGAGCACATCGCCTGGTTCGTACTTCGACTTTCCGCCAGCAGCATTCATCGCTTCGGCGTAGTCGCCGCCACACAAGACTCCGGTCCAGGCAGTTTTCTGCACACTTCCGTCAGAGGTGAATCGCAGATTGCCGCTAACCTCCAATTTTTCCTGAGGGTTCATCGTGCCGATGCCTACGTTGCCACCGAAATAGCTCGGAGCACTGCCATTACCAAAGAACGCGTATGCATTCACACCATTTGCGGGACTGGCGACAAGGTTGGAAAAGAAGCCGTATTCTGAAAGGGTTTGCGAGTTCAGCGTGTACACGCTCGCCGGGTCGGCATAGTAATGTGCGAGGAGACTCGGGCCCGCACCAGGCTGAATCGTGACGGATGCGGGATTACTCATGACATCGACAAAAGTGCCGCCGAATCGATTCCCAGCGTTTGAGGTCGTCCAATTCGCGTTTGCGTAGAGCAGGATGGAGCCAAGAGCATTCTCATTTGCGCTCGTTCCCGAACCTCCAAAGGTAGTGATAGCGCCGGTATTTCCCACGCCGTTCACGACGTAGTAGGAAGGAGACAGATTGACAGCACTCGTGAACGGTGAGCTCCAAACGAACGAGTTGTCATAGACGTAGGTAGATCCATTTACTTGCAGGGAGTATTGCGGGTTCGTCGTCCCAATCCCGACGTTGCCGCCCGAGACGGAGATGGGAGAACTGCTCAGCGTGGTGGATGTGCTGGACGCCGCGGAGATATAAGGGATATTCCCGACTGTTCCCGTAGCGCCGCTACTCGCCACCGTTTGTGCTGTCCCGCGCGTGGCCAGCACAGAGATTGAGATTGCAAGCCCGATAAACTTTCGATCCAGGGTCCAGCGGCGCTCTCTCTGCCTCGTGCCGTGGCAATGCGGTAAAACGTTGACGAGCCGCTTGCCAGTCCATTCCTCATTTGAATTTTGTTGGCGTGTGTTTTCGGCAGAGCTCATAAAAGTGACAGGTCTCCTCTTCACGCACGAAGACGCAATGCGCGGATCAATCAATCTGTTTGTGTAGGAAATCGCGAACAGAAACTTGGCCGGACAGGGAGAATCAGTAGAGTGCGTACTTTTTATCAACGGAAAAGCTTAGTTGCTTATAACGTGGGCTGTGTGGAGTGTCAACGAAAAAATCTGCGAATTGTTGTGATTCGACTCACATGCAGACCAAAGTAATCGCGGAGGGTTCACGTTCACTCAATAGCAATTGTGTAACGTCGACTGCGCTCGAAAGGTTGATTGATATGTCGCACGATTGGCAGTGACACGTGCGATGCCATTCGACGGAGAGCAGCATCAGAGCGGACCGTCCCCGCAAGGTATTCTCCGGATACCGCACTCTATTGCAGAGTCACCAGCACTTCCATCACACCAGTACCGGCGTCGAGATCACTCATAGCCTTGCCAATGACTGCACCAAGCATTCGGCTGCGATCAGTTCCTTTCATCGCAAATCCGGGCGTGGATGCCGTGACCAGCAAATCGCCCAGATGAATTGATCCGTTTTCCGCGCTGACTTTCGTAGGAACCACTCCGATCATGGCCATCGGAACCTCATCCATATCCTTCGCGAGACTCGCTCGGCGTCCTATAACCCCCGGTTTGGTCGCATAGATGCCGGCAACCATCGTGGAGTAGGGTTCATGGGACTTGCCAATGGCGCCTTTACCTCCAGATGCCAGGACGAGTACGTCGCCTGGCTCGTATTTCGCCTTTCCGCCAGTGGCATTCATTGCCTCGGAATAGTCGCCGCCACACAGAACACCAGTCCATGCTGTCGTCTGCTGGGTGCTGTCCGGATACACCACTGCTGATGACGAATGAATTGGGCCAGCCACGTCCAGTGTGTAGCTGGGCGATGTCGTTCCGATGCCGACGGCACCCCCGGACGGTTGAAGGCTGATCCATTTAAAGAGATGAATTGCATCATTGGGCAGATCTGGCTGGACGGCTTGAAGCCAAACGGCATTGTAAGGAAGGGTGCCAATCATGAGACCAGAGCTATGAGCGGAGTCGGTGAAGAGAGCTGAAAACGAGGCTGATTGATTGAGAGTTGGAAGCGGCGTGTTGTTGTAAGGCCCGGCGGTAGTAGCAGAGCCATTTACATCGAGCTGGGTGAATGGGGTTGTTGTCCCGATGCCAACATTGCCACTGTCCAAGATCGTCAGTCTCGATCCACACATTCCACCGGTAGCGCAGCCTATTGTGTCGTAGTCCCAAAACTGAAGCGAGTTGCCGTACCCTCCAGTCATGTTGTAAATGTCCCAGTGATTGGCCGCTCCATTTGCGGTTTTGGACGGATTCGTCAATTCGACTGATGGGCCTACGGCACTGGAGTATGACGATCGGATTCCGCCATTAACATCAAGTGTGTCTCCGGGTGTGGCCGTCCCAATCCCTACATCCCCATTCGATAGGACTGTGATCGGAGAGTTTGTGATCGAGGTACCGCTCGAGAAGACGGGTACCTGATTTGCCGACGTTGGACTGCTCGTCGTTACAGTTGTCTGCGACTGTGCTGTTGGTACGCACAAGATGATGCTTGCTAAAGCTGCAATGAAGATCCTTCTCATTGATCCCTCGAATCTGTCGGCCTACCCGCCATGGGTCATGCGATTAGATGTTGTGTTACTGCAACGTAACCAGAACCTCGATCATCCCCGTACCTGAATCGAGTGAGTCCATCGCCTTTCCAATCACCGCGCCCAACATGCGCGTTCGATCGGTACCTTTCATGGCATGACCGGGCAAGGAAGAAGTGACCAGCAGATCGCCTTTACGAATTGGCCCATTTTCGGTGGTCACCTTGGTGGGGACAATTCCCACCATCGCCATGGGTAGCTCGTCAGCGGTTTTGGGAAGGCTTTCCCGCCGGCCGATCACGCCCGGTTTTGTTGCGTAGATCCCGGCGACCATCGTGGAGTAGGGCTCTGCGGATTTCTGAACATCGTTCTCGTGGTCCGAGGTCAGGACCAGAACGTCACCCGGCTCGTACTGCTTCTTGCCTCCGGCTACGTCTACGGACTCAGCGTAGTCGCCACCGCAAAGCACGCCGGTCCAAGCCGTAATCTGTTTGGAGCCGTCCGGGTAGATGACTCCCGATGATGCGCTCACTGTGCCAGAGAAGACTGCATTGCCTGCCCCGTCATCAAGCGTATTGCTGATCGTGATGTTCGGGTTTGAATTCGCGGAGTTAGGAGTATTTTGAGGCCTTCCCGTGTAAACTCCGCCATGACCGTCGACCTTAAACAATGTACTGAACGCGCCGGGGCTTACGCCGCCGTAGCTCGATCCACCAAAATTAACAACGCCGATATTCAATCCTTCGTAGTTCTGGTAGATGTCGTAGAAGAACTGATTGTCTCCTCCATCTCCTCCGTTGCTGAAGAAGAGCGGCTGGCCGGCGTTCAGGCCGCCAAATGAAGAAATTCCTGAATAGCCCACCTTGATTTGGTTATTTCCAAAATTGGCTCCGCCTTGAACTGCGAGCAGTCCATAGACACTAAGGTTATTCCCCGTTCCGATTCCAAGCGAATTGACGAAAAATGTATTCTTCGAATTCAGGACCAACGTGGATTGCGAGGAAATGGGAGATCTTGTCATGTTAGAGCTATCGACGATGCTCTGCCCGGTCGAATTCCCATTCGCCAGTGACCATCCAGCGGTCGTTTCGCGATTTCTCCAATGATATGTGGCTCCACCTTTGAGCCATACGATGAGGTCATTACCCCCGCTTTGGCCGGAGCCGTCCGTTAGGTCGCCAACCGGCTCGTTGTACGGACTACCTGAGCCCGTCTGATAGATCACCTTCTCGACTTGGCCACCGAAGTGTCCCCAGTCTGTTGGATGGAAGGAAATCACGAGATTGAATGTCCCGTACCAGGCTCCGTCTTCGTGAGTGTTTGACCGGTAAATAACTAGATCGCTTGTGTTGGAACCATTAGGGGCTCCGTATGTCGTGACATTGTTGACGAACTGTACGGCGTAATACGAGCTGCTTGATCCGCCGACCGTGAAGGATCCGTAATTTGATGCTGCGACGGTTTGGGCCATGCTCGGCTCGCAAGTTCCTGCAAGCAGTATCGAGATAGTCCAAACTGACATCCAATTTCTGCGCATGTTTGTGCCTTTCAGTTGTGGTCCGTCATTCAACCGTTGCAAATGCAGAGTATTTTCATTGCAGACCAATCGGGGTTTAGGAGCCCCATCGTAGACGCGTAGTACCTTGCTCCGAAGTAATCGTTACCTGATTCGGCGTCACGTTCTTTGCCGGTAGAACGGGACTAAAACTGCGCGACGTATTTCGTAACCGTAGCCTCTCGCATCGTAACCCCAAATTCCAGCAATCGAAACGAGCGTGCCACTCATGTAGCGGTTGAACGCGCATCGACTGGGCCGGAATTAATCGCCAGTTTGCGTGTGATTCCGCCGCGGAATTGGTCCCGTAATCAGACGAACGATGACCACAGAGACCAAAGCGTAAAATACGGCGTTCCCGCCGAGGTACAAGAGCACCCCCTGAATATCGTCTCTTCCAAACCCGATGACGCTTGATAATAATGCCCCCGGCAACATCAGTTTCTCGACGGCCTTTTCAAGGGGTTTGACGCCCGCGAGAAAACATAGGCCTACGAAGACGCCTAGTCCAATTGGGCACCCGAGCGCGCAGTGACGGAATCCGATCCCAATTCTCATGGTATCAATCCCCTTTCCATAAGAGTCATTGACCGCAGGCCGCTTTATTGCCCAATGCGCACTGCCTCGCAGCATCCTCCGCCACGGGATCAGGACGGCTACTTGGACCGGCGGAATTGAAGTAGTTGCTTACGATACTGTTAATGCCTCGGTTGGATGTACCTTCGGCAGTGCCAAGAATATGGGGTGCCTCTTCAGGAAATGCTGCGAAAAAACCGTCAACCAATTTTCGGACTGCCTGAAAATGATGTAGGCGAGCCAACAAACATCTGATTCTGTCTCATCGATCTTAAAACAAAAAAATATCTCACGCTTGAAACGATCGGTAGTGCGTTACGGAATCCCGAAGCTCGATTTAGATATGTTATGGCCGTTAATAAGAAGCTTGCGCGAGCAATTGCGTCTTTAATTGACTGACAATAGAAGTTTGCTAACCCATGTTTTCAAAAAATGTCATTTTGCTTTTTGCTTGGTTGACCTGCAGGGTTTGCGCGAGAGCATCTACCGTCTCAAAATCGACTACAGCGATGAGGTGTGAAAAAGCAGATGCGTGATTCGAATCGCCAATATCGCTCAAAATATCAATAGTTTGTAATGGTCGGGGCGGAGGGATTCGAACCCCCGACCCTCTGCTCCCAAAGCAGATCAGAGAGGCTATTGAAGTTTATGGAAATCTAACGAAAATAACTCTTTTTGATTGAATGCTCTAGGGTCGTTCAGCCGCGTGATGTTGAAGTTTGTGGCTCTGGGCGCTTTGACCGGTGCCAAATCGACTACAGCTGCCTTGCTCCCTGAAAGTCCGTGATGATTTCCAAGCATGTCGTCCATACGCACAAATAGAGGTTCGAACCATTGAGAACGGCTACGGGGAGCATCGATAGATTTGGTCAGTCTGCGCCACACCCGAAGAGTTGGTTTCTTCGAGCGACGGCTGGTCACGCATCAATGCCTCAGGGTGAAGCGGGCGAAGACATACGTCAGTATCGCCGCCCACAGAACGCTATTGGCAGTTGCAATGACCCAGAAGTACTGATTACCGATTGAAGTGTTCAAGTGAACAAGTGGCGTCGCCAGGATACTCCAGAGCACCCGCATTGAACCGTTGCGCAGTGCATAGCTCCATGCCAGGAACTGCGCTGTCCAGTGGACAACCAAAATACTCACGAATATCAGTATCCTTGCCATTGTGGTATTCCTCATCTAGTGCGAACTCGAATGTGAGCTCGTCGAGCTCGAGCTGAGTATGTTTTTCAAATTCAGCCAGTCCCACGCTAGAGTTGATGTCGTCGAGGGAACTGTCCAAGGCTTAGAACCTGGAGCTGGTGATCGCGGCGGCGGTGGTCCCGCTTTGCCAATACCTTGATCCTTGATTTCATTGAATTGATTTTGAGAGAAGTTGCGGCATGTCCGCCACGGCCGATATGGGGCTTTTTTTCCCAATTGAGCGTCCAAAATGCCCTTCACTCTTGCGTCTTCATCTGCGGTTGTGTGGAGATAATAATCAGGTAGAATCTCTCCACCATGGGATGTGTCGTTATAAACCTCGCCGCCTAACCACGGGTCACCATTCACACCGAAGCTATAGGAATAGTAGGTGCCGTTTGGGTCGCCTACGTTGATGCTGAGATGGCCAGTTGGTTCGTTGCCATTCGGTCCTTCAAGCCAGACATCCTTTCCAAATGGATCGGTGAACCTGATCGGATTGTCCAGTGCATACGTATAGAGATTCGTGCTTCCGCTTGCGAGCGCTATCGGGTCAGGCTCGGCATACCGACCTAAGGCTGGCATGTAGTCGCGGAAGCCATTGTGATTCCAGCCGCTCTCCACATCGAAGTACTGGCCCGGCAGGCGTAGGTTCTGCGTGACGGTGCCGCTGACCGACGCCTGTCCGAAAGCGTCATAGCTTGCCTGCCATTGAACCGCCTGGTTGCTGTCGGTGGCCAGTTGCGGGGTTCCAAGCATGTCGTCATGCAGGTAGTAGATGGTCGAACCGTTGAGCACGGCCACGGGACGGCCATCGAGATAGAGGTAGTCGGCCTGGGCCACACCGGATGCGTTGGTTTCTTCCAGCAGCATGCCGTCCTGGCTGTATTGGTAGATTTCGCCATAGCTGCCAGAGACTGTTTTCTTCAGCCGCTGTCCGAAGCCGTCGTAGGTGTAGTTTGCCAGCGTTCCACCTGCGGCGTTCACCGCAGAGAGACGGCCATCCCGGTTGTAACTGAGCGAAGTGATGTATTGGCCTGCTGGAGCCTGTATGCCGGGATTCAGGCTGGCGATTCTGCCATCAGCGGTATAGCCGATCGACTGCGTCTGCACACCACCTACGCTCAACGTCGCGAGCTGATCGCTTCCCGTTCCATATCCGTAGCTGGTGGTCGTGGAGCCGAATGCTGAACTGGACGCAACGGCATTGGTTACGGTCTGCACATTATTCGTCGAGAAGTAGGTATAAGCCAGGCCTTGCAAAGTCGCACTGGCGCCATTGTCGATAATTCCTGTCAAACGATAGTCTTGATCGAAACTACGCGCCTCGACAACACCGTTGCCATTGGTGAGTTCTTTGTACGGTCCGAACGGTTCATAGCTGATGTTGGACACCACCGATGCGCTCGCTCCGCCATTGGGCTGAGCTGTTATCCCCGTGATCCGGCCCATCGTGTCGCGAGTATACCGGACGGCGGTACCTGAAGGATAGGTGATCGAGGCAATCCGGCTGGCCGGGTCATAGGTGTACGCAGTCGTTAACGTGGCTGCGCTCGTGGTGCGCGCATCATCGAGCAGATTGCCCAACTGGTCATAGCTGCGGGAAAGTGTTCCGGCCGCATCCGAAACCGAAGTCAGTCTTCCAATACCAGCGCCATGATTGGTCTGGTCATACGTGTAGGTGACGTTTTCTGCGCTGTCGGACGGGAATACTTCCGTCAAAACCCTATCCAGAGCATCGTAGGTGTACTGTGTGGTTGCTCCGGTGGCCGCGATACGCGTAATCCTGTTGCCGGCGCCGTCATAGGAATACGCCGTTGTCCCTGTATTTGAGTTGTTTTCCTGAAGCAGGTCGCTGAACCCATCATAGGTGTACGTTGTCAGGACTCCGTTGGGAGAGGTAACGGTCAGCGGACGGTCATGCGCATCATAGCTGGTTATCGTGGTCCCGTTGGCCGGGTCTAAGACTTGGTAAAGACGGTTCAGCGCATCAAACGAGCGCTGGGTCTCGTGGCTGGCCTGGTCGGTTGCGGTGACCATATTGCCCATTGCATCGTAGGTAAAGGACGCAGTCTGGTTTGCTGCGCCGACGTCGGTCAGCATGCGCCCGAGCGCGTCGAACGTATTCGAATGTTGGCTTTCGTTCTGAATGTTCGTGGCCGTCCGGTCGCCAAGCGCATCGAGCGTGTAAGAAATCCTTTGGCCGAGTAAATCGGTAATGGCCGTGAGACGATGAGCTGTGTCGTAGGTGTACGACAAGCTGGAACCATCCGGCTGCGTGACGCTCGTTAGATTCTCCGCCGCATCGTAGCCGTAGCTTGTAGTGTGACCGGCAGTTGTGCTGGTCAGAAGATGTTGCCGCGAATCGTAGGTGAGGTTGGTGGTCACGCCGTTTGGATCGGCAATCGTCAGCGGGAGACCTCCCCCGGTGTGGCTGGTGATGTTCGTCTGTTGGTTCAGCGGATTCGTGATCCCCGTTAGTGCTCCGGTCGAATCGTAAGTGTAAGTAGTCTTCTCAACTAGGTCCGTGCGCGGACTTTGCACAGTGGCGAGCAGGGAGTTCTGCCACGTGTACTGCCAGACGCGCGTAGAATTATTCGCCGTATCTGTCAGCGTCTTGGTCAGCACATTGCCGCCGCTGTCGTACGTAAAGGTCGTGGTCAGGCCCGGCGTGGTGATCGTATCCGGCAAGTGGATCAACGTCGAGTCGTATGCAATCGTGGTCGTGCGCGCCACAGAACTGCCGAACGCTTCGTTGATAGTCGTCGGATCGCCGTGAATGTCGTTGACGTAGGTGGTTTGATTGCCGTTCCAGTCGGTCTGGCTGCTTAAGAAACCGTTCGAATCATAACTGAAAGTCTCGGTCGCCGCCGCGGTGGTGCCTGTTGCGGCCCGCGAGACATTGGTGATCTTCCAATCGTTCTGAAGATAGGCCAGTGTGTAGGTGTCGGTCACCCCGAGCGCATTCGTCACCATGCGCGTATTGTGAGTGTCGTCATAGGTGACCGTGGTCAGGTTCGCGCCGCCTCCCATTTGGCTTGTGAGTCCGCGCCCCACGCTGTCGTATGTCCAAGTCTTGTACGTGGTCCCATTTTCATCTTTGATGGACGTTAACGCATAGGGAAGATTCACATTTTCGTACAGATACTGTTGCGTGGCCGAATTCCCCGAATAGGACACCGAGGCAAGCTGATCGTTGGTATTGCTAACGCTGTTATATCCATACGTCAGAACCAGGCCATCCGGGGTCGTCACAGTGTCAACTGTGCCACCAGAATATGTGAAAGTGAGCTGGCGGTTGTAAGAGTCTTTGACCGTTGTAAGCTGGTTGATTGGATTGTAGGTCATCGTCTGCGCATAGCCATTGCGCAGCGTAACACTCTGAAGAAGGCCATATATACCATCGTAGACCTCTACGGTGTCATCGTGGTCGGTAAGGGTCCAGTTCGATCCCGATTGAGTCAATGTGTAATCAACGTCGCTATCGCAAGTCCAGGAAACCCCGTTGTAATAAAAAGTGAGCTGCTGACCGTCCGGGCGTTCTGCGGTAATTATGTCGTTTGAAATAAGCTGCAGATAACGGTCGTAGTTAGAGCGCCAATTCGATCCAAGTTCCGTAAAATACGTCGAGACGGGTAGGCTGTTGTAATAGCGAACATAGCTTAACTTATTTTGCCCGGCAGTTTTGTAGTCGGTGACTTCTTCAAATACATTACCTGAGGAAACATTGATGGGATCGCCGACGCCGTCGCACCCAGGGATATCGCATGGATCCCCTACGTTCTTCGTCGAACCGATCTGAACCGTACCCTCTGCGCCCGAACAGCCCCCATCGCACCCTGCGCCGATGAATACGGTTCCGGATGGGGCGTTTTGCGCAACCGTGACGGTGAAGCCGATCTGGTCTGTGCCGTTGTTCACGTAACTGTCCGCAGATGAGGTCAAGTATTGCGTGCCGGTGTACGTCACGTCTCCAGATCCGAAGGGGTACTGGCCGTAGAGGTAGAAACCGTCTAGGTTGTATGTATTGATTGAGGACCAGTAATAGACGCCGATCTCGTCGAAGGCGCAGCCGGGAGTCGGCGGCGTGTTCCCGTCGAAGTAGCCAGTGATGACTACGTTGTAGGTGCCCCCCGCATACCACACATTGGGAGTAATGGATGTGATGTAAGACGGCGTAGACCCGCGTTGTTTACAGCTCATTGCGTGGCAGATTGTGACCGAAGACGACAGAAAGAGCACGATGGCAATAAGAAGACGCCACGAAATTCTAATTAGATTCATGAAAGCACCTCAGGTTCACCTGCTGTCTTGCCTGTTTACTGCGTGACGACACTTGTCCGGTTTCCGTCGCTGTCGTACGAATAGGTAACGGTGATTGTGCCGCTTGAAGTGGTGTATTGGGCTTGATGTAAGCGCCCCAGGCTATCGTACGTGTAGCTTACGGTTCCAGTGGTCTGCGTCCCACCCGTGGTGATCGTATAGGCTGCAGAGCCAACTGACGATTGTGGGTAACCCGAAACCACGGCGATGGCTTCCAAAGTCTCGTTTGAGCTGACCGTGATAGGACCGCTATAGACGCTTGACGAGGTTGTCGGCGTAGTGCCGTCGGTGGTGTAGTAGATCGTTGCTCCGGAGGCCGAATCGCTGATGATCACCGTCTGTGTACCGGTATATTGCCCGGCTGCAGGGGAAAAGGTCGGCGTTGCGGGAGACGACGTGATGGTATAGACGGCGGAGCCCACTGACGATTGCGAATAGCCGCTGGCTACAGCCATCGCCTCTACCGTCTCAGTCGAGGAGATTGTAATTTGGCCGCTGTAGACGCTCGATGAAGTAGTCGGTGTTGTGCCGTCGATGGTGTAATAGATCGCCGCTCCAGATGTTGAATCGCTGATGGTCACCGTCTGGGCGCTCATGTATGTACCGGCTGCCGGGGAAAATGTAGGCGTAGCCGCTTGCGAACCTGCTACCGAGAAGATGATCGGGAAATCGCTGGCGTCCATATTGCCGGCACTATCCTGGCAGCGCACGTAATAGCTATATGTGTTTCCATTCTGCAAGCCAGATGCCATCGTTGACTGTGATATGCCCCCGGTCGTGCTGAACGTATTGGTCATCGACCCATAGGCCACTCCGGAGTTCGTTGCATAACGGCATGTCGCGGCTTCGCTCGTCGTCAGGCTCAGCGTTGTCGAGGTTGTTCCTGTCGGCAGCGCGCCCGTAGGCTGACCGACCGTAAACACCGGCGGTGTAGCATCGCCCAGTGCGCCTCCGGTAAAGGAAAGAATCTTCATGGTCGGACCGCCGAAGACTGCAGCTGCAATACCTGGCTGACCCGACGCGTACACGTTGTTGGGGTCTGTATAGGTGATCAACAATGCGCCGTTGAAATACACGCGATGCGTCGAACCCTGAGATTCAAGCCGCAACAGACGAGGCGCTACACTCACATCCACGTTCGCTGATGCCAGCAACGGAAAACTCAAGCCGCTGCTGTCGTCGGTCCGATAGAGCTGCACTTGGCCTGAATAAGCGATGGCCAAGTATCCGCTCCCGTTTATTGCGCTCTGAACCCGGGTCATCACGCCAACCCAACTCGCGCTTCCGGGATCTTGATCGTAGGTGATCTCCGCAAACTGGTCCGACCCAACCGACGGACTCACCAACCGTGCTCCGCTCGTCACATTCGTCGAATACGCGCCATAATTCTCCGACAGGCTCGCCCACGAACCGGCCGTCGACCACATGCCACCGTCCGATAACGAGTCTGCCACTCCGACAAAATGGCTGCTCACCGTGCCGCTCGACGTGGCTATCGAGAATGTAATCGGGTAATCGTCGGTATTGACGTTCCCGGAGCTGTCCAAGCAGCGCACGTAGTAGCCGTAGACACCGCCGTCCTGAAGACCCGTCACCGTCGTCGAATGTGATGTGCCTCCGGTCGTGCTGAACGTATTCGTCATTGAGGTGTACGGCACCCCTGCGATCAACGCATAACGGCATGTCGCTGCTTCATCTGTCGCGAGACTCAACGTCGCTGTGCTTGTACCGGGTGAAAGGATGCCCGCAGGCGCGCCACTCATCCGCAGCGGGGGCACCGTATTGTCCGAGCCGGTCAGCGCTCCTCCCGTAAACGAGAGAATTTTCACCGTTGGACCGCCAAAAACCGCCGCTGCAATGCCCGGCTGACCGGACGTGTATACATTGTTGGGGTCCGTATACGTAATCAATAGCGTTCCATTGAAGTACACACGATGGGTCGATCCCCGTGATTCAAGTCGAAGCAGCCGAGGCGCTACGCTTATGTCCACATTCGCAGACGTCAGCAGCGAAAAACTCAATCCGCCACTGTCATCGGTACGATAGAGCTGCACCTCACCCGCATAAGCGATAGCCAAGTAGCAGCTGCCGTTCGTTGGCCCCTGAATGCGCGTCATCACGCCGGCCCAACTCTCGCTTCCGGGATCTTGGTCGTAGGTGATCGCCGCAAACTGGTCCGGCTCTATTGCTGGAGAAGCCAACTGTGCCGCAGCAGTTGTTGTTGTCGAATACGCACCATCATTTTTCGACAGGGTTGCCCATGAGCCTGTCGCCGACCACATGCCGTTCTCAGACAACGGACTCTCCGCGCCAGTAAACTGGCTGCTCACGGAGCAGTGCCCGAGCGTGACATTGAGGATTTGTAACAGGCAAGCGAACGCTACAAATAACCGGCTGAGCCTAAATTTGAACGTCACAGTCATCACCCCGTGAGCAAAATTCCCTTCGGTTTCCATGCACGCAACGGTGACCCGTCGAAATCTGTCTGTAAAAAACAATTGAACAGGCATGGTTGCAAGCGCCTCATCCGACTTGCGTCTGCGCTTCTATGAACGAAGCAACTCAATCTGAAACGTAAGCGTACGGCGTTCCCCTTCTAGCGGTGGGGGTTGTTGAGCGTAAAGATCGGCACATGACTGAAGCAGTAGAAGTGAGTTCCGGTCGTCGTGTTCGTCGCTGGCACCCGATTTC
>Ga0070741_10005472_pt1 | contig 28207 bp, 28 predicted proteins | sample Coa_R1_4_FD_66440 | JGI IMG/M metagenome (GOLD analysis project Ga0070741, IMG submission 66440) | Surface soil microbial communities from Centralia Pennsylvania, which are recovering from an underground coalmine fire - Coalmine... | ecosystem: Environmental > Terrestrial > Soil > Unclassified ... | reverse complement strand
CTGGGCGTCTCGACCGCGATCCAGGTCGGCTTCTTCCTCGCGTCCGGGATCCTGCTGTGGCTCACGTCGACGTTCGCGATCATCGGCGCCGGGGCGGCCGCGCTCGCGATCGGGACGCTCGACGTCGAGCTGTTCCCGACGGAGGTGCGCGGCACGTCCAACTCGCTCCTGCTCGTGTGCGGCGTCGCGGGCTCCGTCGTCGGCCTCGTCGTCGCCGGGAACCTGAAGAGCGTGCTCGGTGGGTTGGGGCCGTCCATCGCGCTGTGCGGCGCCGCGCCGTTCCTCGGCGCGCTGCTCCTCGCGCCCCGGCTCCCGGAATCCGCCCACCGCACCCTCGACGATGTCAGCCCGTCGCAGATCTAACGTCACGGGCATGCGCGATGCAGTGGCGGGCTTCCGCACGTCGTCGTTCACCGCCGACGGCGTGACGCGACCGGTGCACGAGATCGGCGCCGGGCCCGCGGTGGTCGTGATCGCGGAGATCCCCGGCATCACCCCCGAGGTCGCCGGCTTCGCACGACGCGTCGCGGACGCGGGGATGACCGCGGTCCTCCCCGAGCTGTTCGGCGAGCCCGGCCGACCGTTGAGCGGTGCCTACGCGGGCGGCGTGTTCTTCCGGGCGTGCATCGCGCGCGAGTTCGCAACGCTCGCGCTGAACCGCACCAGTCCCGTGACGTCCTGGTTGCGCGCGCTCGCACGCGACGCGCACAGCCGCTGCGGCGGTCCCGGGGTCGGTGTGGTCGGGATGTGCTTCACCGGCGGGTTCGCCCTCGGGATGATGCTGGACGACGACGTCGTCGCGCCCGTCCTCAGCCAGCCGTCGTTGCCGTTCCCGATCGGGAGACGACGCAAGGCCGCGGTCGGCGTGAGCGACGCCGACCTGCGACGCGTGAAGGAGCGCGTCGCGAGCGGCGTGTGCGTGCTCGGGCTCCGCTTCACCGCCGACGTCGCGGTGCCGGCGGAGCGGTTCGAGACGTTGCGCCGCGAGCTCGGCGACGGGTTCGTCGGCGTCGAGATCGACTCGTCGCCCGGGAACCCGTACGGCATCCCGCGACGGGCGCACTCGGTGCTGACGAACGACCTCGTCGACGAGCCCGGTCACCCCACGCGCGTCGCGCTCGACCGGGTCTTGGAGTTCCTGCGCGAGCGCCTCACGCCGGAGCGCCTCACGTCGTGAGGCGCGCCTCGCACTGCATCTTGCCGTTGTGGTCCAGCAGGCGGACGGCGGTCGCCTGACCGACCGTGGTCGGCGCGGCACCGCCCCACGACCCATGGCCCCCGACGACCTGCATCTGGCCGATCTGGCGGGCGCCGTTCGGTCCGTCCACGACGACCTGGTACGTCCCGCCCGGGACCCAGTAGTCGACCGACACGTATACCCACGACGGCTTGCCCTGGTACGCGAACACCTCGCCCGCCCGGCGGCCGCCTGCACCCAGCATCGGGGCGGCGCGCAGCGACGTCCCGCCGAGCGCGCGGAGCGACTGCACGTACTCGTCGTGCAACCGGTCGTGATGCGTGCCGAGCGCCCCGACCGCGGCGAACCCGCCGACCGCCGAACCCGTCGCGAGCGCGCACACGAGCGCGGCAGCCGCGGCCCAACGGGGTGGACGGAAGCGGCGCCACCCGTGCGCGCGCTCGACGCCCATCGCGCGCAGCACGTTGCGCTCGAAGCCCGTCGGCGGCTCGGCCTCGGGTGCGAGCAACGTCAGCGCGTCCACGGTGTCCGACAGCTCGGCGACGTGCGCGCGGCAGGCCGGGCACCGGTCGACGTGGAGGATCGCCTCGGCCCGCTCCGGGCCCGCGAGCACGCCCAGCGCCAGCTCGGGCGCGAGATCACGCACCTCGGAGCACCCGAACTCGCGCTCAGTCACCTTGTCCCTCCGAGACGAGCGCGGCGCGTAGTCGCAGCATGGCGGTGCGGATCCGGGTCTTCGCGGTGCCGAGCGGGATGCCCTCCGTCTCGCCGACCTCGCGCGCGGTCTGGCCATGGAAGGCGGCGAGCACGAGCGCCCGTCGCTGCTCGGCAGGCAGCTCGATGAGCGCGTTGCGGAGCCGGGCGACGTCCGCGCTGACCGCGGCGTGGTCCTCCGGGCTGCGCGCGGTCGACGGCTGCTGCATCGCGAGCACCGACTCCGGGTCGATCGCGACCGGGCGCCGCAGCCGCAACGCGTCGATCGAGAGGTTCCGGGTGATGGCGAGCAGCCACGTCGTCACCGTGCCACGCCGCGGGTCGTACGCTCCGGCGTGGCGCCAGGCGCGCACGAACGCCTCCTGGGAGATGTCCTCCGCGAGGGCGCCGTCGCCGACGATCGAGAGCGCGAGCCCGAAGACGCGCCGCTGGAACCGCCGCACGAACGCGGCGGCCGCGTCCGCATCACCGGTCGCGAGACCGGCGAGCAGTGCGTCGTCCGACACCGACCACACGCCTGTACCTACGGCCCCCGCGTCGGGACGGATTGACCCCGCCCATGAGCCCTCGGTCACGCTAGCCCCTCCCGCGCGCAATCCGCACCGGGCCCACGGTCGTAACCCCGGCGTCACGTCACACCGGACGGAACCGACCGACACCCCGGGGGGTTCGATGCGCAGGATCGTCATGCCGGCGGTGCTCGTCTCCACCGCGCTGCTCGTGCTCGGTGCGTGCGGCTCCAGCTCGAAAGGGGCCAAGAGCACGAGCACGACGACGGCGAAGACCGCCACCGCCCCGGTCGCGCTGACCGGCACGGTCACGAACAAGGGAACCAAGGACCTCGCCGGCGCGACGACGGTGTCCGTCGAGGCCGACGACTACTACTTCCAGCCGACCTTCGTGAAGGCGACGCCCGGTGCGACGCTGACCGTCCACCTGAAGAACGAGGGCAAGGCCGCGCACACGTTCACGATCGACGGCGTCGCGGACCAGATGCTGAACCCGGACCAGCAGGCGACGGTGCAGGTGAAGGTGCCCACCTCGGGTGCGCTGAACTTCTACTGCCGGTTCCACCGGGCCATGGGCATGCAGGGCGCGATCTACACGGCGCCCGGCCAGAGCGTGACGGCCGCCGCGGCGACGGGCGCGAGCGGCGCGACCACCGCGCCGCAGAGCCAGAGCACGCCGTCCACCAGCCCGGCGACGTCCGCGCCGTCGACGTCCGGCTCGTCGGGCGGCAGCTCGGGCTACGGCTACTGAGCTCCGTCCGTGACGGCCTCCGCCCGGCCGGGTGCGCGCGGCCCCGTTCGCCCGGCCGTCGCGGAGGAGGCGCGGTCCCCGGCAGCGCCGCGCGCGGCGCTCGTCCCGTGCCCCCGCGTGTCGAGACGGCCCGGTCCCCCCACACCCGGGCCGTCACAGCCGCCGCCGGGGACCGCCCCACCCCGACCTCCGGCGAGCGCGTCCCGGCCCGCCCCGGCGACACGCTCGACGTCGGCGCGCTCCCCGCTCACCACCAGGTACTCGACGTTGCGGAGGTGCGAGACCGTCCCGACGCGCACGCCGCGCAGGTCGTGCACGCCGATCTGCGCACCGACGTAGCGCTTCGAGTCGACGGCGAGCACGTCGACCGTGCCGCGAACCGCGCACATGTCACGCAAGTCGTCGAGCGTGATCCACGACTCGTCGTTGTACGACAGGACGACGACACGCGCGTCGACCTCGCGGACGAGCGCGGCGAGCGCGTCGGGCATCTCGGCGCGGGAGTTGAAGACGCTGCGCGTGTGCGGCTCCCGCGCGTCGATGCGCTTGCACGCGACGCCGTAGTGGGCGGGCGCGTCCCACGCGACGAGCGTCTCCCAGATGTGGTAGTTCGTGAAGTAGCGGTGCTGGTTGTAAGGCGGGTCGAGGTACGCGAAGTCGACGGGCGCGAGCGAACGCACGAGCGTGCACGCGTCCGCGTGCCGCGCGGCTCCTGCTCCCGCGACGAGACGGGGCACCCGCAACGTGAGGGGCTTGAAGGAGCGGGGCGCCCATCGCTTGACGTACGCCATCTGCACGCCGGTCGTCGAGTCGACGCGGTCGGCCGCCTCGATGAGGCTCGTCAGCAGGATCGGGTACAGCGGTGTGTCGCGGTGGTCGCGCTCGATCGCGTCACGGATCGCGTCGACGCGCGCGCCGTTGTGCGGCTGGAAGAACCGTGACCGGACGCAGAACGTCTCGGTGAAGTAGCCGGGAGCGGGCGGGAGCGCGTCGAGGCTCGTCACGGCGTCGTCGAGTGCATCCGTGTCGATCGCGCGCCCGTCGGTCTCGACGTAGCAGCGCGCGAGGACGTGCGAGTACCGCGCCGTGTCGACCGCGGTGACGTGCGCGCCGCGCCGCTTGAGCTCCTGCGCGACGCGCGTCGTACCGGTGAACAGGTCGAGCGCGGTGCGCGCCTCGACCGCTCCCGCCATCGCGCCGAGGACGGGGACGAGCCGGCGCTTCGACCCGATGTACTTGATCACGGGATGAGCTCAGGTCCGCCGGAAGCCGTGACCGAAGAAGCCGCCCCGCGGCCGTGCATGCGCGTGGTAGTGGTCGGGGATGTTGCGCATGTTGTCGTCGACGTAGTGCTCGACGGTGAGCTGCTCGCCCGCGACGCGCGCGAGCTGCTCGTGCATGTGCTCGAGGTGATCGGCCGGTGGGGTGACACCGTGGTGGCGCCACACCACCATCGGCACCGCGCAGATCTCGCACTCCGCGATCCAGCACACGTCGTCCTCGTGGTACCACGGCGTGATCCGCGCGGCCTCGCACAGGTCGCAGTCGGCGTCCGCGGGCGGAGGCGTGAACACAGCCGGGTCCGTCATCGGCGTGCGACCCTACGCGGACCCTACGCGGACCCGTCGAGCGCGCTGCGCAGCTCGGCGACGAACCGGCCGGCCTCCTCCGGGCCGCCTCCTTGGAGCAGTCGGCGCACGAGCGCGCTCCCGACGACGACACCGTCGGCGACCGCGCTCGCGGCGACCGCCTGTTGCGGTGTCGAGATCCCGACGCCGAGCAGCACCGGCATGTCGGTCGCGGCCTTGCACCGCCGTCCCATCTCGATCGCCTGCGACGGGAGCTCGGCCCGCTCCCCCGTCACGCCCATCAGCGCGACCGCGTACAGGAAGCCGCGCGAGCGCGCGCAGATGCGCGCGAGCCGCTCGTCGGGCGTCGTCGGCGCCGCGAGCAACACGGTCTCCACACCCGCGCGGTCGGCTGCGTCGGCCCAGCCGTCGAGCTCGTCGAACGGCAGGTCGGGCACGATCGCGCCGTCGATGCCCGCGTCGGCGAGCGACGACGCGAACCGCTCGTGCCCGGCGTGCTGCACCGGGTTGTAGTACGTCATGACGGCCACGGGGACGTCGACGTCGACGGTCGCGAGCCCGGCGACGATCGCGTCGGGCGTCGCGCCGATGTCGAGCGCGCGCTGCGACGCCTCCTGGACCGTCTTGCCGTCCATGACCGGGTCGGAGAACGGGATGCCGACCTCGATCGCGTCGGCGCCGGCGGCGGCGACGGCGCGCACGACGTCGAGCCACGCGGAGCCGAGCCCGCCCGTCACGTACGGGACGAGGAGCTTGCAACCGCGCGCCCGCCGGTCCGAGAGACGACGCTCGAGGTTCACGTGCTCGGTCGCTCGCTGAGCCGTCCGGCCACCTGCATCGCGTCCTTGTCGCCGCGGCCCGACAGCGTGACGAGGACCTTCGACCCGGGTGCGAGCGACCCGTCCTGCGCAGAGCGCACCACCCACGCGAGCGCGTGCGACGACTCGAGCGCGGGCACGATGCCCTCCGTCACCGAGAGGAGCTGGAACGCCGCGATGGCCTCGTCGTCGTTCGCGCAGTCGTAGCGGGCTCGACCGCTCGCCGCGAGCTGGGCGTGCTCCGGGCCGACACCCGGATAGTCGAGACCCGCGCTGATCGAGTGCGCCTCGAGGATCTGGCCGTGCTCGTCCTGCAGGTACATCGAACGCGCGCCGTGCAGCACGCCCGGCACGCCGCGGTTGATCGACGCGCCGTGGCGGCCCGTCTCCAGCCCGAGCCCGGCGGCCTCGACGCCGACGAGCTGCGCGCGCGTGTCGAGGAAGCCGGCGAACGTGCCCAACGCGTTGGACCCGCCGCCGACGCACGCGACGACGACATCGGGATCGTCGCCGAGCAGGACGCGGCACTGCTCGCGCGCCTCCTCGCCGACGACACGCTGGAACTCGCGCACCAACCACGGGAACGGATGCGGGCCGACGACCGAGCCGATGCAGTAGTGCGTCGACTCGACGGTCGCGACCCAGTCGCGCAGAGCGTCGTTGATCGCGTCCTTCAGCGTCGCGGAGCCCGAGTGCACGGGGACGACCTCGGCACCGAGCAGCCGCATGCGGAACACGTTGAGGGCCTGCCGTTCGACGTCGACCGCGCCCATGAACACGAGGCACTCGAGCCCGAACAGCGCGGCCGCGGTCGCGGTCGCGACGCCGTGCTGGCCCGCGCCCGTCTCCGCGATGATGCGCCGCTTCCCCATGCGCCGCGTCAGCAAGGCCTGACCGAGGACGTTGTTGATCTTGTGCGAGCCGGTGTGGGTCAGGTCCTCGCGCTTGAGCCAGACGTCGACACCGAGCTGCTCCGACAGCCGGTCGCAGTACGTCACCGGCGTGGGGCGGCCCGCGTACGACTCGAGCAGCTGCGCGAACTCGGCGCGGAAGTCCTCCGTCTCGTACCACGCGGTGCGGAACTCGCGCTCGAGCTGCACGAGCGCGGGCACGAGGCTCTCGGGGACGAACCGCCCGCCGAAGTCACCGAAGCGGCCGAGGCCGGTCGGTTCGGGTCCGGGATCGCCGAGCTGCACGCGCTGGCCGCGCGCGATCGAGGCCGTCACACCTCGTCCTCGGCCCAGTCGTAGGGCCGGTCCGCGCGTGCGAACGGCGCGAGCTCGTGGTCGACGCGGTCGGACGGGTGGTGCGCGCCGTTGCCGTTGCCGTTTCCGCCCGGTGTGGCGGACAGCGCGTCCGCGGCGGCGCGCGCCTCCTCGATGAAGCGGCGCATCTTGCGTGCGTCCTTCTGGCCCGGGGCGGCCTCCACCCCCGTCGACACGTCGACGCCCCAGGGACGGACGCGCCGGATCGCCTGCCCGACGTTCTCGTGGTTCAGCCCACCGGCCAGGAGCAACCGGATCCCACCTGGCGCGCCCTCGGCGAGCGCCCAGTCGAACACCCGGCCCGAGCCCGGGCTGGGCGAGTCGACCAGGACCACGTCGGCCGGGCCGTTCGCCGCGGTCGCGAGCGCGGCGTCGCCCGCCGTGAACGCCTGGATCACGAACTGCACGCGGCGGCGCACCCACCGCACCTCGGACAGCGGCTCGCGCCCGTGCAGCTGCGCGCCGGTCAGGCCGACACGGTTGACGACCTCCACGACGCGCTCGGGACGCTCGTCGCGGAAGACGCCGACGGTGACGACACCGTGCGGCAAGCGGTGCACGATCTCGGCCGCGAGGTCGGGACGGATCTGGCGCCGGCTCGGCGCGAACACGAAGCCGAGCGCGTCGGCGCCGAGCGCGACCGCGAGGAGCGCGTCGTCCTCGTTCGTGACCCCGCAGACCTTCACGAACACGAAGCCAACGGTACTGGAAGGGCGCGCGCCCGCCGCTGCTTTCTCTCAGTCGGTCAATCTCCCGTGCAGGAAGTCGTCGTAGGCGCTGAGGTCCAGGAAGCCGTGGCCCGAGAAGTCGAACAGGATCACGCGCTCCTCGCCCAGCTCCTTCGCCGCGAGCGCTTCGTCGATCGCCGCGCGCACCGCGTGACCGGTCTCCGGCGCGGGCAGCTTGCCCTCGGTGTTCGCGAACTGGACGGACGCCTCGAACGTCTTCCCCTGCGGGTACGCGAGCGCCTCCATCCGGCCGGTCTTCACGAGGTTCGAGATGATCGGCGAGTCGCCGTGGTAGCGCAGCCCGCCGGCGTGGATCGGCGGCGGGACGAAGTCGTGACCAAGCGTGTACATCGGCAGCAACGGGGTCATGCCTGCGGTGTCACCGAAGTCGTAGTCGAAGCGTCCCTCGGTGAGGGTCGCGCACGACGACGGCTCGACCGCGACGAGCCGCACGGTGTCGTCGTCGAGGAACGGCAGCGCGATCCCGCCGAGGTTCGACCCGCCCCCGCAGCTCCCGATCACGACGTCGGGCTTCGCCTCACCCGCGAGCGCGAGCTGCTCCTTGGCCTCGAGGCCGATGACCGTCTGGTGCAGCAGGACGTGGTTCAGAACGGAACCGAGCGAGTAGTGCGTGTCGTCGCGCTGCGCGGCGTCGCGCACCGCGTCGCTGATCGCGAGACCGAGCGAACCGGGGTGATCGGGATCGTCGACCGGTGACGGGACGACCTCGCCGCCCCACGTCTCCATCAGCACGCGCCGGTAGGGCTTCTGCTGGTACGACGCGCGGACCATGTAGACCTTGCACTCGATGCCGAACTGCCGGCACGCGAACGCCAGCGCGGTCCCCCACTGGCCCGCGCCCGTCTCGGTGGTGAGGCGCGTGACGTTCTCCGCCGCGTTGTAGAAGGCCTGCGCGACCGCGGTGTTCGGCTTGTGCGAACCCGCGGGCGACAGCGATTCGTCCTTGTAGTAGATGCGCGCCGGCGTGCCGAGCGCGCGCTCGAGCCGCTCGGCGCGCACGAGCGGCGTCGGCCGCCACAGCCGCAGCACGTCGAGGACGTCGCCGGGGATGTCGACCCACGGCTCGGTCGCGACCTCCTGCGCGATGAGCCCCATCGGGAACAGCGGCGCGAGGTCGTCCGGGCCGACGGGCTCGCGCGTCGCCGGGTGCAGCGGCGGTTGCAGCGGCTCCGCGAGGTCGGGCAGCACGTTGCGCCACGCGGTCGGCAGCTTGTCGTCGTCGAGGAAGAAACGCGTCATGTCGACGAGTGTGGCCGACCGGTCAACGCCGCGCTACTGCGTCCCTCCGCATCGCCGCGACGAGCGCGGAGGGATCGTCGCTGCGGACGAGCGCCTCGCCGACGAGCACGGCGTCGAACCCCGCGCCCGCCATGCGCGCGGCGTCGTCCGCGCTGCGGATCGCGCTCTCCGCGACCGCGACGACGTCGCGCGGGATGCGTGACGCGAGCCCGTGCGCGACAGACAGGTCCTCGGCGAAGTCGCCGAGGTCGCGGTTGTTGACGCCGACGACGCGGGCTCCCGTGCTGAGCGCGCGCTCGAGCTCCGGCTCGTCGTGGGCCTCCACCAGCACGCCGAGCCCCCATCCCTCCGCGGTCAGGCGCAGGTCGGTCAGCAACGCGTCGTCCGGGATCGCGGCGACGATGAGCAGGATCGCGTCGGCGCCCGCGCCGCGCGCCTCGACGACCTGCAGCGGGTCGACCGTGAAGTCCTTCCGCAGCACGGGGATCGTGCACGCGTCACGCGCTGCGGCGAGATCGGCGAGCGAGCCGCCGAAGTACTCGGCGTCGGTCAGCACCGACAGCGCGCTCGCACCGCCCGCCTCGTAGGCCTTCGCCGTCGCGGCGGGGTCGAGGTCCGGCGCGAGGTCGCCCTTCGACGGCGAGCGCCGCTTGCACTCCGCGATCACGGCCAGTGTGCCGTCATCGCGGCGGAGCGCGCCCCCGAAGTCGCGCGTCGGGCCGGCCGCGTGCGCGGCGTCGAGCAACGCCGCCTCACGCGTTCGGAGCGCGGCGATCTCGTCGAGCTTCGTCTCGAGGATCCGGTCGAGCACCGACATGGGCCGCCCAGTCTGTCAGCGGCAACGCCGCCGCCACGCACCTACGATCCCCCGCCTATGGCGATCAGCTTTCCGGACGGGTTCCTGTGGGGGACGGCCACGGCCGCGCACCAGGTCGAGGGCGGGAACTGGAACAACGACTGGTGGGAGTTCGAGCACCGGGACGGGACGCCCTGCGTCGAGGTGTCGGGCGACGCGGTCGACCACTTCCATCGCTACCCGTCGGACCTCGCGATGGTCGCGGGTCTCGGGTTCAACGCGTACCGCTTCTCGATCGAGTGGTCGCGCATCGAGCCCGAGGAGGGCGAGTTCTCGCGCGCCGCGCTCGACCACTACCGCCGGATGATGGCGGCGTGTCTCGAGCACGGGATGGTCCCCGTCGTCACGTTCCATCACTTCTCGACGCCGCGGTGGGCCGCGACGGGCGACACGTGGGCCGATCCCGTCACGGCCGAGCGGTTCGCGCGGTTCTGCGAGCGTGCGGTCGACGCGGTCGGCGATCTCGTCGGCATCGCGTGCACGATCAACGAGCCGAACATCGTCGCGTTGATGGGCTACATGGTCGGCGTGTTCCCGCCCGGCCGCCAGGACATCGACCAGTACGCGCGCTCGAACGACGTGCTGATCGACGCCCACAAGCGCGCGGTCGACGCGCTCAAGGCGGGTCCGGGCGACTTCCCCGTCGGCATCACGATCGCCATGGGCGACTGGGACGCGCCCGAGGGCGCCGAGGACACGCTGGCGCGGATCCGTCACCAGCACGAGGGGATCTACCTCGAGGCCGCGCGCGGCGACGACTTCGTCGGCGTGCAGGCGTACTCGCGCACGCGGCTCGGTGCCGACGGCATGCCGATCGGGCCCGAGGACGGCGTCGAGGTGCTCGACATGGGATACGAGTACTGGCCGCAGGCGCTCGAGGTCGCAGTCCGGCACGCGGCGGACGTCGCGGGCGTGCCCGTCTACGTGACCGAGAACGGCATCGGCACGACCGACGACGAGCAGCGCATCCGGTACGTGAGGTCCGCGCTCGAGGGGCTCGGCCGTTGCCTGGCCGACGGGCTCGACGTGCGGGGCTACTTCTACTGGTCCGCGATGGACAACTTCGAGTGGGCCCTCGGCTACAAGCCGCAGTTCGGTTTGATCGCCGTCGACCGCACCACACAGCTCCGCACCATGAAGCCGAGCGCCCACTGGCTCGGCGCGATCGCCCGCACCAACGTTCTGTGAAGGCTCATGCACACGATGTGTGTCTGAGGCTTCACAGAACGACTGCCCCGGGGCGCTTCACAGTTCCCTCATCCGCGCTTCACCGGCACGCGGCACGTGCCGAGTCACAATGACGTGGTGGACAAGGGCACGATCGTCGTCGTCGACGACGAGCCGAACATCGCCGATCTCGTCGACCTCTACCTGGCGCGCGACGGGTTCCGCGTCCTGAAGGCGGCGACGGGCGAGGCGGGCATCCAGGCGGTGCGCGACCAGCGGCCGCGTCTGGTGGTCCTCGACGTCGGGCTGCCCGACATGGACGGGCTCGAGGTGTGCCGGCGCATCCGGTCGACGTCGCAGGTGCCGGTCATCTTCCTGACCGCGCGCGACGGCGAGGTCGACCGCGTGCTCGGGCTCGAGCTCGGGGCCGACGACTACGTCACGAAGCCGTTCTCACCTGCCGAGCTCGTGGCGCGCGTCAAGGCGGTGCTGCGCCGCGTCGACGGCGGTCCCGGCGCCGAGATCGTCCAGGCGGGCCGCGCCGCGATCGACGTCGGCCGCCGCGAGGTGCGCATCGACGACGAGCCGGTCGAGTTCACGACGAAGGAGTTCGACCTCCTGCGCTACCTCGCGGAGCGCCCGGGCCTCGCGCTCAGCCGCCAGCAGATCCTCGACGGCGTCTGGGGCTACGACTGGTTCGGCGACGTTCGAACCGTCGACGTGCACATCGCGCAGGTCCGCAAGAAGCTCGGCGACGCGGCGACGATCAAGACCGTCCGCGGCGTCGGCTACCGGTTCGACGCGTGACGCGCGACGCGAGACGGACGACGTGAGACGAGCACCGTGAGCTGGGCGCCGCCCGTCCCCCGCAAGCACTACCTGCGCACGCGATTCGTCGCGGCGATGGTGGCGCTCGCGATCGGCGTGCTCGCGGTCACCGCGCTCGCGACGCTCGGGCTGGCGCGCAAGGCCGACACCGAGAGCGCGACGAAGGACCTGCAGGGCAAGGCGCCGAAGCTCGCGACGGTCCTCGACCAGCTCCTGCAGGCGCGACTGAGCGCAACTGGTACGGCGACGACGTTGCGCAACCGCAACCTCGTGACGAACGCGGTCCGCAGGTCGCTGCAGCTGTCCGGTGCGAGCGTCGTGACGATCCGAGCGGACGGCACGGTCGTCGACGGCTTCGGCGCGACGGGCGCCGCGAGCAACGCGCCGATCCTGCAGCTGCCGCACGGGCTGCAGACGTCGGATCTCGACCAGCGCGCGCTCGTGGCGGGGCAGGAGCAGAGCGGCCAGCGCGGGCAGCTCGTCTTCGTCGCGCACCCGCTCACGCCCGTGCCGGCCGGCACGCCCGTCCTCGTGCTGACGCAGCAGGTGCAGCGGACCGTCGCGAAGCGCGCCGGCATCTTCTTCATCCTCGCCGCGTGCATCGCGACCGCGATCGCCGCCCTCATCGCGTTCTTCCTCGCCCGGCGTCTGACCCGGCCGATCGGCGCGATGCAGGACGCGGCCCGTCGCATCGCGGGCGGCGACCTCACGGCGCGCGTCGATCTCGGTGGTCACCCGCACGACGAGCTCGCCGACCTCGCCCGCGCGCTGAACGGCATGGCAAGCGAGCTCGAGAACGCGCGCGGTCTCGAGCGGGGGTTCATCCTCAGCGTGTCGCACGACCTGCGCACCCCCCTGACGTCGATCCGCGGGTACGCGGAGGCGATCGCCGACGGCACCGTGCAGGGCGACGACGGGCTCAAGCGCTCGGCCGAGATCATCGCCTCGGAGGCGCGCCGGCTCGAGCGGCTCGTCGCCGACCTCCTCGATCTCGCCCGTCTCGATGCGCACCAGTTCTCGCTCACGCCGAGGCCGATCGACGCGGCGGAGGTCGTCGAGGCAGCCGCCCTCGCGTTCGTGCCCGCGGCCGACGATCTCGGCATCACGCTCGACGTCGACGCGCGCGAGCGCCTCCCCGCCGACGCCGACCCCGAGCGCCTGGGTCAGATCGTCGCCAACCTCGTGGAGAACGCGCTGAAGTACGCGGTCGCGCGCATCGAGGTGCGTGTCGAGCGGACGGGGAGCGACGTCGTCCTGCAGGTCGTCGACGACGGGCCCGGCATCACGACCGCCGACCTCCCCCACGTGTTCGACCGGCTGTACACGTCACGCACGATCCCGGGCCGGAAGGTCGGGACCGGGCTCGGGCTCGCGATCGTCCGCGAGCTGTCGGCCGCGATGAACGGCGCCGCGACGGTCGAGACGGGCGACACGGGCGGGACGCGCTTCGTGGTGCGCTTGCCGCTCCCTGCGTCCGTCGTACCTGGAACCGACGGCACCCCCACGTCCATGCGTCGCTGAGCGTTGCTCTACGACGACGAACGACGCATGGACAGTTCGAGGAGGCGCACGCGTGCCTCGCCGTCGTCCCAGCGCGCGGTCAGCTCGGCCGGGGGCTCGACCTCCCGGCGCGCGTAGCCGAGCGCGAGCCACGGGAAGCCCGCCGGCGTCACGCTCGTGAGCGAGCCGACGACCTTGCCGGCGTCCGTGACGAGCTCCGCGCCGCGCGGAGGCTCGGGGCCGTCGACGAGCTCGACACGGCGCAGGAACCGGTTGACGTGACCGCGCGTGTCGATGCGGCACACGAGCTCCTGGCCGATGAAGCACCCCTTCGTGAACGAGACCGCGTCGACGTCGAGGAACGCCTCCTGCGCGATCGTCCGGTCGTCGAGGTCGAGCCCCTGCCGCGGGACACCCTCGTCGATCCGGACGGCCTCGTACTCGTCTGCGCTCGCGACCTCCGCGTCGCCGCGCGCCTCGTCGACGGCGCGCTGCGGTCCGATCACGTCGAACCCGCGCGGCCTCGCGATGTCCAGCACTGCGGCGCCCCTGGCATGGGGCCGCGCGACGTCGCCGTCCCCGGTGAGCACCGACAGGCAGCCGAACTCTTCGCTGCGGTCGGCGACGTCCGCCTTCACTCGGATCCGGTACCGGTTCAGCGATGCCGCGAGACGCTCGCCGTAGCCGGGCTCGGTGTCGAGCCACAGCTCGTCCTCGCCAGCGCGGTACAGCCGGATGTCGACGTCGAGCTTCCCCTGCGGGGTGAGCAGCAGCGTGTGCGTCCACTCGCCGACGGGCACGCGCAGCACGTCCTGCGACAGCAGGTTCTGCAGGAACGTCCTCGCGTCAGGTCCCTCGACGACGACCAACCCGCGGTCCGAGCGATCGACCATCCGCGCGGTGCTCATGGCTCCCTCGGACCGGGCCGTCCCGCGCTCCGCGCACGGCCCGGCTTCGTCCGCGCCGTGCTCACGGCAGCGCCGCCTCCTCCGCACGAGCGAAGTCGCGCGACGCCGCGGCTGCGGTGAGGAGCGCGCGCGCCTTGTTGTGGCACTCGAGGTCCTCGAGCTCCGGGTCGGAGTCGACGACGATCCCGGCACCCGCCTCGACGCTCGCCTGCCCGTCGCGCCACACCATCGTGCGGATCGTGATCGCGGTGTCGACGTTCCCCGAGAAGTCCACGTACCCGACGACTCCCGCGTACGGGCCGCGCTTCGTCGGCTCGAGCTCGTCGATGATCTCCATCGCCCGCACCTTCGGGGCGCCGCTCATCGTTCCCGCGGGAAAGGTCGCGCGCAGCACGTCGACCGCGTTCTTTCCTTCGGCGAGCTCACCGGTGACCTGGCTCGTCATGTGCATGACGTGCGAGTACCGCTCGAGCACCATGAGCTCCTCGACACGTTCGGTGCCGAAGCGCACGACGCGCCCGACGTCGTTGCGTGCGAGGTCGACGAGCATGACGTGCTCGGCACGCTCCTTCGGATGTTCGACGAGCTCGGCCGCCATGCGCCGGTCGTCCTCCTCGGTGCGGCCACGACGCCGCGTGCCGGCGATCGGACGGCTGATCACACGCCCGTCACGCACCTGCACCATCGTCTCGGGCGACGAGCCGACGAGCGTCGCCTCGTGGTGCCGCAAGAGGTACATGTACGGCGACGGGTTGACCTGGCGCAGCACGCGGTAGACGTCGAACGGGTCGTACTCGCCCTCGAGGTCGAAGCGCTGCGCGAGCACGACCTGGAAGATGTCGCCCGCGAGGATGTACTCGCGGGCGGCCTCGACGACGTCCGCGAACTGCGCCGGCGTCATCGTCGAGCGGAAGGGCGGGAGCTCGCTGAGCGGCTCCGGCGGCGGCGCGGACGGGAGATACGGCAACGGGCGCGCGAGCTCGTCGACGAGCGCGTCGAGCCGCGCGCAGGCGCGCTCGTACGCGTTCGTCAGCGTCGCGACGTCGGCGCCGTCCGGCACGAACACGTTCTCGATCAGGTACAGCCGCTGCCGGAAGTGGTCGAACGCGGTCACGTGACCCGTGAGCGACAGCACGGCGTCCGGCGTGCCGAGGTCGTCGACGGGCACGCTCGGGAGACGCTCGACCTCGCGCACGACGTCGTAGCCCAGATAGCCGACGACGCCGCCGTGGAACGGCGGCAGGTCCGCGAGCTGCGGCGCTCGATAGCGCGCGAGCAACGCCTCCAGCGCGCACAGCGCGCCGCGGTCGGTGGGGACGTCGCGGGGAGGCGCGACCGCGCCGTGCTCGAACGTGACGTCGCGACCACGCACGACCATCGTCAACGCGGGGTCGCGTCCCATGAACGAGAACCGGCCCCAGCGTTGCGCGTGCTCGACCGACTCGAGCAGGAACCCTTCGCCGTCGCCGACCAGCTTCGAGTACGCGGACACGGGGGTCTCGAGATCGGCGAGCACCTCGCGCCACACCGGTACGACGGTGTGGTCGGCGGCGAGGCTCAGGAACTCGTCGAGCGACGGCTTCGAGCGGGAGACGGCCATGGCGCGGTGGTCATACCGGACCGGGCGCCGACCCGCTGCCGAAGGCGCGGAAGAAGCACGAGCGCTCACCGGTGTGGCACGCGCCACGCCCTTCCTGCTCGACGACGAACAGCAGGACGTCCATGTCGCAGTCGTAGTACGCCGCGCGCACCCACTGGCGGTCGCCCGACGTCTCGCCCTTGCACCAGTACTCCTGCCGGCTGCGACTCCAGAACCACGTTCGCCCGGTGTCGAGCGTGCGCCGCAGCGCCTCGTCGTTCATCCAGGCGAACATGAGCACCTGCCCGGTCGCCTCGTCCTGCACGATCGCGGGCACGAGACCGTCGGCGTCGTACTGGACCGACGCGAGCTCGTCGTCCGTGTAGCCGATGGGTGTGGCGGTCGGTGTCGCGGGCATCACGAGCAGCGTAGTCGCCGCCGTTTCCGCCTCCCCCGTCGTTTCGCGCCCGGGCGCGTCGCTCGGCCGACCGTAGGATGCCGAGCCATGTCATCCCCGACGCCTCCGCGCGCCGAACGCCGCCCGGTGACGCTTCGCGCGCACGACGACGAGCGCGTCGACGAGTGGTACTGGCTCCGCGATCGCGACGATCCCGCCGTCGTCGCATACCTCGAGGCCGAGAACGACTACGCGCGCACGGCGCTCGCCCACACCGACGCGCTGCAGCAGCGGCTGTTCGACGAGATCAAGGGCCGAATCCAGGAGACCGACGTCTCGGCGCCCGTCCGCAAGGGGCGCTGGGACTACTTCACACGCACGATCGAGGGCCTGCAGTACGCGATCCACGGCCGCCGCCGCGCGGGCGCGCCGGTCGGCGAGGACGAGATGGTGCTGCTCGACGAGAACGTCCTCGCCGAGGGGCACGGGTTCTTCGCGCTCGGTGCGCTGAGCGTGAACCCCGCGCAGCGGCTCCTCGCGTACTCGGTCGACTTCGACGGCTCGGAGCGCTTCGAGATGCGCTTCCGCGACCTCTCGCGCGGCACCGACCTCGACGACGTCGTGCCGGACACGTACTACGGCGCGGCATGGGCGAGCGACGACCGTACGGTCCTGTACACGCGCCCCGACGAGGCGATGCGCCCGTGGCAGGTCTGGCGTCACGTCCTCGGGACGCCGGCCGCGGACGACGTGCTCGTCCACCAGGAGGACGACGACCGCTTCTACCTCGACGTCGAGCGCACGCGCACGGGTCGGTACCTGATCATCACCGCGCACTCGAAGATCACGACCGAGGTGTGGTTCGTCCCCGCGGACGACCCGACGGCGACGCCTCGCGTCGTCGAGCCGCGCCGTGAGGGCGTCGAGTACGTCGTCGAGCACCACTGGTCCCGCACCGACGGTGACCGGTTCTACGTCGTGACGAACGACGACGGTGCCGAGAACTTCAAGCTCATGCTGACGCCGGTCGCGTCGCCGGGGCGGGCGCACTGGCGCGAGGTCGTCGCCCATCGTCCCGACGTGCGGCTCGACGCGGTCGACGCGTTCGCGGACCACGTCGTGCTGTCGGAGCGCGCCGACGGGCTCGAGCAGCTGCGCGTCATGTCGTTGCGTGACGACAGCGAGCACCTGATCGAGATGCCGGAGCCCGTCTACAGCGCCGGCCTCGGCGCGAACCTCGAGTTCGAGACGCGCACCGTCCGCTACGTGTACACGTCGCTCGCCACGCCGGCGTCGTCGTACGACTACGACCTCGACGCGCGCGTCTCGGTGCTCGTCAAGCGTCAGCCCGTGCTCGGCGGGTACGACCCGACCCGGTTCCGGACCGAGCGGCTGTGGGCGACGTCGGCCGACGGGACACGGGTGCCGATCTCGCTCGTCGCGCGCGTCGACGTCGAGCGCACGGGCGACGCGCCGACGTTGCTGTACGGGTACGGCTCGTACGAGTCGTCGACCGACCCCACGTTCAGCTCGATCCGGCTCAGCCTCCTCGAGCGCGGCTGGGTGTTCGCGATCGCGCACATCCGCGGTGGCGGCGAGCTCGGCCGTCGCTGGTACGAGGACGGGAAGCTGCTGCGCAAGCGGCACACGTTCGAGGACTTCGTCGCGTGCGCGCAGCACCTCGTCGACGAGCGCTACACGTCGCCGTCACGACTCGCCGCGCGCGGCGGGAGCGCGGGCGGTCTGCTGGTGGGCGCGGTGCTCAACGAGCGCCCCGACCTCTTCCGCGCCGTCGTCGCGCAGGTCCCGTTCGTCGACGTCGTCACGACGATCCTCGACGAGACGCTGCCGCTCACCGTCACCGAGTGGGACGAGTGGGGCAACCCCGTCGAGGACGCCGAGGTGTATCGCTACATGAAGTCGTACTCGCCGTACGACAACGTGCGCGCCCAGGACTACCCGGCGATCCTCGTCACCGCAGGGCTGAACGACTCGCGCGTCGCGTACTGGGAGCCCGCGAAGTGGGTCGCGAAGCTGCGCGCGACGAAGACCGACGACAACGTGCTCGTGCTCCGGACCGAGATGGGCGCGGGCCACGGCGGCCCGTCAGGCCGGTACGACGCCTGGCGCGACGAAGCGCTCGTGCTCGCGTTCCTGATCGACCAGGTCGCTCCGGAGACGGCCGGCGCCTGACCGCGACGTGACCGGCGCCCGTCCACAGGATCGTTTACCGTCCGTTGGCCCGCTGGGGACGGTCGCGCGCCGCCTGGGCCCGTAGCGTCCCGGTGCGGGATGCGTGCCAACCGCCTGCTCGTCGTCGCCGCGGCCGTCGTCGTCGCGATCGTCGTCGCCGCGATCGTGTTCGTCGCGTCACCGGGGGGGACGCGTCATCGCGCCGCGCGTGCGCGGCCGCACGTGCTCGCGACGACGGTGACGCGCCTCGACGTCGCCGACGCCGGATGGCAGCTCCCCGCGCCGGTGTCGCGCGCCGCGGTCGTCGCCGACGGGAGCGCGATCGACATCGCGGGTGGTCTCGACCGGGCGAACGCGTCGGCCGACGGTGTGTTCCGGCTCGACCCCGCGACGGGGGCGCTCGCGCGCGCCGGTGCCCTGCCGCAGGCCACGCACGACGCCGCGGCCGCGATCGTCGCGGGCCGGCTGGTCGTGTTCGGAGGTGGCGCGCAGCACGTCACCGACGCCGTGCAGGAGCTCGACGGCACGACCGCGCATCTGGTCGCGCGCCTCCCGCAGCCGCGCGCCGATCTCGCGGCCGTGACGTCCGGGACGACGACGTATCTCGTCGGCGGATACGACGGGACCCGCCCGACGCCGGACGTACTCGCGACCGACGACGCCCGCCACTTCCGGACCGTCGCGACGTTGGCGCAGCCCGTCCGCTATCCCGCGGTCGCGGTCGCGAACGGCGCGATCTGGGTGTTCGGCGGCGAGAGTGCAGGAGCCGCGACCACCGCGGTGCAGCGCGTCGACCTCGCGACGGGGACGGCGAGCGTCGTCGCGCAGCTCCCGCAACCGGTCACCGAGGCGAGCGCGGTGACGCTCGACGGGACCATCTACGTCGCCGGCGGGCGCACGGGCGGCGCGCCGACCGCGAACGTCGTGCGGTTCGACCCGCAGCGTGGTACGAGCGTCGCCGGGACGCTGCCGGCGCCGCTCGCCGACGCGGGAGCCGCCGTCGTCGGCGACGTCGCGTACCTCGTGGGTGGCGAGTCGGCGGGACCCGTCGCGTCGGTCGTGATGCTGCGCACGGTGACGTCGACCCCGGGTCGCGCGCCGGCGACGGCGGCGCCGCCGGCCGCGTTCGACGGCCGGATGCTGATCGCGGACCGCGGGAACAACCGGCTGATCCTCGTGGACGCCGCGAAGCACGTCTCGTGGGTGTACCCGTCGTCTGCGACGGCACCTCCTCCCGCGGGCGGCTTCTACTTTCCCGACGACGCGTTCTTCGTCGACCACGGTCGCTCGATCATCTCGAACGAGGAGGAGAACGACACGATCGTCCGGATCGGGTTCCCGAGCGGTCAACTCCTGTGGAGCTACGGCCAGCCGCGTCGGCCGAGCGCGCTGCCGGGGTTCCTGAACCAGCCCGACGACGCGTACGTCCTGCCCGACGGGCGCGTCACCGTGGCCGACGCGAAGAACTGCCGCATCCTGTTCATCAGCGCGCAGGGCCAACCGCTCTCACAGATCGGCACGACGCGCCGTTGCGTGCACGACCCGCCCCGCGGTGTCGGCTATCCGAACGGCGACACCCCGCTCGCGAACGGCGACGTGCTCGTGTCGGAGATCAACGGCTCGTGGGTGTCGGAGTACACGCAGGACGGCCGGCTCGCGTGGACCGTGCACCTGCCCGTCGTCTACCCGTCCGACCCACAGCAGCTCGGCCCCGACCTGTACCTGATCGCCGACTACACACGCCCGGGCGGGATCGTCGAGTTCACGCGCGAGGGCCAGATCGTGTGGCAGTACCGGCCGCCGGCCGGGCCCGGCATGCTCGACCATCCCAGCCTCGCCGAGCGTCTCCCCAACGGCTTGATCGGCGTGAACGACGACTACCGCCACCGCGTCGCGCTCATCGACCCGCGCACCACCGCGATCGTCTGGCAGTACGGCGTGACCGACGTCCCCGGCACCGCCCCCGGGTTGCTGAACACACCGGACGGCTTCGACCTGCTCCTCGCGGACGGCACTACGCCGACCCACCCGCAGACCGGCTGACGCGACCGCCGTCTCCCGCCCCGGGGGCACGCCGGTTGGTACACAAGTCGCGGTCAGGAGCGCGACTTGTGTACCAACGCAGCCGTGGCGGGCGCCCGTCCTAGCCTGAGCGGGATGCCGGAGCCCCGCACGTGCGTGACCGAGGACGGGCTGCGTCTCGAGGCCGAGCTCGCGCCGGCGAACGGGCCCGCCCGCGCCCGCGCCGTGCTGTGCCACCCGCATCCGCAGTACGGCGGGAGCATGCGCTCGATCGTGATCGGTGCGCTGTTCGACGCCCTGCCGCGCGCAGGCGTGACGTGCCTGCGCTTCAACTTCCGGGGCGTGGAGCGCAGCGAGGGCGTGTGGGACGAGGGCAACCTCGAACGGGTCGACGTGGAGGCCGCCGTCGCGCTGCTGGACCGCGACGCGCCCGGCCCGGGTCCGCTGTTCCTCGCAGGTTGGTCGTTCGGTGCCGACATGGCGCTGTCGGTCCGGGACCCGCGGGTCGCGGCGTGGCTCGCGATCGCCCCTCCCCTTCGCTACGTCCACGACCTCGCCGGACTCGAGGACGATCCCCGGCCCAAGCTGCTGGCCCTCGCCCAGCACGACGAGGTCCGGGACCCGGCCGAGGTCGAGGCGATCGCGGCCCGCTGGGCGAGCACCGAGGTCCACGTCGTCGGCGGTGCCAGCCACTTCTTCGTCGGGCGCACGGACCGCCTCGTCGAGCTCGCGCTCGGGTTCGCCGACGAGCTCGTGGCGGAGCGTGACCCGGGCGGCTAGGAGCCGAGAAGACGGTCGAATTCCCCCTCACCTGCACGGGCGCGCCGGTCGATGAGAGATCCGACCGGAAGATGCAGCGAGGACGACCGTGACATCCGACCCCCGCCGAAGCGTGGTCACTCGGGCCGGCACCGACGCGCGCGAGCGTGCCGCGCACCTCGTCCGGAGGGCCGGGTTCGGCGCGACCGCGGGCGAGATCGAGCACGTCCTCGAGCGCGGGTACGCCGAGACCGTGGAGCGGCTCGTCGCGCGCTCGGACGCGGGCGCCGACGCCGTCCCCGCGCCGGGCCTCACCCGCCCGCCGTCGCCGATCACGTCGGATCGCCGCGAGGTCGAGACCGACGCAGTGGTGAAGTGGTGGCTCCGCCGGATGGTCTGCTCGACGAACCCACTTCGCGAGAAGCTCACGTGGCTCTGGCACGGCTGGTTCCCGACGGCTGCCGCGCGCGTCGTGTGGCCGGCGACGCTGCTCGACCAGAACATCATGCTGCGCGACCTCGCGACCGCCCGGTTCGAGACGTTGACGCAGGCCGTCACGCTCGACCTCGCGATGCTGACGTGCGTGGGCGGCCTGGGCAGCGCGGCCGACGCGCCCGACGACCGCTACGCGCGCGTCCTGCTCGAGCGGTTCATGCTCGGCCCCGGTCGCTCCACCGAGCGCGACGTGCACGACGCCGCGCGCGCGCTCACCGGGTGGGTGCTCGACCGTCGCTCGGGTCAGGTGCGCTTCGACGCGTCACGCTTCGACAACCGGACCAAGACGGTGCTCGGGCGGACGGGTCCGCTCCATGCGGCCGACGTCGTGCGTGCCGCGGCGGCACATCCAGCGTGCGCGCCGTACGTCGCGGCGCGCGTGTGGAGCGAGCTCGCCTACCCGATCGACCCGACCGATCGCCTCGCACACGAGCTCGGCACGCGCTTCCTCGACAACGATCTCGAGATCGCGGCGCTGGTTCGCGACGTGTTCCACCACCCGCTCTTCCAGTCGGCGCACGCCCGCGCCGCGCTCGTGAAGTCGCCGCTCGAGTGGGTCGTCTCGGCGCACCGTGCGCTCGCGATCCCGGTCGGCGACACGACGGTGCGCGTCCTCGACGCGCTCGGGCAGCTCCCGTACCGGCCGCCGAGCATCGCGGGCTGGCCCGACCGCCGCGCGTGGCTGCGCGACTGGCCCGCGGACGCGCGGCTCCGGATCGCCACGCACCTGCTCCGGGACGCGGACGTGCGGTGGCTCGCCGAGGTCGTTCCCACGCGTCGTCCCGCGGTGCTCGCCAACGCGTTCGGGCTGCCGGGCTGGAGCACGCGCACCGAGCGCGCGCTGCACGCGTCGGCCGGCGCGGCGGACACCCGACGCGTCGTCGCGGTCGCCCTCGCGTCGCCGGAGTTCTTGCTGGGCTGAAGATGCGGCACTGAGTCCCGGATTCCGGGACTCAGTGCCGCATCTTCGTCAGGTCGAGGCTGTTTGGAGCGTGATGCCGTGGCGGTCGAGGAACTCGCGCTTGCGTGCGACGATCGCCTTCCACTCGGACAGGTCCTGCTCGAAGTGGGCGCGGTCCCCGTCCTCGTACGCATGCTCGAGCTCGTCGAACGCGGCGTCCTCCGCGTCGAGCAGCTCGCGGTACTTGCGCAGGAAGGCCTCGTCGCACACGGCATTCGTCTCCGTCATGCCTGCTCCTGTCGTCGGCCGGCGTGGCTCGCGCGCCCCGCGGCGCGCGTGCCGACCGTACCCGCCCGGCGACCCCCTCGTGACCGCCCCGCGCGCGGGATCAGGTGGCCGGCGTCCCGAGCGCACGCACGGCCTCGCCCACCCCGACGCGTCCCTCGTAGATCGCCCGCCCGACGATGACGCCCGCCAGTGCCCGGGTCCCGACCCGCAGCGTCGCGAGCGTCCGCAGATCGTCGATCGTGCCAACGCCGCCGCTCGCGACGACGGGCACGTCGGTCGCCTCGAGCACGGCCCGGAGCTGCCCGACGTCAGGGCCGGTCATCGTGCCGTCACGCCCGATCTCCGTGACGACGAGCGCTGCGACGCCGGTCTCCGCGAACGCCACCGCGAGCTCGACGAGATCGCGGCCGCTCACCTCGGTCCAGCCCCGCACCGCGACCTCGCGCCCACGCGCGTCGAGCCCGACGGCGACGCGACCGGGATGCGCGGCGCACAGCTCGCCCACCAGCGCGGGGGTCTCCACGGCCGCGGTCCCGACGACGACGCGCGCCGCACCCGCGTCCAGGAGACGGGCGGCCGCGGCCGCGTCACGCACACCGCCGCCGACCTGCACGCGGGCGTCGACCGCCGCGCACACCGCCCGGACGACCTCGAGGTTCGCCGCGCTCCCCGTGCGCGCCGCATCGAGGTCGACGACATGGAGCCAGCGCGCACCCGCGTCCGTGAACCGCCGCGCCACACCGACCGGGTCGTCGTCGTAGACGGTCTCGGCCGCGAAGTCGCCTTGTCGCAACCGCACCGCATGGCCGCCACGCAGGTCGATCGCGGGATAGAGGTTCAGAGCGCGCCCTTCGTCGAGGGGACGGTCGTCCCCTCGACCCGCACGGCGTCCCGCAACGCGCGCGCCACGCCCTTGAACGACGCCTCGATCACGTGGTGCCCGTTGCGGCCCGACACGCTGCGTAGGTGCAACGTGATGCCCGCCGCGAACGCGAACGCGCGCCAGAACTCCTCGGCGAGCTGCGGGTCGAACGTGCCGATCCACTCGGCGACCGGGTCGACCTCGTAGACGAGGAACGGACGGCCCGACAGGTCGAGCGCCACCTGCACGAGCGCCTCGTCGAGGGGGACGAGCGCGTCGGCGAACCGCCGGACACCCGCCTTGTCGCCGAGCGCCTGCTTCAGCGCGGTTCCGACCACGATGCCGACGTCCTCGACCGTGTGGTGGAGGTCGACGTCGAGATCGCCGCGGGCGCGCACGGTGAGGTCGAAGCCGGCGTGCTTGCCGAGCTGCTCCAGCATGTGGTCCAGGAACGGGATGCCGGTGTCCGCGGACGCGCGGCCGTCACCGTCGACGCGCAGCTCGACGTCGACGGTCGTCTCCTTCGTCTCGCGGTGCTGCTGCGACTCCCTGATCTGCGCGCTCACCGGTGCAACCCTTCCTCCGCGACCGCGTCGCGCAGGGCGGCGACGAACGCGTCGTTCTCGTCACGCGTCCCGATGCTGACGCGCAGGCAGTCGTCGAGCCGGGGCCAGCGGGCGAAGTCACGGACCAGCACGCCGCGCGCCACGAGCCGCTCCCAGACCGCGTGCCCGTCGCCGTCGACGCGGAAGAGCACGAAGTTGGCGCCCGACGGGAACGGCGTCACGCCGGGCTGCGACTCCAGCGCGTCCTGCACGCGGTCACGCTCGCGCACGAGCTCGTCGACCCGCGCGCGCATCGCCTCTTCGTACTCGAGCGCGAGCCGCCCGGCGACCTGGGTCGGCACGCCGAGGTGGTACGGCAGCACGACCTTCTCGAGCTCCTCGACCACCCACTCCGGCGCGACGCAGAAACCGAGGCGCAGCGCCGCCATCGACCAGATCTTCGAGTACGTCCGCACGACGACGAGCGGCCGGTCCTCGGCGACGAGGTCGATCGCGGTGCGCGGCGCGAACTCGCCGTACGCCTCGTCGACGACGAGCAGCGCGCGGCCGGTGTCGGCGAGCGTCGACGTGAGCGCGTCGATCGTCCCGTGCTCGTCGACCGTGCCGGTCGGGTTGTTCGGGCTGCACGCGAAGACGAGCGACGGGTCGTGCTCCGCGATCGCGGCGCGCGCGACGTCGACGTCGACGGAGAAGTCGTCACGGCGCTCGGCTTCGACGAGCGGCGTCCCGGTGATGCGCGCGATGTGCGAGTGGAGCGCGTATGTCGGCTCGAACACGAGCGCGCGACGCGACGCGCCGCCGTAGGTCAACAGCAGCGTCTGGAGCACCTCGTTCGACCCGTTGGCGCAGAAGACGCGTTCGACGGGCTGGTCGAGCCGCTCGGCGAGCGCAACCCGCAGCTGGCGCGCGGCGCGGTCGGGGTACCGGTGCAACGGGACGGTGCCCAGCTCCGCCAGCCACGCGTCCACGAACGCGCGCGGCGGGGGGAAGGGGCTCTCGTTCGTGTTGAGGCGGACCCGCACGTCGAGCTGCGGCGAGTGGTAGCCCTCGAGCGCCTGCAGGTCGTCACGCGGCGGGACGGGCGCGAACGTGCGCGTCGCTCGGGTCATCGGTTGTCGCCTCCGACCCGCATCGTGATCGTCTCCGCGTGCGCGTCGAGGCCCTCGACGTGGGCGAGCGTCGTGACGCGATCGGCGACACGCTCGAGCGCGTCGCGGTCGAGCCCCACGACGTGGATGTGCTTGCGGAAGTCGTCGACGCGCAGCGCGCTGGCGAACCGGGCCGATCGTGCGGTGGGCAGCACGTGGTTCGTCCCCGCGACGTAGTCGCCGATGACGGCGGGTGCCCACTCGCCGCAGAACACGGCACCGGCGTTGCGCACGCCTCCCACGAGCCGCTCGGGTCCGGCGACCATGAGCTCGAGGTGCTCCGGTGCGACCGCGTTCGCGAGCTGCACCGCGTGCGACGCGTCGTCCACCAGGACGCTGCGACCGCCGCGGGTCATCGTCTGCTCGATCTCGGCGCGCCGCGGTGCCTCGGCGACGAGGCGCGCGAGCTCATGGTCGACGGCGTCGAGCACGTTCTCGTCCCACGCGACGACGATCGCCGCACCGTCGGGCCCGTGCTCGGCTTGGGCCATGAGGTCGATCGCGACGTACTCGGGCGGCGCCGAGCCGTCGGTCAGGACGACGAGCTCCGACGGACCCGCGGTGGACTCGATCCCGACCACGCCCGCGACCTCCTGCTTCGCGAGCGCCACGTACTTGTTGCCCGGACCGACCACGACGTCGACGGCCGGGATCGTCTCCGTCCCGTAGGCGAGCGCCGCGATCGCCTGCGCGCCCCCGACGGCGTAGACCTCGTCGACCTCGCCGAGCGCGGCCGCGGCGAGCATCACCTCGTGCACACGCCCGTCCTCGCCGGGCGGGACGCACAGCGCGATCTCGGGGACGCCCGCCACGCGGGCCGGGATCGCGGTCATGAGGACGGTCGACGCGAGCGGGGCGCGACCCCCGGGCGCGTAGAGCCCGGCGCGGTCGACGGGCCGGACGACCTCGTGGGCCTTGATGCCCGAGCGGACGGTCCGGATCTCGGGCACGTCCTGCAGGCGGTGGTAGGCCCGTATCTGGTCAGCCGCGAACTCGAGCGCGTCGCGGACGTCGCGCGCGAGCCCGTCGAGCGCGCGGTCGAGATCGGGCGACGGGACACGAAGCCGCTCCGGCACGCAGCCGTCGAACCGCTCCGTGTACTCGCGCAGGGCCGCGTCGCCGTGCGCGCGGACGTCGTCCACGATCGCGCGGACCGCGGCCCGCGCGTCGCCGTCGTCGCTGCGCTCGGCGCGCGGCGGTTCGAGGGCGCGGTGCAGGTCGCGGTGGTTGCCGCGCAGGTCGAGGCGGGCGAGCATGCGGTCGGCCATCGTAACCACGGGGTCCCGGCCGGCCGCGGTGGATTGCGGCCGTCACGACCACGGGTAACGCTCGTGCACCGTGAGCCCCGCATCGGACCACGCCGAGCTCTCGACGCTGCGATCGCAGCTCGACGACCTGAGCGAGCGCGTCACGCGCATCGCCGAGCGCTTCGGGAGGACACCGGACTCGGCCGTCGCGTTCGATCTGTTCGCCGCCGAGCGGTCGCTCACGGCGGCGCGCCGATCGCTCGACAAGGCCATCGGCGCGCTCGAGTGACCACCGCGTCCGTTCTGTGAAGCGTCATGCACACGATGTGTGCTTGACGCTTCACGGAACACCGCTGCGAGATGTCCGCAGACGCGAACGAGCGGCGCCGGCAGGGAGGCGCCGCTCGCTCAGGTCCGGCAGGGTGGGCTGCGGACGAGGGTTGGTTACCCGGCCCCTCGCGCCGCCAAACCGCGACCGCGCGATTTTTTCGCGGCTGCCGGCGCGGCCGTCGGGAGCTGGGCGGACGGGCAGATGTCGGCCAGCACGCACGCGTCGCAGCGCGGCTTGCGGGCCAGGCAGACCCTGCGGCCGTGCTCGATGAGCCGGAGCGAGAGCAGGCCGCGGTCCGCCGGCTCGACCATCGCGTCGAGGTCGGCCTCGATCTTGTCGGGGTCGGTCTCGTTGCTGAGCCGCAGCCGGCCGACGAGCCGCTTGACGTGCGTGTCCACCGGCAACCCGGGGAGATCGAACGCGACCGACCGCACGACGTTGCCCGTCTTGCGACCGACGCCGGGCAACGTGACGAGGTCGGAGAGCTCGGTCGGGACCTCGCCCTGGTAGCGGTCCTGCAGCGCGCTCGCCATCCCGATCAGGCTCTTCGCCTTCGCGTGGAAGAAGCCCGTCGGGTGGATGACGTCCTCGAGCTCGGCCGGGTCGGCGGCGGCGAGCTCCGCGGGCTCCGGCCACCGCGCGAAGAGCGCGGGCGTCACCTTGTTGACCATGACGTCGGTGCTCTGCGCGGACAGGATCGTCGCGACGAGCAGCTCGAACGGGTTGCGGTGCTCGAGCGCGCAGCGCGCGTCGGGATACTCCTCGGCGAGACGGCGCACGACCTCGGCCGCGCGCGCCCGCGCTCCTCGGGGTCGGGCCATCGCGCCGACGTTACCGGCTCGGCCCGACACGGTCGCCGGTACGCTCGGACGCCGTGACCGATCCCACCACGGTCGCCGTCCGCACGGTCGCGTCCCTCGACCGCGCGCAGCTCGAGGACGTGCGCGGGCTCCACGCCGCCGCGGTCGCGGCGGACGGGCACGAGTCGCTCGGCGACGCTGTCTGGCGCGACCTCGCCGATCCCGCGAGTGCGGGGCCGCACGCGGAGGTGGTCGCGACAGACCGGGATCGCCTCGTCGGGTTCGCACACGTCGCGACCGGCGACGGCGCGCGCGCCACGAGCAAAGCGGAGATCGGTCTCGTCGTGCACCCGGACGCGCGTGACCGTGAGGTCGCCGCGGCGTTGCTCGCCACCGCGGTCGACGCGGCACGCGCGCAGCACGCGACATCCGCGATCTGGTGGCGGGTCGGCGCCGACGACGGGAGCGACGGGGTTGCAACGCGGACCGGCTTCCGGGCGTCGCGTGACCTGCACCGCATGGAGGTCC
>Ga0070741_10005471_pt1 | contig 28208 bp, 31 predicted proteins | sample Coa_R1_4_FD_66440 | JGI IMG/M metagenome (GOLD analysis project Ga0070741, IMG submission 66440) | Surface soil microbial communities from Centralia Pennsylvania, which are recovering from an underground coalmine fire - Coalmine... | ecosystem: Environmental > Terrestrial > Soil > Unclassified ... | reverse complement strand
CGACGAGTGGTGCTCTCGGCTTGCGGACGGCCTGTTCGGTCCGGGACAGCCGGCGGACGTCGCGGGCGGCTTCGCGGGGTGGAGCGCGGGGGCATGAAGATCGCGATCGGCGCGGACCATGCCGGGTTCGAGCTGAAGGAGGCGCTCGCGGCATTCCTGCGCTCGGAGGGGCACGAGATCCTGGACCTCGGCACCCACTCGGCAGAGCCGGTCGACTATCCCCCCGTGTGCGCGGACGTCGCTCGAGCGGTGGCCGGAGGTGTCGCGCATGCCGGTATCCTGCTCGGAGGCTCGGGGCAGGGGGAGCAGATCACGGCGAACAAGGTGCGCGGCATCCGGGCCGCGCTCTGCAACGACCTCTACACGGCGCGGCTGTCCCGCGAGCACAACGACGCGAACGTGCTCACGATGGGCGCGCGGATCGTGGCTCCGACCCTGGCGAAGGAGATCGTTCGGCTCTGGCTCGGTACTCCGTTCGAGGGCGGTCGCCACGTGAGGCGGCTCGAACAGATCGCGCAGATCGAACGGGGGGAGCGATGAGGGACTACGTGGCGGACTGGGAGGCGCTCAAGCGCACCGACCCCGAGGTCGCGGACGCGATGGCGGCCGAGCTGCGTCGAGAGCGGTCCACGCTCCGACTGATCGCGTCGGAGAACTACGCGAGCCCGGCCGTCCTCGCGGCTCTAGGCTCGACGATGAACAACAAGTACGCCGAGGGCTATCCCGGGCGTCGCTACTACGGGGGCTGCGAGCTCGTCGACGTGACCGAACGATTGGCGATCGATCGGGCCAAGGCGCTCTTCGGGGCGGAGCACGCGAACGTGCAGCCGCATGCCGGCGCCCAGGCGAACATGGCCGTGTTCGGGGCCTTCCTGGAACCGCGCTCCGACGACACCGTGCTCGCCCTCGTTCTCGCGCACGGCGGGCACCTCACGCACGGCTCGCCGGTCAACGTCTCGGGGATGTGGTTCCGGTTCGTGGGCTACGAGGTCCGGCGCGACACCGAGCAGCTCGACATGGATCATATCGCCGACCTGGCGCGGGCTCACAGGCCGAAGATCATCCTGGCGGGGTTCACGGCTTACCCGCGCGTCATCGACTTCGCGGCCTTCCGCCGGATCGCCGACGAGGTGGGCGCGATCCTGTGGGTGGACGCGTCCCACTTCATCGGCCTGTGTGCGGGCGGGGCGTACCCGAGCCCTGTTCCCCATGCGGACGTGGTCACGTTCACCACCCACAAGACGCTCCGAGGTCCCCGGGGTGCGATCATCCTCTGCCGCGAGGAGCACGCCAAGGCGATCGATCGGGCCGTGTTCCCGATGATGCAGGGCGGACCGCTCGAGCACGTGATCGCCGCCAAGGCGGTGGCGCTGAAGGAGGCGATGAGCCCCGAGTTCGCAACGTACGCTGCCCGGACCGTGCGCACGGCGCGGGCTCTGGCCGAGGGCCTGGCCGACGAGGGGCTCCGCATCGTCTCCGGCGGGACCGACTCACACCTCGTCCTCGCCGATCTCGCACCGCTGGGAATCGGGGGCAAGCAGGCGGAAGCGGTGTGCGACGAGATCGGGGTGGCGCTGAACAAGAACGGCATCCCGTTCGACCCGAAGCCGCCGATGGACCCCTCCGGGATCCGTGTGGGAACGCCGGGACCGGCCACCCTCGGCATGGACGAGCCCGAGATGAAGGAGGCCGCCTCGATCATCGGCGAGGCGCTCCGACACCCGTCGGATGAGACCGTCAAGGCCAGGTGTCGCGGGCGGGTGGCCGAGCTCGTGGCGCGGTTCCCCGTCTACCCCGGGTGAGCCACCAAGGCTCCGCCCGCGCGCGGAGTACGATCAACGAAGCGTGGGTCCGTACCTCCTCGTCTTCGCGGCGAGCGCGGGCGCGTCGTTCGTGGCGACGCCGCTCGTCCGACTGCTCTCTGTCCGGCTCGGGTGGATCGACCGGCCCTCCGACCGCAAGGTCCACCCCAAACCCACGCCGACTGCTGGGGGAATCGCGATCTTCCTCGGCATCGCCGCCGGCCTCGGGCTGTCGCGGCTGATCCCGTTCCTGGCGGGCCTGCACGAGACCACCTCCGACCCCACCACGGCCCTGCTGGCCGGCTTCGTCATCCTGGTCGTCGGGCTCATCGACGACGCGCGCGGGCTGTCCGCGCTCGGCAAGCTGGCGGGGCAGCTTCTCGCCGCGGGGCTGCTCGTCCTGCTTGGGGTCCAGCTCCTGTACTTCTATTTCCCGGGCCAGGGGATCCTGTTCCTCTCGGCGGACCTCGCCGTGCCGCTCACGGTCGTCTGGGTCGTGGCCATGGTGAACGCCGTCAATCTGATCGACGGCCTGGACGGCCTGGCCGCCGGGATGGTGGCGATCGGTGCGATCGCGTTCTTCGCCTACATGTATCGGTCCGGCGGGGGCACCGACCCTTCGACGGCGGCCCTGCTCTCCGCGGTGGTGGCGGGGGCGGCCATCGGTTTTCTGCCCTGGAACTTCCACCCGGCCAGGGTTTTCATGGGGGACTCCGGGGCCATGCTGCTCGGCCTCATGATGGCGGTCGCGAGCATCTCCGGGGTCGGCCGCAACACCTATGCACCGAGCGGGGGCGACTTCGCAGCGGTCGCCATCCCGGTCGTGGTGCCGCTCCTCGTCCTTGCGGTTCCATTCCTGGACGTGCTGCTCGCGATCGTCCGGCGCATGCGGCGAGGGCTGGGCATCACGCACGCCGACAAGGAGCACATCCATCATCGGCTCCTGGAGATCGGGCACTCTCATCGCCAGGCGGTCTTCCTCATGTACATGTGGAGCGCGCTGATCTCCGGCTGCGCGCTGGCGGTGGCGTTCATCAACGGCCGACTGCTGGTCGGCGCGATCGTGGCCGGCGCGGTGCTCCTGGCCTCGGTCCTCCCGCGGCTCGTGCGTGATCGCTTGCCGCGAGGGAGCGACCGAGCGACGCCGGCCGCGGAGGCGGCTCCGACCGAGCTCATCGAGCAAGCAGCCGGCCCGTCCGAGCGTCCCGACGCCGTCGCCGTGCCGGCACCGGAGCCCGCCTCCTCGCCGATCGAGGGCACCGCCTGAGGGCCTCGATGGGGGAGCGAGGGTTTCGCCGGGGAGGCATTCACGAGCCGCCCGACATCCCGTAGCTTGTCCACTTCGTACAAGAGGCGTGGAGGACTCCGCCCAAGGGGGTCGCGACCCGCGTGCCTCGTTGGGTGATAATCGCGCGCACGCCGCGGGAGAATCGTGCCTCGCGGCGGCGAGGGGGATGACGTGCAGGAAGTCGACGTTCGCCTGGATCGGGTCACCAAGGACTTCGGCGAGACGATCGCCGTCGACGATCTCTCGCTCGACATCCACGCCGGTGAGTTCTTCAGCATGCTGGGTCCGTCCGGCTGCGGCAAGACCACCACGCTGCGGATGATCGGGGGGTTCGAGGAGCCGACGCGCGGGACCGTCTACCTGGGCGGGCGCGACGTGACGAACCTTCCGCCCTACCGGCGCGACGTGAACACCGTATTCCAGTCCTACGCCCTGTTCCCCCACCTGAACGTCTTCGAGAACGTGGCGTTCGGCCTTCGCCGGAAGAAGGTGGACAAGCGGGACATCGATCGGCGCGTGCGCGAGACGCTGGAGCTGGTCGACCTGCGGGGGTTCGAGACGCGCAAACCCTCGCAGATGTCGGGGGGTCAGCAACAGCGGGTGGCTCTGGCCCGGGCGCTGGTCAACCGGCCGAAAGTCCTGCTGCTGGACGAGCCCCTCGGGGCGCTCGATCTCAAGCTCCGCAAGCAGATGCAGCTCGAGCTGAAGCGGATCCAGGAAGAGGTGGGGATCACGTTCATCTACGTGACACACGACCAGGAGGAGGCGATGACGATGTCCGATCGCCTCGCGGTCATGCGCCACGGGCGAGCCGAGCAGATCGGCGTTCCCGAGGACGTCTACGAGAACCCGCAGACCGAGTTCGTCGCGACGTTCCTCGGTGCCTCGAACCTGCTCGACGGCGAGCTGAAGGAGGAGCGCGACGGGATCTCCACGGTGCTCCTGTCGGGCGGCGACGTCGTGCACCTCCCCTCGTCTCGGGCGCCGTTCCGCCTCGGTTCCGCCGTACGGGTGGGTGTGCGCCCAGAGAAGATCCAGATCGAGGCCGATACGGGAGCGGATCCACCCCCTGGGCTCAACCGGGTGCGCGGCCTGCTCCGTATGTCCACGTATATCGGGGTGAGTCACCAGCACAAGGTGGAGGGCCCAGGCGGGGCCGAGCTGACGGTCTGGGTACAGAACCTCGGCGCGCGGCCCGCGCCGGCCCCGGGTGAGCGCGTCGTCCTGTCCTGGCGACCGGAGCACACCTTTGCGGTGCTCCCCCAGGGGTATGCAGCGGGAGAGGAGGAGGTATGAGCCACCAGGACCACCAGCAGGGTCGGTCGCAGATGGATCCCTCACTCGTGCGGGGCCTCACGATGGCGCGCATGAGCCGACGGGAGCTGTTCCGGTACGCAGGCGTGGGGGTCGGCGCTCTGGGGCTGTCGGCCCTCCTCGAGGCGTGCGGCACGAAAGGGGTGACGTCGTCCGGGTCGACCGCCCACGCGAGCGCCGGTGTGGGATCGCAGGAATGGTGGGCCAAGCAGACGCTGCACCACCAGCTGAACTTCGCCAACTGGCCGTACTACATCGACACCGCACACGGCAAGCACCCGTCGATCGAGCAGTTCGAGCAGAAGACCGGAATCCAGGTGAACTACACCGAGCCGATCGACGACAACGTGACGTTCTACCAGTCGAAGCTGCGGCCCGTCCTCCAGGCGGGCCAGCCCACCGGCTACGACATCGTGGTGCTCACCAACAACGACTGGCCGCTCAGCCAGATGATGGAGCTCGGGTGGCTCATCCCGCTGAACCACGACATGATGAAGAACTTCGACCAGTACGCGAGCGATCTGGTCAAAGATCCGGCGTGGGACCCAGGCAACAAGTACACGATGGCCTGGCAATCGGGGTACACGTGCATCGGCTACAACACGAAGTACGTGAAGGAGCCGGTCACCAGCGTTCAGATCCTCTGGGACGAGAAGTACGCGGGGAAGATCGGGATGTTCGCCAACGCCGGGGAGCTCGGCAGCGTCGGACTGCTCGCGCTCGGCATCGACCCCGCCACCTCGACGCCGGACGACTGGAAGAAGGCGGCCGAGAAGCTGCAGCAGCAGAAGGATGCCGGTATCGTGCGCTCCTACTACGACCAGGACTACATCAAGGCGCTCAAGAACGAGGACATCTGGATCTCGCAGGTCTGGTCGGGAGACGTGTTCCAGGCGGCCACGTATCAGGGTTATCCGCAGCTCAAGATCGCGATCCCGGACGAGGGAGCGATGTTCTGGACCGACAACATGTGCATCCCGCTGCTCGCGGAGAACCCGCTCGACGCGATGACCTACATGGATTACGTGTACGACCCGCAGGTCCAGGCCCTGATCGAGGACTACAACGCCTATGTCTGTCCGGTCCCGGCCGCCAAGGAAATCATCGCCAAGCAGCTCAAGGACCCCACGGTGGCGAACAGCCCCACGGTGTTTCCCGATGCGCACATGCAGTCGCTGTCGCGCGACTACTACCAGTTCAAGAACAACGAGGAACTCACCGAGTGGAACAACCTGTTCGTTCCGATCTTCCAGTAGCGGAACGAAAGCGCGCCCGGCTCGGGAAGCGGCTGGCGCCCTACCTCCTGGGGGCGCCGGCCTTCCTCTGGCTCGCGCTCTTCTTCGTCGTGCCGATGTTCACGATGCTGTCGCTGTCCCTGCAGACGTGCGACCCCGTGACCCTGGCGTGCCGGCTGACGTGGCACGTGGGGGAGTTCCCGCAGACCGTGGGCGAGTTCCACGCCTACTTCCTTCGGTCGATCCAGTACGGCGGTGCGGCCACCGTCATCGATCTCGTCGTGGCCTTCCCGCTCGCCTACTGGATCGCCTTTCGGGCCCGGCGCAAGAGCTTCTTCCTGCTCCTGCTCCTGCTGCCCTTCTTCGTATCGTTCGTGATCCGCACGCTCACGTGGCAATTCATCCTGTCCGACCAGGGCCTGATCCTGGGCACGCTGAAGAGCCTCCACCTGCTGCCGCAGGACTTCCACGTCCTGGCCACGGGGTGGGCCGTCACGGCCGGCATCGCGTACAACTTCCTCCCGTTCACGGCGCTGCCCCTGTACGTGGCGCTCGAACGGATCGACCGGCGCGTGCTCGAGGCCGCCGCGGACCTCTACGCCAGCAGGTCCACGGCGTTCCTCCGGGTGACGCTCCCGCTGGCGATCCCGGGCATCTTCGCCGCCTTCCTGCTTACGTTCGTCCCCGCAGTCGGCGACTTCGTCAATGCCACGATTCTCGGCGGGACGTCGAACCTGATGGTCGGCAACATCATCCAAAACAAGTTCCTGCTGTTCACGGACTACCCGGCCGCCTCAGCCCTGTCGGCGATCCTCATGGCCGTGCTGCTCCTCGGGATCGCCCTCTACTCACGCGTGCTGGGATCTCGGACGATCGAGGAGTACGTGTGAGCGCCGTCGCGACGACCGAACCTCGTACCGAGTCGCCTGCTCGGCCCCCGGCGCGGGGGGTTCGGCGGCGCTGGACGTCGTTCGTCCTGCCGGCGTACTCGGCGGCCGTCATCCTGTACTTGCTGATCCCCATCGGAATCATGATCCTGTACGGCTTCAACGTGTCCCGTTCGCACCTCCCGAATGTGACCTTCAAGTGGCAGGGTTTCACCACGGAGTGGTACCGGGAGTGGAACCAGATCCCGGGCCTGACCCCCGCCTTCTTCCTCTCGCTGAAGCTCGCGTTCTCGAGCTCGGTCACCGCGACCGTGCTCGGAACGTTGCTCGCTCTGGCGCTGGTTCGCTACAAGTTCCGCGGCAAGGTCGTGACGGAGCAGATCCTGTTTCTGAACATCGCGGCGCCGGAGATCGTGCTCGGCGCCTCGCTGCTCGGTCTGTTCATCACCATGAACCTGCCACGCGGCTACCTCACGCTTTTCATCGCCCACGTGATGTTCAGCATCGCGTACGTCGCCATCACGGTTCGAGCCCGTCTGTCGGGGTTCGACATGGCCGTGGAGCAGGCGGCGCAGGACCTCGGCGCGACACCCTGGGTCACGTTCTGGACGGTGACGCTTCCGCTGATCGCCCCTGGGATCCTCGCCGGGGGGCTGCTCGCGTTCGCGCTGTCGATCGACGACTTCATCACCTCCACCTTCGTGTCCGGCAACTCCGTCACGTTCCCGCTGTGGGTATTCGGCGCGGTGAAGGTCGGGACGCCGCCGCAGGTGTTCGTGATGGGAACGTTCATCTTCACGGTCGGCGTCACCGCGGCCGTCATCAACGTCCTGTTGCAGTGGAGGCGTGAGCGAGCCGCTCACGCTCATCGCGCGCCCGGCGCCTGAAGGCCTGCGGGCCGCGCCCGATCGTGAAACCGTTCACAAGCCGGGAGGGCACGCGGTCAGAAAGTGCCATCTACCTGCGCAAACGCGGAGACGCGCCTTTGACGTGTCGCGGGAGCGGCGGCTATACTGCGCGCGCCCATGGCCGGAGGACACGGGGATGCTTGGGGTGGCATGGGCGCGGCGTGGAGCGTCATCGGGACGCTCGCGTCCGGCATCCTCGTCTGGGGCGGCATCGGCTTCATCCTGGATCGGTGGCTCGGGTTCGAGTGGCTGTTCCTGCCGATCGGGATGGTGGTCGGCGTCTCGACCTCCATCTACGTGGTGTACGTGAGGTATGGCAGACAGCGCTGATCGACCCGAGCGGGAGCTGGTGCGACGGGCCCTCGGGCCCTCGGTGCTTGCCTGCATCGTGGGGCTCGGCGCCGGCTGGCTCCTCGGCGGGCCTGGAGGAGGGGCCTCGGCGGCGATCGGAGTCGCGCTCGTGACCGCCAACTTCGCCGCGCACGGTCTCTCGCTCGCCTGGGCGTCGACGGTTTCGATCGCCGCGGTGCAGGCCGTCGCGCTCGGGGGGTTCTTCGTGCGCCTCGCCTTGCTGGTCGGCGTGATGTTCGAGCTGAACCGCCTTTCCTGGTTCTCGCCGCTCGCCTTCGGGCTCGCGGTGGTTCCTACGACGTTGCTGCTGCTCGCCTACGAGACCCGACTCGTCCTTCACGGAATGGGCGGCGTCCTGCAGATCCCGCAGGACCGGGTGACCGCGCAAGGCGCCGCGATCCCGGCGGCGCGGGAGGGCTGAGTTCGATGCTCGGAGGCGTGGTCGCCGCGATGTCGAGGCCGCCCGAGCCCTTCCAACCGCCGGGGACCGAGATCTTCGACTACACGAAGAATTGCCTGTTCGGCAGCGGCCCTTACTGCGTGACCCGCGTGTCCTTCTGGATGCTGGCGTCGGTGGTGCTCATCCTCGCCGTGTTCTTGCTCGCCGTTCGCAGACCGAGCCTCGTCCCGCGAGGTCTCCAGAACGCGGTGGAGGCGCTCGTCGACTTCGTCCGGAACGGCATCGTGATGGAGGTCATCGGGCCGGAGGGTCTGCCCTTCGTTCCCTTTCTGACCTCGATGTTCGTGTTCATCTGGGTCAACAACACGTTCGAGGTGATCCCCGGCATCCAGTTTCCGACGACCTCGCGGATGGCGATCCCGCTGTTCCTGGCCGTCCTGGTCTGGTTCCTGTTCAACATCGTTGGGATCGTGAAGCAGGGCGGCTGGCGCTACCTGAAGAGCAACCTCTTCCCGGCGGGCGTGCCGCCCGCCCTGTACATCCTGGTGACCCCGATCGAGTTCGTCTCGACGTTCCTCGTCCGGCCGCTCACGCTGTCGGTCCGACTCGCGGCCAACATGATCGCCGGTCACCTCATCCTCGCGATCTTCTTCCTCGGCACGTGGTATCTGCAGTGGAGGCTCGCGACGATCCCCTTCGCCGTCGCGTCGTTCGCGCTCGGCACGTTCATCACCGCGTTCGAGATCCTGGTCGCGGTGCTGCAGGCGTACATCTTCACCATCTTGACCGCCGTGTACCTGGCCGGGGCCATCCACCCCGAGCACTAGGAGGAGGAGCCACATGACGTACCTGTTCGGTCTGCTCGCCCAGGCGGCCACCAACATCGGCACGCCCATCGGCAAGGGCCTGGTCTACGGCCTGGGCGCCATCGGTCCCGGCATCGGCATCGGCTTCCTGGTGGGCAAGTCGGTCGAGGCGATGGCCCGGCAGCCGGAGGCGGCCGGGATGGTCCGGACCACGATGTTCCTGGGCATCGCGTTCGTCGAGGCGCTCGCCCTGTTCGGGTTCGTGCTCTCCTTCATCGTCAAGTAGGGAGGACGGCATGCTGCACGCGTTGGTGCTGGCGGCCGAGGAGGCGCCGAACCCGATCCTGCCCGACACCGCGGAGCTGATCTACGGTTCTCTCGCGTTCCTGCTGGTCTTCGTGGTCCTCGCGAAGTTCGCCTTCCCCACGATCAACCGCATGCTGCATGAGCGGACCGCGAAGATCCAGGGTGACCTCGAGCGGGCCGAGCAGGCCAGGGCGCAGGCCGAGAGCGAGCTGGCCGACTATCGCGCGCAGCTCGCCGGCGCGAGGGAGGAGGCCAACCGCATCATCGAGGAGGCCCGGCGGACGGCCGAGCAGCTCCGTCGGGATCTGCAGGCCCGGGCGGAGCAGGAGTCCCAGGCGACGATCGCCCGGGCCCAGGAGGAGATCCGGGCGGAACGCGATCGGGTCTTCGAGGAGCTGCGCGCGCAGGTCGGGCAGATCGCCGTCGAGCTGGCCGGCCGGGTCGTGGGGAAGGAGCTCGACGAGGCCGCGCACCGGCGTCTGATCGAGGAATACATCGCGCAGGTCGCCGGGTCGGGCAACGGGAAGGGTCGGAGTGCCGACTGAGAGGGATGCGCTGATCGAGGGCTACGCGCGAGCGCTGTTCGAGGTCGCTCAGGCCGAGGGCGAGCTGTTTGCGGTGGAGGACGAGCTGTACGCGTTCGCGAAGGCCCTGGAGAGCACGGCGGACCTCCGGGAGGCGTTCACGAACCCCGCGCTCCCGGCGGAGAACAAGAAGGGGCTGGTACGGGACCTGCTCGGCGAGCGCGCGAACCCGCAGACCGTGAACATCCTGGGATTCCTGATCGACCAGGGCAGAGCGCGGGAGCTGACTCGGATCGTCGAGTCGTTGGCCCGGGTCGCGGCCGAGCGCCGGCAGCACGCGCTGGCCGAGGTCCGTGTGGCCGTGCCGCTCGACGAGGAGCACCGTGCACGCCTGGCGGCCGCGCTCTCGAGGGCGACCGGCCGGACCGTGGAGGTGAAGGTCGTCGTCGACCCGAGCGTGATCGGAGGGATCGTCGCGAAGGTCGGGGACGAGGTGTTCGACGGATCCGTCCGCGGACGCCTGAGGGACGTTCGAGAGCGCCTGGTCGGCGCGTGAGCGACGAGGAGCACATGACCGGATGGCGTTGACATTCGATCCCGAGAGCATCGCGGAGGCGCTCCGCAGAAACGTCGAGAGCTGGAGGCCCTCGGTCGAGCGCGAGGAGGTCGGCCGGGTGGTCGAGGCGGGCGACGGCATCGCCCGCGTGAAGGGTCTGCCGGGCGCGATGGCGAACGAGCTGCTCGAGTTCCCCGGGGGCGTGCTCGGCCTCGCCTTCAACCTCGACCTGGACGAGATCGGCTGCGTGATCCTGGGCGACGCCTCCCACATCGAGGAGGGCGACCTCGTCAAGCAGACCGGCCGGATTCTCTCCGTCCCCGTGGGGGACGCCTTCCTCGGCAGGGTGGTCGATGCCCTCGGGCGGCCCCTCGACGGCAAGGGCCCGGTCAACGCCACGGAGTCGCGGGCGCTGGAGATCCAGGCGCCGTCGGTCGTCGCTCGGCAGCCGGTCAAGGAGCCGCTCCAGACCGGGATCACGGCGATCGACGCGATGACGCCCATCGGGCGCGGACAGCGCGAGCTGATCATCGGCGACCGGCAGACGGGCAAGACCGCGATCGCCGTCGACACGATCATCGCCCAGCGCGAGCTCTGGGGGACCGACCGCCAGGTCAAGTGCATCTACGTGGCCGTGGGTCAGAAGGGCTCGACGGTGCGCGAGGTAGAGGACACGCTTCGGGAGCACGGCGCGATGGACTACACCGTGATCGTGAATGCCTCCGCGGCCGACCCCGCGCCCTTTCAGTACATCGCCCCCTACGCCGGGGCGGCGCTCGGCGCGTACTGGATGTACAAGGGCGAGCACGCGCTCGTCATCTACGACGACCTCTCCAAGCAGGCGACGGCGTATCGGACGCTCTCGCTGCTGCTTCGACGCCCGCCGGGACGCGAAGCCTATCCCGGTGACGTCTTCTACCTGCACTCACGCCTGTTGGAGCGCGCAGCCAAGCTCTCCGACGCCCTCGGGGGCGGCTCCCTCACCGCGCTGCCGATCATCGAGACCAAGGGCAACGACATCTCCGCCTACATCCCCACGAACGTGATCTCGATCACGGATGGGCAGATCTACCTGGAGCCCGATCTGTTCTTCGCTGGCGTGCGTCCTGCGATCAACGTCGGTATCTCGGTTTCGAGGGTGGGCGGAAATGCCCAGATCAAGGCCATGAAGAAGGTCGCGGGACGCCTCCGTCTGGACCTGGCGCAGTACCGGGCATTGGAGGCGTTTGCGCAGTTCGGCTCCGAGCTGGACAAGGCGTCTCAGCAGCAGCTCGCGCGCGGGGCGCGAGTCGTGGAGGTGCTCAAGCAACCGCAGTACCGGCCGGTGCCGGTCGACCGGCAGGTCGTGCACATCTGGGTGGCGACGGGAGGTCACCTCGACGCGTACCCCGTGGAGGACGCCCGCCGCTTCGTCGAGGAGTTCTCCGACTACCTGGAGACCCGCAAGCCCGAGATCTTGGAGGGAATCCGGACGACCGGCGACCTCTCCGACGAGGCCGAGTCGGCGCTGCGCGAGGCAGTCGAGGCATTCAAGCGGGGTTTCGCCCCCTCGACCCCCGGTGCCGAGTCCGGCGAGCCGCCGGCGCGCGAGATCGGCTGGGAGCGGCTCTCGAAGGAGGGCGAGGAGCCTCCACCGGAACCCTCGCCGGAGGAGCTTCGCGCGGACTTCGCCCGCAAGGCGGGTCCGGTCGGCGAGTCCGGCGCTCCCTTCCCCGGATAGCGCATGGGTGCCAGGCTCCGCGTCATCCGTCGCCGGATCCGGTCGGTCCAGTCGACCATGAAGATCACACGCGCGATGGAGCTGATCGCCGCCTCCCGCATCGTGAGGGCCCAGCAGCGCGTCGAGGCCGCCCGCCCCTACGCAGAGCTGCTCACGCGGGCGATGGAGGACGTCGCCCGGCAGGTGGGCTCGCTGTCGCATCCCCTGCTCGAGATCCGGGAGACCCCCAATCGAGTCGGCGTCTTCGTGGTGACCTCCGACCGCGGGCTCGCGGGCGCATACAGCGCCAACGCGCTCCGACGTGCGGAGGAGGTGGTCGCCGAGGTTCGAGGACGCGGCCCGGAGGCCGTCCTGTACGTCGTGGGGAAGAAGGGGGAGTCGTACTTCCGGTTCCACGGTGTGCCGGTCGAGGCCTCCTGGACGGGGATCAGCGAGGTACCCACCTACCCGGCGGCCGAGGAGATCGGCGAGCGCCTGATCCGTGACTTTGCCGAGGCCAGGATCGATGAGCTGCACGCGGTCTTCACGCACTTCCGCTCGGCGTTCTCCATGAGGGCGATCCATCAGCGGTTCCTGCCGATCCCGCCGCACGAGGTCGTCCGACGGGAGCTCGGGAAGCCGCACCCCGAGTACCTGTTCGAGCCCCCGCCGGCGGTGATCCTGGGCGAGCTGCTACCGCAGTACGTCGTCACCAAGGTCTGGGCGGCGCTGCTCGAGTCGGCGGCCTCGGAGAACGCCGCCCGCCGCCGAGCGATGAAGGCGGCGACGGACAACGCGGAGGAGCTCATCAAGGTCCTGACCCGTCAGGCGAACCGAGCTCGTCAAGACGAGATCACGTCGGAGATCATGGAGATCGTGGGCGGGGCGGAGGCCCTCGCCCAGGCATCGGGAGAGTGATGGATGGCTGAGAACGCACGCCCCAACGGACGCGTCGTCCGGGTGATCGGCCCGGTCGTTGACGTGGAGTTCCCTCCGGACGCCCTTCCCGAGATCAACACCGCGCTCAAGGTGAGGGTGACGCTGGACGGCACCACCACGGAGATCACGTGCGAGGTCGCGCAGCATGTGGGGGATTCCACGGTGCGGGCGATCGCGCTCCGGCCCACGGATGGGCTCGTCCGCGGCGCGGAGGTGGAGAACACCGGCGCGCCGATCAGGGTTCCGGTCGGCGAGGGCGTGCTCGGGCACGTCTACAACGTGATCGGCGAGCCGCTCGACACCACGCCCGACCGGATCCACCCCAGCGACTGGTGGCCGATCCACCGAGATCCGCCGCCGTTCCAGGAGCTGGAGCCGAAGAGCCAGATGCTCGAGACCGGCATCAAGGTGATCGACCTGCTCGAGCCCTACGTCCAGGGCGGGAAGATCGGGATGTTCGGCGGGGCAGGGGTGGGCAAGACGGTGATCATCCAGGAGATGATCCGCAGGCAGGCGGAGCAGCACGGGGGAGTCTCGGTCTTCGCCGGCGTCGGTGAGCGCACCCGCGAGGGCAACGACTTGTTCCTCGACATGACCGAGACCGGGGTGATCGAGAAGACGGTGCTCGTGTTCGGGCAGATGGACGAGCCGCCGGGCGTGCGGCTGCGGGTTGCCCTGTCCGCGCTCACGATGGCCGAGTACTTCCGCGACGTGGAGCGAAAGGACGTTCTGCTGTTCATCGACAACATCTTCCGGTTCACGCAAGCGGGGTCGGAGGTCTCGACCCTGCTGGGGCGGATGCCCTCGGCCGTCGGGTACCAGTCGACGCTCGCGAACGAGATGGGCGAGTTGCAGGAGCGCATCACCTCGACCAAGGGCCACTCGATCACCTCGCTCCAGGCGATCTACGTGCCGGCCGACGACATCACGGATCCGGCGCCGCACGCGGCGTTCGCCCACCTGGACGCCCGGACCGTGCTCTCACGGGAGATCGCGGCGCTGGGGATCTACCCCGCGGTCGATCCGCTGGACTCCACGAGTCGCATCCTGGACCCCCGCTACGTGGGCGAGGAGCACTATCAGGTGGCCCGGCGGGTTCAGGAGATCCTGCAGCGCAACAAGGACCTCCAGGACATCATCGCGATCCTCGGCGTCGATGAGCTGTCGGAGGAGGACAAGGTGATCGTCGCCCGAGCCAGGCGGATTCAGCGGTTCCTCTCGCAGCCGTTTTTCGTCGCCGAGCAGTTCACCGGCATTCCCGGCAAGTACGTGCCGATCGACGAGACGATCGCGTCGTTCAAGGCGTTGTGCGAGGGCGAGTACGACCACCTTCCCGAGCAGGCCTTCTTCCTGGTCGGCGGGATCGAGGAGGCCGTGGAGCAGGCACAGCGCATCGAGCGGGAGGCGGCGTAGGTGCCGCTCGAGGTCCATGTGGTCACGCCTGAGCGGGAGGTCTGGACCGGCGAGGCCCAGATGGTCGTTGCCCGCAGCGTCGAGGGCGAGGTCGGGATCCTGCCGGGACATGCGCCGCTGCTCATACGGCTGGCCATTGGGGCGCTCAGGATCCAACGGCCGGACGGCACGTGGGAGTCGGCGGTCGAGGACGGGGGGTTCCTCCACGTCACCACGGAGGGCGGAGCGACTCGGGTCGACGTCCTGGCCGAGCACGCGGAGCTGGCTCACGAGATCGACGTGCGCGCGGCGGAGTTCCGGGCCGAGGAGGCGAGGCGCCAGCTCGAGGAGACGGGGCACGCCGCCGCCCGGGCGGAGCTGGCGAAGGCGCTCGCCCGGCTCGACCTTCGCGGCTGAGTGGCCGCGGCGCCCGCCCATCCTAGAATCGGGGTGCCCATGGATCGGCTGCTGGTGACGGGAGGAACGCGTCTCTCGGGAAGCGTCCGTATCTCGGGCGCCAAGAATTCGGCGCTGAAGCTCCTGGCCGCCTCGCTCCTGGCCCCGGGTCGAACCTCGATCCACAACGTCCCGCGCATCCAGGACTGCCTGACGATGGCCGAGGTGCTCGAGCACCTCGGCGCCGAGGTGCGTTGGCACGGGGGCACCGTGGAGGTGGACGCCACGGACGTGCGCTCGGTGGAGGCCCCCTACGAGCTCGTGAGCCGGATGCGCGCGTCGATCCTGGTGCTGGGCCCGCTCCTCGCGCGGTTCGGTCGCGCGCGGGTCGCGATGCCGGGCGGCTGCAACATCGGCTCGCGCAAGATCGACCTGCATATCCGGGGACTCGAGCGCATGGGGGCGACGTTCCTCGCCGAGCACGGGTTCCTGGAGGCGACGGCGCCCGGCCTGCAAGGGGCGGTGATCTCGCTCGACTTTCCGAGCGTCGGCGCGACGGAGAACGTGATGATGGCGGCGGTGGCCGCGCGGGGGACGACCGTGATCGAGAACGCGGCGCGGGAGCCGGAGCTGGTCGACCTCGCCGACTTCCTGATCCGGATGGGGGCTCGCATCGACGGCGTCGGCACGCCCACGATCGAGATCGAGGGGACCGGTGACTTCGTCCCCGTGGAGCATGCGGTGATCCCCGACCGGATCGAGGCCGGCACGTTCGCCATCGCCGCGTGCGCGACCGGCGGGCGCGTCGTGCTCGAGGGGGCCCGCGGCGACCACCTCGACCTCGTCCTCGCCAAGCTGGCGGAGCTCGGGGCCGACGTCATCGTGACCGAGGGGGGAATCGCGGTCGGGCTCGACGGACGTGCCAGGGCCGTCGACTTCGTGACGCTCCCGTACCCCGGGTTTCCGACCGATCTCCAGCCCCAGATGATGGCGCTGCTGGCCACGGCCGACGGCACGAGCATCGTGACCGAGAACGTGTTCGAGAGCAGGTTCATGTTCGTCGACGAGCTGAACCGCATGGGAGCCGACATCCGAACCGAAGGCCATCACGCGGTGATCCGCGGTGTGCCCCGGCTCTCCTCCGCGCCGGTGCGCGCGCTCGACATTCGAGCCGGGGCGGCGATGGTCATCGCCGCCCTCGCCGCCGACGGGCTGACCGAGATCGAGGACATGTACCACGTCGACCGCGGCTACCAGGACCTCGAGGCCAAGCTCACAGCGCTCGGGGCCAGGGTCCGCAGGGAGCGGGAACTCGCCCCCGCCTTGTCGTGAGGGCGGCCCGACGCGGCGTCGCGCTCGCGCTGCTCGTGACGAGCTGCTCCCTCTTCGGCTCGACCGGTCAGGCATCGGCGGCGCAGCCGATCGTGCCACGCGGCGTGCTGATCGTGCTCGTCCCGGGTGTCTCGTTCGAGCAGCTCCTTCGCCACCCGACGGTCCGGGCCCTGGCCGCGAGGGGAGGAGCCGCCCTGATGCCCGCCCGGGACGATCCAAGACAGACGATCCTCGATGCGTTCCCTCACGGTGGGTTGCATCCGCTCCCGACATCCGGTGTCGACCTGCGCCTGACCATCGTGGAGCAAGGCTTCGGGCCGGCTCCGGCGCCGCTCGACGCGCTCGATGCGCAGATCGGCAAGCTGGTGGCGCGATTCGACGTAGGGGAACTCTTGGTGGCAGTTGTCGGCGACCGCCCGTCGGCGCCGATGCGCGCCACGAAGGATGGTCTGTTGCCGCTGGTACTCGCGACGGGGCAGCCGGGTTCGCTTCTCGACGCGAGCTCAGAGCCACGTTCGTTGACTTCCGAGTCGACCAGGCGAGCCGGCGTTGTCGTGCCGGCGGATCTCCCGACGACGATCGTCGATTTCGTCGGCCACCCCATCCCGGGCAATCCTGCCGGCCGCGCGCACGCGGGGTCGGTGATCCGGACCCTCGACGAGCCGGCGCCGTTCGAGCTCCACGCCCGCTACCTCACGATGCGTCGAATGACCGTGCCGGTGCAGACGGCCGCGGGCGTGTACGTGACGCTCGCGGGGCTCTTCGGGATCGGTCTCCTTGCCCTTCGACGTCGTGCGCATCACCTGCCCCACCTGCTCGTGAGCATCGGCGCGTGGCTCGCCATGTCGGTGCCGGCGCTCGCCGTCGGGCTGCTCGCCGCCGGCCACCTGCCGACGCTCTCGTACGCGACGGTGGTTCCGTTCGTCGTCGCGGTCACCGTGGTCGGGACGCTGGCGTTCGTGCCGCTCGCACGTCGCGATCCGCTGCTCGCTCCGGCCGCCATCGGATGGGCGGTCCTCGCGTACTTCGTTGTCGAGGCCGCCGCCGGCTGGACGGCCGCGCTGACCCCGTTCCTCGGTGGCTCCGAGCTCGACGGAGGGCGCTTCTTCGGACTTCCGAACGTGTTCATCGGTCTCTTGGTCGGCGCGTCCCTGTTCGCCGCCGCCAGCCTCCCAACGGCTGCCGGAACGACCCTGCTGGTCCTTGTGGCCTTCTTTGCCGGCCTGCCGTTCGCGGGCGCCAACCTCGGGGGCTCGATCACGTTGTTCGCCGCCGCCGGCCTCTGGTGGGCGATCCGATCTCGAGGCCGATTTGACCTGCGTGGCCTTCTCGTGGCGGCCGGCGTCGTGGTGGTCGGGACGGCGCTCGTTCTCCTCTCGCACCGCTACCTGACGTCGGCCCCGACGCACGTGACGCGGTTCGAGGAGACGAGCGCCAGGTCGCCGTCCGGGATCTGGCGGACGTTCGCCGACCGCATGCTGGTCGGCTGGCGGCTGATCTTGCGGAACCCGTTCGCGCTGGTTCCGGTGCTCGGGCTCGGGACGGCGCTGCTCGCCGTCCTTCGACCGCCGGGCTCCGTTCGCACGTCGCTCGAACGGCGTCCGGCTTGGCGCGATGCGCTTCTCGTCACCCTGCTCGCCGGCATCGTCGCGATCCCCGTGAACGACAGCTGGCCGGCCGCGCTCGGCCTGGCCTTCGGGCTCGGGCTCGGGGGGCTCGTGTATGTGTCTCTCATCGACGGAACGTGGAAGATGGGGACCACATGAGCGAGCGCGTCCCGCCGCGACCGGATCGACCCCCGAGCGGCATCGGCCCCGTGCCGAGTCGCCCGCCCTCCACGTGGCGGTGGTGGGAGGCGATCGGCGTCTACGTCCTGGCGATCCTGGCCAGCTCGTTCGTCACGTTGCCGCTGCTCGAGACCGTCCGTCCGCCCGGGCTCGCCAACCTCGTGACCTCTGCCGTGATCGCCCTGCTGAACATCGGGATCCTGCTCTTCTGGCTCTCGCGCTTCCACCCGGAGTGGCGCGGCGCGGTTGGGTTCCCATCGCGTATCTGGCCGGAGGTGCGAGCCGGCGCCGCGTTCGGCCTGGTCCTGTACCCTGCGATCGTTCTCGGGGCCGGCACGGCGATCTCCGTGCTGCTTCGGGAGATCTCGGGCCACGAGATCAGGGCCCCGCGGCAGCTTCCGGCCCATCTGTCGGCGATCGGCGTCGCCGTCTCCATCGTGTACGCGGTGGTCGTCGCGCCCCTCCACGAGGAGCTGTTCTTCCGAGGGATCCTGTTCCGGTCCATCAGGGATCGATACGGGTTCGGGGTGGGCGCCGTCGGCTCCGGGCTCGCGTTCGGGCTGATCCACTACGTTCCCTCGCCGGCCCTCGACAGCGTGCTGCTCATGAGCGTGATGATGGTGACCGGAATCGCGCTCGCGTACCTGTACGATCGGCGCGGCAACGTGGTGGCCGACATGGTGGCCCACGCGACGTTCAACGTGATCGGCTTGATCCTGATCTTCGCGGTCAGATGACGTCGGGGCCGGCGGGGGTCGAACGAGGACTGGGGGGTGCGGTCGTGGCGGTCTTTCCGAGCGACGAGTGGCTGGACCTGTTCCGCGAGCGAATCAACGCGTCCGCGGAGTACCGGGCCGCGGCCGCGGATTGGGAGGGCGACATATCGTTCGTGTTCGAGGCGGAGCCCGATCGGGGCGTCCCTCAGGACATCTGGGCCTGGCTGGATCTGTGGCACGGCGAGTGCCGGGCGGCCCGGATCGTGGACGCGGAGAACGGAGCCGCGGCTCAGTACGTGATCCGCGCGCCGTACACCAGATGGAAGGAGGTCCTGGCCGGGGACCTCGATCCCATCAAGGGCATGATGCAGGGCAAGCTGAAGCTCCAGGGTGACCTCCCCACGATCATCCGCTACGTGCGGGCGGCGAACGAGCTCGTTCACCTCACGACGACGGTGCCCACCGAGTTCCTCGACGAGCGCCCGGCGGCCGGCGTCTAGGGCTGCCGGCGGGTAGGAGAGGCGTGAGAGCGGTCGTCTACGAGGGGATCGGCCGGGTCGCGCTCCGCACGGTTCCGGACCCGGCGCTGGAGGAGCCGACGGACGCGATCGTCCGGGTCACGATCTCGGCGATCTGCGGATCCGACCTCCATTTCCTCCACGGCAAGGCGCCCCTCGACCCGGGCGAGACGATCGGGCACGAGGCGGTGGGTGTGATCGAGACGGTCGGTCCCGAGGTCCGGAGATTTCGTCCGGGCGAGAGGGTTGTGATCGCCTTCGACATCGCCTGCGGGCGCTGCTGGTTCTGTCTACGCGGCCAGACGCAGCTCTGCGAGGAGTTCCGCAACCTCGGTGCGGGGATCTTCGGCGGCGGCTTGGGCGGCGCGCAGGCGGAGCTCGTGCGGGTGCCGTACGCCGACACGAACCTGCTCGCGGTCCCGCCGGAGCTCGACGACGAGCGAGCGCTGTTCCTCGGCGACACCTTGACCACCGGGTACTATGCGGCGGCGATCTCGGGCGTACAGCCAGGCGAGGTCGTGGCGGTCGTCGGTGCGGGGCCGGTCGGTTTCTTCTGCGCCCAGGCCGCTCGCGCCGGGGGTGCATCCGAGGTCCTGATCCTGGATCGCGAGCCGGATCGGCTCGCCCTTGCCGAGCGAGTCGGCGGCGTGGCGATCGATGTCTCCCGGCGGCATCCCCAGATGGCCGTTGCCGGGCGAACGGGCGATCGCGGCGCCGATGTGGTCCTCGAGGCCGTCGGCAATCCGAGCGCGTTCGCGACGGCCCTAGACGTGGTGCGACGCGGCGGGAGGGTCACGGTCGTCGGCATGTACACGGGCGAGTCCGAGTGGGCCCCTCTGGGGATCTGGTGGTCTCGGGCCCTGGATATCCGGTTCGCCGGGATCTGCCCCGTCCATGCCTGGTGGGAGCGGGCCCTCGCGGAGGTGATCGCCGGCCGCATGGATCCGTTGCCGATCGTGTCCCATCGCCTCCCACTCGACCGAGCGCCGGAAGGCTACGCGCTCTTTGACTCGCACCGGGCCACGAAGGTGCTCCTCGTCCCGTGATCGTCCGGTTCGCCGATCCCGCGCCGAACGGCCTGGCATGGATGCTGGGTCAGCTCATCGCGGCGAACCTCGAGCGGCATCCGGCCCGCCGATCGCTGCTCAAGCCCACGGTGGTCGATCTCGAGGCGCCCGACGCCGGGGTTGCCGCGTCGGTACATCTCGATCCCTCCGGCGTGACGGTGGCGAACGATCTCGGGGCCAACGGGCGCCCGCACCTGCGGGTTCGAGCCGACTCCGACGCCCTCCTCCTGCTCTCGTCGGTGCCGCTGCGGCTGGGGTTTCCCGACCCGTTGAGCCCGGCCGGACGCCGGATCCTCGTCAAGCTTCTCCGGGGTGAGATCGTCGTGTCCGGTCTGCTGGTGCATCCCGGCAGGCTTCGGCGCGTGTCGCGGCTGCTCTCGGTCGTCTGACCGGTCGCGATCCGCGTGAGGTCGCCCGGGTTGCGGTCGCGACGGGTACCCTTGCCCTCGTGGACCTCGCGAAGCGCATCCTGTCCGGCGACCGACGGGCCATTGCTCAGGCGATCTCGATGGTCGAGGACGGCGCCGAGGGGCTGGCCGAGCTCTCCTCAGAGCTCTTCGCCCACACCGGGCGCGCCTACACCGTGGGGGTGACGGGCTCGCCCGGTGTGGGCAAGTCGACGCTTGCCGGCGCGCTCGTCGCCCACGCGAGGCGCCGGGAGCTGTCGGTGGCCGTGCTCGCCGTCGATCCGACCTCGCCGTTCTCCGGCGGCGCGTTGCTCGGGGACCGGCTTCGGATGCAGGAGCACGCGACCGATCCCGGCGTCTTCATCCGGTCGATGGCCACGCGCGGCCATCTCGGCGGCATGGCGCTCGCAGCGCCGGAGGCCATCCGCGTCCTCGACGCGGCCGGGATGGATCTCGTGATCGTCGAGACCGTCGGCGTGGGGCAGGCCGAGGTGGAGGTCGCCGCCGCGACCGACACCACGCTGGTCGTCGTCTCTCCCGGCTGGGGAGACGCGATCCAGGTGGCCAAGGCGGGGATCTTGGAGGTCGCCGACGTCTTCGTCGTCAACAAGGCCGACCGGGACGGGGCGGCTGCAGCCGTGCGTGACCTGGAGCAGATGATCCGCATGGGCCCCCCGCTCGACTGGACGCCGCCGGTGGTCTCCACCTCCGCCACGACCGGTATGGGGATCGAGGAGCTCTGGGACGCGATGGTCCGTCACCGGCGGCATGAGGAGGCCACCGGGGGTCTGGACGAGCGACGGCGCGAGCGGCTGCTCCGGGAGGTGGCTGCGCTCGCGGGCGAGCGCATCCGCGGGCTCGTGCGACGGCGCCTGGACGCCGACAGGACTCTGGTGGACGATCTCGTAAGCCGCCGGAGGGATCCCCTGACGGCCGCGGCGGCGCTGGTCGCGAGCGTCACCTCGGCGGCCGACGTCGCCTCGGCACACGACGGGGGAGGAGGACCGTGAGCCATCATCGCTCGTCCGGCGCCCCGGACGACGAGGTCGCGACGCTCTCGGGCGAGCCGATCGCGCCTTTGTACGACGAGACGAGCGTGGTCGGGCTCGACTACGAACGCGATCTCGGGGACCCGGGCCGGTATCCGTTCGTCCGCGGGATCTACCCGAGCATGTACCGCGGGCGCTTGTGGACGATGCGGCAGTTCGCCGGCTTCGGCACACCGCGCGAGACGAACGCACGGTACCGCTTCCTTCTGGCGCAGGGCCAGGGCGGGCTGTCCGTCGCGTTCGACATGCCCACGCTGATGGGCCGGGACTCCGACGATCCGCGGAGCGAGGGTGAGGTCGGTCGCTGCGGCGTGGCGACCGACTCGCTCCTCGACTTCCAGGAGCTGTTCGACGGCATCCCCCTCGACGACATCACCACGTCGATGACGATCAGCGGTCCCGCCGCGATCGTCTTCGCCTTCTTCCTGGCGACGGCAGAACGACAGGGTGTGCCGTGGGATCGGCTCGACGGGACGCTCCAGACCGACATCCTCAAGGAGTACATCGCACAGAAGGAGTGGATCTTCCCGCCCCGTCCGCACTTGCGGCTGATCGGCGACCTGATGGAGTTCTGCGCTGAGCGTGCGCCGAAGTTCCATCCGATCAGCGTGTCCGGATACCACATCCGGGAAGCCGGCGCGACGGCGTGGCAGGAGCTCGCCTACACCCTTGCCGACGGATTCGCGTACGTGGAGCTCGGACTCGACCGGGGGCTGGACGTCGATCGGTTCGCGGGCGGACTGTCGTTCTTCTTCAATGCGCACATCGACTTCTTCGAGGAGATCGCCAAGTATCGGGCCGCTCGCCGGATCTGGGCGCGCAGGCTGCGGGAGCGCTACGGGGCACGAGACGAGGCGTCGATGCGGCTGCGGTTCCACACGCAGACGGCCGGAGTCTCGCTCACGGCCCAGCAGCCGATGAACAACGTGGTCCGCACGGCGATCGAGGCGCTCGCGGCGGTGCTCGGAGGAACGCAGTCGCTGCACACCAACGCCCTGGACGAGGTCCTGGCCCTGCCCACCGAGGACGCGGCCAAGCTCGCGCTGCGGACCCAGCAGATCATCGCGTACGAGACCGGGGTAGCGGATGTGATCGATCCGCTGGGAGGCTCGTACTTCGTCGAGGCGCTCACGAACCGGATGGAGGTCCGGGCGGAGGAGGAGCTTGCGGGGATCGAGCGGATGGGCGGCGGCTCCATCCTCGACGGCGTCCTGACCGGCATCGAGCGTGGCTCCTTTCAGCAGGAGATCGCGGACTCCGCGTTTCGGGAGCAGCAGCGCCTCGAGCGGGGCGAGCTCGTCAAGGTGGGGGTGACCCGGTTCGTGGACCGCGCGGAGGAACCGGTCGAGACCCTCGAGATCCGCCCCGAGGTCGAGCAGGAGCAACGCGAGCGGGTCCGGGCCCTGCGGGCCTCGCGTGACGAGGGAGCTGCGCGGGCGGCCCTCGCTCGCCTGGCTCGGGCCGCGGCGGGCGACGCCAACCTGATACCCCCGCTCGTCGAGTGCGCAAGAGCCCTCTGCACCGAGGGGGAGATCGTGAGCGCCCTGCGCGAGGTCTTCGGCGAGTACGTCGAGACCCCACGCTTCTGAGCTGGTCTTGACGTTCGCGAGCGGTGCGGGTACCGTCGAAGCCGGGTCTTGCCTGTAATTGCAAGTGCATCTCGATGTGAGAGGGTGAGCGCCGGCTCGGCGCTCTCGGGAGGAAGTACGAGGGTGCACATCCCGGACGGATACTTGAGCCCCACTACCTGCGGGACCTTCGCCGCCGTCATGCTGCCGATCTGGTACCGCGCGAGCCGTCGGATCAGGCGCATCGTCACCAGCCGATACGTGCCGCTGGTCGCCGTCGGGGCTGCGTTCAGCTTCCTCGTCATGATGTTCAACATCCCGGTTCCGGACGGAACGACGGCGCACGCCGTGGGCGCCGTGATGATCGCGATCGTGCTGGGGCCGTGGGCGGCCGTGGTGGCCGTCAGCATCGCCCTCGTCATCCAGGCACTGTTCTTCGGCGACGGAGGAGTTCTGGCCATCGGGGCCAACTGCTTCAACATGGCCGTGGTGATTCCGTTCGTGGGCTACGCGGTCTATCGGCTGCTCGGTCGCGGCACGTCCCTCACCTCGACACGGCGAGCGATCGCGGCCGGGGTCGGTGGCTACCTGGGGGTCAACGCGGGCGCGCTTGCCGCCGCGGTCGAGCTCGGATTGCAGCCCACGCTCTTCCACACCGCGAACGGGACGCCCCTGTACGCGCCGTTCCACCTCGCGCAGACGATCCCGGCGATGGCCCTTGCCCACCTGACGGTCGCGGGGCTCGCGGAGTTCGTGGTCACCTTCGGCGTCGTCGCCTACCTTCAGCGGGCCAACGTTCCGATCCTGCGGCTCAACCATCCCGATGTGCCGGTCACGGACGCGGAGCTCCAGCGCGGCAAACCGCTTGGCTGGAAGCATGCGCTGGCCTTCTTCGGCGCGCTGGTGGCCCTCACGCCGCTCGGGCTCCTTGCACCGGGCACGGCGTTCGGAGAGGACGCACCGACCAGCCTCGATCTGTCCAAGTACCACCTGAGCGCCGTCCCGCGGGGACTCCAGCAGTTCTCGGGGTTCTGGAGCCACGCGGTTCTGGGGGGCTACGGCTTCGAGTCGGGCGGCCACCCCGTGATCGGCTACCTCCTGTCGGCCGTCGTGGGTTGCGCCGTCATCACGCTGGTTCTCGTGGGGCTCGTGGCCCTCTATCGGCGCTCCGTGCGTCGGCGCGGTGGGGGAGACGGCGAGACCCAGCGGGCGATTGCATGAGCGAGGCTCCCCGCACCCTCGAGACACCCACCTGGCTCCTACGCCGAGAGGTGGGGCTGTGTCCCTGCGGCTGTATCGGCGTTCGCAAGCGGGGCTCCTTCGTCGAGAAGACCCTGAGCGGGGTATCCGAGGTCATGCGGCAGGCCATGTTCAGCGAGGAGGCGGCACAGCGGAAGGGACTGCTGCAGCGGGTCGATCCCCGAGTCAAGGTCGGCGCCGGGCTGGCGCTCCTCGTGGCCATCGCGCTCGTTCGTCACATCCCGGTGCTGATGGCCGCCTATGCACTGACGCTGGTGCTTGCGGCCGCCTCGCGCCTTCCTGTCCGGTTCTTCGTCAAGCGGGTGTGGCTGTTCGTCCCGATCTTCACCGGCATCATCGTGCTGCCGGCCACCTTCAGCTTCATCACGCCGGGTCACGTCGTGGTTCCCATGTGGCACTGGCACGGCCAGGCGGTCGGGATCACGACCCAGGGTCTCGAGTCCGCGGGTCTGATCGTCGTGCGGGTCGCGACCTCCGTTTCCCTTGTGGTCCTGGTCACGCTGACCACACCGTGGGTCAAGCTCCTGGCAGGGCTTCGCGCTCTGCTCGTCCCGCGGATCTTCATCCTGATCATCGGCATGGCCTACCGGTACGTGTTCCTGCTCCTCGGCTCGGTGACGGACATGTACACGGCCCGCAAGGCTCGCACGGTCGGCAACCGGTCCGACGTGAAGCGAGACCAGCGGTTCGTGAGCGCGTCGGTGGGAGCCCTGTTCGGCAAGGCCCACGCCCTGTCCGAGGAGGTTCACATGGCGATGACCTCCCGCGGGTTCCGCGGCGACGTGAAGACCCTCGAGGGGTTCAGGATCCGTGGTCTGGACGTGCTGTTCCTGGCCGGCGGGCTGGCGATGCCGGTACTCGTGGTGGGGGGTGACCGACTCTTTGGACGTTGAGGTCCCCGACGCCCGCGTGGACGAGGTTCCAACCGGCGTGACGGCCGGCGAGGAGATCTTCGTGTGTCGCGACCTGCGATTTGCCTATCTCGAGCGGTTCACGGCGCTTGACGGTGTGTCGTTCTCGGTTCGAGCGGGCGAGAAGGTCGCGCTCCTTGGGGCCAACGGATCCGGCAAGTCGACGCTTCTCAAGATCCTCGACGGGCTCTTGTTCCCAGACTCCGGAACCTTCGAGGCCTTCGGGCAGCCGGTCACCGAAGAGGCGCTCGAGGACGAGCAGTTCTCGGTGGGGTTCCGGTCGCGAGTGGGATTCATCTTCCAGAACTCCGACGCGCAGGTGTTCTCACCCACGGTTCGTGAGGAGATCGCCTTCGGTCCGCTGCAGATGGGGATGCCTCCGAAGCGGGTCGAGAGGCGGATCGCCGACGTCATGGGGATGCTGGGGATCGCCGATCTCGCCGATCGCGCTCCGTTTCAGCTCTCCGGGGGGGAGAAGAAGAAGGTGGCGATCGCGTCGGTGCTCGCGATGAATCCGGAGGTGCTGCTCGTCGACGAGCCGACCGCGGCCTTGGATCCGCGCACTCAGCAGTGGCTCATCGAGCTCGTCGTCGAGTTGAACCGCGCGGGCAAGACGATCGTCCTGGCCACCCACGATCTCGACGTCCTGGACGTCGTCGCCGACCGGTGCTTGGTGTTCTCCGAGGACCACCGGATCGTGGCGCAGGACGCTCCCTCGAGCGTCCTCGCAGACCGGGAGCTCCTCTTGCGGGTGAACCTCATCCACGAGCACACCCACACACACGAGACCGGCCGAGCTCACGATCACGGACACGGGTTCCGGCACCACGCGGACCGTGCATAGGTTCGGGTCGACGGGGACGGTCGACCCCCCGTCCTACGCCCAACAGTCGGCGCAAAGGCCGGAGATCGCGAAGTGCGTGAAGTCGGGATGGAAGCCGTGGCTCTGCTCGATCAGCTCCTGGAGGCGGGCGGCCTCGGCGAGTGATAGGGCGTCTTCCCCCCCGCAGCGAGAGCACGTGAGGTGGACGTGCCCGGCCTCCTCCGCGCGGTGATACTCTGCGCCCCCCTCTAAGTGGGCGTGCGAGAGGACGCCGATCTGCTCGAGGAGGGCAAGGGTCCGATACACGGTGGAAGGGTTCACCCCCGGCATCTCGCCTTGCACGCGCCGGGCGAGCGTGGTGGGGGAGATGTGTCCCTGCGTGCGCATGACCTCTGAGACGATCGCGAGGCGCTGCGGGGTCATCCGCAGCCCCCGGCTGCGGAGCGTCTCGATGACCTCGGAACCGGACCGCTCGTCCACGGGGCGATTGTAGCAGTTCCTTGCACCTGCAACGGTCAGGGCTTCGGACCGGCCCGTCGGCCGGGGGCGCGGGACGATAGGCTCCGAGAGGCATCGGAGCGACACACGGGAGCGATGAGATGGCGCAGTTCGTTCGGCTCGAGGTGCGCGACGCCGTGGCCACGATCCGGCTCGATCGACCACCGGCCAACGCGATGAGCGAGCAGCTGTCTCTCGAGCTGTGGGACGCCGCACGAGAGGCCACGTCGAACGACGCGATCAAAGCCGTGGTGATCTGGGGCGGCGAGCGCGTCTTCGCCGCGGGGGCCGACATCAAGGAGATGGCGGGCTTCGGGCCGCGAGAGGTGGAGCCGGTCGTTGGCGCCCTCGAGAGCGCCCTACGGCACATCGAGGCGATCCCCAAGATCGTGATCGCGGCGATCAACGGCTACGCGCTCGGCGGCGGGTGCGAGCTGGCTCTCTGTGCGGATTTTCGGTTCGCCGCGTCCGATGCCCGTATCGGACAGACGGAGGTTCGGCTGGGCATCGCGCCGGGCGCGGGGGGAACCCAGCGGCTACCCCGCCTCGTCGGACTCCAGCGCGCCCGCGAGCTGATCTTCTCCGGCCGGATCGTGACGGCGGAGGAGGCGCACGCGATCGGTCTGGTGGATCGCGTGCTCGGCCCCTCCGAGGTGTACCCGACGGCGCTCGAGGAAGCGGCCCGATTCGCGCGCGGCCCCACGCTCGCGTACCGAGCGGCCAAGATCGCCCTGAACGCCGCCGCGCAGGGCGACCAGTCGAAGGGGCTCGAGGTCGAGCGGGAGGTCTTCCGCGATCTGTTCGCGACGGAGGATCAGAAGGAGGGCATGCGCGCCTTCCTCGAGAAGCGCGACCCGGTGTTCCGGCAGAGATAGCCTGGGGAGGAGCTGCAGGCGTGAAGGTCAGGCTCGCGACGCCAGAGGACGTTCCCGCGCTGGTGGCGCTCTTTCAGGAGCTGGACCGTCTCCAGAGCGACTGGCGGGTGTTCACCCCCCGTCCGGGCTTCTACGACGAGGTAGGGGCGAAGTACCGGCAGGCGATGAACAACGAGAACGCCGTGGTGCTCGTCGCTGAGGACGACGACGAGGTGGTCGGTATGGCCTACGGAGAGGTCCGTATCCCCTCGCGGTTCTCGGACGAGCGGGCCCTCGAGCTCTCGGGGGTCGTGGTCCGCGCAGGCTACCGGGGACGGGGCGTCGGTCGCGCCCTGGTCAGGGAGGCCGCGCGATTTGCGGCGGACGGAGGCGTGGACTGGATCGAGCTCAAGACGTTCGCCCCCAACCAGGGGGCCATGACGTTTTGGGAGGACCTGGGGTTCACCCCGCGCGTGGTCCAGCTCACGCAGGCTACCAGGGCGCTGCTCGAGCGCCTCGAGGACGAGTAGCCGGGCCACTCGTCTTCCAGGGCCGGGAACGAACCGCGCCGCGGAGGCGTTCGAATACCTGATGGCCCTGTAGCGATGGGCAGGG
>Ga0070741_10005470_pt1 | contig 28208 bp, 18 predicted proteins | sample Coa_R1_4_FD_66440 | JGI IMG/M metagenome (GOLD analysis project Ga0070741, IMG submission 66440) | Surface soil microbial communities from Centralia Pennsylvania, which are recovering from an underground coalmine fire - Coalmine... | ecosystem: Environmental > Terrestrial > Soil > Unclassified ... | reverse complement strand
GCGAAATGTTCTGTCGAGAATATCGGTGTGGCGCGTGAGGTAGAGTCCGGCTCCCATCGGCACGGACAACCACTTGTGCGCGTCGAAGGTTATGGAGTCCGCGCTCTCGGCCCCCGCAAGCAAGGGAAGAAATTCCGGCACCAGCGCGGCAGCCCCACCCCAGGCCGCGTCGAGGTGCAACCAGAGTTTTTCGCGATCCGCAACGTCGGCGACGGCACGAATCGGATCGATCACGCCGGAGTTGGTTGTTCCCGCGGTTGCGACCACAAGGAAGGGAGTAAAGCCGTCCCGCCGATCCTGAGTCAGGCGCGCCTCGAGCGCTCGGGGATTCATCTTGAATTCTTCATCCACGGGGATCTTGCGTACGGCGTCACTTCCAAGGCCGCAAAGGCGGGCCGCCTTCAGCAAGGAGTGGTGTGCTTCCTCGGAAACATAAAGCGTCGGCGGGGACGACAACGCCCGTGCACCCTTCTGGGCGAATTGTGGGAATGTCGCGGTGATTGCTGTGAGCACCGCCGTGTGGTTTGCCTCCATACCGCCGGCGGCGAAGGTGCCATCGGTCTGAGCAGGATCGTATCCAAAGCGGCTGCCTAGCGCGCGAATCAGGTGTTGCTCGACCTCGATCGCGAAAGGGCTGTGGCTCCACGCAGCGAGTTGCGGGTTGAAGGCGGCTACGAGTGCGTCGGCCGCAATTCCCATAGTGGTCGGCGCAGGGTTGAACAGGCCAAAATAGCGGGGGTGCGGGGTGTGTGCCTGGAATTCCCAGAGGGCTCCGACAACAAATTCCAAGGCCTCCATGGGATCCACGGGGATGCGGAAGTCGAAACGCTTCAGGAGCGAACGGATTCTGGCCGGGTCGAGCTCCGGCGTGACGCGGGTTTGCTCGAGTCTTGCAGCATAGTCTTCGATGGCTCCGATCAGCCGTCGCCAGAGTCTGTTGCGAGTTTCAGCGTCAAGCCTTAGGGGGGTATCGGGCATCGGTCATTCCACACCGTAGTGTGTTCTCGCTGCTTCCCAGGCCAACATCGCTTTCTTTCTTGTGGCTCCCCAATGGTAGTCGCCGGTGATTCCGAGCTTCCGAATAACCCGGTGGCAAGGGATAAGAAACGAAATGGGGTTTTGTGCGACCGCGCTCCCCACTGCGCGGGCTGCGCTCGGCCGGGCGACCCGGCGAGCGAGGTCCTCGTAGCAGACCACCATTCCGGGCGGAATCCGAAGCAGAGCCTGCCAGACCTTGATTTGAAAATTCGTTCCCACGAGGAGCAAGGTGAGCGGCTGCGTATTGTGATTGCGCGCCAAGTCGAAGATTCGCTCGATGTAAGGCCGAGTCTTGTGAGGCCTCTCGTCATACTTCGCTTCGCTCCACCGACGCTTGAAATCTGCCAGGGCTCTTGACCTCCCGCCCGGCCCCACAAAACCGAGTCCGCAGATTCCGCGTTCGGTCACAGCCAGCAGGCATTCGCCGAAGGGGCTCGCATGAAATCCATAGTTGATGGTGAGACCATTTCCCTTCAGTTTGTACTCTCCCGGGGTCACAGCCTCGAGGTTGACGAACAGATCGTGAAGCCGCCCCGGGCTCGACAGGCCCGAATCGTAGGTGGCGTCCAGAAGACTGCGGGACTCTTCCAGAACTTTCTTTGCGTACTCCACGGTCAGAAACTGAACGAACCGTTTTGGGCTAATACCGACCCAGCGTCGAAAAATGCGCTGGAAATGGAATTCGCTCAGGTTGACGTGCTGCGCCACTTCGCTCAACTCGGGCTGATCACGGAAATGTCGTTCCAGAAAAAGGATGGCTTTCTCGATTTGTGGGTAATCCCCGTTCAAATCCGGCATCGGTTCTTTCCTCCTTGTTTTCCACCCGCATCATGGAACGCAGTCGCAAACCGCGCAACCCGATTCTTGCTCAACTGCTACTCTGGAGAATCCTTGGTCTCTTCCTTCTTGCCAGACTCCACCCATACGCCGCGGTAGGAATCCAGGTTGCGCCATTGTTTCCGGGCGGGAGTCAGATCGAGCTTCACGGTGACGATGGCGTGCGGGCGCAGTTTTACCTCCACGCTGTCTCCGCGCGGGGTCAAGGACGAGATCCGGTCGCCGAGCAGGTCCACCATTGACGCAGAGGCAATTTCGCCCACCGACTTGAGCCGGGCACTGGCCGGACGGCCGTCCACTTCGTATAGTCGGATGGTGGGAGTACCCTCGGTCTCTCGATAAAAGGCCGACAGGATAGCATTCGGAGCGTCGACGTCCAGGAAGGAGCGCCGCGGCGGCAACTGCGGTCTGGCGCCTTCCTCGTCGGCAATCGCGGCGAGGAGGGGACGGTTGAAATCGAGCGCCGCATTCAATCGCTCGTGGTGTTCATATCGCGGATGCGGCACGAACGCGAAAGCCATGGACTGCACACGCTCCCAGTAGGACTCATCCCAGGCGTCGTACATGGAGAGCACCTGGCGATAGCCATCTGGGTCGCGGAAGAAACCTTCATTCCCGTCGTGAACGAGCAGAAGGCCGCGGCGCTCGTCCTCCAGGTCGACAAGGTTCAGGCCGGTGAATGGAGCTATGACCTCTTCGAAGAACTGCGGTGAGGTCATCCAGTCACCGGTGGGAAATTTCTTCTGAAACTTTCCGTGTGGATGGATCGACTCCACCCCGAAGGGGTAATCCGCATGGAGCAAGGGCGAAGCAAGGCGCGGAGCCACGCGATGCTGGAGAGAATCGGCCAGCGTGGGATCGAGCCTGCGATCAAGGAATAGCTTCGGGCGGACTTCCAACCGGCCCAGGCCCGCAATCACTCGCACCTCGGTTTCGAATCGAATGCCGGGAACCAGACTACCTTTGATGATGGCGCTGGCAATGACTGGTCCTATCTCTTTAGGTTCAACGATAACAATGCCCGCGGTGGATTTTCGCATCTTTCCTTCAACGTGCGCCGTCAGCTCGAGGAGCGGCTTGGAGGGGTCCACGAAATCCTCGGGGTCACCCCGAAGTCGCAAAGAAAGGATTGTGCCCTGCCGACGGTCAATCACAGCAGAAACCAAGCCGTCGGTCAGGATGATATGTTTTTCGTCGGCGGTCAGGGCTGCTTGCGACCCTCCAATGTCGCGAGCGGGTGCAGCCCGAAGCGCATAAGTCTGATAGCCAACCGAGGGAACATCCCTAGCCACAAAGACAATTTGAGAAGAGCCTTCTTCCTTCTCTACGATCTGTGAGGGTTGCACCTCTCCCTTGCTGTCAATTATGAGAGATGGCCTGCCGGGCGGGATCGGAACGGTCACCAGATCGCTTCTCTTGTGACCAAGGGGGTTGAACACCAGAATCAGCCGTTCGCGGGCCGCGTGTGGAGTGGGCATTGCGATATGACGCGCGAGGTGAAGGAGGTTATTTGCGAGCACAGGCCCGGCCAGCGCCTCAGCCTGGCGCATGTAGGTTTTCCCGACCGTTCCGCATAGGGCCTCACACTCATCGACGTCGTGACCCTCACCAATCATGAGGTTGCGCCAGGCTTCTTCGAGGTCCCAGGAAGGATAGACGTCCCACTGCGCGTAGGGTCGGCCGAGTGTGCTCGCCACAAGCGCCACGGTCTCCGCCGAAAGAATCGTGCCCTCGACGTGGCGGTTCATGCGCCGGACCAGGTCCCCATTCTTACCCAGCGACATGCCATGGAAAACGTCGTCAGGACCGTACCGTACGGTTCGCAGAGATTCCAGCTTGAAGAGTCCCAGATACTCCGAGAGGGTGATCGGTTGGACTTTGAGGTCTGCGCGCTTCGAAAACTCCCGGAATTGCGGTACCATGAGTTCGCTGCGACACATCCAGTCGCGGCTGGGGAGCAATTCCAGCCACTGAACGATAAGCGGTCGATCAAGGGCCTTGATTTCGCGTCGCTCCAGGACGTCAGCCCAACGCTCCGGCCATTGATGAATCTGGAGCGGAGTTCGCGGCACGGCAAGCAACTTCGAGCCGTCGATCCCTTCCCAGAGGATCGCTTCGTCCTTTTCAAATGGGACGAAGGGCGTGTGCCAAGTCCATTGGAAAAACAGGCAGGCGTTGCGGAAGCCGGTGAGTTTCAGGATCTGCGGTAACTGCGGGAAGAAATCGAATTCTTCTTCCCACCAAGTCACCGGGCGACGACCGAAGAGTCTTTCCACCGTCCGTGCTCCAAACACCCGCTGGCGCACGTTTGATTCGCCGCCGATGAACTGGCCGTAAGGCTGCCCGTAGGAGGCCCCGACCACCTCGATGCGCCCCGAGCGCACATATTCGCGGAGGCGCGCCAAGACCGCGGGAGACCGTTCAGCCATCTTTTCGTAGCCCACGGCGTCGAAGTTTAAACTCCCGCGGGCCCCGGTCATGTCCACCAGCCGCATCATGTCCGTGGCCGAGGAGGGCAGCACCTCCTCGCCCCAGTTCCACGTCATGTCAACCCAATGCATGTGATTGCCAAAGGTGAAGTAGACTCTCTTGGGCGCCGTTTGGGATGCCGTCGAAGATGCTTGACCCTCGTGGTGCGATTGACCCCGGATCGTGTTGAACGTGCAAAGCATCAGGACGACGAAAGTAAGAATCCTAAGAATTGCCATGGGAAGCCTCGCAGAGGTGTCGCTACCGCCGCCGACTATTATTCATACACGGAGCCCCTGGGGCAATCGCCAGTTCACTGATCTGTGGAATCGCTCCTTGGCTCGTTGTGGCATCATCTCGCTTTGGCAGGCGGAAGGGATTAAGATCTGAAGCATCCGTCATGAGCGGTGTCACCGGGGGATTCAATGCAACTCATTGTTTCAGCGTGGACTGTGGTTCTTATGCTGGGGGTCGGATTGCTGGGTCCCGAAGCTCCTGAGGTATTAAGCGCGGACTTGAAGCCCAAGACGTTGGAGGCTTTCTCGCGCTATGTGGGCCTGCGAGAGGCGGCCATTCAGAAGGAACTCGCCCGGCCGGGCGAGTTTCTCTACGTGGAAGGCCTGCCCGCGCCCCGTCGTGCTCAGATTCTAGCGAGCCTCAAGCGTGGTGAAATCTTCATGGAGCGACTGCATGTGCGGGATGCGACAGGACACGAGATTCAGGCCCCGGATGGGATTATTCATCATTGGATCGGGGCGGTCTTCATCCCAGGGGCCAATCTTCATCAAACGCTGCAACTGGTGCAGGATTACGATCATCATCAGGATATTTACAAACCGGAGGTCGTTCGCTCCCGCCTGCTCGCGCGTGATGGGAATGATTTTAAGATCTATTACCGCCTGCGGAAACACAAAGTCATCACGATCACGCTCAACACCGAGCATGATGTTCACTATTTTCCTGATGATGCGGCCCGCTGTCACAGCCTCTCCATTGCCACGCGGATCGCTGAAGTTACGAATGCGGATACGCCGAACGAGCATGAGAAACCCATCGGGCATGACGGCGGATTTCTCTGGCGGATGAATTCCTACTGGCGGTTCGAGGAAGGCGATGGCGGCGTCTATGTGGAGTGCGAGTCAATTTCATTGACGCGCGACATACCCACCGGCCTGGGCTGGCTCATCCGGCCTTTCATTACGGACATCCCCAAAGAGTCCCTCCAGTTGACCCTCGGTTCAACCCGCGCGACCCTTGAGGCGCGGCTGCACGGCCAGGCACGGCAGGCGAGTTCCGTTTTGCGCCCCCGGTGACTGAGGATGGTTGAACGCCGAAGACCAGGACACCGGCGCACGACACCCTGGCGAGAGACGATCACCGGACGTCAACCGTGTGCCGCTTGTGGCCAGTGCAGCGAACACACGCACTTTTGACAGATCGGATTGTTCGGGATATCCAATTCCTGCCGGAAACGGATAGCCTGCTCGCTGTTGAGAATCTCATGGAGAGGCTTGGTGTGAATATTTCCCAAGGAACGATGAAAGAAGCACGGACGGACGGTCCCATCAGCCTCAATGACTGCTGACACCCACGGTGCATTGCAGACCGGGGCGGCGGGAGCGATCGCCCCGAGTTCTGCCCGGAAATGCTGCACGATGCGATTCAGCTTCGCCGGGCTCTCGACGATGTACCCCGAGGCAATGTCGCGCGAACATTCGCGAATCAGCGCCGCGATTTCCTCTCCAAGTTCATTCACCTCCTGCGGATCGAGTAAAACCGCCCGTTTCTGTTCAGGAGTCCAGCCTTCCAGGCGATTGAAGGCCGTTGAATTGACATCGGCGGCAAGAAAGGAGATCGAAGTCAGACCCATCATTTTCGCCGTGGCCACAGTTCCGCGAAGATGCCGATGATTTCCTTTCTGCACGGTTGTGCGGGCTGAAATCAGGATATGCGGGCGACGATCGTGCAGGGCTCGCACCCCGTTATCCAGCCGTTCGAAGGCACGCGGCACAGCGCGGATGCGATCGTGGACGTTGGGTGGCCCGTCGAGCGAGACAATGACATCATCAAAACTCTCGGCCACCATTGCGGCGTGCTGCTTTAATGTCAATCCGGCAGTGAGAAGGGTCACGCGAATCCCTTCGCCGCGAAGCAGGGCGGCCATTGTTCCGAGATCCGAATGCATCAGGGGTTCCCCGCCGGAGAATACGACCCACCTCACGCCCAGGCGCTGAAGGGATTCAAGGTGCGCCCGCACGTCGTCGGGTGTAATTTCTCTCGACTCGCGAATCCGCCAGATATCGCACATGACGCATCGGCAGTTGCACCGGTTATGCGGGAAGAGAACCAGGACGGACAGCGACACAATGTGATGGGAAAGAGTCATGATTGGATCGCGTTTGTCTCCGGCTTCGTTCACTTGACCCGTTGCTCAACTGATATTTCTTTGCTTTGATCCCGGCTAGGCATGAAGTGACAGACGAAGATCGCTGGCGTATCGCGGACGGACCTGAACACGTCGCGCTTCCGGGCGAGCTCGAAGATTGGTATTTCTGGCTCGCCTAAAAACGGCTCGATCAGGCGCATAAGGGTGAAGCCTTGCGATTCGAAGACGCGGTGGACCTCGGCGATTGGCCGGGCCCGTACGGGGATTTCGTACTGAGTTCCCGCATGCCGGAATCCGCAAAGCCAGCCACTCTCGTAAGCGATCGGGTGGAGGTCGGTGAGAAAAAGGTTCGAGCCGGCTCTTGTAACGCGCGCCAGCTCACGGGCAAGACCTGGGAGGTTTGCGATATGACCAAGCGCGAACGAGCATATCATCACATCCGCGAAGGAATCGCGGAACGGCAGAGCGATACAATCGCCTTTGACCATCGCACCAGCGAGCCCTGGTTTCCGGATCGCCTGCTCGAGCATCTCTTCCGAGCAGTCGATTCCAAAGCCCGATCCGGCACCTTTTGCAAGGAGCCTGGCGAGCCACCGGCCCGTTCCGCAGGCCAGATCGACGACCGTCTTGCCTTTCATATCTGGGAGTAAAGGCTCAAGGATCCGCTCTTCAAGGGCCAGGAGTGGGTTGGGGTCGCAGTCGTAACTTAGTGCCCACAGTCTATAGCCCTCTCTTGCTGATACCCGGTGTGGGGGGGGCGCACCCGCGAAGTCGCACTCTCGCGTCATTCCAGTCTCGATAGCGCCTGCTTGCGACGCTTCACTCACAGGCTTTCCTCCCTGGGGTTGCGAAGCTCGAAGAAGCGTTGCAGCCATCGAAGCTCAACCGGACAAGAGTAAACCCGTAACCTGTAGCGCCACTCGCTCAGGGCTTTCAGCAACCATCGGCCCCAGGGGGGCAGCAGGATATCCTGGATGGTTGGCCAGCGAGACGTGACTACGGTTTCGAAATTGTCGATCAGCCGTTTGGTGCGGGGCTTCAGCCACGGGGCAGATGGATTCTTCTGGGTTGTAAACCTCTGCCATCGTTCCGTGGCCCACTCCTCGGGCGAAGTGGGGAATTGGACTTGACCCTCCACGCCGCCGTACATGCGTTCCCGCTGTGGAACCGGCGTATAGGTGTTGATGACGATTTCCGCATCCGGGTTCAGCTTCTTCACTTTGCGAATAAAGGCCAGGCACTCCCGGGTATCCTGCTCAGGGGCGTGGGGATTGCCGATACAAAACGAAAGCTCCGGAATGATCTTGAAGCGGCGGATGCGCGCTGCAAATTCCAGAACCTGCTCTGTTCGAAGTTGTTTCTTCATTTCCTTCAGCACCCAATCTGATCCCGATTCGGCGCCCACGTAAACCATCCTCAAACCCGCGCGGCGGAGTGCCTCAAGAGTGGCGTCGGAGTATCGGAGCAGCGCGTCGGCCCGCCCCTCGCACCACCATCTCATGTGGAGAGGCGCCATCCGCTCCGCCAGTTCGCGGGCGTGGTCCTCGCGGAGGAAGAAATTGTTGTCATAGAACTGGACCGAATCAGCCCCGTACTTTTCTCTCAAGTATCCGAGCATGGCTGCTGTACGCTCAGGTGGCTCCATCTTTTCACGGCTGCCTGAGAACGTCACCACACCGCAGAAGTTGCACGCGTAGGGACATCCAATGCTGGCCTGGTGGACGGCGGTACGCTTTCCGAGATAAGTCGGAAGCAGATACTTCTCTGCCGGAACTCTGTGGTAGGGATACCAGGGGAAATCGCCAGGGCTCTTCGACGGGCGCTCCGGATTGTGGATATGCCTGCCACTCTGGTCCTTGTAGGAAAGGCCGAGGATATCTTTCAGGTTACGTTTCCCGCGAAGGGCTTCGAGGAGCTCCAGGAAGGTCTCTTCACCCTGACCACGAACTGCATAATCAACGTAGGGCGCATTCAGCGCGGCATCGGTGTAGTTAGTTGGGAAGTACCCGCCCCAGACAATCGGAAGACGAGGGTAATCAGCACGGAGATCGCCCAGGGTTTCAACAGCACTCTTGGTTTGAGGTCCGGGCATGACCGTGACAGCAAGCGCCTCCACCTGTTCTTCATGCAGCCAAGCGTGCAGAGTTTCCTTGGGCCGGGGGTCCAGGTTTCCGTCAACGATCGCGTATTTCTCACGGCCCTCGAGCACTGCCGCGATGGACAGTATGGAGAGAGGAAGTCGACGGTTGAGTCGCGGGCGCCGCACCGCACGCGGATTATAGAGGAGAATCATATTGCCTTTGCCTTCGCCGAGGAAATCAGATTCTTCCCACGCTTCAGCAGTATCGCGCCATACCCTAGGTTATTCCGGCCGAACACCGGAGTTGCATCTCGGGAGCCATCCAAGCAGCGGGTGCGATTGCTCTCCACGTGAGACCCGTAAACAAATCGGCACTGTGGGCTTCGTTCAGACTCGCTCAAAGTTCAGCAAGACATGATCCGCCAGTCCCCGTAAAGCCGGGCAGCAGGCAAGCCAGTGATCCGCCCGTTCCATCACCTTCAAGGTCTTTGGGAATCGCTGGGCCAGCGGCTCAAGATATGATGGGGGAACGGATATTCCCACTCCGGTCCACCTTTTCAGGCGGAACTCGGGGGCGAAAATGCGCTTGAGCTGGCCCACCGTGGCATAGTGAACCTTGACATAAGAATCGGCGGCGAGCCGCGCGACGGCTCCCCCACGGCGAATCCTCCGAAGGGCTTTCCGCGGTTTCCCGTGCAGCATGTACCAAAGGATTTCCCATAGGGCGATACGCCCCGCGAGACACAAGAGGGCCGTCGCGCCGGGCTTAAGCAGTCTCGCCAAGTCCCTCGCCACGCCGGGTAGATTCTGGACACAGTTCAAGCCTGCGAAATTTGAAAAGGCGCCATCGAACGAACCGCGACTCGCAAGCAAAGCGATGTCCTCTATTGCTAACACTGAAAACTGGACATTGGCTGCCGGGGGGCTTGAAGCCAGCCGCCGACGAGCGACGTCGATCATGGCGTAGGAGGCGTCGCAGGCAAACACTTCCACTCCCCGCTCGGCCAGGTGAATAGCATCTACGCCCGTGCCGCAGTTTAGTTCCAGAACGCGGTCACCCGGTTGAAAGGCTGCGTCCATTTCACGCCATACTGCTCCGCGCTGAGCCTTCCCGATCAGGGAATTTGTCCAGACCTGATCGTACTTTTCCGCCACCGCGTCAAATGGGGCGTATCGAGGCAGGGTGGTTGCACCCAGCGATGTCATGTTCTTCTATGCCTCTACTTCCGAATACGTGGCTTCAAGCCCCTGTCGGGCTTGCGCGATCCTGCTCTCAAGTTCGGCGCGAAGTGCGATTTGATCGGCCTGCCCGTTGCCAGTTTCCAGACGGCTGAGCTCAACTTCGCTGCGCAGAAGCTGGTCCGCGTACTGGTAGAAACGGCGCGAGTGGCGTCCGTGGATTCGGAAGTCCCGGTCCGACCCCTCAGCCCAGGGCTTAGGGCTCTTGAGCCGCGGGGCGACTTCATCATAATAAGGCGTTCCCTTAATCGGATAGGATACGGTCGTGAGGAAAACATCCGGGTTGCTGCGTTTCACGTGTAAGATGGTAGCTTCAATGTCTTCCAGATCCTCCCCCACATAACCCCACATCAGGAACATTCCAGTTTGGATTCCCCTCGATTTGCACAGCTCAACAGCCCGTTGGACCTGTTCCACGGTTACGCCCCGGTCCATGGCATCCAAGATCCGCTGTGACCCGCTTTCCGAGCCGATCCACAGCCGGAAGCACCCGAGTTCGGCAAGAGCGTCTGCCACCTGTGGACTCATCCGGTCCGCCCTGGAGATGGACTCGAAGGGGATTTTCAGCCCTCGACGCTTTACCTCTTCCGCGTACCGCAAAAGCCAGCCGGGATGGATGGTGAACACATCGTCAGCGATCCAGAGCATGTCAGGGTGGTAGCGGGCAAGGAGCCACTCGACTTCATCAGCCACCGACGCCGGTTTCCTCCGCCGGTGTGTCTTTCCAAACACCTCGTGACTGCACCATCGGCAGTGGTAGGGACAGCCACGCGCCGTAATCAGCGACACCGAACCGGTCCCGTGGTGGGCTCGCCACGTGCGGATGTATTGGTCAATGTCAACTTGCTCGCGGTCGGGCCAGGGTTGCGCGTCGAGGTCCGCAATCTGCGCACGCGGGAGCGTCTTGTGAACACTCCCATCGACATTCCGGAAGGCGATGCCGTTGACGCGAGCCAGCGAAGAGGGTATTCCCTCCTTCATTGCCGCCAGCAATTCTTCCATGGTGACTTCGCCTTCTCCAATTACAACAACATCCGCTCCAGCGTCCAGATATTCCCGGATGTAGGCGCCCGGTTCGGGTCCGCCAACCACGGTTCGCCAGCCTGTTTCTTTGGCCACCCGGAGGATTTCCAGGACATTGGACCGGGTCATGAGGTTGGCGTAGACTCCCAGGACCGAGGGTGAACTACAACGCAAAACGCTGAACAGCTCGCTTCGAGAGGAAAACGTGCTGTCGTAAACTTCGACACGAAGTCCCTGAGTGCGCAGATGGGAGGAGATATAGAGGATTCCCAGCGGCACGTAGGGCTTCATGATTTGAAGCTCCTTCGGGTCTTCCCTGAGAAAGTAGCCGTGGGTTAAGAGCAGATCCATATCCTGGGCCTTTGGTGAGCCCTGCGCGACTCAGCGGCCAATAGCCGGGGTCCGCGCAAGCAAAGTCGGGATTGTGGGATTGCTGTTGCGGCTAGTGCGTTCAAGCCGCGCCACCGCAGCCCACAAACTAGCTACCGTCCCATCCTGTGTTAAGAGCGGTTCAGCAAGAGGTTCATTTCTAGTCTCCGCCTGCGCACTTACGGACCTCCAACTATTGACTTCCGCGTGCAATGCATCGCGGAGGAGGCGGTAGAATTCATTGGTATAACTGCCTTTGAACATCATGGAGAGGTCGTCGCTATCCACCCAGTTCTGCTTCTCGCCAAGTTCCGCACGGACCCGGTCGTAGAATTTCGTGCCAGGTAACGGATAGGAGACCGAGACACCGATATCATCCGGTTGCGTACGCCGGACCAGGTCAATGGTCATTTGAATGTCTTGCCAGTCCTCACCGGGATATCCGAATTGAAGGAAATAGCAAGCCCGAATCCCATGCTCGCGGAGGATCTGGCGAGCCTGGATAATCTCCTCCACCCGAGAGCCCTTCTCCATTGCATCAAGTATCTTCTGCGACCCTGACTCGACGCCCATCCAGACCTCTTGGCAGCCAGCCCGCTTAAGTGCTTCAACGTTTTCCTTTGTCATGAAGTTGACCCGTGACTGCATCTTGAACGCCACCTCTGCCCCGATCCGCTCCGCCTGATCGGCAAGCTCAACGATCCAGTTGGTGCGGAGGCCGAAGATGTCGTCGGCAAACCAAAGGTGCTCAGCGCCGTAAACCCGCTTCAACTCCCGCATTTCTGCGGCAACCTGCTCGGGCGAACGAACGTGGAATGTCTGCCCGTAAATAGGCTTGGCGCACCAGTTGCAGTGGTAAGGGCAGCCGCGGCTGGCCACTAAATTGAGGGAAAAGAAACCATGAGCTGACTTCCAAGCCTGCCGGTATCGCTCGATGTCAACCAGGTCTCGCGCGGGGTTGGGAAGCGAATCAATATCCTTCATTAACGGCCGGGGGGGAGTGCGAAACACGCGGTCAGAATCCGGGGGGATGAAGGCGAGTCCTCGTATCTCCTCCGGCGGCCGCCTTACTCGCCCAGTCAACGATCTTGCCAACTCGAGCAGTGTCCATTCTGCTTCCCCTAACAGGACAAAATCAGCTCCCCGTTTCAGGTATTCTTCAACATGGTCTGAAGAATCGGATCCGTTCACAACAATCGAAGCGCCAAAGGCTTTCGAGATCTCTGCCATTTTGTAGGTAACCTGGCGCATTCGAGTAAGGCACATTTTGGAGAGAAAATTGAAGTTATCCTCATAGACGGCCACCACTCGCGGTTTGTGCTGGCGCAATGCAGCAGGAAAACCTGTTTCCGGGTTTTCAAGCATGGAGTCAAAGACCGCAACTGAAATTCCGTGCTGTCGGAGCAGGGCAGCGGCATAGAGCGTGCCCAGGGGAGGGTAAGGCAACATTTTGCGGACCTGTTTGGGGTCGTAGAAAAGATGATAGGAATGGGTCAGGAGAACGTCGACCAAAGTGTGCTCACCCTTTCAAGCTTTGCGCCAACTGCCCTGACTAAAATACAAAGCGTGCAGCTTTATCGCCCTGGCAAAGACTAAACCTGGTCGCGCTGGTGCTGCGCTCGTCTAACGCCACTCTGGGCACACTATTGCCACTGAGAGATCCACCCAAGGCATGTGCTGTCCTTGGCCCCAAAAGCCCGTACATATTATCGGCGCCCTTGTTAGAAGTGTCAAACCGAAATGCCCTCGTGAGCGCCTGCCTCGGTAGCCTGTATTTGCCGGCATTCACCATCTCTCTCTTTGCTCGAAGAGAGCCATTCTATGTATCAGTCAATATACTTGGCGCGTCAGGTCGAACCCCACGAAGAAGCCGCTCGGCGTGTCGGCAGAAGGGTCCCCTACAAACGTGGCCCGCGTCCCCGCACGCTGCGAAACAGTCGTCCCCGGACTGTTCGAGAAGCCGAAGGTAAATGCGTGCCTCCAGATCTTTTTCTGGATGCCGAATGAATATGCCGGACGGTGAATTCCGAGTGCCCGCCCGTTCACCACAGTCGGGATAACTTCCGCCACCAGGGCAACGGTCGGGCGGATGTCAATGGCCCCCCCCACGCCGAGCGAAAGAGTATTGGCACAAGGCTTCAGAACCATTCCTCCGGCAGTACCTGCTGCGACCGGCGCTTTGCAGGGCTGATAGGGAAAGGGATCTTCGAGCGCACGGGATGATTCCAGCAAGGGGCGGTTGTGCAGCGAAACCGTAGGCACAAAGTAGAGCTGGGCTCGCTTGGTGATGCTTCGAGAGAAGATACCCTCGAAGTTGGTAGTGAAATTCCTTTGAAAATCGTTTTGTCCTTCTACCGAAAACCGCACTGCCGCGTTAAAGGGCTGCCCGTCATGTTCATCCAGGAAGTTGTAGGCGGCCATCAGTTGGATTGGCCTTCCGATAATGCTTGGGGAGCGATAGGCGCTTACGGAGAGACGGCGGGTCACGCCATAGCGGAATCCGAATGATGGGATAGCGAAGTCATCCAAGCCGAACAGAACGCTGCCGCGCGCCTTCCCTGTGAAAGCGGTGGAGTAAGGAAAACGGTGGGAAAAGTTAATATAGAACCCGTGACGGTCGAGGCGCCGACCAGTCGGGAGGCTAAAGATCACGTCGTCACCCGGCTCATAAATATTGTCTTCTGACTTCTTCCGCGGTGTTGCGGTTGCGGTTTGCTGCTGGGGCGCCGAAGGAGGATCGGCCTTGTGAAGATTTGATCCAACGGAGGTGCTCGGCGCTTGGTCGATTTCTTTGATCGTCCTTGTTGTCAACTCAACGAGATATCGCTTTCCGTCTCGCACGACGATGACGGAATTAGTGGAACCTTCAACAAAGGCGATGCCCAGGACCTGCGCGGCATCTGACCCGCCTGGGGAGCCGACCTCAGTCAATCGCACGGACGGCGTACGAGGGGTGACTGGGGCGCGCGAGGCGGCGGCAGCTTCGACACTGCCCTCAGCCAGAAGCCTGGCTTCCGGAAGGCATGGCACCAAAAGAATCCCCACACAGAAGACATTAAACAAGGTTGGCCTGATCATCATAAGGTTCTCCCGCGGGAACAGGAGTTTATACGCCTTTCCCGATACCCGCTCGGTTATGGAATTCGCCCCATACGACAGGGACTAATTGTCAGATGCTCCAGATGAAGATTGAGGTTTGCCTCGGGCAGCCTCAGAGCATGGTTTGTAATGAGCTACCATTCGGTAGCCCGTGATCTACCTCTCATCCGCGAGCCACAAAACCAATGGGTTTCCACTAGACCTGAATCAATTCCTTCAAAAATGGGATCGGTCCCGTTGACAAATATCCATTGCCATCGCTCGAGATTCAGATTATGTGGATTTGCCAAGATTGGTGTCAGGGAAGCGTCAAAAAGTCGTCAAGAAGTCGTCAAAACAATTTCTGACATATGGGTCTAATTTGACTCCTGGCAACCGATTCTCTGATAAAATGCATCTGCTCGGGACGCGGGGTCCTCTAAACAGGATTTTTCAGCTAAAAGGGTGGCCGATTTGGAAGCTGGCCGCCGCACACAGGATTGAGGCATCGGCACATGGCATTGGTCCAGCGCTTTTTCACCCGGCTTCCACTGTAAGCAGGTAGCTTAAAGGTAACCCGCTGGGCCTTTCCGCAATCCTCGCGGGAGGAAATCAAATGAAGAACAAAGTAATCTTGTTCTATCCGCCTTATGATGGTCCTCCCCTTGGTGCGCCGCTCTGTCTTCTCGCGCTGGCCTCCCCTTTGCTTGAAGCCGGGTTCAACGTTTCCGTCGTCGATGCCGCGATCACTCCGAACTATGAAGAGGTGGTCATTCGCGAGACCCAGGATGCTTTGTGCTGCGGAATATCATTTCTTACTGGTCCAATGATCCGACCGGCGATTAGAATAGCCCGTCAAGTCCGCAACGCCCGCCCCTGTCTACCCGTGATATTTGGCGGATGGCACTCGAGTCTTGTGCCCGAACAAACGCTCAAATCAGACTTTGTGGACATCATTGTCCGGGGTCAAGGTGAGCTTTCTCTGCTTGAAATTGTCCGGCGCTTGGCGGAAGGAAGGAGCCTGGAAGGCATTCGCGGCACTTCTCTCAAGGTGAATGGCCAAGTCAGGCACGAGCTCGAAAGGCCGGTGGAGAACATCAACAACCTCCCCTCCCCGGCTTATCACCTGGTGGATTTCGATGCCTATGCCAGAGTCCGCGGCAAGCGCGAGATGGGCTACTCAACTAGTGTTGGCTGTCCCTACGCCTGCAACTACTGCACTGACCAAGTCTTTTATAAGCGCCGCTTCAACGCTTATAAGGCCGAGAGAGTGGTCAGCGAGGTGACGGAGCTTGTCGAGCGGTACCACCTCGATGAAGTGGCTTTTATGGATTCCAACTTCCCAGTGGACGTAAAGCGTGCCGTGGCGATTGCGAAGGGCCTCGCCGAACATCCGGTGAAGTTTCGCTGGACGGTGCAGGCATTGACTGACCTTCTTTGCCGTATGAGCGACGAGGAAGTGGGAATTCTCGGCGAAAGCGGACTTTCCTACATCGGGTTCGGCACTGAGTCCGCGTCGCAGGAAGTGCTCGCTCTCATGAACAAGAAGCATCAGCGGATTGATGACATGTACGAAACGGCGCGGAAGACCGAGAAAGCGGGCATTCGGGTGGGGTTCAATGTGATCCTCGGCTATCCGGGCGAAACCGAAGGAGATCGCATCCAGACCTTCCGCATCATGAGCGACATCGCACGCCAATACTCAAACGTGGGATTCTCGCCAAACATCTTCACCCCCTATCCCGGCATCCCGATCTGGCCTCAGTTAAAGGAGATGGGCGTCCGCGAGCCACAATCGTTGGAAGAGTGGAGTGACCTGGCTCTAGGGAAGAACGTACTCCCTTGGCTTCAAGGCGAGGAATTGAGGAGGCTCCGAAGGATGCTGGAATTCTTTATGATCAACAATCAGATTCGCCGCATGGCCGAAGGACGACCCCGGCTCATGCGCGGATTTCGGCGGGCGCTCGGGGCGCCCCTGCGCTGGCGCCTCCGAAAGAGCCGGTTCGCCTTCCCATGGGAACTCTGGACATTGCGGGCTCTGCGCCTCACCAAGCGAATCGTCACGCGGCGATCCCTGGTGACCGGGCAGGCATTAGGACACAATATTGAAGAAGTTTGCTGAGCTTTTTATTTCGAACGGGGGACCCGGGCCTCTTCCGCACCCAAGCAACACGTCGTTTTAACCAAGATAACGAGGGGCCGAGCTGCGACCCGCGCGCCCGGCGATGAGGTGGCTCGTCACAGAGGGTGAGAAGTCCTGGGCTGCGGTCGGACGCTGCAGCCCTGGAGGAGGCCGCAGGTTGATGCTTTTCTTGATCTTGATTCGTGAGCCACTCATTTCTGGGTTTCTGACCACATGCACCTGAGTGTCAGTGCTGCAAAAAATGTCGCCTCAAGCTGGATGCGACTGGCTGTACAGCTTGCTATCGGCTTCATCCTTTCTCCCTTCATCCTTCACAAGCTGGGGGATACCGCGTTTGGCGTTTGGGTTCTCATCTTTTCTTTGAGCGCATACTATGGCCTATTTGATTTCGGCATTCTGGCGGCAGTGCCTCGCTATGTGGCACGCTTTGCCGCTGCAAATGATCGGGAGGCCCTCGCTCGCTTTGTCAATACCAGCCTCGCTGCCTGTGGCGTCCTCGGTCTCCTGTTATTGTCCATCACTCTGGTCGGTTCACGTTACCTGGACGTGGTGTTCAAGATTCCTCCCGACTTTGTTGGTTCAGCGCGCCTCTTGCTCCTGATTCTAGGGTCCGATATTGCACTCGGTTTGCCGTTGCATGTCTTAGGTTGCGTCCTCGAGGGATATCAGCGTTTCGATCTGTTGAACCTCACGCACATCGGCGCTTCCATCCTCAGAGGCCTTCTGATTTTTGCCGCACTGACCCTGGGTGGGGGGCTCGTGATGATGGCCCTCCTCGCTGTTGCGGTGAATCTTCTTCGACACCTCGTATGCGTCCGCGTTGTATTCCGCAACACGCCTTTGAGAATTGGGACACGGTACGTTGACCGATCAATGTTGGGTGAGCTCATGAGCTTCAGCCTGGTCTCATTGGGGCTCACGATTGCCGAAAACCTTCGTTTCCAGTCCGACGCGATTGTAATCGGAGCTTTTCTCTCCTCAACTGCAATCACTTATTACTCAATCGGCCTCAGACTGGCGGACTACCCCGCGGGTATTGTGAGCAGCCTGGCGCAGATTTTCACGCCCATGGCGAGCCATTTGGAGGCAATCGGCGACAACGCGCGGCTTCAGAGAGTCTTCCTGGTTGGAAACCGGGCGTGCGCGCTGGTCATTTTCCCCTTGTGTGCTTTCCTCATCATTTTGGGAAAGGAAATCATTGCCGTTTGGGTCGGCCCGAAATATTCAGCCAGCTACCCTGTTTTGCTTGTACTGGTGGTCTCGAAGACTCTCTTTCTCGCTCAAAGCTGTTCAAGCAGGATGCTGGTGGGCTTGGGCCGTCTTCGGGCCCTGACGTTAGTCGTTTTCCTCGACGGGGTCGCGAACCTGATCCTCAGCATTGTGCTGATCCGGCATTGGGGAATTCTCGGGGTGGCGATCGGGACTGCGATCCCGCTTACATGCACGAGCCTGTTCTTTCTTCCCCTGTACCTCTGCCGCATTCTCAAGGTTTCTCTAGGTGCGTTTCTTCGCCAGTCGTTTTTGCTCCCCCTTGCTTCGACTGTGGCCATGGCGTGCGTTTTGGTCCTCACGAGCAGGTTGCTTCAGCCCGCAAGCTATCCGGGCCTGTTTCTTCAGTTGGCCGTGGCAGGGAGCTCGTACGGATTAAGCCTGCTGGCTTACTTTCTCATATCTGAGCCTGATCGCGCCCGCATAAAGCTCCAGGTGGGAAGACTCTTGCACCAGGCTGTTGGGAGCGCACAACAATAGAGTGGTGTAAAAGCGACGCGGCATGCCTCGCGGCTGGTAGCTGACGGGGAATAACCGCAGATGCCTCCTGGCCCTTTACAGTCCTTGGAATTGGACGGGAGCCCTGTCTAGTTTCGGCCCGCAGCCGATTTGTTGGAAGTCCGGTGGCTTCTACTCAGGCTCGTATACAATGCTTCAAACCTGGCTGCCGTCCAGTCGGCATCGTAGGTTCTTGCAAAATCCTGAGCGGCACACGCCAAACGCTCACGCTCCGGTTGGTCGGTCAAGAGGGATAAAATTCCTCTGGCGAGCGCCTCGGGGTCGCGCACTGGGACAGCCCGCGCAGCAAGGGGAGCCATTTCACCCACAATACCAACGGCGGTTCCTACTGTCGGAACTCCTGCGGCGGCAGCTTCAAGAACCGCTGCTCCCATGCTTTCGTGTAGGGATGATTGGACGTAGAGGTGTGCTTGGCGGTAGAAGGGCAGAATTTCTTCGAGCGGCTTAAAGCCGTGGAAGTTGACAGCGGTCGTGAGGCCCATTGCGCCGGCCATGCGTTGCACGCTTCCCCCAAGGATGTCTTCGCCGATGCAATCGAGTTGCACTGGGATGCCTTGTTCGAGCACGATGCGCGTTGCACGCAATAATGTGGCATGGTCCTTTACGCGGTTAATGGTGGCCACGTTCAGCAGGCGCCAAGGGGGACCGACGGCGCGTGCAGCAGGTCCATCAAATAATCCCCGGTCCGGGCCCGTCGGCAACCATATCGCGTCTGGCCGGATGGCAGCGAGACGTGTCAGGGCGTACCGGCTAGGGGCGGTGACGGCTTCAGCCATTTGCAAAACGAGCCGGTTCTTTACTCTCATTAGCCAACTCCCTTGGCCGCCGTAACCAATGTCGGGAAGCCATACCAACTCACCTCCTCCGATGCTAACCACGACTGGAATACGGAAGAAGCCGCCAGCCGCGAGGGCTAATGTCGCTGGGCGGCCCGCCCAGAATGCATGAATAACATCGAACCGGCCTCCAAACTCCCGCAATACCGAGACCAGTCGCCATGCACTCACTATCCACCGTACTGCCCGTCCTGGATACCCTGTGAATCCCAGCGTTGCGACCCTCGCTCCCAATTGCTGATACCGCCGCCTTTGTTCCTCGTCCAGCGGAACGACCAACACCTCATGTCGCCTTACGAGGCGCTCCATTAGAGCTTGGATCACCGCGATGGTAAGGGGATACCCATCCCGACAAATTCCTCCAGCTCCTGGAACAACGAGCACAATTCTCATCGATTCAGCCGAGCTCTCCTGGTCGCAAGCTCTTGATACGCTCGGATAGCCTTGTGGCTGATTGCAGAGTAGCTCAAGTTTTCTTCGAAGAAGCGCGATGCCTCTTCGGAAAGGACCGCAATCGGGAGCCGCATCACCCGCACCAAAGCTTCGGCAAAGGCCTTGCAGTCGCCGGGCGGCCAGCAAGCGCCAATTCGCCCTCCATCCGTCATGGCGCGAAACGAGGGAATATCAGTGACCACCGGAACCACACCGCAAGCCATGGCCTCGGCCAGAGAGTATCCGCTGCCCTCGTAGTGGCTTCCCAATACGAAATAGTCCGCGCTGTTATAGTAGGTTTCGAGAGCAATGTGGGGCACAGAACCCCACAATCTCACCGACTTCGCGAGGGTGTTACTACCCTCAATCAACTTTTGGACTACCGGAAGAAGATTGTCAGTTCCGAATATCATGTGCAGCTGCGCGGTGGGGATTTGTTTGAGGACGATTTCAAAGCCGCGCAGAACAGTCATGGGGTCTTTATTAGCGTTGAGGTGTCCGACCCAGAGGACAACAGGATTTCCGGTCAGACGGGTCACCGCCCGGGCGGAGGCGCGGTCCTTCCGGGTGAAATGGGTCGATCCTTCCATGATGGGGTAGACGGGTTGGTCGCCGAGGATAAGCCTCTGCTCCAGCCAAGGGGTTGCCATTTCCGAAGCCGCAAAGAAGAAGCCGTCGGCGGCACGAAGTCCCCACCTTTGCAGAGGGCGGCGAAGTCCCGGCCATGGTTTCTCAGCGTGGTGCTGGACGACAATGGGGATATGCTCAGGGAGTGTCGCTCTTAGAGCCCTGAGCTGGAGGGGGAAGAGGAGGCCATTGAAGTGGACGACCACAGGCTCGCCGTCCCGGTCAGGCTGCGAACACAACTCTCTAACCGCATGATGCAGCGCCCATGGGATCTGCCATTTACGGAGATGCGGATCGGACCCGTCGCGAAACATCTGGTAATTTACGCCATTGCGCTGGAGCGTGCCACTACAGCGGAACCGTTGTAGGATTTTCACTGCTGCCCCGCCTGCGTGGAGAGCCTCTGCCCAACCGGTGAGAGTTGCGTAGGACACACACATGTCCTCAGGAGTTCGAAACTCCTTTTCGTACCAATAGTTGATTAGTAGAACGCGCAATTTCGCTCCCCGAGAAGGCGCGAAAAAATTCCAAAACCTCAACGTGATTTGCGGCCGACTCCTGCTGATCCTCTTCGCAGAAAACGTAAGTTAGACAAATATGCACACCCAATTAAGGTCGATACGATTCAGCCAGCACACTGGTCTTGAGCTGGCTGAGTATTTGGTTTTGCTGCCATCGAATCATTAAAAAGCTGATGACTGGCTAGTCTGGCAATTCACGCCGCGACGTGCTTTTATCTTTGTTCCTTTCGTTCCCAGACTTGATCGCCATTTGGAAGAACCCCAAGAACGCGATAGTGCGATCTCAGGTAAGCGCGCAAGGGGCTGAGGTGGTCAGCTTCGGACGAATCGAACCATGGATAGTCTAGCCCCACCGACCAGAGCACTAGCCGTGGAGGCTGTTCATCCAGAGCTCTCATCACGTCTTGCACCTGCTCTGGACGCGTGTAATCGCTTCTCGTAATGAACGACATCGGTGTCGGGTTACGCAACCCCAGAACAAAATATGTATCTGCCCAGTCGGCTTGGTAGAAGAATTCGGAGGGTTGAGTGTGATTTCGTATCCATCGATACCGCTCGTAAAGATCAGCCGCCGAGAATGCAACACGACCGGACGGGGTATCGAGACAAGGGGTCAAGTGCTTTTGAACCCTGAGAGGCTCTGCGACAGCCAACATTAACGCGAATGCCCAGAGTGAGGTCCTAAGGACCTTTTCGAGCACCCCTGGGTAACTCAGAAACCAGACGAAAAGAATCAAGGCTGGGAGGGAAACGGTGCACAACCTGAAGAAGGATGGAGCGGACGCTACTCCGAAGAACAAGAATAGTCCTGTTAGATTGAGCAACATCAGACGGTCCCAGGGGTACTCCGGGTGCCGACTTGACTCTTGGCGGTAACGCATGAAAAACAATAAATAGACGAACGGGACAAGAACATGGACGAAGAGGTAGACCAGCACCCAGGGAAGACCGCGCCAAGTCAGTAGCTGTGGGGGGCTCAATAGGTAGACATTCAGATTGTCCGCTGGAGAGTGGGCAGGATAGTATCGCATGACGAACACAACCGTGCAGTATAGGAAACGCGTCAAGCCGGCCTTCCAAATGAAATAGGCGTTTGTGAAGACCACCGTAACGAAAAATGTCCCGATCAGAAACGCTTCACTCCGGAGAAGGTGAGAAAAATGCTGCCCTTGCCGTCGGTACTCCCACACTAGGAACGTCACGAACCCAAGGAGGGCGAAGACCCCGCGAGATTGAGTGAAAAATGAAGCAAGGCCACATAACATGCCGGCAACCGCCAATCGTCGGGGAGATCTCCGCTCAATAACTACCGGAACAGTGGCCATTACTGCGAGAACGCTGAACCAATGGTGCGTCGCGTCTCGCGCGTTGTAGAGGGAACAGGTCAGAAAGAGGAGCCCGGTAAGAAATGGGAGCCAGCCTCGCATAACCTTCCTTGAGATTGCGATGCTTATCCATGTTAGACCCAACCCAAGGAGAAGAAGCAAGGTGTTCGGAATCCATTCCCGGGGACCGAAAAGCCGGGAAAAAGCAAAATAAACTAGCTCTGAGCCGGGAAAGGTGATTTGGAAGAACTCCCTGTAAATAACCTGTCCTCGAAGCATACGCGTTGCATCCAGCAAACACAGGGTGACGTCGCCAGGAAGGAAGATTGGGATAAAGAAGTGGGTGAACAGCAGAAAGTACACGAAAGCCACAGCCGCGATCAAATAACAATGCTCTGCTTGGCTTGAGATTTTCGAGAGCAGGTCTTTTTTTCCACGCACGGGCATGCGAAGCACTCTAGGATACTGAAGCCGAACGGAAAAACGAGTCGTCCATGCCCCGACAACTGAAAAAGCATGCGCTACGGGGCCTGAGAAGTCAAGGATGGTGAAGATACGAGCCAAGAACGTGATCCTTGGGGCTACTGAAGGTTTGCTCTGGCAAAGGACGACATGACTCGGCCCCAATGAAGGCTGTTCCCATCCGGATGAGGAGTTTCGCCGTAGTGAGGGAGGCGAGAAGTTCGGCACCTACTCTTGGATGTCTCGCCTCGTCCGCGGCGTTTCCGAGACGTCGGGCCATTCGGTCTTGTCCATTCGACTCGGCCTTCTCTTGGGACGGTCGATCAATGCATCGCAACGGCATGCCTGCTGGCGACGGTTTCTGGAAGGATGGCAGTAAGATATTTGGCCAGGAGGTCCGCCACCATTCGGGCTCCTCCTACGTTGAAATGGACGTCGTCGTAGAATGCGGACGTATCTCTCGGAATGGATGAAGCGAGGTCGTAACAATCGAGGTGATCCTCGCGACACACGTCGAGCAGAGTCTGGTTATAGGCAGCCATCGCGTCGGCAAGATCCGCTACGGAGGCGTAACCGAGCACTTTCCCCATTTTTCCGATGCGGCCGAGCCAGAGCAGGCGTCGTTCTTCCAGTGGGAGGTCCGGACGCCACATGGCCGGCTGGGTCAGAAAAGCGCATCGAACGTTACGAAGGCGGCACTCCTGCTCGAGGTTTCGTACTCTTGTCGCGTACTCTTCGAGACCCACCCTTAGATCGGGAGCCGGCAGAATGGGTCCGGCCGTACGAAGCTCGGCTTCGGCGGTGATCTGGGAACGTGTGTCTGATCGGGGGCTCGTCAACCTGCCCTTCAGATCCATGATGCCTGTGCGGATGGCGGGGAACAGCCAGGACTGTCGGAAAATACCACCCATCGGGATGCGTCCCGGCGGCGCATGCTCAAGAAAGGATCTCGCCCTGAATTCCAGGACACCCTGAGTGGAAGCACCGCCAAACTCTAACGCAGCCTCGAGGTCGTTCACCCCAATCAGGAAGATAAGCAGGTCAGCCTCGCGAAGTACCGGGCGGTTCCGAAGGAACCAAAGGTGCTCCACCGTTGTCATTCTGCTCACCCCGGCATTGCCGACCCAAATGGCCCGACCCTTCTCCACCCTGTTCAATTTCTGCATCAGCAGGAAAGGCCATGTCTGAGAATCATCCAGGGCCGCGCATTCTGTTGTGCTCCCCCCAATGGCGATGATTCTGTACGGATTACTATCGGGTGGGGGCAGCGGACCTCGGAGGCCGAGGGCGTTCACCGTGTATCGGACTCTCGGGGAGACGCCCGGCATCACCCAGGCGGTGAAGTCGAAGACCATTCTTGAACCCGGCTTGAAGAAGAGAGGGGTGTGATTGAAAAGTCGCGTCTCAAGTCGGAAACCGATCTCCAGGAGGCCAATCAACAGTATAACCATATAAAAGGCCATCAGTGGTCCTGCCATCCGTTCAAGGAAATGGAAGCGGTCATGGCTCAGGCCCATCGCACCAACCGCAATAAACACCCAAGCTGCTCCGACAAGGATTACTGTCTTTTCACAAACTGCTGCCTCCCCGGCAAGTGCTGCGCGGAGGGAGTCCAGTGCAAAGCCCAGCGGGATAAGGGTATGCGCCCAGTACGCCCAGAAGATTACCCTAGGGGGGATCGGGACGGGTTGGCGGACTGCTTCGGTGGATTCCTTCAATCCGATTTCACTCACGCTCGTCCCGTGAGAGGACTCATAAGTCGAAATCTTGCGTCGCGAAGCCTTTTAATGCCGATTCCGTTGGTTGTGGGCACTACTTGCTGTTCAACTGTTTCTCAACTCCGGCCGCACCTGCATGTCGATCCGAAACTTCAGGGACAGACCGGGTCCGTCGAAATCTAGCGTGCTCATCCAGCCCTGATTTCTAGAGAGACTAATTGTAACAGGAGGCGAGCGCCCCGATCAATTAGTTCGACCATGACATTGTCGTATCTTCTGGGGCGGTTCTATTGGGACTTCGAGCGCACACTGCCCAACGGCTGTAAAGACACTCGATCGGGCCAAGCCCCAGTCAGTGTCTCGTTTCCTAAGTCGTGTCACGATATGATGGAAGAGGCAGAAGAGTTAGGTCGATATGCAAAGCAAGGGTGCAAAAATCACGCGACAAGAAGTCGACGGACCGGAGGAGCAGACGCCTTCGAAAGTCAATCACTGTCAGCGCGGCTAACGACGTCAAATAAAATATACTGGAAATTACTTTGGGCGCTATTGCGACCATCCGTTTTCTGGTGGGGATATCCAACCATGAAAATGACAAGCGGGAGTAGATCTCCCCAATTGGAGATCGAAACCCCGCAGAGCGAGTACTACTCGGTCCTGGGGGTAACCTGCGCTCTTCTTACTAATTCGGAAGAGATCCTCGCAGCAACGCGGCAAAGCTTCAGAATTATGGCCAGGCCGGACGAGCCCTGCGCAATGACCATGCGCCTTTGGGAGGATAACGAAGCTGAAGGTCATCCGCCTTGGCCCCAGCCTTTTTTTCGAGGCTTAGGTCACCTGGTTTACGTGGGGTTCGATGCGGGGAGTTGTGCTCTCCTCGACACGCGCCGCCGGCACATCATCGGCAGATTTAGTCCGGCGATGACGGCGGACTGTGCCTATTGGCAGCGCGCCATCTTGCCAACCCTGATTGGATTGATGAGCGAATCCCTGGGCGCCGCCACGCTCCATTGTGCGTGTGTGGAGCGGAATGGGAAGGGACTTCTCCTCGCCGGCGGTTCCGGTGCCGGGAAATCGACTCTCTCTCTGGCGATGGCTCAAATGGGCTTCGGATTATTGTCGGATGATTGGACCTACTTCTCCCGCTCGCGGGGTTGTTTGCGCGCCTGGGGTCTGGCCACGCCGGTGAAGTTGCTCCCCGATGCTTTGGTCTACTTCCCCAAGCTCCAGGCGCTGGAACCCGGCATCTCACTTAACGGCGAGTGCGCCTACGAAGTTGACCCGGAAGTCATCTTCGGAGTGCGGCGATCTTTCTCCTGCGACCCTCATTGGTTGGTTTTCCTTGAACGTCATGAAGATCGTGGCTACAGCTTCGAGAGGATGAAGGCCGGCGAAGTCGTGGCACGCATGGAACTGGACCTGGAGGACCTTCCTCCTGAGCTGTCACACGTCATGGATATCCAGATGGACACAATTCAAACCATCAGCGGGCGTGATTGCTGGCTTTTCCGATGCGGGGGGAGCCCGCATGAGATTGCCCGAGTTCTCGACGATTTCTGCGCAGGTGAGCGCGCCGCCGCGCTTCATTCCAAGTGAATGCAGAAGCTCGCTATGAGAAAAGGACCGGACATCCTGAGGCGCTTCACGGCCTTGCCCTACGTGGCGACGGCGTCCGTGTTCGGCCGCGCAATTCGCCTGGAGACAAACAGTCAAAGTATTTTTCGCTTAGTCCGGTCAACTGTTGAAGGCTACAGGCCCGTGCATTCCTTGCATGAGGACTTTGTTTGGAGATTCGTGAGCGATCCTGACGCGAAGCTAGCCCCGCCTTGGCCGGATTTTTCCTCCTTGTCGAGGGATGGATTGCATTGTGAGAACATCGGCCAGAAGAGCTTTCTGGCGGTGGATGCAGCGGCGCACTTGGCCGTAGGATTTCTGGCCCAGGAGCTGGTCAACGACGCTCTGGGGTTTGAAGTGTTCTTCCTTTCCAGGCTGATCACCGCGACGTCTCCTGCTCTTGGTTTGCTTCCGTTCTCGGCCGCGTGTGTGGCGAAGGCAGGCAAGGGGCTTTTGTTGGTTAGCGCAGCGAGGGCAGGCAAGACAATTCTCAGCTACGCGGCATCGAAAAACGGTCTTCAATTGCATTCTGACCACGTGGTCTTTCTCGAATCGGCAGGTCAGAAGGTGGCGGCTTGGAGGGACTGCTGGCCGCTGACGTTCTATCCGGGGGCTGAGAAATTGTTCCCCGAACTTTCAAACCTTTCCCGCCCAGTACAGCAGCAAGACTCGATGCTGCTGTGTCTCGAAAGGTACAGGTTCTCCGCGCCCCTGGAAAGCTATGTTCATCCTCTCGGGATTGTCGTGTTACAAAAGGACTTGGCGAGCCTCTCGCCTCTACACCCGCTCGATCCTTCCGAGGCAATGACCGTGCTGAAAGAGCATTGCCTTCTTGGCGCGAACGAGCTGTGCGAACCAAAGTTTGAGAACACCCTGCGTGGGCTGACCAGGCTTCCAATTTACGGGCTGGCAAGTTACGGCGATCCCTGTGCGCTTGTATCTTCGCTACTCAGTCTGCTCGAGGCAACGGCATGAACCGTGCGCTGGCGCGCTGCATAGTCAAATCGCTCCGCGTCGACGGGGCGGCGGGGGAACACTTCGCAAGGCTTGGAGATTTTTCTGAGCGTGACTGGCGGCGGACGTTCCCCTGGCTTGATGACAGCGGGCTGGCCCTATACCTTCTCGATCGAATCAAAGTCACCGGTGCCGACTGCTTATTGCCGGTCGGTGTACAAGCCAGGCTGGACCGTAATCTGGCGAGCAACCTTGAGCGGCTGGCCGTAATGAAAGAAGAATTCGCCGCGTTGAATCGACGGTTCGATGTGGCGGGTGTCGAATATGCGGTGCTGAAGGGATTTGCACTTATTCCGGACTATTGCCCTGTCGCTGTGCTGAGATGCCAATACGACTACGACTATCTGGTGAGCCGGGACTCAGCCGACAAAGCAAAGCAAGTGCTTTTTGATGCGGGATACGCCCAGAAAGCCCGAAGCCCCGGGCTGGAACACAAGGATGAATCTGTATTTGCGGCCCAACCCCTCAGCCTGCCGCAGCCCGACGAAGACTTCTACAGTCCCTCCCTTCCTCGCTTCGTAGAGCTGCATCTCAGTCTTTGGGAGGCTGACCGGGATATGGTCGACCTCGAGTTGCCAAACGAAGTCCTCGAGCGCAGGCGTCTGGCTGAGTGGGATGGCTTGCGTTTCCCCGCACTCTCGGATTTTGATGGTTTGATTTTTCAGGCCCTTCACACCTTCCAGCACATCCTGGGCTACTGGTGCAGGATTTCGTGTTTTCTCGAAGTCGCACATTTCCTGAACCGGCGCCGCCTTGACGCTGCGTTCTGGGGGCGATTCTGCTCACACGTGGAGAACCACAGGTTCCTGCCGGAGATCCTCAGCCTGGTGCTGTTAATGTCCTCCACTTTTTTCGACGCCCCGCTTGGCGACGGCCTCGGGCCGTGGGTGAGGCGGCATCTCCGGGGCCCGCTCTCAGTCTGGGTCGAGCGTTATGCGAGTGACTGGGCGCTTGAGCCCTATCCGGGAAGCAAGCTGAGCCTCTACGTCCACCGGCAGTTTATTCAGGACAGAGCAACATGGAAGTCGATCCGCCGGAGTCGGCTGCTGCCGTTCCATCGGCCGGCATCCGTCGTGGAGCCCGGCGGCGCTGGCTGGTCTACAAATTGGAAAGGGAAGATTGACCGTTGGCGGTTCTTCTGGATGCGCCTGAAGTTCCATATCAGTGCTCTGCTGGAGTATGGCCTGGAATGGCCACGATGGAAAATGG
>Ga0070741_10005469_pt1 | contig 28213 bp, 41 predicted proteins | sample Coa_R1_4_FD_66440 | JGI IMG/M metagenome (GOLD analysis project Ga0070741, IMG submission 66440) | Surface soil microbial communities from Centralia Pennsylvania, which are recovering from an underground coalmine fire - Coalmine... | ecosystem: Environmental > Terrestrial > Soil > Unclassified ... | reverse complement strand
GCTCGTGCGCTGGCGCGGCTTGCCTTTGCCCCATCCTTTCGGCGTCCAGGCGCGGAATTTGTCCTGTGTTTCCGCGTAGCAATTCGTGCACAGCTCATCCACCTTCGTGCAGCCGATCCACGGGTTAAACGTGTGGTCGCACCATTCGATTTTCGTTTGCGTGCTCATCGGCTTTCCGGCCTTTCGTTTAATAACGCTCGCGGGTTGAAATCGCTCCATGACATTAGTCCCGAGACGTGCCATCCGGTATGCCCTGCGACGCGCTCACAAGGTCCGGTCCTCTTATCGTTAGTCCGCGCGCCACATAATGCCACGATGGCCGCAGAACCGGTCACTTTAGCGAACACTTCGCGTTCGCGTCGCAGGCATTCTGGCAACGAGTTTGATTGTGCGGTGCTCATAGCACAAATAGCCCCTCCGCATCCTCGGCCTGCGCGCCGTGAGTGGCGGCGATGGCGGAGGCGCCTTTGCGGGTGCTGGTGAAGATGCCGGCGTGCCGGGCATCCTCCACCCACGCGCAGCCGCTGCGGGTGAGGAAAAAGCGGGTGACCGCCACCGGCGGTTTGCTGGTGACCACCCGCCTGACGATGCGGAACCGGTGAATCCAGCGGGGCATTGCTAATTGCTGATTGCCGATTGCCAATTGCGGAGAAGCGGTTTTCATGGGTGGAAATAGAGCAGCACCGCGATGGCAAGGAGGAGCAACAGGATGGCGAAAAGGCGAAAAAACATCTGCCGTTCGACCTCTTGAATCTCGAAAAAGACCCAGTTTGATTGAGTGCGCCTCCGCGCCTGCTCCTGGCTGACCGGCGTTTCGCGCGAGCTCGATGGCGGGTAAATGCTCATGCGACCTCCTCGCTTTCCGTCGCGTTCTTCAGCAGCGCGGCGACGATCTTCTCGACTTCGCTGTCAGCCGGCTTGATCACGACGACGTCGCCGGTTTCCTCCACGCGGCAGCCGATCTTTTTCAGCTCGCCGACTTCGAGTTGCTTCATCGCCTTCGCCTGCGGCTTGTGCGTGGTCTTCACGAGCACCTCGTATTGCTCCGGCAGATGCTTTTTGATCAGCGACGCGACTTTCTCGTCATCGTCCCAATCGATGCCGCCGGTGCCTTTGCGCAGCCCGATCTTGATGCCGTGCACGACGATGGTGCGCGGTTTGTCAAACAACGCTTTATTGCCCTCGATCATGGCCGCGAGCGCGGCATGTTTTTCGGTCGCCCGCGCGACGTGGCGTTTGATGACGGCAATGCGCGAGCGCTTGAGCCGCTCGATGTCCTCGTTGAGGCCGGAGACGATTGAGGAGAGGTCCTCATGCGCGTCGGAAAACTCACGCGTGGCGATCTCGATTTCTGCGAGTGTGTTCATTTGGTTTGGTGGGTTTGGGTTTGGGTTTCGCGAATCACGGCTTGCACGCCGTGCTGGATCGCGGTTTTGCCTTGGATGTCCTCGCGCGCGGCGGGGCTTTCCAGGTGGAGCTGCTCGAGCGCGCGCTCGTAGGCGGTCACGTAATCCGCGCGCGGGTCGAAGAGATCGGCCTGCAACGGTTTCGGCAGCTTGAAATGGCACGGGCCGCAGAACGGCACGTTGCGCAGCTTGACGCCCCCACACGGGCAGACGCTCCCCGCGAGATCGCGGTAAGCCTGGTGCCTGGTGACGTGTCCCGCACTTTGAAGTGTCGCGCTCATTTCGCCGCCTCCAGGATGGCTGGGAGCGAGCAGCGCGGATGGAATTTCCCGCTGTCGATCCTGCCGGTGGTGCGGTCGATGAAGCGACGGATGCCGAAGATGTCGTGGCCGAAATCGGCGTCGCTGGCGTGGAGCAATTTTTCCAAGTCGAGCGGGCAGCCGTTGCAATGCGCGGCGGTGACATCCATCTCGATGTCGCGCGTGGGGTAATCGATTTCCAATTCCTGTGCGTCTTTGGCCGCTCGCGTCACGATTTGCTTGATGAGCGCTCTATCAGTTTTGGTGCAGTTCCACTTGATCATTTCGCCCCCTTCATTTCCCCGAGCGCCAGAATCGTGTCGCGGGCCTTGAGCACCCATTCCCACGTAAACTTATTGTTCTTTTTCGTGGCCATGTGGCTGCCGGCGCGCAGGTAGGTGAGCCAGACGCCGAGGCCGTCGTGCGTGATGATCGTGGTCTGCGCCTCGAACGCCTCGCCGGTGGCGGGCGGGAGCCCGTGCGCGGCGGCAAAGGTGTCGAGATCGTCGTCGGTCGGGATGTTCGGGAGCTGGAGCTTGCAGAGGCTGCGGCGCTGGAATTGGTCGAACAATTTTTTGCCCGCGGCCTTCGCGAGCTTGGCCTCAAACACGTTCGTGCCGGAGATGACGACGCCGCATTTCGTGCGGTCGTAAATCTCGCGGATGAACTCCGGCACGCGGAAGTGCGTGAGGTTGGTGCCGGTCGAGAAAATGTTGTGGATTTCATCGACGATCAGCAGCATCCGGCTGTCGAAGGACGCGATGGCGCGGGCGCGCAGCTCGGGGATTTTCTGCTGGCTGGAAAAGCCGAGCCGGTCTGCGAGCGAGGCCATGAAGTAGTTGAGCCCTCCGCCCTCCGGCACGCGCACGTAGATGGTCTGGCCGTGGTTGTTTTGCCGCGCGTATTCCTCCAGCGCCTCGGTTTTTCCAATCTGCGAATCGCCAAAAATCTGGACGATTTTTTGATAGGTCAACGCCGCTTCGCACACGCTGAAAATTTTCCGCGTGAGCGATGTCTCGATGAAGCCGAGCTTGTTGACCACGCGCCGCGACTCGATCAGCTTTTTCAGCCGCTCGATCGCTTGCACCATCTTCTCGATGCCGGCTTCGCGACGCCCGGTGAGGAGCTGGTAAACGGAGTCGCGGCTGTAGGGTTTGCCGCCGGGCTGCTTGATCATCGCGCCCAGCTCCTCGAGGTCGAGGTTGTTATCGACGCCGTGGTGATGCAGCCAGCGAATCGCGCTGCGCTGCGCATCCGGCATGTGCTGGGTGGCCTTGTAGACCTGGTCGCCGGGCAACCGGTATTTCTGATTGCGCTGGACCATCTGCGCGTCCGTGGGCGGCGCGGTTTCTGGCGGTTCCTCGGCGGCGATTGTGTTTTCTGCTGTGGCTATTGTTACCATTGTTTTACTCCTTATTATTTGCGGGTTTTTTGTGGGTTTGGGTTTGGGTTAAAGGATTGAGTCGATGTCTTCCGCCGGGGCAGCGGTGGCGGGCGCGGGGTTGCGCACGCGCGGGGCGCTGGTGAGCGCGTCGATGTCGTCGTCGGTCACGGCAGCAACGCGGCGGGCGAGCGAGCGTTGTTTGCCCGCGTGGCGTTCGCGCTGGTGCTCGACGTTCTCGATGGCTGCCGCGACGCCTTGCGCGCGGGAAAAATTACTGCTGCGCGCGTCTTGCAAAACGAGCGCAGCAGGGCATTCGTCTCGCTCCGGGTCGGCTGTCGCGCCTTTCGTCTGCGTTCGACCTGCGAATGCGGTTAAAAGAGATTCCCGGCGCGGCGCGATGATCTTATCTTGTTCTTGTTTATCCGATGCGTGAGCGCGGTCGCTGCCTGCCGCCGGGAAAGTGTTGACGAGATATTGCTGCACCTCGCGGGCGTTGTGCTGCTCGCGCTCGACCGCCTCGCGGGTCTCGGGCTGGTGCAGCTCCGCGAGCCGGGCCATGTCGCGCCCGATGTGCCGGCGGGCTTCCGCCAGCGCCTCGCGGCTGGCCTCGCTTTCGTCGAACCATTTGGCGCGGTCCTTGAGCGGGATCGACTCCACGTAAGCGCCGCTTTCGTCCAGAATATGCAGCACATCCGGCGCGCGCCGGTTGATCGCCCAGAGCACCTTTTGCCCGGTGCCGTTCTTGGTCGCGATCGTCACCGAGTCGCTGCTGGAAAAGTAAAGCCGCTCGCCTTCGAGCGTGATCGTGATCTGGTGCCGGTCCACCTCCGCAAAACCGGTCTTGCAGAGGATCACCGCCGCCACGCAATCGGGCAACGGCTGCACGGTGCCGGGGCGGCGCGCGTATTCGCGGGCGGGATCGTTCGTGCGTTCGCGCAGGCGTGTGGCCTGCTGCGGCGCCACCGGCGCGGGCGGGAGGGTCGGGAGATGAGCGTTGCGGTAGATCATGATTTTTTCGCTGCGATTTTGCTGACCACCTCGATGAACTGCGCAAACTGCGCGTCGTCCATTTTGGCGAGATTGTTGCAACCGGTGACGCGCTGCATGAGCGCGAAGCGGTTGAGCTGCGGCTGCGCGGCTTCCGCCTGCGGCCAGAGCCGGTTGAAAATGGCGAAGCGCTGTCCGCGCGAGATCGCCTGGCCGGCGGGACGTGCCGGCGCCTTGAGCGTGTAGGTTTTCGCGCCGCTTTCCGCGGGAGCCGGCGGCACATCGAAAACCGCCGTGTCATCCGGCGTCGCCGCCTGGAGTGCCTCGGCTACTTCGGTCGCATCATCCGGCAGCGGACGCCAGACACCGGGCGAGACTTCGGCCTCGGTAAATTTGCCGTGGTCGGTGTAGGCGTGTCCCGGCTCGTGATTGTGCCGCGCGATGGCATCCTTCACCGCCGCGTGGAGCTGCGGCACGGTGAGCAGCGGCAATTTGAGTGCGAGGCGGTTCCCGTGCTCGGCATTGAAACGCGCCAGCTTTTCCGCCTCGGCGACCAGGCTGCCGGGCGCGGCGCGTTCGCCCAGTTTTTTCAAGCCGAGGTTTTCGGGCGTGTTGGCCCAGTGGTTGCCGCGCTGGCCGGGGAGATGCAGCAACGCGTAATGGAGCCGGCGGTTGAAACTTTCAATGACGCCTTTTCCGGCGGCGTTGCCGCTCGCCTTGTCGCGCGGCGCGCCCACCCAGCGGACCCCGCCGTTCATCGAGGTGCGGTGAACCTTGATCCCGCTTTGCGGTTCCTCGGTCACGCCCTCCAGGGTCGCCGTGAGGGTTTCGAGCACCTTTTGCTCCGCCTCGCTGCACGCGGTCGCACCGCGCTCGAAAAGGATGTGCGTTTTATACCCGACGCCGATGCCGAAGCCGGGCGTTTGCAGGCCGTGCACGAGCAGCTCGGAGACGACCATCGCGTTGATCGCATGCCGCGGCATCAGCAGGTAGGCGACGATGAACCGGCTCGCGACCTCCATCATCACGTAGCAGACCACCTGCACCGCCTGCCCCGTGCGCGGGTCGATGCAGAGGATGTCGAGCCGGACGTCGTCCAGCGTGTAAAGCTCGCACTTGCGCAGGGCCGAGTAATCCATGAGCACGTAGGCGCTCGCCCCTTTTTGCGCCGCAAACCCGAGGTTGCCGCCGAGGCGCAGGGCGCGTGCCGGTTTCTTGCGCAGGATCGTCGCCTGCGACCACGGGAACTCCGCCCCCTCCGGCCAGTCGGCATAATCGATCCCCGGCAGCGGACGGCGCGCGAGAAAATCGTCGCACAGGCTTTTGTAAACCTGGCTCATCGGCGCGCGCCGATGCTTGTCGCGCCCGCCGGTGGGCATGGTGGCGCGGCGATGAATCTCCGCCACCAGCTTGGCCGGCACGGCGCGGCGACCGCCGCAGCCGGCGCGGTATTGCAGCAGCAGCGCATTGGCCGTGCGACGCTGTGGGCCGGCGGCGTTCCAGCGGTCCCACTCGCGCCGCAGCGTCTGCGGCGAGGCGCGCAGCACGTGGCTGCCGCCGTGGAAATGGAGCGTGCGCCCGTCGAGCAAATGCGCGGTGCGCTTCAGTTCCTCGCCGATCTTCACCCCTCGCCCCTGCAGCCGCACTGCAATCGCCTTGAAATGCTCGTGCAGCTTGATCGCGCGGGCGCGCTGCCAGGCACTCTGGTTGGTGAGGCTCATCGGCGTCCTCCCCGTTTTTTACCGCTGCCGTTTTTACCACCGACAACGGGCGCAAACGCGCCATCCTCGTGCGCGACGATTTCGCCATGCTCGCGATGCACCAGCGCCTCGCCGGTCATTTCCGCGAGCGTGTCGCGCAGCGTGTTGCACGCGGTGTCAAACTCATCCGGCTTGAAATCCTCCCGCAGCGCCCGCACCGAGTCGCACACGGAGGCGAGATCGGCCAGCACGTCGGCGTGGAGGTTGGGCGCGGTTTCGCCGTCGCCGTTGTCTTTTGTCTCGGTCTTGTCCTTGAGCCGGTAAAGCTCCGTGAGAGTCTTGTCGTGCAGGATGTGTCTCTTTTTCGCCGCCGCCACATCCGCCAGCGTGCTTTCACTTGTTAAACCGGCATTCTCGCAGGCGATCATGTAGTTGCGGATCGAACGCGCATTGTTGCGAAACTTTTTGCGTTCCTCCGGCGTCTCGTAAGGCGCTTTCATTCGCGCCGCGCACCACGCGTAGAAACCATCCTCCTGCCCATTATTTGAGGTGGAAACGTTTCCACCTGACGAGAGCGCCATATAGCCGGGGTCGCAGCGAAACGCCACCTGCGCTTTTTTGTAGAGAAGCCCGAGCGCGACGACTTCGTATTTGAAATCGATCCCCTTGCGGAGCATCGATTTTTCCCGCTTCTCGATCTCAGGCGCGAGCTTTGCCAGCGTCTTTTGATCCGGCTCAGAGGTGATGACTTCGACTTCTACGGTTTTGGCTTTTTTCATTGCTAGGAGAGGGAATGGAAACTGAGGTGGCAGGAGCCGTCGTCGCGCAGCGGGGTGGTGGTGCGGTGCTCGATCACCGGCATCACGCATTCCATGCCGGCAAACTCGAAGAGGTCGCGGGTGTGGACCGATTCCACCGTGGTGTAAAAAATCTCGGGATCGACGGACGGTTTCATTGCGTCGCCTTTCCAGGATTAAAAACTGTCGGGCCGGAAATAATGCCGTTGCAAACCATCTTCCTTTTTCCAAGCCGGTTTAGATTTTGGCGCTTTTCCTGTCCGCAAACAGGACATCTAAACGACATCGACCAGTTGCGGTTGCTGTAGTGCTGAGTGCGGCGAAGCTCAACCATTCGCGTCGAGGCGTGGAGTTCGTTTTGAGTGGTCGTCACAGCTTGATCCTCCGGGCGCGGAGCTTTTGCTCGAAGAGCGCGCACTGCGCGTCGGTGAGCGTGGCGGCGACATCGACCAGGCGATCCACGAGGTCGTTGGGCGAGTAGTTCGCGCTCTCGGCCATGTAGAGCACCAGCGAGCGGCGCGTGATGCGGTAGCGCTGCACGTCGCGGCCCGGCACCCCGTGCGCCTCCAGTTTCCCGCGCTCGATGAGCGAATAAACATGCTGCACGTCGCGCCCGAGCGATTTCGCGCATTGCACCGGCGAGATCACCTCCGACTTGTAAGGCACCAAAAAATCGAACCAGCCTTGCGCGGCGGCATCCAGCTTCCAGCGCTGCAATACCGGTCCGGTGTAACGTGGCCGCCTTTTCGGCTGTGGCCGGGCTTTGGGATTGGCTGCGGCGACAGTCATTTGCTCAGAAGCTCCTGAAACTTGAGTTGATGCCGTTCTGCCTGCCGCAGCGTGAAGGCGGTGAGGCGCGCCTGCTCGCGCTCATCGCCGGTCAACAAAAACGAAGCGGCCTCGTGCAAATCGGCCTGCTCGGAAAGCGGGAGTCCTTCCATTTCCAGCGTGCCGCGCTGTGCGAGTTTGCGGAGTAGTTCGCGGCGTTTCATCGCGCGGCTCCATGTTTGAGCTTCAGGCGCTGCGCGATCTTTCGGCGCACGGTCGGCAGCACCGGGTGATTCAGCGCCATGCTCACGGTGTTGCGCGCAAAGCCTAATTCGATCGCCAGCCCGGTCACCGAGAGGCGTAGGTCGATCAACCGTTTTTTGGCTTCGATTGTAAAATTGTCTTGTGAACTAGTCTGCATGAGGTTAGCAAAAGAAACGTGCAACTGCTAACAAATTAGCAACTGCAAAAAAGTCGTCAACGAAAAAATGCGAACTATTTCGCAAAGAACAAAAACAGCCCGAGAAAAGCTAGGTCTTTCAAAATCGGCCTTTGCGTTGCGCATGCTTTACGACCGCAATTACATCGCCGCGATCGAGGCGGGCGAGAGAGAGCCGGGCCCGCGTTTTGTAAAACAACTCGAAATGATCGAGCGCGAAATAGTGAGCGCGTCGCCGCGCGAACAAGTCAGCAGCAGCGTCGTTTCCGAGCACGCGGAGTCATTCGACCCGAGGCAGCGTTTTGAAAATTACATCGCGGCGAGCGGATTGACCGAGGAGGAGTTTTCAGCACGGCTGAAAATCGCAGTCGATGAGCTGCGGCAAATGCGACGGGGCGAAAAAGCGATTGAGAAAAAGCTGTTAAACAAAGCGGGAGTCATCTCGGCGCGCGCTCCATTTCCCACGCCGGTCAATGCGCAGCGCCCGCGGCTCGGCGACGAACCACGCCTCAACAAAGTGCGCAAAATTCCGCTGGTCGGTTATGCGCAGGCCGGCGCAATCGTCGACTTCGATGAGATCTCCGATTTTGAAAATCTCGTGAGTGTGGAGATCGACGACCCGAAAGCGATCGCGATCCGCATCGAGGGCGACTCGATGATCGACAAGATCGAGCCGGGCGATGTCGTCGTCTGCGCGCGGAGCGACCAGCCGCGCGAGGGGAAAGTAGTGGTGGCGCGCCTGCGCAACGAAGGCGTCGTCTGCAAAATGTATCAGCTCATTGATCCGCAGGCGCCGCTGATCCGCCTCATCAGTTTTAATCCGAAATACGCGCCGATCGAACGGCGCGGCGAAGACTTCGTCTGGATTTATCCAGTGCGAAAATTGATCAAGGAGATGTAAAACAATGAAAAACCTCATCGTTGCAGTGGTCGCGGTGGCGCTTGGCCTCGCGGTTTATTTCAAAGTGCAAAATCAAGTCGCCGGATGGAAAGAGGACGTGGAGAAAAATCGCAGCCGCGTCGTGACCGGTTTCGACGAACTGGAGGCGGAAGGCACGAGGGAGTTTTTCAGCTACGAGCGCGTGCTGCGCATCCAGGAGGAAATGACGGCGGCGGATGAAGCGTTGATCGATCTGCTCTCGCACAAGCCATTCGGACTCGCGCTGTCGCAAACCGAGCTCGCATTGAAAACATCGGCCAAGGCAAACCGCGACCAGCTCGCCAAATCGCGCGCGGAGTTGATCGCCGAGCGTGATAAGCCCGAGGAACCGTCGGCACCCGCGCCGACGCCGCAGCCGGGCTCGTGGATGTGGCAGGATCATGGCCCGTTTGCGCGTCATTGAAACGGCGAAAAAATTGGGAGTCGCTCACTCCGGGCGAGCGCGAGGTCAATGAAGTGTTCGAGTCGCTCCCGCGCAAAATGCAGCGTGCGCTGCGGAGGGAATTGCGCGAACCGCGTGCAGCTCGCATTTCACAAATCATCTTTTTGCTGCTGCTGGCGCTGATTCTGGCGCTGTGTGCGCTTTTTCGCCAAAAATAATTCCATCGAGTTATTTGAGTCCAGCGTAGCTATGGTTTGCGGTGCGGGTTTGCGGGCATTGTCGCCCCCGTGCCAGACAACGCCCCAACTACGACAGCCGCCCCGGTTTCCCCCGTCGCCAACGGAATAACGGAATCCGCAGTTCAAGACAAGCCCAACCAGCCCGCGCTCAACCTCCCGCCGGAGCTGATGGCGGCGTTGTTTAAAAGCGGTTTTCGCACATCGGAATTTTGGATCACACTGCTCGCGCTGCTCCTGCTCAACGCGGGCGCGATCACCGGGCACTTGCCGCAGCATTACGCGGCGGTGATCGATGCGCTCGCGCCGATCATTTACCAGGCGATTCGCCAGTCGTTCAAAAGCGAGAGCATAGCGAAGGCGCTCGATGCCGCCACCTCAACCCCGCCGGCCAATGGCCAGTGAGATCGTCACCGAGAACGGCCTGCGCTTTGAAATCGTGAACACCACTTGTCCGCTCACCCGCTCGCGGCTGCGCAATAAAATCCGCCTGGTCGCCACCGGCGAATCGCTCCGGCCATTGCTCGCGCCAAAGCCGCAGAGCCTCGCCGATCTCCTGCTCGAGCGGCTCGACGAACGCGCCGCTTTCGCCCGCCGCTTTTTTGCCATCCCGCTCAGCGAAGCGGCAACCGTTTAAACACAAAACCAAACCCAAAAAAATGAAACACAAAATACCCACTCTCCTCATCCTCGCCGCGGTCTCCGCGTCGAGCCTTCTCACTGGCTGCCATACCATCACCGACGCCAACGGGAAAAAGCGCGTGGTGCTGACTGAAAAAGCAAAGGCGCAAATTTCCGCGAACGAAGATTACGCGTTTAAAAAGACGGTGAGCATCGTGGAAGGCGGCATTTTTAACCTCGGCACATCGCTATTCGACCAGCAGAAAAAATGGAATTTCACGCAGGCGCTCGGCGGAGCTTTTTACGCTCAAATCCCGATCCTGCTCACCGCCGACGACGTGCGCAACCTGGTGGCAATCAATACGCCGAACAAACCGCACTGGGCGGAACTCGGCGCGCAGCTGGCCGACACCTACGCCAGCGCCAACCCGAAAACACCCACCGAGGCAAAGGCGGTGCTCGACGCGATCGCAAAAGGCTTGCAGACGGCGGGGCCGAATGCCGGCGATGCCATCTCGGTGCCGTAGCCCATTTCCACCAAAAACCAAAATGAAACTCAGCACCATTTCAGCCCTGATCATCCTGAGCGCGCTTTTCGTGCTGTTGGTGGCGCTGTTTTGGACGTTCCCGATTCTTTTCATGGCGGTGGTCATCGCGGTGATCGCGATCGTCTGGTTCATGCCCAATCCATCCGATGTTGAGAGCGGCGAGAACGACGACGCGGGGGACGCTTACTACAAATGATCAACCCGCTCGCGGACCTTGCGGAAATCGCGGAGTCGCAGATCGGCCATCACGAGGATGGCGACAGCAACACCGGCTCGCAGATTGTCGCCTACCAAAAAGCAACCAAGCTCGGCGCCCCGGCGTCCGTGCGCGATGGCTACCCGTGGTGCTGCGCGTTCGTGGTCTGGTGCATCGAGCAGTTTCTAAAAACGCATCCCGGCGTGCTCTCCTTCCCGCCGAGCCTGCGGCCCACGATGGCGAGCGTCGCGGAGTTTGTGAGCTGGGCGAAGGAAACGAACCAATACATTTTTTACAAAAAGGACGTGCCGCAGCCGGTGGAGCTGCAGGCGGGCGACATCGTCGCGTTTCAATTTCCCACCGGGCACCACATCGGCATCGTCACCGGCAGAACCTTCAGCGGCCCGCAGCAGCTCGGCTTCCCGACGGTCGAGGGCAACACCAGCGGCCCGCGCAACGCCGACGGCAGCCAGCGCGACGGCGGCGAGGTCGCTGCGAAGATGCGCGGCTTTTTAAACGTGGTCGCATTCATCCGCCTGAGCGTGGAGGCGCAGGCAGCATGAGGATCATCGCCACGGTTACTTATTACAGAGAGACGGGGCAAATCTACGAGCACCGGCAGGCGCAGGTCGATTTCGACGCGGAGTTTGAACTCCCCGGCGCGGAAAGCGACCCCGCCAAGGCCATCAGCGGGCGCGGCATTGAAATCCAGACCGTCACCGAATCGCTCTTCGCCGGGATGCTCGCGGAGGGAGAGGAGAATTTATGATTGCTGATTTACGATTGCTAATTGGGAAAGCATCGCGGCTGCGCCGCAGCGGAAACAAGGCCGGCAAATTGGCAATTGCCCCATGTCACCAAGGCGTCTCGCTTCGCTCGGCTGGCAATCAGCAATCAGCAATGCTTTTACTCCTGGTGGCGTTCTTTGCCATTGGGTTTGGGGTGCCGGCCACGTTTGGGGAAGCGTGGCCGGCGTTCCCGGTCGTCGTCGCCGAGGCACCGCCGGATACGATCAAGCCGTGGCTCGAATGCGCCGTGTGGCTGCTGGGGGCCGCGCTCATCGTCAAGAAGCTCTTTTTCGACCGCAAACCGCCGATCGGCGAGGAGATCGCATTGCTCGCCAAGCAGGTCGATTTAAGCGAGCTCGAAAATAAGGTCATCGGCTGCGCGACCAAGGAGGAGCTGAGCAAAGTGCAAAACGAGCTCGGTAAAAAGATCGAGGACCAATTCCACAGCCTCGACGGCAAGCGCAGTAAATCCATCGGCGGCCTGCACGAGCATCTCACCGCCACGAAAGAATCCGTCGCCGCACTGCGCGCCACCACCGAGACGCACACGCAAATGCTCGCCCGCATGGAGCAAAACTTGATGACTCTCGTGAGGAGGAAGGAATAATGAACGCGGCCCAGCGTGAACTCCTGCGCGGCGCATTGTTGATCGCGCTCGAAGCCTCCGGCAATTACCGGCCCGCCGTGGCGACGCTGCGGATCGGCGTGCGCCAGAGCGGCCACAACGTCACCGAGGAGGAGGTCAAGGCCGAGCTGCAATACTTGATCGACGCCGGCATGGTCGCCCGCGAGGAAAAAAAGATTTCGCCCGAGAACAGCGGCTACCGCATCACCAAGGCAGGCCGCGACCACCTTGCGCTGGAGGGTCTCGCGTGAATGAGCAGGCAAGTCTCTTTCCGCACCGATTCGCTCCTCGGCAACCTGCCGGAGGAACGCCAGCAGGAGATCGCGGAGTTTTTGATGAAGGTCAAAAAAGGCGACCGCTACGAGGTCACGCGCAGGCATCTGGAGAAGGACGGCCTTTCCGTCACCCGCTCGCAGCTCGTGCGCTGGTGGCATGGCTGGCGCTCGCGGCGTGTCTTCTCGGGCCTGCGTGCGCAGGCGGAAGCGTTCGAACAATCGCTGAAAGCGGAATGCCCCGGCATGAGTGCCGAGCAGATTCGCGAGAGCGGGCAGCTTTACTTCACCGCGATCGCGCAGGCGGGCGAGGACTCGAAGGAGTTCCGCGAGATGGAATACCTGCGGCTCCACAAGGAGACGGCGAAGATGAAAGCGGAGCTGGAAAAAGCGAAGATCGCGATTTCCAACCGGCGCGTGCTTCTGCTCGAAAAGAAAGCGGAAGCTTACGACCGGGCTCAGGCTGCGTTGCGCGATGCGAAGGCGAGCAAGGGCGGTGTGACCAAGGAAACGCTCGAACGAATCGAACGGGAGCTCAATTTATTGTGAGCCCGCGCGCCGAGAAATATTTCATGCAGTTCCAGGCGGACTGGATCAACGACCAGTCGCGCCTCAAGATTGTCGAGAAATCGCGCCAGATCGGTTTTTCCTACGCGGACAGCTACGACAGCGTGCGCAAGGTCGCGCCGAGGGATGCCCGGCTCGATGTGTGGGTGAGCTCGCGCGATGAGACGCAGGCGAAGCAATACCTGCTCTACTGCAAGCGCTGGGCCCGCGTGCTCAATTACGCCGCCGAGGATTTGGGCGAAGTGGTGATCGATTCCGACAAGGATCTCACCGCCTACGTGCTCAGGTTCGCCAATGGCCGCACGATCAATGTCGTCTCCGCGAACCCCGACGCGATCGCGGGCAAAACCGGCCATGTGAAAATTGACGAGTTTGCGCTGCGCAAGCTCGATTACCAGCGCGAGGCGTATGCGATCGGCAAGCCGGCCACGCAATGGGGCGGCCAGTTCGTGGTGATCAGCACGCATCGCGGCGTCGGCTCGCTTTTCAACTCCATCATCACCGACATCAAGGAACGTGGCAACCCGATGGGCTGGTCGCTCCACTCGGTGCCGATCCACAAAGCGGTCGAGCAGGGCATCGTCGAGAAGATTAACGCCGCCACCGGCGACAAGGAGACGCGCGCGGAGTTCCTTGCGCGGATCGAGCGCGAGTGCATCGACCATGAACAATGGTTGCAGGAGTATTGCTGCGTGCCGGCGGATGAAGGCGCGGCCTTCATCACTTACGACATGATCCAGGCCTGCGAGGATGAAAGCGCGCGGCGCGATTTTGCCTACCTCGAAACCTGCAACAATCCGCTCTACCTCGGCGCCGACATCGCGCGCAAAGCGCACCTCACCGTTTTCGACGTGGAGGAAAAGGTCGGCGACGTCATGTGGGAGCGGATGCGGATCGAGCTGCGCAACAAAACTTTTGCCGAGCAGGAGCACGAGCTCTACCGGCTGCTCGCGCTGCCGCAGATGCGCCGGGCGTGCATCGATTCCACCGGCCTCGGCATGCAACTCGCCGAGCGCGCGCAGGAGCGCTTTGGCAAATATCGCGTGGAAGCGGTGCGTTTCAGCGGACAGGTAAAAGAAGATCTCGCCTTCCCGCTGCGCAGCGCGCACGAGGACCGCACGCTCCGCTACGCCAAGGACGAAAACCTGCGGCGCGACCTGCGCGGGATCAAAAAGGAAACCACCACCGCCGGCAATATCCGGTTCGTCGGCGACAGCGAGGATTCGCACTGCGACCGTTTCTGGTCGAAGGCACTCGCGCTCCACGCGGGCAAGGAAAGCTTTTCCAATTTCGCCTTCGACGAAGTGGAGGACGCCCGGCCACGCGACCGCTATGAACGACGCTCGGGGGTGCTGATTTGAAAACGCGCCGCCATCACAACAACAAAGGCTTTCGCCAAATCCGGCGCGGCAGGACCCGCGAGCAGGTCGCCGCGATCGCACGCAAACTGGGGATCAAGCTCGCCGTATGAAACGCGCTAAAAGCCCGAATTTCGGCCTTACCCTTATCAATGGCCTCACCGCGCGCCAAAACGCGTTTGCAAGGCATTGCAACGGGTTTGCAACGGCACTGAAAACGACAGGGGGAGCCGCGAAATGGTAGCGCCGGCCAAACTGAACGGAACTGGCGGCAGAAAAGCGGCAATGCCGCCGCTCAAGACCACGCCGGAGATCAGCGCGGACGTGGTCGAGCTGGCGTTGCGCACGCGCTTCAATCCGCTGCGCGGGCTCACCCCGCAAATCCTTTCCGCCCAGCTCGACCAGTTCCAGCTCGGCTACGTGGCTTATGCCGCGATGCTCTGGGATGCGATCGAGCGGCGCGACGATGTGCTCAAGGGCGTTGCGGCCAAGCGCAAAAAGAATGTCGCGAAACTGAAACGCGAATCGCTGCAGCGCGAGGAGTCCGACGAAGCGGCGTTGCACGCGGAGGCGCTCGATGAATTTTACGACAACCTGAGCGCCGTCAACGCGCTCGATGAAAACGAGCGGGGCGGTTTCTCGCTCCTCGTGCGGCAGATGATGGACGCAGTCGGCAAATACTACGCCGTGCACGAGATCGTCTGGCAGCCGGGCGAGGTGCTCACCGCCGAGCTGCGGTTTACTCCGCTCTGGTTTTTCGAGAACCGCACCGGCAAGCTGCAATTCCTGCGCGTGCCGCTGGGCGGCGCGTTTGGCGTGCCGCTGGAGGAGGGCGGCTGGATGATCACCAAGGGTGACGGGCTCATGGAAGCCTGTTCGGTCGCATACATGTTCAAAAATCTCCCGCTCAAGGATTGGGTGAGCTACTCGGACAAGTTTGGAACACCGGGCGTGCTCGGCCAGACGAACGCGGCCAAGGACAGCGACGCCGGCAGGGCGATGCGCGATGCGGTTGCCAGCTTCGGCCAGAACTGGAGCGGCGTCGTTTACGGCGCCGACGGCGCGATCAAGGAGCCGATCCAGCTCGTGACCGCCGACAGCGGCTCGGGACAACTTCCTTTCCCGCCGCTGATCGAGCGCATGGACCGCGCGATGGTATCGCTCTGGCGCGGCAGCGATCTCTCCACCATGAGCGCCGACAACAAAGGCGCAAGCGTGCAGGCCGACGAAGGCGACATCCTGCTCGAGGACGATGCGGCGCTGATCTCCGACACTCTCAACCTTTACATCGACCGGTTTGTCATCCTGCAAAAATTCGGGACCGACACGCCGCTGGCTTACTCCCGCCTGATCGTGCCGGAAAAGGAAAACACCGATCTCGACTTGAAAATCGACGACTGGCTGCTCAAGGCCGGCGCGCCGCTCGGCACCCGCGAACGCATGGAGCATTACGGACGGCCCGACATCGACCCGAAGGACACGCCGCTCAAACCTTCCGCCGCTCCGACTCCGCCCGAGGAAACCGGCAAGCCGCCGCAAAACCAATCTCTCGCCAACCAAAAAGCCGAGCGCCTCCTGGTGCTCGTGGAGGAAGCCCTCGCAAATCACAAACCACAAACATGAAAACAATCCGCTCATTCATCGCCGCCTTTGCCGCGGCATTCATCACCGGGCTTTGCCCGCGCCGCTCGCAGTTCTTCGCCAATGAAACGGCGGAGGAAACGGACGTGGCCGAGATGTTCGTCAACCATTTTGCCCCGCGTGAAGACGGCTGGGTGCAGCTCTCGCCGTTTGGCGATTTCGCGAATGTCGACAAGAGCGGCAAGCGCGTGATCCAGCGAATGGAACGCACCGACGCGGAGACGATCTGCAACGCCTTTGCAGGCGTGGCGCGCAAGATCACACAGCCGCTCGGCGCGCCGTGGTATATCGGGCATCCCGATCATCCGCGCTTTAAAAACGTGCACACCGACACGCGCGCTTACGGGCGCATCCGCGAGATGGCGGTGCGTCACGATCCAGCGTGCAACGCGTGCGCCGACTTTGCGAATACCGGCGTGCCTTGCGGCGATCATGGACTTTTTGCGAAACCGCACTGGAATGTCGACGGCGAGCAACTCATCGCCAACGAAGCTTTCCACGGCCACAGCGTGAACTGGCGGGCATTGCCCGGCGGCAGCGAACGCGGCGTCACCATCTTCCGCCCGGTGGCGGTCAAGAGCGTCGGCTTTACCAACGAACCGCAGATCCCGGTGAAACCGGCGGCGCTGGCGAATGAAGCCGCCGACGATGTGCCCGCAGCGGACAAGCCGGTCGTGCCGCCGAAGCTCAAGCTCATCGCCGGATTCAAGGAAGACGAGGACGTGACGATGGAGCAGGTGATCGAGGCGCTGGAAAAAGCGCGCAACACGCTCGCGAACGAAAAGCCGCCGCTCTTCGCAGTGAGCGAAGCCGACGGCAAACTCGTGGTCGAGCTGGTCAACGAAAAGGATGGCGTCGAGATCGGCGCCGTCGTTGAGCGTTTCAATACCGACCTCGCCAACATCGCCACCGAGCGCGACACGTTCAAAACCGAGGCGGAGAAAAAAGGCGAAGCCTTCGCGAACGAACGCAAGGCCCGCGCGACGCTGATCGTCGAGCAGCTCGTCAAGAGCGGCAAGATCATCACCGCGGACCGCGACGCGAAGATCGAGGAGCTCTGCAACGCGGGCGAAGCGTTCGAAACCAAAGCCGCCGAGCTGGCGAACGTGAGGCAGGCGGTGAAGACCACGGCCACGACCACCGATCTTGCCGGCAAAAACGCCGTGCTCACCAACGATGCGCGGGAACGCACCGCGAAGTTTGAGGAGCTGATGAATGCGCGGGCGCAGGAATTTCCAAACGAGGCTTACGAAGACCGCTTCGAGGCCGTCGCCAACAGCGCGGAGGGCCAGCAGCTCTTCGCCCAAATGAAACGCGCAGGAGCGCGGGAGGAGTAAAAAATCATGCCCAAAAAACCAAAAGCACAAACGCCGGTCCGCACTGAATTCAGCGCGGAGGAAATCACCGCCAAAACCTCCGCCGGGCTCACCCGCGCGCAGGCATTGGAAGTTTTACAAACGCAGGCCGCGCACGACGCGACCGATCCGCACGACGAACCGCCCAAGGCGGAGGAGCCGGCGGAGTAAACCACTCTGAGCGGGCGGCAATCACGCCGCGCGCGCAGCAACAAAAACAAACAAACAAACTAAGGAGAAAAAACCATGTTCACACTTACGAACATCCTGGCGACGATCTTTGTCATCGCCATCCTCGCCGCGTTGCTGCTCGCAGCATTCGCGGCTAAACCGGGTCGCGCCGGCGAATTTTTCGCCAACGCGATCACCGCCATCAACATCACGCCCAAGGGCCGCTGCACGCGGCTCGCGGATGCGTCCTTCACCCTGCGTTACCTGCTTGCAAAAGCGGGCAGCGATGCCAGCCACATCGCCATCTGCGGGGCCACGGACGTGCCGATCGGCGTTGTGCCCGACATGACGCCCACAGCCGACCAGGCGAATAGCGATTTGAGCTATCCGCTGCCGGTCAACCTGCTCGGGCTCAATGAAGACACCGAGCGCATGGTGGCGAGTGCCGCCATTTCAGTAGGCGACACAGTCGTCGCCTCCGCGAGCGGTAAAATCAAAACGCTTCCGGTCACCACCGGCACTTATTACGTCGTCGGTCGCGCCTTGAGCGCCGCCAGCGCCGATGCCGACCTTGTCGAGGTCGTGCCGTGCTTCGCGTATGCGGTCACCGTCGCCTAAAGGCATGAGAAACCTCTTTGCCATTCTCTGCCTGGCTCTCGCGTTCGCGGCGGTTCCCGCCGTGCACGCGCAGACCTCGGGCGACGTCATCGTCATCCAGCGCAGCGGGACGAACACCGTCTCGCTGCCCGGTCTCGGCAGTGGCGCGGCTTACGCGCTCATCCGCACCGGCACCGCCGCCCTCACCAGCGGCTCCTGCACCATCACCGATTCCAACGTCACGTCGGGCTCGATCTTCCACCTCCAGGGAGTCGGCACGACGAACGCGGGAAATCTAACGCTCGGCACGGTTGTGTCGGGCACGAGTTTCCAGGTCGTTTCCACCAGCGGCTCGGATGCTCGCGTCTTTCACTGGTGGTTTTTGAAGCAGTAATCACCAACATGAAAACCAAGTTCACACAAAAGCAGATCCAAGCAGGGCGGGCTCTCATCGCGCAAAACGCGCAGAACCTCGCCAATGTTCTGGCCACCGAGCGCATGCTCGATCGCCAGTTGGTGGCATCGGAAAACGATGGCACCATCAAGCCGGGCGAGGTTTACCTCGCGAATGAAAGCGTATTCCAGCAGCAGTATTTTGACGAGCCTGCCACCCTCTATGCGGTGGGCTGGCGCGACCCGTCGAACATCGAGGACGCCCTCGAATTCTTCGCGCCGCAAGTCAGCGTCCCGCGCCGTTTCACCTACAAGGAGTTCACGAATATCGAGGAGTTCCTGAGTGACGGAGCGAACGACGACCTGCGTGCGATCGGCGCCGAGTTCCCGACGGTGAAATATACCGGCACGGAAACCCATGCCCGCACCGACAATCGCGGCTTGCGTATCCGCATCGACCTCGATGAAGTCGCGGACCCGACCAGCGCCCTCGCTGGCGGCCTCCCGGTCTATCAGGCCCGTGCCGTCGAGAAACTCAGGCGCCGGCTCAACCGCAATTCGTTGCGGCGTTCCATCGCGCTGCTTTCCGCCGCCGCGACCAACACCGCGAAGACGTGGGACACGACCGCCGGCAAGGATCCGGATCAGGACGTGCTCACCGACCTCGTGACCGGCGCAACGGCACGCGGCATGCGCAGCAACCGCATCGGCTACGGCGAAACCGCCTGGACGAAACGCGGCCTCTCGCTCCGTGCGCAAAACACGGCGGGCGGCTACGCGAGTGCCAGCCTCACGCCGGAAGCGCTCGCGATGCTGCTCGGCATCGACCAGGTGCACATCGACCACGCGCGCTACAGCGCGAGCGGTGCGGCGCTGGCCGAGATCGTGAATAACCTCGTGCTGATGTTCTTCGCCCTCTCGGGCGCGGACGTCGAGGACGCGAGCAACATCAAGCGTTTCACCAGCCCCGTCGAAGGCGGCGGCCCTGTGCGCGTGTATGTGCAGCAGGTCACCAGCAAGCTGGTGGACATCACGGTCGAGCATTACGAGCTGATCAAGGTCACGAGCACGCTCGGCATCCGCAAGTTCACGGTTAGCTAAACAGCCTTCGGCTGGTTCTTATCCTGCCGCTCCGTTTCGCGGGGCGGCAGTCTTGAACCAAAAATGCCAAACTGGATCACCATCACCGCAGACGATCTGAAAGCCGCCGGGCACGGCGCGCTAGTGGATCAGGCGCGCACCGTTGCCATCGGTGCGGTCGACCCGGTGACCGAGGAGATCGAGAACGCGATCGCGCGGGTGCGGCGGGCGATTGCGCAGGGCGGCAACGCGCTCGATGCCGATCCGTCGAAAATTCCGCTCTCGCTCAAGAGCATCGTCAATCACCTCGTGCTTTACGCACTCAGCGAGCGAATCGGGTTGTCGCTGAGCGACGATCAAAAGGAGACGCGCCGCAACGATAACAGCGACCTGCTGCGCATAGCCGATCCCAACAAATTTACGCCGATCGAAACGCCCGACACGCCGGCAGGCCAGGGCGAAATGCAAACACCGGGCGGCATCGACACCGTCACGGGCACAGATCGCGATCGCTACACGCGGAAGGGAATGGACGGGCTATGAACCTCGCCGCTCTCACCACTGCCGCTACGAAGTCGCTGCCGCTCATGACCGGGCCGAAGCGCGAGGAAGCGCAACGGCTCATCGCGGAACTGCAGCTCGCCAATGTCAGCTTCCAGCCGGAAGCCGGAAAAACTGCTGCCGCCAGCGCGTTTGAAAGCGACATGCAGCCGCTTTGCAAGGCGGTTGCCGCGGCGTTGCACGCGGGCGACCTGGAGGCGTTGCGCGGGCTGCGCGCGCTGCTGCCGCATTTGCTCGAGGAGATCAATCGCGACCCGGCGCTGGCGAATGAGCTGGCGAGCCAGATGGGCCGCGCGGTGCTCACCGGGCTGAACGCCGGGCCGGAGGAGACTTTGTGAATTGCCAATTGCTAATTGCTAATTGCAAATTGAGGACGCATCGCGGCTGCGCCGCCATTTTTGCCAATCAGCAATTAGCAATCGGCAATCAGCAATGCGAAACCGGAGGTTTCCGCCCGTGAGCGTCGCCTTCGACCAGACTCCGCGCGCGACTCCGGCGCAAACGCATTGGCGCGGGCGCACGTTGTTCCCGACCGATTTTTCATCGGCGGATATTCGCGGGCTTTCGCGGCAGTTGCGGCTGCGCTCGGTGTTCTCCGCCCGCATGACGAATGCGGAGGCGGTGCAGGAGCTGGCCGACGTGGTGGACGATCTGCTCGCGGGCAAAAACAACATCGCCACCGCCCGGCTGCGGATGATGCGCAAGCTCAAGTCGCTCGGCTATGACCCGGAGCGCGGTTTTCCGCAGGACATGGCGGCGATCCCGCCGGCGGAACGGGGCTCGCTGCGCGATCTCTCGAGCGAAGGCCGCATCGACCTGATGCTGTCGACCAACGTGCGCGTGGCGGCGAACTTCGGGCGCGTGCTCGCGGGTAACAGCGAATACGCCCGGCGCGAATATCCGGCATGGGAGTTGGTGCGGCTTTACCACCGCGAGATCCCGCGCGGCTCGGCGGAGAGTCATTCCGCCGGCTGGCAGGAAAGATGGCATGATGCTGGCGAGTTTTGCGATTGGGAAGGTGCGGCCAAGGCACCGATGATCGCGCTCAAAGATTCGCCGATCTGGGAAGCGCTGGGCGATGGCGCGGGCGGTTTCGACGACACGCTCGGAAATCCGTTCCCTCCCTTTGCATTCAACAGCGGCATGGCCACGCGCGCCGTCCCGCGCGCGGAGTGCATCGATCTCGGCTTGATCGAGGAAAACGAAATCCCAGCGCCGATGCGCGCGCAGCTCACGCCGGGCGAGCAGGAAGTCAACGACGTGTTTGCGCGGCTCTCGCCCGATCTGCAGGCCGTGTTGCGAAAGGAGCTGGCCGCGTGAACGTCACCATTTCCGGCACGGAAAAACTGAGCGCAACGCTGCGCCGCGTCGCCAGCGCATTGCATGGCTCGGGCCGCATGGAGCTGCACCAGGCAATGGGCGCGGAAGTGCAGTATTTGACCGAGGATTATCTGCGCGCGATTGCCGCCGAGCGCCACAAGACCGCTGACAGCCTGGGCGCTTCGCCGTCGAACCATCTCGCGCAGGCTGCGGAAAAAGTCGCGCAACCGGGCGCGCTCACCGCGGATGCCGATGCGGCGACGCTCACCATCAATCATCCCGGCATGGTCCGCGCGTTTCGCGACGTCACGATCCGCCCGATCAACGCGAAGGCGCTCTGCATCCCGATCAACGCGATCGCCTACAACCGCCGTCCCGCGCAGCTCTGGGACCAGCTCAAACTTTTCATCCCAAAAGGAACGCGGTTTATCGCGATGAAAACCGCCGACGGAAAATCATTCGTCGCGCTTTACGTGATGGTGCGCAGCGTGACGCAGTCGCAGGACCGCTCGCTGTTGCCGAGCAACGATCAATTTGGCGAAGCCGCCGCGCGCGGAGCCCGCCGGTTCATCGGCGCAGCATTGCAAAAAGGAGGGAACCTCTAAATGAGCGACCCCGTCTTCATCGCTCCGGTGACGCCCGGCATTCTCGATGCCGGCGTTTACTATCACGTCCCGATTCTCTGCCGCAATGCCTCCTACGTTTACGCGGCTGGACTGGCGATTGCCGGGTTTGCGGCGAGCAGTCTTTCGCTCGGCGCGCCGACCGATGACCCCGTCGATCGCGCGCTCGGCTTGAAGCTCGCCTGCACCGACGTTTTTACCGATGCAAACCGCACCTACGCGGTGACGTTCGATGCCTCGGTGCGCGGCGGCGACATGGCGAGCACCACGCAGACGATCGTCGTCAAAAAATGGACCGCCGACGGGCGCTCGATGACGATCAGCAGTGGCACGTTCGTGCTCGCCTCGCACGGGCTCGCAGTGGGCGACCGCGTGAGCATCGACGATGGCGGGACGTTGTTCGCATATCCCGTAACGGTCGCCACGGTGGCCGATAGCGGCCATTTCACCGCCGTGACGACCGCGCCCGGCGGCGCAACAGGAAATGCCGCAGCCGGCCTGAGCTCACCCTGCACGCTGGTCGCAAAGCAGGCGGGCCGCTCGCAGCACGACATCACCAGCGCAGCAACCGCAAGCGTCGCGCACGGATCGAGCTTCACCTACACGATCAGCGACGACATCGGCGATTCGCCGGTGGTCGGCGCGACCGGGCTGCCCGCCGGTCTTGCCGTGAGCGGCTCGAACATCACCGGCACGCCCACGGAGTATGGATATTTCCCGGTAAAACTCACCTGCGGCGCGATGCAGCGCCACCTTGCGCTCACGGTCACCCCGTCCGGCGGCGATCCGCTGCTGGTGGTTCCCGCGACCGGCAGCTTCGGCATTCCCGGCGCGCGCAGCACCGAGGTGCTCGACGCCAATACTATCGGACTGGAGGCAAGCTAAGCCATGCCATTTGCCACCATCGACGTCGTCGCCGGACGCCTCATCAATCAATTTGTCACCTACGAGCCCGGCGCGCTGCAGAGCCCGGTCTGGACGCTCTCCGATGCGCCGGAAAACTCCATCACCATCTCGGGCGGCTACGGCGGCGGGCTCACCAATTCCGCGCTCATCTCCGGCAGCTTTCCCACGGCTGGCACCTACGATGTGACCGTGGCGGTTGCCGATACCACGCCGCTGCTGGTCTCGGGTGTCATTCGTTTTGAAGTCGCGGAAGCCGTGCCGGTCATAACCGCCCCGGTGCTTTCGCCATTCGATCTCGCGGCGGAAGTCTCGATCCAGCTCCTCGCCAGCGGCGCGCCCACGAGCTGGGCGGCTTCGCTCAAGCCCTCGTGGCTCGATCTCGACACCGACACCGGGCTGCTCAGCGGCCAGCCGCCGGCTGCAGGCAGCTATGCAGTCACCGTGGCCGCAACAAACGCGACGGGCGACAGCGCGCCGCTCAGCTTTACCTTCACCGTCTCCGAGCACCCGCTTTATCTCCCCTGGCTGCATGCCGACCTCACGCTGGTCGACCTCCAGTTCAGCCTGCTGCCGCCGCGTGCGGTGCGCAGTTTTTTCATGGAAAACAGCGCGATCGATTTTTTCCAGAGCGACACGGCGACGCTCGCGGTGGCTGTGGATCAAAACGGGAATGTCGACGATGTGACCACGCTCTGGCTCACCGGCAAAATCATGGATGAAAATGCGCCGGTCATCGACATGACGATCACCGGCTCGGTCGCGAAGACCACGGTCGATGGCAGCAGCTACTACAAGTTCGCTCTCGATCTCGATGCCAGCCCGGTCAAGGACGCCATCCAGGACCTCGCCGATAACGCCGACGGCACCCCGCGCGTGCTCACCCTACAGATGCAGCTGGCGGTCCTGCGCAGCGGGCGGAAATACCGCAGCAAACCTTTCACTTTCAAAATCACCGAGCGCATCGCGGATGCCGGCGCCACCTCCAATGAACCGTAGCCAATGTTAAACATCACCCTCGAACTCTCCACGGGCTTGGCCAAATTGACGTCCACCACGGCGATCAAGGCCGGCGCGCAGGTGCCGGTCACGATCATCACGCAGCAGTCCGGAGCCAACCAATCGCCCGGCGAGAATCCTTATTTCCAGCTCGCGCTCGGCACGCAGGGAAGCTCGCCCGCGGTCAAGGCATATCTCGACGATTTTACGGCGGAAAACGATTACACCTTCACCGGCGTGCTCGATTGCAGCGATACTCGGCTGATCGATTACATGAATGGCAAAGGCGCCGTCTCGATGGACTTCGAGCTCGACTGGACGGTGGACGATGAATTGCAGATCGCGGCGAATTTCGCAGTGAGCGTGCAGCCGCGCATCATTAGCGGACCAACGACCAGCGAGGGCGGCCCGACGTATCTCACTCAAGGCGGTTTCGCAGCGTTCTATACCACGTTCCTCGCGGCGCTCCCCACCAGCGACCCGCACGCCGTCGGCCAGCCCTGGAACAACGGCGGCGTGATCATGACTTCCCTCGGCTAACCCACATGAAAAAACTCCTTCTCACCCTGTTCGTTTCGCTCGGCGCGCTCGCCACCACCTTCGCCGGCACCCACCCGAGCTTTGACGACATCACGATCAACTCGGGCACAAACAGCGCGCTGCCGCCGATCGCAATCACCAGCGGCACCAACGGCCTTGGCGCGTTCCTCGCCACCGGCACGGACGGGAAATTTCACGCGGTGGACGCGGGGACATTCCGCACCCGCGTCGGCCTCGCGATCGGGACCAACGTGCAGGCGCATTCGAGCACGCTCGATAACATCGGCGTCAATGCGTTTTTCGGCACGCTCGCGACCAGCGCGACGAACGCCGCGAGCTTCCGCACGCAGATCGGCGCAGGCACGAGCAGCTTCGACGGCGCGTTTAGCTCGCTGAGCGGCAAACCGACCACGCTCGCCGGCTACGGAATCACGGATGCCTTGTCTGTGACCGGCACGGCGGTCGATTCGCAGAAATTCGGTGGCCTGACGCCTTCGCAGTTTGCTAGCAGCGGCACTGCGGGATTGAGCGGCACCGCGACTTATGCCGCCACGAGCGGGAGTTCTACACTCAGCGGCACGGCTGGGACCGTCTCCGGCGGATACGTGCAAAAAGTAACCTCGTCGAGCGCGGGCCTGACACTCAGCGGCTCGCAAGGCGCGATTACGATCGGTCTGGTGATCGGCGGAGACGCGACACTCAGCGGCACCACGCTCACATTAAACACGGTGATTACCGGCACCACAGTCAATCTCGGCAACGGCAGCTATGTGGTGAACTCAAAAGGACTCGTGACGTCTGCCACAACCCCGACGAATCTCCAGACGACGAATGGTGGTCTCGCGCTCGCGGGATTCAGTGGCATCACCGGCACGGTGCCAAATGCAAACCTGGTTAGCAGCGGCGCGATTACGATCAACGGCGCATCGACCGCTCTCGGCGGGAGCATCACCACGGTCGCGCCCGGCACGCTCATGACGAGCAGCACTAGCGGCGGAACGATCACACTTACCGTATCAACCGGCACAACGTCGAGCACTGCGGCGATCGGCAACGATACGCGCTTTCCGGCGAGCGTTACCGGGTTGCGCCAAAGCGCGGGCGCCGGCAGCACTGACACGGCGGCGACTGCAGCTAACCTCGCGAGTGCCGGTGGAGTAGTTGCCAGCGGCACGGGCAGCACCGTGTTTGATCCGCAAATGCTGCACACGAATGTGAAATTCATCGGCGGTTTCTTCAAGGACGTCAGCGGCACGCGGGATAACCGGCTTTTTCTCTACGACTCCGTCGACGGCATCACGTTCACCGCGCGCAATAGCGGGAATCCGGTCGTCGATTTATCCGGCAGCATTGGAGACGTGGCGACGTGCCGAGTGGCACGGTATCGCGGCGAATGGGTGATCGTGTTTGAAACGGGCAACTACGGCAACGTCGCCTATTGGGCCTATGTGAAAACCAAAGACTGGGTGAATTTCACATCGCCGGTGACGGTATCAACTTCGGCGGTTGTAAGCGCAGGCGAATATACATGGGGACCGCATCCCTTCGTAGACGACGACGGCTCGTTTTACATCACGTTCACAAAGGCAAATTCGGGTCAAACGGTCCAAACGCAGTATTGGATGAAGAGCACCGATGGCGCGCTTGCGAGCTGGACGACGCCAACTCAACTCACCGTCACTGGCGGAAGCGGAAATTTCTTTCGCGACGCGCAGATTTTTAAAGTCGGCCCGCGTTACTATTTGGCCTACTACCAAGGCTCTCAGAATATCGCCAGCGGACCGACCGCTGTCGGGCCGTGGGCGCGTTGCACGAATGAGACCTCTGACATGGAGGTATGCAGTTACGTGCATCTGCCCAACGGAAACTGGAGGCTCTACAGCGAGCTGAGCGACACCGGTGCGGGCCTTAAATACGTCGATTTGTCGCCCGATTTTTACGGCCTGGTTGATTACGCATCGGCGACTGCTATCTCGCCGACGCATCTGCACAATGGTTTTGTGGTCAGCCTCGAAGGAAATGAGAAGATCGAGAGGCCAAACACCGTGCGCGACGATGTGTATCCGTGGCCGAAATGGAATGTCGTCCGCGACGATTTCACCAGCTATATCGGCAGCGTTTACGGCGCCTGGGGATGGGCCGCCAGCGGCACGATCACGCTCGCGGGCTATCAGCCGACGAGCGGTGATTATTACGACGGCATTTTAAAAGTCTCGAACACCGCAAACGCAAACGGCAGCACTTACGCGGCGGTGAATGGGCAACGCCCGATGGCGCTCAGCGATTCGATTTTCGAGTTCCGCGTGCATTTTCGGCTCACCAGTATTTCCAACGTCCGCTATGGCGTCGGGCTGACACTTGGCGGCGATTCGCTGCCGGACAATGGCGTTTATATCGACATTAACCCTGGCTCGAACGCGAACTATCGCGCGTTTGCGAACGGGAGTTCAGTCGCGGATTCCGGTGTCGCTGCCGACACGTCATGGCATTGGATTTCGGTGAAGTGTTACAACGGCTACGTCGGCATCTCCGTCGAGACCAACGGTGTCTGGTCCACCGAGGTATGGTCGTCTAGCGCCACAAATTTCTACGGAGCGGGCCTCCCGCAAATCATCATCAACAATACTGAGGCGGTTCAAAAAGCAGTGCTGATGGACTGCTTTGAAATCGGAAGACGATGAACGCCATGATTCCTTTCCTCGCAGAAAACTTTCCTACCACACCGGCGCAGATGCAGTTTTTTGTCTGGTTGTTTTTGGCGATCACGGCTGTGCTGGCCTCGGTGCATTATGCGGTGCAGATCCGCGCGGCTTTCCGGCGCAGTCCGTCGATCGATGAGGAGTTCGCGCGCAAGGAGTATGTCGATGGCGAGATAGGCCGTCTCGATGAGAAAATCGTGGGACTGGAGAAAACGATCAGCGACAAGCTCTCGGACAATCGCAGTAATAACGACTCGAAGTTTGGAGAGTTGACCGGGCAGATCGGGTCGCTGAACCAGAGCTTCAATTCGCTGAGCAATGATCTCATGCGCGCGATCGGACGGCTGGAGGGCAAGAACGATGCCTCCTGAAAACCAGCAACGCCGTGAGGATTGCCGGCGCGAGGTGCGGCGTTACCTCGCCGAGCGCCCGATGCTCTCGATGCGCGCGCAGGCGATCGAGCACATGCTGGAGCGCGACTTTGGTTTTACCCTCGATGAAGTGCGCGCCGCGCTCGTTTTCCTAGTAAGCGCAAAGCAGGTGGAAGTGGAGCCGGACCAGCTCGGCGCGACCGACTATTTCAAAATCACCGCCGCCGGCACGCTCGCGCACGAGCGCCGGCAATAAAAGCTATGCAAACAAAACCAGGATACAAAACCACGGAGTTCTGGATGACAGCCATCGGCATGATCGTCGCACTCCTCAATCAAGCATTCGGCTGGCACATCGATCCCACGGCGATCCTCACGATCGCCGGCATGATCGCGAGCTATGTCGTGTCACGCGGGCTCACAAAGTCCGGACAAGCGCAACCGCAACCGCCAGCAGGCTCGGCGGCGATCGCGAAAGCGACGGCGCTCGCCCTCATTCTCGCACTCGCTTTTAGCGGCTGCGCGGTTTTTACGCCCGAGCGAAATGCGCAGGCGCGCAATGCAATCCTGACCGAGCTTTACAACTCGGCATCCGGAGCGACTTCCGTCTCGATCGGTGAGTTGACCGGCCCGAACGCGGCCAATGG
>Ga0070741_10005468_pt1 | contig 28213 bp, 30 predicted proteins | sample Coa_R1_4_FD_66440 | JGI IMG/M metagenome (GOLD analysis project Ga0070741, IMG submission 66440) | Surface soil microbial communities from Centralia Pennsylvania, which are recovering from an underground coalmine fire - Coalmine... | ecosystem: Environmental > Terrestrial > Soil > Unclassified ... | reverse complement strand
CCGAGCCCGAGCCCGCCGACGTCAGCGGAAACGGCCGGACGTTCGTCTCGCCCGTCGTCGCCCGCATCGCCGCGGAGCACGGCGTCGACGTCGACTCCGTCCCCGGCACGGGTCGCGGAGGCAGGGTGACCAAGAAGGACATCCTCGCCTTCGTCGAGGCCGCTGACGCGGCCCCGGCGAGGGCTAGACCTGCTGCTCCCGAAGCTCCGACCACCCCGGTCGAACCGAGCGCGCCGCGCCCGGCCCCGACGCAGGCAGCCAGCCCTCAGCCGCAGGCTGCGGGCGAGACCCTCGAGCCGATGTCGGCCATGAGGCGCGGCATCGCCGAGCACATGCGGCGGTCGCTGGACACCTCCGCGCACGTCACGAGCGCGATCGAGGTCGACATGTCGAAGGTGGTCGCGATTCGCGAGCGGCTGAAGGCCGAGTACCAGGCCTCGTACGGCGTCAACCCGACCTACCTGATCTTCGTCGCCCGCGCCGCGGTCGACACGCTGCTCCAGTACCCGTGGATCAACGGCGAGATCCGCGGCGACCAGATCGTCACGCGCAACTACGTCAACCTCGGCTTCGCGGTCGAGCTCGCCGACGGCAAGGGGCTGATCGTGCCGGTGGTGAAGAACGCCGAGGGGCTGAACCTGCTCGGGATGGCGCGCTCGGTGACGGACATCGCCGAGCGGGCGCGGAGCAAGCAGCTCCTGCCCGACGAGGTGCAGGGCGGGACGTTCACGATCACGAACCCCGGCGGCTACGGAACCTTCCACGGCACGCCGATCATCAGCCAGCCGCAGGCGGCGATCCTCGGCACCTACGCGGTCGTCAAGCGCCCGTGGGTGATCCAGGACGAGACCGGCGCCGACGCGATCGCGATCCGGCCGATGATGAACCTGACGCTGACGTACGACCACCGCCTGGTCGACGGCGCGCTCGCCGGCAGGTTCCTCCGCGACGTGCGCGAGAAGCTCCAGACCTGGGGAGAGGACCGCTACTGACGACGCTCTGGGCGGTGCGGCTCGAGCGCGGCGACCCGTGGGACTGGTCGCGCGACCTGCGCGAGCAGGACGGCTGGGACGAGCATGCCGCCTTCATGGACGGGCTCGTCGAAGACGGCTTCATCCTCCTCGGAGGCCCGCTCGAGGGCGAGCGCGAGACGCTGCACGTCGTCGACGCGGAGTCCGAGGCGGCGATCAGGAGCCGGCTCGCGGAGGACAACTGGGCGCAGAACGGGATGCTGCGGGTGAAGAGCATCGAGCGGTGGACGATCCTGCTCGACGGGCGAAGCAGCTGAGCCCGGACGGCCGCGCGATTTCCTGTGAGGAGATCGCTCCACGAACGTTTCGCCCGCGGTCTCGGAGACCGGGTTGCGAGCGCCACGTGGAACGACACGACTAGAGTCATCACGGTGGAGCGCGGATACCTGCTCGACGCCGGCAGGACGCCGTATCGGGAGGCGTGGGACCTCCAGCGGTCGCTCGCCGCTCGAGTCGCGGCCGGCGAGCTGCCGGACACGATCGTCATGGTCGAGCATCCGCCCGTGATCACCGTCGGGCGGCGAACCGCGGACGCCGAGCTGCACGTCCCGCCCGGCGCCGAGGTCGAGATCGTCGAGACCGACCGCGGCGGAAAGTCGACCTACCACGGCCCCGGACAGCTCGTCTGCTACCCGATCCTCGACCTGAACCGCCACGGTCGAGACGTCAAGAAGTACTGCCGCGACCTCGAAGAGGCGATCTGCCGCACGCTGGCCGCGTTCGCGATCGAGGCGACGCGGATCGAGGGCCTGACGGGGGTCTGGCTCGCCCCGCCGCCGCGCAAGATCGCATCGATCGGCATCCACATCTCGCGCTGGGTGACGACCCACGGGTACGCGCTGAACGTCGACCTCGACCCGGCGCCGTTCACGGACTGGATCACCGCCTGCGGCCTCGAAGACGCGGCCTTCACGACGATGGCACGCGAGCTCGGACGGCCGCTCGACCTGCCCGAGGTCAAGCCAGCGGCCGCAGAGGCGCTGGCCGGCGTCTTCGGCCTCGAGCTGGAAGCGCTGCCCGGGGAAGCGTTGCCCCCGCTCGAGCCCGCCGCTGCCGGATGAGGGCGCTGGCCCTCGCTCTCCTTGCAGCGCTGGCGGCCGCCGGGGTGGCTCGAGCCGAGGCGGACCGGGACGTCCCCCTGGCTCGCGCCTTCGGCCGACAGCTCCCCCGGATCAAGCAGGTGACGCGCGTGCCGGTCCTCCTTCCCTCGGCCCTGCCGCTCGGCGGGACGTACAAGCTCTATGCAACCGGCGTCGCGTCTCGGAGCTCCTGGAACCTCTCGCTCGCCGGCGCGCCGCAGTGCAACGGCGCGACGGCGTGCTTCGTCGCGTCGTTCGAGGGCACGCGCGGCGCGAGGCTGCCGTGGCGGAGGAACGCGACCCTGCGCACCGGCGACGCCGCCGCCTACAAGCCGATCACCTGCGGCGGCTCGTGCTCGCCCGCGTCGTTCTGGTTCGTGCACGCCGGCGTGCTGTACAGCTGGCAGGTGAAGGACCTCGCCGCCGCACACCCGAAGGCGACGCTCGTTCGGCTCGCGAACGAGGCGCTCGCCGCCGGCCCTCGCTGACGCCGTGGGCCCGGCCCGGGTGGAGGCATTCGCCGACGGCGTCTTCGCCATCGCCGCGACGCTGCTCATCCTCACCGTCGACGGTGCCGTCCCCGGCGGCGAAGGCCGCCTCGGAGGCGAGCTCTCGCACGCCTGGCCCGCCTACCTCGCCTACGCGGTCAGCTTCGTGACGATCGGGATCATGTGGATCAACCACCACGCCGTGATGGCCCAGATCGACCGGGTCGACCGGCGCTTCCTCGTCGCCACGGTCGGCCTGCTGATGTGCATCGCCTTCGTCCCGTTTCCGACCCGGCTCGTCGCCGAGCACGTCCGCGACTCCTCGGCGCGCGAGGCGGCGCTCGCCTACGGGTTCACGCTGACGACGACCGCGTGCTTCTTCAACGGCGTCTGGTTCTACGCCGCGCGCAAGGGACGACTGCTGAAGGCAACGGCCGATCCGCGGGTCGTCGCCGGGATCTCGCGCAGCTACCTGCCCGGCCCGCTGATCTATCTGACGGCCACGCTCGTCGCCTTCGCCAGCTCGACGGCGAGCGTCGTCCTCTACCTCGCGATCGCCGCCTTCTACGTCCTCGAGAGCTCGCTCTTCGGCGGCAGAGCGTCGGCGGACTAGACTCAGGCGGATGAGCGGATCGCTTCCCGTCGCCGAGCGTCCGCGCCGGCCCGAGTGGATGAAGGTGCGCGCGCCGAGCGCGGAGTCGCGGTACTTCGACGTGCGCAGGCTGATCCACGGCGCGAGCCTGAACACGATCTGCGAGGAGGCCCGCTGCCCGAACATCGGCGAGTGCTGGGGCCGCGGCACGGCCACCTTCCAGATCCTCGGCGACACCTGCACGCGCGCCTGCCGTTACTGCTACGTCACCTCCGGGAAGCCGGAGGGCCCGCCGGACCCGCTGGAGCCCTTCCGGCTCGCGCAGACGGCGGCGCAGATGCAGCTGAAGCACGTGGTCGTGACCTCCGTCGACCGCGACGACCTCGACGACCGCGGAGCGGGGCATTTCGCCGCGACCGTCCGCGCGCTGAAACGACGCATGCCGGACGTCTCCGTCGAAGTCCTCACACCCGACTTCGCCGGGGTCGAGGAGGACGCGCTCGGCATCGTCCTCGACGCGAGACCGGACGTCTTCAACCACAACATCGAGACCGTCCGCCGCCTGCATCCGCGGATGCGCGGGGCGAAGGCCTCGTACGACACGGCGCTCTGGCTGCTGCGGCGGGCGAAGGAGCTGGCGGATTACCCGGTGCTGACGAAGAGCGGGATCATCGTCGGCCTCGGTGAGACGAACGACGAGGTCGTGGACACGATGCGCGACCTCCGCGAGCACGACGTCGACGTGGTCACAATCGGCCAGTACCTCCAGCCGTCGTCGAAGCACGCGCCGATCGACCGCTGGGTGCACCCCGACGAGTTCCGCTGGTTCCGCGAGCAGGGCGAGGCACTCGGGTTCGGCTCGGTCTTCGCCGGCCCGCTCGTCCGCTCGTCGTACCGCGCCGACGAGCAGCGGCACGCCGCAGCCACGGGACGCGGCGCAGTCGCCTACTGAGCCTCGGCGGAGCGGAAGCAGTCGGTGGTGTGGTCGTCGACCAGGCCGCAGGCCTGCATCAGCGCGTAGCAGACGGTCGGGCCGACGAAGCGGAAACCGCGCCGCTTCAGCTCCCTCGACATCGCCTTCGACTCCGCGGTCTCGGCAGGGATCTCCGCCGTCGTGCGCGGACGGTTGACGAGCGGCTTCCCGCCCACGAACGACCACAGGAGCTCGTCGAGGCCGCCGGCGTCGATCGTCGCACGCGCGTTCGCGACCGCGGACTCGATCTTCAGGCGGTTGCGGACGATTCCGGCGTCGGCGAGCAGCCGCTTCACGTCCTTCTCCCCGAAACGGGCGACCTGCTCGACGTCGAACCCTGCAAACGCGCGGCGATACCCCTCGCGCTTCCGCAGGATCGTCGACCAGGAAAGCCCTGCCTGCGCCCCTTCGAGCACGAGCATCTCGAACAGGTGCCGCTCGTCGTGGGACGGGACGCCCCATTCTTCGTCGTGGTAGGCGGCGTAGAGCGGGTCGCCGTCCGGCACCCAGGCGCAGCGTCGGGGCATCCGCGCATCGAAGCAGAAACGACGCCGGCCGAACCGGCGCCACCCGTTCGGTTTTCCGCCGCGATCGCCCTCGGGCGGGCTACGCGTGCGGCTTCGCCATCTTCCGGTAGTCGAGGGCCTCGTCGAGCACGGATTCCTCGACGCCGGCCTCGCGCGCGACCTCGCGGAGCGGCCGTCCGGTGCGCGCCGCGTCCTTGACGATCTCCGCGGCCTTGTCATAGCCGATGTACGGGTTCAGCGCCGTCGCGGCGGAGAGCGTCAGCTCGGCATAGCGCTCGCAGGCCTCGCGGTTCGCCTCGATCCCGTCGACGCACTTCTCCGCGAGCAGCCGCGACGCCGCCGCGAGGAGCTCGATCGAGTCGAGGAGGTTGCGAGCGATCAGCGGGACGAAGACGTTCAGCTCGAAGTGGCCCTGCATGCCGCCGACCGCGATCGCCGCGTCGTTGCCGATCACCTGGGCAGCCACCTGGGTGACGACCTCGGGGATCACCGGGTTCACCTTGCCGGGCATGATCGAGCTTCCCTTCTGGAGCTCGGGCAGGAAGATCTCCGCCAGCCCGGCGCGCGGGCCCGAGCCCATGAAGCGGAGGTCGTTCGCGATCTTGGTCAGCGAGACGGCGACCGTCTTCAGCGCCCCGGAGGCCTCGACCAGCGCGTCCCGCGCCGCCTGGGCCTCGAACGGGTCGGCCGGTGGGTGGATCGCGAGGCCGCTGTCCGCGCTCAGCCGCTCGCGGACGCGCTGCGCGAACTCCGGGTGGGTGTTCAGGCCGGTGCCGGTCGCGGTGCCGCCGAGCGGGATCTGACCCAGCCGCTCGAGCGTCGCCTCGACGCGAAGGATCCCCTGGCGCACCTGCGCGGCGTAGCCGCCGAACTCCTGGCCGAGGGTGACCGGAACCGCGTCCATCCAGTGCGTGCGACCCGACTTGACGACGTCGTCGAACTCGGTCGCCTTCGCCGCGAGAGAGTCGGCGAGACGCCGCAGCGCCGGCACGAGCTCGTTCGTCAGCTCGTCCAGGGCGGCCAGATGGACTGCCGACGGGAACACGTCGTTCGACGATTGCCCCATGTTCACGTCGTCGTTCGGGTGGACGTCGTCGCCGGCGAGGGTCGCCATCACCTCGTTGGCGTTCATGTTCGACGACGTCCCCGAGCCCGTCTGGAAGACGTCGATCGGGAACTGGTCGTCGAGCTCGCCCGCGGCGATCCGATCGCCGGCAGCCGCGATCCGCTCCGCCTTGTCGGCGTCCAGGAGGCCGAGCTCCGCGTTCACGCGGGCGGCGGCCGCCTTGATCCGCCCGAGCCAGCGGGCGACGGGAGCGGGAATCGGCTCACCGGAGACGGGGAAGTTGGCGACCGCCTTGCGCGTCTCGCCGCCCCAGAGCTCCCGCGTCTCCTCGGTTCGAGCCATGCTGCGAGTGTAGACGGTGGCGAGGGGGCCGACCCCGTGGGTCAGGCCCCGACGGACCTCCGTCGGAGGTCCGCGGGTCTACGTGACGACGCGGAGGCGCCGGCGCTCGAGCGGCCGCTCGCGCAGGAGCCGGCGGGTGCGCTCGGACAGCTCGGCGCTCGAGGCCCAGCCCACGTAGCCGCAGCGCGGGCACTCGTCCAGGGCCGACCGGCGCTCGTCGGAGCGAACGGCTCGCCGATGGCCGCAGCTCAGGCATTCGACCTGCCGGAGACGCACCTCCATGGGGAGGGCATCGGCGGGCGCCGACAGCCGGCGACCCTCGAACGAGGGACGTTGCCGACCGCCACGGCGGGTCGTCCCGGGGTCCGACCCGAGGGGTCCGACCCCTCCCTCGGCGGATCAGGCGGCCGCGACGCGGCGGGCGGTCGCGACCAGCTCGTCCCAGGAGACGAGCTTGACGCGGGGACGGCCGTGCGGATGGCCGCGAGCCTGCTCCTCCGCGTCGATCGCCTCCCAGCCCGCGTACGTGACGTGGTCGACGCCTCGCTCTGCGAGGAGCTCCTCGACCGAGTCGGCCGTCGCGGACGGGTCGCCCCGGGCGAGCAGGCCCGCTTGGGCGTCCTCGAGCAGGAGCTCGACCGTCTCGGTCGCGTCCTTCTTGTTCGTCCCGATCACCCCGCTCGGGCCGCGCTTGATCCAGCCTGCGCAGTAGAGCCCCGGCAGCGGCTCGCCTTCGGCGCCGGCGACCCGGCCGTCTCGGTTCGGGATCGTCGCGCGCCCCTCGTCGAAGGGCACACCGGGAAGCGGCACGCCGAGGTAGCCGATGCTCCGGAACACGATTCCGCACTCGATCCGTTCGCGCTCGTCGGTCGGGATCGCCTGGACCCGGCCGCTCCCGTCGGCGACGAGCGTGTTCCGGACGACGTCGATCGCCTCGACGCGCTCCTCGCCGAGGATCGCCACCGGCGAGACCGCGAAGCGGAGCCTGATCAGGCGCCGCCTGCCGGCCGGCTCGCGGGCGGCATACTCGCGAAGCACCTCCACGTTGCGGCGGGCGTTCGTGTCCGTCTCGAGCGCCGCCTCGCTCGCCGGGTCGAGCTCGAGGTCGGCCGGGTCGACCCAGACGTCCGCGTCGGCGAGCTCGCCGAGCTCCTTCAGCTCCGGCGTCGTGAACGCCGCCTGGGCCGGGCCGCGCCGCGCGAGCAGGACGAGCTCCTTCAGGCCGGACCCGAGGATCGCCTCGATCGCCTCGTCGGTCGTGTCGGTCGGCCGGATCTCCTCCTCCGAGAGGGCGAGCATGCGGATCACGTCGAGCGCGACGTTTCCCGCCCCGACGACGACGGCCCGCTCGCCGGACAGGTCGAACCGGAGGCCCTGGTAGTCGGGGTGGCCGTTGTACCAGGCGACGAACTCGGTGGCCGCCCACGACCCTGGCAGGTCCTCGCCGGGGACGCCGAGACGCCTGTCCGTCTGCGCGCCGACGGCGTAGATCACCGCGTCGTACAACCGGCTCAGGTCCTCGGGCAGCAAATCGCGGCCGACCTCGACGTTGCCGAGGAAGCGGAAGCCGGGCTGCGCGGCGATGCGCTCGAATGCGCGCGAGACCGCCTTGATCTTCGGGTGGTCCGGGGCGACGCCCAGCCGAACGAGCCCCCAGGGCGTCGGCAGCCGCTCGATCATGTCGACCTCGACCGGAAGCTCGGCGTCGAGGAGCGCGCCGGCGGCGTAGAAGCCCGCAGGCCCGGATCCGACCACGGCGACGCGCAGGGGCATGCTCATCAGCGCGCCACTCTAGGGATTTTGCGAGGCGGCGTCCCTAGTGCGAGCAACCGGAGCCGCAGCCGTAGGCGGCGTCCGCGGGAGCCTCGCCGTCCTCGACCTGGAACGAGTGGCCGCAGCCGCAGGCGGAGACGACGTTCGGGTTCTCGATCTTGAAGCCTGACTCCTGCAGCCCGTCGAGAAAGTCGATCTGGGCGCCGCGCAGGTAGGGCGCGCTGAAGGGGTCGACGACGACCCGCACGCCGTGGGCCTCGAGCTCGTGGTCGCCCTCCTGTGCGCCGCGGTCGAAGCCGAGCGCGTACTCGAAGCCGGAGCATCCTCCGCCCTGTACGGCGACCCGGAGCACCGAGGCGTCGCCGTCGGGCTCCTCGGCCTGGAGCTCGCGGATCTTCGCCGCTGCCCGCTCGGTGAGGCCGATCAGGGTCGAATGCTCTTCGACGGTCGCCACGGGCTCATCGTAGCAGCCGGTCCGACGGCGCTGGAAGCGCCGAGTTTGTAACACCCGCTGCACGCATCGTTGAGCGGTTTTGCGCTTGCTTCGTGCCACCCGGAGGCAGCTTGCTAAGGTCCGCCGCTGGAGCTTTACGGAGGAGGAAAGAAGGCGTGCTCGACAGCTGGCTGCCGTTCCTGATCTACGGGCTGCTCGCGCTCGCGATTCCCCTGTCGATGGTCGCCTTCTCGTTCGTCTTCTCGACGCGGCCACGCAGACGGACGCGTGCCCGGCTGATCCCGTTCGAATCCGGCGTCTCGACCGGCCCACCGCGGCAGCAGCGGTTCACGATCAGCTTCTACCTGACGGCGATGCTCTTCATCGTCTTCGACATCGAGATCGTCTTCCTCTATCCGCTCGCCGTGACGCTGAACGCCCTCGGCTGGTTCGCGTTCCTCGAGCTGCTGTTCTTCGTCGTCATCCTCGCCGTCGCCTACGTCTACATCTGGCGCAAGGGGGCACTCGAATGGCGGTGAAACGCCTCAAGGACTACGGCCTGAAGTCGGAGCGGCTGCTCTGGCCGACGAAGGGGCCGAGCGTCTTCGAGCGCGAGCTCGGCGTCGACGAGCTCGAGCAGAAGCTGATGCTGACCACGCTCGAGAAGGCGGTCGCCTGGTCGCAGGCGCGATCGATGTGGCCGGACCAGTTCGGGCTCTCGTGCTGCGCGATGGAGATGATTGCGATCGTCGACTCGCGCTACGACATCGCCCGCTTCGGCATGGAGGCGTTCCGCGCCTCGCCGCGGCAGGCGGACCTGCTGATCGTCTCCGGCCGGGTCGCGCACAAGATGGCCGCCCCCCTGCGGCAGATCTACGACCAGATGCTCGAGCCGAAGTGGGTGATCGCGATGGGCGCGTGCGCCAGCTCCGGCGGGATGTTCAACAACTACTCCGTGCTCCAGGGCGTCGACAAGATCGTCGCCGTCGACATCCACGTGCCCGGCTGCCCGCCGCGGCCCGAGGCGCTCCTCGAGGGAATCATCCGGCTGCACGAGAAGGTGCTCGCCGGCGTACCCCCCGCATACGAGATCCGGGGAGTGGCGAGCTGAGGTACGAGGGCGTACCCGGCCTCGTCGAGACGAAGGAGGCCTACGGGGAGACGACGCTCGTCGTCGATCCGGCACGGCTCGTCGAGGCCTGCACGTACCTCCGCGACGAGCTCGACTTCCGCGTCCTCGCGGACATCTCCGCGACCGACTACCTCGGCTGGAACGAGCGGCAGACTGCCGGCTACATCGGCACCGCCTCGGGTCGGAACATCAACGCGCCGGGCTCGCAGGGCCTGGCCCGGACGCCCACGCCCAAGCCGAAGCGCTTCGCGATGAACTACCACCTCCTCCAGCTCGTCCGCCCGGCGCAGCGGGTCCGGGTGCAGGTGTGGCTGAACGACGGCGAGCCGGTGGCGAGCGTCGTCCCCGTGTGGCCGACCGCCGACTGGCACGAGCGCGAGGCCTGGGACATGATGGGCATCCCGGTCGAGGGCCACCCGAACCTCCGCCGCCTGCTGATGGAGGACGACTGGGAGGGCCACCCGCTGCGCAAGGACTATCCGATCGGCGGCGAGCCGGTCCGGTTCTCGGGCGAGGAGTAGCCGTGGCGATCGCCCCGCACCGCGAGACGAGCGACCGCCTGAACGAGCCCGCGACAGGCCCGCCGATCTACGAGGGCACGCGCATCCCGAGCCCGATCCCGACGATCCTGCAGGCTCCGCCCGACCTCGAGGACGTCCTCACGGTCAACTTCGGGCCGAACCACCCCTCGACGCACGGCGTCCTCCGGCTGATCGTCGACCTGCACGGCGAGGACGTGGTCGGGCTGGAGGCGATCGTCGGCTACCTGCACACCGGCTTCGAGAAGAACATGGAGCTGAAGACCTGGTGGAAGGCGGTCACCTACGCGCCGCGAATCGACTACCTGGCCTTCCAGGCGAACGAGTACGCGTACGTCGCGGCGGTCGAGAAGCTGCTCGGGATCGAGGTGCCGCCGAAGGCGACGTGGATGCGGACGCTCCTGCTCGAGCTGAACCGGATCCACTCGCACCTGATCTGGCTCGGCACCGGCGCGCTCGAGATCGGGGCGATCGGCCTGCTCTGGTACTGCTTCAACGCCCGCGACGACGTCCTCGACCTGTTCGAGCTCGTCGGCGGCACGCGGATGCACACCCGCTACTTCCAGGCGGGCGGGCTCGCCGAGGACATCCCGCGCGGGTTCTTCACCGCCTGCCGCAGGTTCGCGGACGAGTTCCCGAACACGATCGACATGTACGAGACGCTGCTGACGAACCAGAAGATCTGGCTCGAGCGCACCCGCGGCCTCGGGATGCTCTCGGCCGACGACGCGATCGCGCTCGGCCAGTCGGGGCCGGTGCTCCGGGCGTCCGGGGTCGACTGGGACCTGCGCCGCGACGACCCGTATCTCGCCTACCCCGAGCTCGACTTCGACGTGCCGGTCTACCACCACGGCGACGTCTACGACCGCTACCGGATCCGCGTCGACGAGATGCGCGAGTCGGTGAAGATCATCTCCCAGTGCCTGGAGGGGATGCCGGGCGGCGCGTGGGTGGCGGACGACCGCAAGGTCGTGCTCCCGCCGAGGCACGAGCTGCACACCTCGATGGAGTCGCTCATCCACCACTTCAAGATCGTCACCGAGGGCTACAGCGTCCCCGAGGGCGAGGTGTACGTCGCGGTCGAGTCGCCCCGCGGGGAGTTCGGCTGCTACGTCGTCTCCGACGGAGGCCCGAAGCCGTGGCGCGTGAAGTTCCGGGCGCCGTCCTTCGTCGCCCTGGAAGCGACCGCGACCTGCGTCAAGGACTCGCTGGTCGCGGACATGATCGCGATCGTCGGCTCGCTCGACACCGTCATGGGAGAGGTCGACCGCTGATGGCCGGCGACAGCCTCGCGGACTTTCGCCGGCAGGTGGAGGAGGTCGCGGCCGGCTATCCCGAGCCGCGCTCGGCGATCCTGCCGGCGCTCCGGCTCGCACAGGAGCGGCACGGGGGATGGCTCCCCGTCGAGGCGCTCCGCGAGGTGGCCGAGACCCTCGAGCTGACGCCCGCGTACTGCCAGGCGGTCGCGTCGTTCTACGACATGTTCCACCTGGAGCCCGTGGGGCGGCACATGGTCGAGATCTGCACGAACCTGTCCTGTGCGCTCGTCGGCGCTCAGCGCGTGGTCGAGGCGTTCGAGTCCGCGCTCGGAGTGAAGGCCGGCGAGACGACCGAGGACGGCGAGATCACGTTCCGCGTCGTCGAGTGCCTCGGCGGGTGCGGCTACGCGCCGGTGGTCGCCGTGGACAACCGGTATCGCCACAACTTCGGGCCCGAGGACGCGAAGGCGATCGTCGAGGAGATCCGTGGCGCTGCTTGAGGCCCTGCTCAGAGGCGCGGACGAGCGCGACCTGACCAAGCTCTCCGAGTACCGCGCGATCGGCGGGTACTCCGCGCTCGAGACGGCACGCGCGATGACCTCCGACGCGCTGATCGAGGAGATGGGCAAGGCGAACCTGCGCGGCCGCGGCGGCGCCGGCTTCCCGATCGGCCGGAAGGCGTCGCTGATCGCGCGCGACTCCCCGAAGCCGAAGTACGTCGTCGTCAACGCCGACGAGTCGGAGCCGGGCGCGTTCAAGGACCGGCAGGTGATGAACACCGTGCCGCACCGGCTGATCGAGGGCTGCCTGATCGCGGCGCACGCGATCGAGTCGAAGGATGTCTTCATCTACATCCGCGGCGAGTACCTGGCCGAGTACGAGGTGCTGCAGGCGGCGGTCGACGAGGCGCAGGCCGCCGGGCTCTTCGGCGACGTCGGGGTGGTCGTCCACCGCGGGGCCGGCGCGTACATCTGCGGCGAGGAGACCGCGCTGCTCGACTCGCTCGAGGGTCGGCGCGGCCAACCCCGCCCGCGGCCGCCGTTCCCTCCGGTGCAGGGGCTCTACAACGCGCCCACGCAGGTCAACAACGTCTGCACGATCGCGACGCTGCCGATCGTGATCGCGATGGGCGCGGAGGAGTTCGCCAAGACCGGCGCCGAGACTGCCCCGGGCACGGTGATCTTCTCGATCTCCGGGAACGTCGAGCGGCCCGGCAACTACGAGCTCGAGCTCGGCACGCCGATGCGCGAGCTGATCTACGAGCACGCCGGCGGGATCGCCGGCGGCCGGCAGCTGAAGGCGGTGATCCCTGGCGGATCGTCGGTCCCCGCGCTCACTCCCGACCAGATCGACGTCCCGCTCGACTACGACTCCCTCGCCGAGCTGAAGACGTTCTTCGGCGCGGCCTCGCTGATCGTCGTCGACGACCGGTGCTGCATGGTGCAGCTCGCGCTCCGCTCGACGCAGTTCTACATGCACGAGTCGTGCGGCAAGTGCACGCCGTGCCGCGAGGGGACGCGCTGGATGGTGCAGATCCTGGAGAAGATCGAGCGCGGCGACGGCGAGCTGTCCGACCTCGCGCTGCTCGAGTCGATCAACGGGCGGATCCTCGGCAAGGTGCTCTGCGCGCTCGGCGAGTTCGCCGTCTACCCGGTGTCGAGCTACATCGCGAAGTGGCGCGACGAGTTCGTCGCCCACATCGAGCAGGGCCGCTGCCCGTACGCGGGCAGCTCGTCGATCGACGGGATCCTCGCGCCGTCGGAGCAGCATCACCACTCGGCCGTCGAGCACCCGCTGGCGGTGATCCCCGCGTGAGCCCGCTCGTCCGCCCTCGCGCCATGGCGAGGAGACCACGTGCCACCGACCGGAGCGCGCGATGAGCTCGCCCGAGCTGGTGACGCTGACGATCGACGATCGCGAGGTCCAGGTGCCGCCCGGCACGGGCTTGGTCGAGGCCGCGCTCGCGGCCGGGATCGAGATCCCCGTGTTCTGCTACGAGCCGCGGCTCGGGCCGCCGGTCGGCGCGTGCCGCATGTGCCTGTGCGAGGTCGCGCCGGGCCCGCCGAAGCCGCAGGCCGCCTGTACGCTGACCGTCGCCGAGGGGATGGTGGTCAAGACGGCGGCCACGTCCGAGCTGGCGCGCGAGGCGCAGGACGCGACCCTCGAGTTCATCCTCGTCAACCACCCGCTCGACTGTCCGGTCTGCGACAAGGGCGGCGAGTGCCCGCTGCAGGACCTGACGTTCCGCTACGGGCCGGGCAACACGCGGATGACGTTCGCGAAGCGGACGTTCGAGAAGCCGATCCCGATCTCGCCGACGATCGCGCTCGACCGCGAGCGCTGCATCCTCTGCTACCGGTGCACCCGCTTCTCCGAGGCGGTCGCCGAGGACGGGCAGCTCGTCGCGCGGAACCGCGGCGCCTCCTCCATCATCGCCACCTTCGAGGACGAGCCCTACCGGGCGCCCTTCTCCGGCAACGTGATCGAGCTCTGCCCCGTCGGCGCCCTGACCTCGACGCAGTACCGATTCGAAGCCCGGCCGTGGGAGATTCAGAACGTGCCGACGGTCTGCGGACTCTGCCCGGTCGGCTGCAACATCTCGGCGACGACGCGGGAGGGGAAGGTCAAGCGGATCCTCTCGCGCAACCACCCCGAGATCGACGAGGGCTGGCTCTGCGACAAGGGGCGCTTCGGGTTCACGCAGCTCTACGCCCGCGACCGGGTCAAGGACCCCCTGAGAAAGCTCGGCCTGCGGCGCTTCGAGGAGCTCTCGTGGGCCGACGCGCTCGACGAGGCCGAGCGCCTGCTGCGGCAGGGGCCGGTGCTGCTCGCCCTGTCGGGGTCGGAGACGGTCGAGCAGGCCGAGGCGTTGTCGCGTCTCGTCCGCCAGGGGCTCGGGTCGGACGCAGTCGTCCTCCCGGAGCAGACGAGCCCGGCACTGGGAGCGTTTCGTGCCCCGCTCTCGTCGATCCGCGACGCCGATCTCGTCGTCGTGGCCGGCGACGACCAGGTCGAGGAGCGTGCGCCCGTCGTCGCGCTGTGGCTGAAGGCCGCCCGCCGGCGCGGGGCCGAGATCGTGACGGTCGGCGCGTCCGGGTCGATCCCGTGCGCCCCGGGCGCCGCGGCCGAGGCCGTGCGCACCCGGCTCGCCGACCGCATTCGCAGCGCCGAGCGGGCCGTCCTCGTCTGGTCGGGGCCGGGCGGCGCCGGCGGCGCCACCGTCGCAGAGCTGGCCCGCGAGCTGGGCGCGTCGACCGCCTTCTCGCTGCCGGCCACCCCGAACGGACGCGCGGTCGCCGAGGCCTGGGCCGCCGCCGGCGAGGGCGAGCCGCAGCAGCCGGACGAGGTCGGCGTCCTGCTGATCTCGGGCGAGGAAGCGGTCGCCGATCCCGCTGTCCGTGCCCTCGCCGAGCGCGCCCGGGCCGTGATCGCGATCACGATGTTCGCCGACCCCGTGCGCGGCTGGGTCGACCTCGTCCTCCCGGGGACGAGCTACCTCGAGCGCGACGGCACGATCGTCAACCTCGAGGGCCGGCCCCAGCGGCTCCGCCGGGCCGTGATCCCGCCGGCGCCCGACGAGATCGCCTCGATCGCCAAGCTCGCGGAGCGCTTCGGCGTCGACATCGACCCGCACGCGCGCGCGGTGCCGGCAGAGGAACGCGCTTCCCTGCCGCCGCGCGTCGAAGCCGCCGAGCTCCCTCCGGCGGAGCCGCCGGCCAAGCGGGACCGGACGGCCCGGGGCGGCCCGCTGAAGCTCGTCCGCTATCGCCCGTTGTTCTCGGGGCCCGGGGTCGAGCGGGTCCAGGAGCTCCAGTTCCAGCGGCCGGAGCGGACGATCGAGCTGTCCCCGCACGACGCGCGGATCCGGAACATCGCCACCGGCGACCAGGTCGTCGTCCGCTCGAACGGCACCGCCGTCCCGATGGAGGCCCGGGTCAACAAGCACCTCGTCGAGGGAGCCGTCCGGGCCGCAGAGGAGCACGTCCGCGAGCTCGACGAGGCGGTCGAGGTGAGCAGCTCGTGAATCACGGCGAGCCGTGGTGGATCGGGCTGATCAAGGCGGCGATCATCGTCAACATCCTGCTGCTGGCGATGGCCTTCCTGACCCTGCTCGAGCGCAAGCTGCTCGCGCGGATGCAGCGCCGCTACGGACCGAACCGCGCGGGACCCAAGGGCGTCCTGCAGCCGTTCGCCGACCTGCTGAAGATGGTGCGCAAGGAGGCGTTCGCCCCGGTGGCGGCGATCGACTTCCTCTACATCCTCGCTCCCGCCTTCTCGGCGTTCACCGCGCTCTCCGCCTTCAGCGTGATCCCGTTCGGGGAGGGGTGGCAGATCTGGCGCTACCACGTCAACGGGGAGGTCGCCGACGTGCCGATCTCGCTGATCCTGCTCTTCGCCCTCGGCTCGCTCGGGATCTACGGCTTCATCATCGGCGGCTGGGCCTCCGAGTCGAAGTACTCGCTGCTGGGCTCGATGCGCACCTGCGCGCAGATGGTGTCGTACGAGGTCTCCCTCGCCCTCTCGGTTCTCGGCGTCGTGCTGATGGCGCACACGCTCTCGATCTCGGCGATCGTCGACAAGCAGGTCGACACCTGGTGGTACGCCGGCCCGCAGCTCGTGGGCCTGCTCTGCTTCTTCGTCGCCGGCGTCGCCGAGACGAACCGGCCGCCCTTCGACCTGCCCGAAGCCGACACCGAGCTCGTCGGCGGCTACTCGACCGAGTACTCGGGCATGCGCTGGGGCCTGTTCCAGATGGCCGAGTACGTGAACGTGATCGTCCTGTCGGCGCTCGCCGTCACGCTCTACTTCGGCGGCTGGGAAGGGCCCTGGGCGCCGCTCGGGCCGCTCTGGTTCTTCATCAAGCTCTTCCTCGCCGTCTCCGTGTTCATCTGGCTGCGCGCGACGCTGCCCCGCCTCCGCTACGACCAGCTGATGCGCTTCGGCTGGAAGGTGCTCCTGCCGGTGGCGACGATCAACGCCGTGATCACCGCTCTCCTGGTGGTGATCTTCTGAGATGAGCCCGCAGCCGATCGACAGCCTCAAGGGGTTCGCGGTCACCTTCGGCCAGATCTTCAAGAAGCCGATCACGCAGCAGTACCCGGAATACAAGCGGCCGGTGTACCCGCGCTTCCGGGGACGCCACCGCCTGCACCGGCACGAGAACGGGCTCGAGAAGTGCGTCGGCTGCTCGCTCTGCGCCGCCGCGTGCCCGGCGGACTGCATCCGCGTCGTCGCCGCGGAGAACACGCCGACCAACCGCGTCTCGGCGGGCGAGCGCTACGCCCGGATCTACGAGATCAACATGAGCCGCTGCATCTTCTGCGGCTACTGCGAGCTCGCCTGCCCGTTCGACGCGATCACGCTGGGCAACGAGTACGAGATCTCGGAGTATTCGCGCGACGACCTGATCTACACGAAGGACATGCTTCTCGCGGAGCCGATCAAGCGCATGCCGGTCGCCGACCCGGACGAGTTCGACACGCCGATCCCGTACTACAAAGCACACTCGTGATCGATCCCCGAACACCGCGCCGCGTTCCCTCGAGGGACGGGAGATGATCCTCGCCTCGGCAGGCAACGTCCTCGTCTGGGCGGTGTGGGTGGTCGCCGCCTTCGCGTGCCTCGGGTCGGGCGTGGCGGTGGTGAGCTTCTCGAACCCGTTCTACTCGGCGCTCGCGCTGATCGGCAACCTCGGCTCGCTCGCCGTCCTCTACCTGCTGCTCTCGGCCGAGTTCGTCGCCGCAGCGCAGGTGCTCGTCTACGCCGGCGCCGTCATGGTCATGTTCCTGTTCGTGATCGCCTACCTCGGCGGACGGGCCGACGCGCCGTGGGCCGGCGGCCCGACGCTGCAGGTCGCCGCGGCAGTGGCCACCGCGGTCGCCCTGCTGGTGGAGATCGTCGTCGTGATCGCCTCGAAGGCCGAGGACCGCCTCTCGAGCTCGGCGAAGATCACGGGCTCGTTCGGCAGCCCGGGCGAGGTCGGCCGGCTGTTCCTCACCGACCACCTGATCGCGTTCGAGATCACGTCTGTGGTGCTGCTCGTCGCCGCCGTCGGCGGCGTCATCCTCGGCAGCCACGCCCGCGGGGAGGCGTCCGTCCAGGGAGAGGCCGATGCTGGGGCCTGACGTCGCCGGCTACCTGATCATCGCGGCGTTCCTGTTCGCGACCGGAGCGCTCGGCGTGCTGATCCGGCGCAGCCCGCTGATCGTGCTGCTCTCGCTGGAGATCATGCTCAACGGCGCGAACCTCGCCCTGATCGCGTTCTCGCGCCACTTCGGCCGCGGCGACGGGCAGATCTTCGCCCTGGCCGTGATGGCCGTCGCCGCCTCCGAGGTCGTCGTCGGCCTCGGCCTGATCGTCGCGATGGCCAGGCGGCGGCTCGACCTCGACGTCGACAAGCTCTCCACGCTGCGCGGATGACGGCCGCAGCCTGGGTCTGCCTGTTCCTGCCGCTCGGCTCTGCCGGGCTGATCACGGTGCTCGGGACGACGATCACGCGCCGCACCGCCGCCTGGATCGCGACGCTCGCGTGCGCCGGCTCCTTCGCAGCCGCGGTCGTCTCCTTCGTGGCGATGTGGGGCCGCGCCCGCGAGAACCGCGCAGACCTGTCGACCGCGTGGACGTGGCTGGAGGCCGGCAACTTCCGCGTCGGGCTCTCGATCCTCACCGACCCCCTCTCCGTGTTCATGATGCTCGTGGTCGCCGGCGTCGGGTCGCTGATCGTCGCCTACTCGATCGGCTACATGGACGGCGACGACGAGGAGCGGCGCTACTTCGCCTACATGTCGCTCTTCGTCTTCTCGATGCTGATGCTGGTCCAGGGCGGGAACCTGCTGCTCCTGCTCGTCGGCTGGGGCCTGGTCGGCCTGTCGTCCTACCTCCTGATCGGCTTCTGGCACGACCGGCCGAGCGCGGTCGCCGCCGCCAAGAAGGCGTTCGTCATGAACGCGTTCGGCGACGCGACGATGGCGCTCGCCTTCTTCGTCCTGATCCAGAAGACCGGCACGCTCGACTACGGCCTCGCGTTCCAGAAGGCGCACGGGCTGAGCTCGCTGACGCTGAACCTGATCGCGCTCGGCCTGCTCGGCGGCGCGGTCGCGAAGTCCGCGCAGCTGCCGCTGCAGACCTGGCTGCCCGACGCGATGGAGGGGCCGACGCCGGTCAGCGCGCTGATCCACGCCGCGACGATGGTCACCGCGGGCGTCTACCTGATCGTCCGCACGCACGCGCTCTTCGAGCTGGCGCCGAGGATCGAGGACCTCGCCGCCGGGCTCGGCGCGGCGACGCTTTTGCTGGCCGGGCTGGTCGCGCTCGTCCAGACGGACATCAAGCGCGTGATCGCCTACTCGACCATGTCGCAGATCGGCTACATGTTCCTCGGCGCGGGGCTGGGCGCGTACGCGAACGCGATGTTCCACCTGATGACCCACGCGTTCTTCAAGGCGCTCCTGTTCATGGGTGCCGGGATCGTCATCCACGCGCTGGCCGGCGAGCAGGACATCCGCAAGATGGGCGGGCTGCGGCGGCTGATGCCGAACACGTGGTGGGCGATGCTGGTCGGCGGCCTCGCTCTCTCGGGGATCCCGCCGCTCTCCGGGTTCTTCTCGAAGGACTCGATCCTCGCCGGCGCGCTCGACCGGGGCTGGTACGGCGACGTCCTCTTCGCCGTCGGGATGGCGGGCGCGTTCCTGACGGGCCTCTACACCTTCCGGATGCTCTTCGTCGTCTTCGGGGGCGAGCAGTCGGCCTACGTGCAGGAGCACCCGCCGCACGCGCACGGCGACCGGGTCGCGCAGTGGTCGATGTACCTGACGGTCGGCGCGCTGACCGTGCTGGCGGCCGCCGGCGGCTGGCTGCAGTTCGCCGACCTCTGGACGCCGGTGACGGATTGGCTCGAACCGGTGGCGCGACCGCTGGTCGAGGCGACCGGCACGCAGGAGACGATCGCCAGCGCCGCCGCGGTCGCGCTCGGCGTCGCGGGAATCGCCGTCGCCTGGTGGATCTACGGCGCGCGGCGGGCAACGGCACCTCGGCCCTCGCGCGTTCTCGAGCACAAGTTCTACTTCGACGAGCTCTACAACGGCCTCTTCTACTGGCCGGCGGTGGGGCTCTCGAGGCTTCTGTCCTGGGTCGTCGAGGGTCCGCTGGTCGGCGGCTCGATCGCCGCCGTGAGCGAGCTGGCGCGGTGGACGGGCGGCCGCGTCCGCGAGCTGCAGACGGGCCTCGTCCGCGCCTACGCGCTCGCGCTCGCCGCCGGCGTCGCCGTCCTCGTCCTCGTCTTCGTGGCCGTCCGATGAACCATTTCGGCCAGTACAGGGGTCTGACCCCGACGCGAAACGATTCCGTGTCGTTTCATCCACAGCTCCGCTCAACCATGCGCTTCATCGTCCGTAGCGGCCATGGCAGGGGTCTGACCCCTGCCATGGCCGCAGGAGACAGGGAGCGATGAGCGCGCACGGCTGGATCACGACCACGCTGATCCTCGTCCCGCTCGGCGGAGCGCTGCTCCTCTGGCTCGTGCCGATGCCGCGGGTGTGGATCGCGCCGACGGCGATGCTCGTCTCGCTGTTCGAGATCGGCTTCTGGATCGAGGCTGTTGCGCGCTTCGACTTCGACCGCGGCGGCCTCCAGGAGGCGAGCAAGCTGACCTGGTTCAAGGACCTCGGCGTCGCCTACCACGTCGGGATGTTCGAGGGCTTCTCGCTCTGGCTGGTCGGGCTGACGACGGTCGTGATGGCCGCAGCGGTCGCGTACGGCATGTGGGCCGGCCGCGACAACCCGCGCGCCTACTACGGGCTGATGCTCTTCCTCACCGGCGCGATCGTCGGCGTGTTCACCGCCCAGGACCTGCTCCTCTTCTACGTCTTCTGGGAGGCGATGCTGATCCCCCTGTACGTCCTGATCGGGGTCTGGGGAGGCCCGAGACGGCTGCAGGCGACGATCAAGTTCGTCATCTACACGATGGTCGGCTCGCTGCTGATGCTGGCAGCGGTGATCGTCTACGGCCTCCAGGCGGGGACGTTCTCGATGGTCTCCGGCGGGACGAACGCGAGCGACTGGATCTTCCTCGGCTTCGCGGCTGCGTTCATCGTCAAGGCCCCGCTCTTCCCGTTCCACGGCTGGCTGCCGGACGCCTACCGCGAGTCGCCGGCCGAGGTCTCGGCGGTGCTGTCGGGGATCGTGTCGAAAGCCGCGGCCTTCGGCTTCCTGCGGATCTGCTTCTCGCTCTTCCCGGTCGGCGTGCACGACTTCCGGACACCGATCCTCGTCCTGGCGGCGATCGGGCTCGCCTACGGCTCGCTGCTCGCCTTCCGCGCGCCGGACATCCGCGGCGTCGTCGCCTACTCGTCGCTGGCGCAGCTCGGCCTGATCATGCTCGGGCTGTTCGCGACCAACGACCTCGGCATCAACGGCGCCGTCCTGCAGATGGTCAACCACGGCCTGATCTCGGCGGTGCTGTTCATGCTCGCCGGCGCGATCGAGCGCCGCGCGGCGACCGGCCAGTTCGACCTGCTCGGCGGCTTCGCCCGCGGCCGGCCCGCGCTGGCGACGGTGCTGATGACGACCGGGATCATCGCGCTCGCCGTCCCCGGCTCGACGGCATTCGCCGGCGAGTTCGCGATCCTGGCGGGCGTCTTCCGGCAGGGTTGGTTCTACGCGGTCGTCGGCGCGGCCGCGATCGTGCTCGCGGCGATGTACATGCTGAGGCTGATCTCGGCGGTGCTGCACGAGCGGCCGGGGCCGTCCGCGACCGAGGCCGCGCTCGATCTGCGCCCCGGTGAGCTCGCGATCCTGACGCCGCTCGTCGCGCTGCTCCTGTTCCTGTCGGCGTGGCCGGCCGCGATCAGCGACCGCGTCTCGGCAGCTGCACAGCCGGCGCCGGCTGCCTCGGCGATCGGCACGTCCACGGCGGAGACGACGTGATCGGCGCCATCGCCCGCCCACCGGTCGACTGGTTCGCGATCTCGCCCGCGCTGGCGACGCTCGGCGCCGCCGGCCTGTGCCTGATGGTCGCCGTCCTCGTCCCGGAGCGGGCGCGACGTGCGACCGCGGCCTTCACCGCCGCCGCGGGCTTCGTCACGGCGTTCGTTCTCGCCGCCGTCCTCTACGACCGCAGCCCGGACGGCGAGAGCGTGATCGCCGCGGCGGTCCGCCGCGACCGCTACGCCGCGCTCGCCGCGATCATCGTCGCGGGCGCCGGCCTCGTCGCCGTCCTCGTCTCCTACTCGGAGCGGACGAAGGGGCACGTCGCCGAGTTCTACGCCCTGCTCTCGGCGGCGGCCGGCGGGATGATCTTCCTCGCCTCCGCGAACAACCTGATGACGCTGTTCCTCGGGCTGGAGTGGTTCTCGATCTCGCTGTACATCCTCTGCGCCGTCGACGCCGATCGCGAACGGTCGCTCGAGGCGGGCCTCAAGTACCTGATCGTCGGCGGGTTCGGCTCCGCCGTCCTCCTCTTCGGGTCGGCGCTCGTCTACGGCGCGACCGGCGAGCTCGAGTTCTCCCGGATCGCCTTCTCGGTCGCCTCCAACGACCTCGCCCACGACACGATCCTCCTGATCGGCCTGGCGATGGTGCTCGCCGGGCTCGGGTTCAAAGTCTCCGCCGCGCCGTTCCACATGTGGACGCCCGACGTCTACGAGGGCGCGCCGACCTCCGTCACCGCCTTCATGTCGGCGGCGACGAAGACCGCGGCGCTGGTCCTGACGCTGCGGATCCTCTTCACCGCCTTCCCGCAGGAGGCCGACCTCTGGACGATCGCGGTCGCCGTGATCGCCTGCGCCTCGCTCGCGGTCGGCAACCTGGCGGCCCTCGTCCAGCGGAACATCAAGCGGTTGCTGGCGTACTCGTCGATCTCGCACGCCGGGTTCATGCTGATCGCCGTCGCCTCGCACAACGCGCTCGGCGGCCGGGCGCTCCTCTACTACCTGATCCCGTACTCTGCGATGTCGATCGGCGCGTTCGCCGTCGTCGCCGCCCGGGAGCGCGAGCTCGGCCAGGAGGTGACCCTCGACAACCTGGCCGGGATGGGCTGGGAGCGGCCGCTGCTGGGCGCGGCGATGTGGACGTTCATGCTCGGCTTCGCCGGCCTGCCGCCGACCGGCGGCTTCCTCGGCAAGTTCTACGTCTTCTCGGCCGCCTACGACCACGGCTGGCTGTGGCTCGTGATCGTGGGCGTCGCCGCCACCGCCGTCAGCCTCTACTACTACCTGGCCGTGATCCGGGCGCTGTACATGCGCCCGAGCGCCGAGCTGCAGTTCGCCGCCGGCGGCCAGCCGCCGCGCGACCTGCTCCTCCAGCTCGGCGTGCTCGCCTGCGTCGCCGTCGCCGTCGGGTCGTTCTTCGGCGTGCAGCCGCTTGTCGACCTCTCACGGCACGCGTTCCAGACGCTGCCGCTGTAGCCGCTACGCCCCGGCGCCGGCGGCCCCCATGTTCGCCCGGATCGCGGCCATCGTCTGCTCGAGCTCCTCCGTCGGGTGGAACCAGACCACCTCGGTCCCGGCGCGCATCTCGGGCACGTGGCCGGGCGGCACGTAGAACGCGTCGCCGGCCTCGAACCGCTCTTCGCGGTCGGAGAACCGGAAGGTCAGCGTTCCCTCGAAGACGTAGCCCCAGTGCGGACACTGACACTGGTCGTCGGGAAGGCCCTTCAGCATCGGCGCGCCGTCCAGGTCTCCGAGGAAGGTCGTGAACTCGACGGTGTAGCCGTCGAGGCGCTCGCGCCGTTCCTCGACGACGCCTTCGAAGCGCTCGGACTCGGATGCGGTCTCCTTCGAGGCCTTCGGCATGCTCGGCTCCTTTCTCGGTCGACGTCCCTGCCGAGGCTACGGCCGGCCGGCCGGAAGAGCATGAGGCGTTCGCCTCATCTTTCAGGACGCCGCTTCGAAGCTCCCGACGAGCCCGTGCTGCATCGCGAACAGCGCCGCGGCGGCACGCGTGGAGACGGCGATCTTTCCGTAGATGTGCTCGACGTGGTTCGAGACCGTCTTCGGCGTGACGACGAGCCGCTGCGCGATCTCCTTGTTCGAGTGGCCGCGCGCGAGCAGCCCGAGAACCTCCACTTCCCGGGCGGTCAGCCCGGCCGGCCACTCTCGCCGTGCCGGCGCCCGGTGGCCGGCGGCGCGGAGCACCGCGTTGACGGCCTCTCCGTCGAGCCTGCCGGCGCGCGCCTGCGAGCGAAGCTCGTCGCCCGCCTCCGCCGTTGCTCGTGCCCGCCTGTGGGGACGCCACTCCGTCAGGGCGTGGTAGACGTCGGCGGTTGCGAGCAGGCGGTCGGCGTACGTCAGGCTCCCGCCCGCGAGGCCCCGCGGGTAGCCCGAGCCGTCGAGACGCTCGTGGTTCCGCGCCGCGACCTCCCGCACGCACGCGAGCGCCTCGACGCGCGTCAGCATGCGGTCGGTCAGGTACGGGTGGAGGCGCACGCGCTCGAGCTCGCTGGCGCTCAGCGGGCCGGGCTTGTCCCAGATCGCATTCGAGACCCCGAGGCGGCCGAGGTCGTGCACGAGCCCCGCCCTGCGGATGAGCCGTTGCTCGTCCGGCGGAAGGCCGGCGAGCCGGGCGGCCTCGGCGGCGAGATTGGCGACGCCTCGTGAATGGCCGGCCAGGTGCGGCGACTTGAGATCGACGAGGTCGGCCATCGCCTCGAGCACCTCGTCGAGCTCGGCGCCGGCGACGACCCGGCCGAGCCGCGGCTCGGCGTCGATGATCGCCTCCCACGCCGCCGCCTCTTCGAGGCCGTCGAGGAGCTCGTCCGCCTCGGCGACGAAGAGGTCGGCGAGCGCCGGGTCGAGCTCTCTCCCGCGTTGCCTGCGCACGAGCTCGCGGGCGCGCCGGGCGCCGCCGAGCCTGTTGTAGACCTCGGCCGAGGCGGTCAGCGTGACCAGCCGCGAGGGCAGCGGGATGCGGTCGCCCTTCAGCCGATTCGGCTCGCCCTTGCCGTCCCAGCGCTCGTACGCCGTCCGCAGCGACTCGCACGCGAGCTCGTCGAGGCCGATTCGCCCCGCGAACTGGGACGCGAGCGTCGAGTGGGTGAGGAGAAACGCGCGGATCTCCTTGATCCCGCTGATCGGGAAGGAGACGATCCGGCCTGCGCGCGCCAGCCCGCGCTCGCCCGATCCGACCAGCTTCAGGACGGCGAACACGGAGTCGGCACCTTCCTCGTAGCTGTAGGCCTTCAGCGCGATGTCGTCGCCGAACCACTTCGCCTGCTCGTACGCGTCGGCGTGGCAGTAGACGTTCCGCAACAGGCCGGTGTAGTAGGTGGCGACGAGCTCCGACTCGCCCGCGCCGACGCGCCGCGCGACCCGCAGCGCGAGCACCGTCTGGCGCATGCAGTGCGCCATCGGCTGACCCAGGCCGAGGTCGGCGGCGAGAGACAGCGTCGCCACGAGCTCGGCGACGCGAACGGCTGCCGCGGACTGGACGCCCGCCACGGCCGGACTCTATCCGTGCGCGGGGCGCAGCTCCTACGCGGCGGTGCGCGCCTGCTCGCCCGGCTCGGCGAGGACGTCCTCGGCGAAGAAGGGCGTCGACGGCCCCGCCACGGCCGGTCTCGTCGCGACCACCCGGCGGATCGCCGGCAGGTAGCCGATCAGCGCCTGGGCGGCGAACACGACGAGGCAGGCGACGACGGCGGAGATCGCGGCCGGCGGAACCGTGCCTTCGGCCCGGAGCGGCGCACGCAGCGCGGCGGCGACGAGCACGAGCAGGAGCGTGACCACGTGGAGCATCGCCACCGCCCGCCGGTGCCCGAGCGCACCCTGGATCAGCTCCTCCAGCGCGGCGAGCCCGGCGACGACGATCGCCGGCACCGCGGCGAGCAGCAGATAGAAGGAGAGCGTCGAGGCGTGCGCCGCGTCGCCGACGCTCGCCAGGAACACGAGCGCCATCGGCAGGAGCTCACGACGCGTCACGGCCCCAAGCTTCGCCGCCGGACCGGACGTTCCTTCGTAGAATCACGGCAGATGGGGATCCCGCTCACCTGGCTCGGACATGCCTCGTTCCGCCTGGACAGCCCGGGCGGCAAGCGGATCTACGTCGACCCGTTCCTGACCGGCAACCCGAAGTGCCCCGAGGGAGAGCAGGAGCCGGAGCGCGTCGACCTGATCGTGCTGACGCACGGCCACGGCGACCACGTCGGCGACACGGTCGGCCTCTGGAAGCGCTTCGAGCCGCCGGTGGTCGGGCTGGTCGAGCTCCGCGGCTGGCTGGCCGCGCAGGGGCTGCCGTCGAACCCCGCGCACGCGATCAACAAGGGCGGCACGGCCGACGTCGACGGGGTCAAGGTCACGCTGACCGACGCCAACCACTCCTCCGGCGGCCCCGACGGCGAGTACCTCGGCGAGCCCGCCGGCATCGTCCTCGAGCTCGAGGACGGCTTCTCGATCTACTTCGCGGGCGACACGAACGTCTTCGCCAGCATGCAGCTGATCGGCCGCATCTACGAGCCCGACGTCGCCGTCCTGCCGATCGGCGACCACTACACGATGGGCCCGCGCGAGGCGGCGGTCGCCCTCGAGCTGCTCGGCGTCAGGCGCTGTGTCCCCTGCCACTACGGGACGTTCCCGCTCCTGACCGGCACGCCGGACGAGCTGCGCCGGCTCGCCCCGGACGTGGAGATCATCGCGCCCGAGCCCGGCGAGACGGTCGAGCTTTGAGAGAACGCTGGCTCGGCGCGACGGGGCGCCGCGTGCCGGAGATCGCGATCGAAGGGGAGCTGGAGCTGCCCGCGGACGTCCTCTGGGCGGAGCGGGCCGGCGACCCCGAGATCAGGGCGGCACACGCGGCCGGCCGGCCCGTCGTCGCGCGCGCGGCGACCGCCGACGAGGTCAAGCGGGCGCTCGCGAGGCCCGAGGTCGCCTGCGTCCTGATCCCACCGGAGCGGCGAGACCTGCTGGAGCTCGACCTGCGTGAGCTCACGTACGGCTGACGCGCCCGCGATCGCGACGTACTCGATCGTCGCCTGCGACCTCGAGGCAGCCCAGTGGGGCGTCGCGGTCCAGTCCAAGTTCCTCGCCGTGGGCTCGGTCGTCCCATGGGCCGAGCCCGAGGTCGGCGCGGTCGCGACCCAGTCCTACTCCAACCCGCGGTACGGGCCGGACGGCCTGCGTCTGCTTCGCGAAGGCGTCTCCGCCGAGGAGGTCGTCAGCCGGCTGACCGCGGCGGACGACGAACGCGAGCAGCGGCAGGTGGGCGTGGTGGACGCGCAGGGACGCGGCGCGACCTTCACCGGCTCGGAGTGCTTCGAGTGGGCGGGCGGCAGAGCAGGGGACTGCTACGCGGCGCAGGGGAACATCCTCGTCTCGGCGGCGACGGTGGACGCGCTCGCCCGCACGTTCGAGGCCGGCGGCGGGAAGCCGCTCGCCGAGCGGCTGCTCGACTGCCTCGATGCCGGGCAGGCGGCCGGAGGCGACCGCCGCGGCCAGCAGTCCGCGGCGCTGCTCGTCGTCCAGAAGAACGCGGGCTACGCCGGGCTGTCCGATACGCTCGTCGACCTGCGCGTGGACGACCACGAGCGCCCGCTCGTCGAGCTGCGCAGGCTGTACGGCATCCACCAGCGGCTGTTCGGCCGCACGCCGGCGAAGGAATGGATTGCGGTCGACCCCGGCCTGGCCGACGAGCTCCGTGAGCGGCTCGCCGCGCTGGGCTACGAGGGCGAGCTGGCCGACGCGGTGCGGCGCTGGGCCGGCGCCGAGAACCTTGAGGAACGCGTCGCCGGCGCCGAGCGAATCGATCCCGTGGTGCTCGACGCGCTGAGGGCCGCCGGCGCCGGCGCGGCGGCGGCGTCCCGGTCGGCCACCTAGCGGTCGCCCGGCAGCCGGAGGCCGGAGGCGCGAGCGCGTAGCTCGGGCACTGTCGAGGCCTCCGGCGCGATCACGACCAGCAGGGCGCCGAAACCCTCGACCACGCACGACTCGACCGCCAGCTGCAGGCCGAGGGCGAGCGCGAACGCCTTGTGGGCCTGTTCTCCACCGAACGGAACGAGGTCCTCCTCGGCCGCCAGCCCGGCCAGGACGTCGCCGTGGGTGACCTTGCCCATGGAGACGTCGACCACGATCGGCTCGCCCTCCGGGCTCGGGATCCCGATCGCGAGCGGAGTCGTCCCGACCAGCGGCGGGCCTCCGGCCGGATGGGCGAGACGAGGCGGAGAGGTCGCGGTCAGGATCGCGATCCGGCCGGCCTCGACGGCGATCCTGCGCACCCAGTACCCGAGCGCGCCGGTCGGGAAGGTGTGCGCCGCGACGACCACCTTCGCCGGCCGGGGCGGCCGCTCGGCTATCCGCTCGCAGATCGCCGCCAGCGTCAGGTAGCCGACAGCGCCGTTTCCGTCCCAGCGCTCGAAGCCCGGCTGCTCGTCCTCGAGCCTGGGCCGGGCACGCGGGTCGAGATCCGGAAGGCCGGCCAGCCAGTCGATCCGGGCCAGCCCGTGCCCCTTCTTGCCGCGGCGCTCCGCGTCGAGGAAGTGGTCCGCGAGCGTGGCGGCGTCGGCCTCGGAGAAGCCGAGCTCGCGGAGCCGATCGTGCGGATCGCTCACGGATCCTTCCGAGCCGTCCGCCGCCGCGACGGACATGGCGGGCGCGGCACGGGACGGCTGCCGGGGTGCAAGCGGCTGGGAAGGGGGATCCATGGGGGAACCGGCTGTTCCCCCCATGTCCTCAGGACAAGACCGGCAGCGGCTTGAACGTCTGCCGGCCGGCGTGGATCGCCTCTGCGATCTCGACGATCGTCTGCGCCGTCCCGGATCCGGGATCGGCGAGGACGAGCGGCTCGCCCTCGTCACCGCATTCGCGCAGACGCGGGTCGAGCGGCACCCGACCGAGCAGCGGGACGCCGATCTGCTCGGCGAGACGGTCGCCGCCGCCGCTCCCGAACACCTCGGAGGTCATGTTCTCGATCACGCCGATCAGCCGCATGTTCGTCTTCTGCGCCATGATCGCCGCCCGCGCCGCGACCTCCTGTGCCAGCGGCTGCGGCGTCGT
>Ga0070741_10005467_pt1 | contig 28218 bp, 26 predicted proteins | sample Coa_R1_4_FD_66440 | JGI IMG/M metagenome (GOLD analysis project Ga0070741, IMG submission 66440) | Surface soil microbial communities from Centralia Pennsylvania, which are recovering from an underground coalmine fire - Coalmine... | ecosystem: Environmental > Terrestrial > Soil > Unclassified ... | reverse complement strand
AGCCGCGACGTCGTCATTGTATTGACCGTCACGATCGTCAACCTCGCGATCGGCCGGCGCACGTTCCGGCCGTCAATTTTCGGGAAGGTCGCGACGGCGACGTACATCCTCACGGCCGTCTGCGCGATGTTCTTCAATTACCTGGGCTACCACTCGGCGGTGTTCGACGCGTTCGTGTGGGCGTCGCTGGTCATCACGCTCATTTCCAGCCTGCATTACATCTGGCACGCGCGCCGCATCATCGACGAACCGGCGGGGACCACATGAAGCGGCTGTTGCTGGCGTTCGTGATCGTCGTGTCCGGGCTGAGCCTGACCTCGGCGCAAACACCAAAACAGGCAGTCGTCGAGACGACAGCAGGAACCTTCGTCATCGATCTTGCGCAGGACGCCGCGCCGAATACCGCGGCGTACTTCATCAAGCAGGCGAGTGACGGCACGTACGATGGGACGATCTTTCACCGCGTGATCAAATACGGCATGGTGCAGGGCGGCGATCCGCTGACGAAGGATCCCGCCAAGCGCGCGCAGTACGGCACCGGCGGACTGAACGCGGTGAAAGCGGAAGGGCGCGCGCCGAAGATGACCCGAGGTTCCGTCGCCGCGATCATGGTGCCAGGTAAACCTGACAGCGCAGGATCGCAGTTCTTCATCGTGCTCGCCGATCAACCGGCGCTCGACAACCAGTACACGGTCTTCGGTCACGTCTCAGACGGCCTGGATGTCCTGCAGAAGATCTCCGAAATCCCGGTCGATGACAAAGGACTGGCAACCGAGCGCGTCGCCATCACGCACGTCACGATACGCGATACGCCGGCGGAGCCGTTCGTCACCGAGACGCCCCAGGAACTCGGCACGTACCGCGCCGTGCTCGACACGAGCGCCGGGCCGATCACCGTCGAGTTCTTCGTCGACAAGGCGCCGAACACGGTGCGGCAGTTCATGCGTCTCGCCGCGGCCGGCGTGTACAACGGGATGGCGTTCCACCGCGTGGCGCCGGGATTTGTGATCCAGACGGGCGCGCTCTCCAGTCGCGCCGCGCCGCTGACGGAGAAGCAGCAGAAGCTCGTCCACAACTTGCCGCCGGAGTTCAACGATACGAAGCACGTCAAAGGCATCGTCTCGATGGCCCGCGGCGAGGCGCAGGACAGCGCGCAGACGTCGTTCTTCATCTGCACCGGTGCGTCGACCGCGCTCGACGGTCAGTACACGGCGTTCGGACGCGTGGTGGACGGGATGGCGGCCGTCGACGCCATTGAGCAAACGCCCCGCGACGGCGAAACGCCGAAAGCGCGCATCGAACTGCGAACGATCAGGATTGAGAAGAAATAGGGACGACGCGCGTCACTTTGACGGCGACGCCGAGCAGATACTCGACCTGGATGCGATCGCCCGGCTCGAGGTTGTTGCCGATCACTGCTTCCGGCCCGATGCGCGCGACCGTGACCTGACCGTCAGGATCCTCCACGTCGGTGAAGAACACATCCCACGACACCTGGCCGTGGATGCTGACCGGTTGCACTTTCTTGAGGATGCCGTCGCGGGTGCCCTTGAGCATGATGTCGCGCAGCCCTTCGGGGCTGCCCATTCAGAATAGCCGAAGTTCGTCCTCCTCACGGCAGAAGTTGTGGACGCTGACGCCGAGGAGCCGCACTGGCCGCTGTCCCGCTTCGGTTTTGTCAAGCAGGCGTAACGCGCGCGCCGTCAATTCGGCCTCGTCACGTGTCGGCAGCGACGAGTGGCTGCGCGTAATCGTCGTGAAATCGTTGTAACGCACCTTGATCGTCACCGTGCGCGCGAGGAGATCCTTGCGCGCGAGCCACGCGATCGCGTGCGACGCCAACTCGGTAATCTCGGTCCGAATGGTCTCGATATCGATGAGGTCTTCGGGATACGTGCTCTCGGACCCCGACGACTTCGCTTCCCGATTCGGCGTCACCGGCCGGTCGTCGATCCCGTTCGCGAGTTGTTGCAGCCACTCGGTCATGCTGCCGACGGTGTCGCGCAGCACCGTCGGATCGGCTGTGCGAACGTCGACGAGTTTCTCAATCCCGCGCGCGCGCAGTTTCTTCGCCGTCACCGGCCCGACGCCCCAGAGGGCATCGACCGGCAGCTGCTGCAGAAACGGCTCGACGCGCTCGGGGCTGATGACGGTCAACCCGTCCGGCTTCTTCCATCCCGATGCGATTTTCGCGAGGAACTTGTTCGGCGCGACGCCGGCGGACGCGGTGAGCTTCGTCTCCTCGCGGATGCGCTGCTTCAAACGCTTCGCGACCGCGGTGCCGAACGTCTCGCCCCAGGCGTTCTCGGTCACGTCCAGATACGCCTCGTCGAGCGACAACGGCTCGACGAGCGGCGTCACCTCGCGGAAGATCGAAAAGACCGCCGTCGACGCCGCTTTGTATTTCGCGAAGTCGGGCCGGACGATGACGAGCGCGGGGCAGAGGCGGACGGCCTTGGCCATCGACATGGCCGAGTGGACGCCGAAGGCGCGCGCTTCGTAGCTGGCCGCGGCAACGACGCCGCGCGAATGCGGCTGGCCGCCCACGGCGACCGGCTTCCCGCGCAGCGACGGATCGTCGCGCTGCTCGACCGACGCGTAGAACGCGTCCATGTCGACATGCACGATTCGGCGTACAATCATCAGTTCCTATGCCCCAGTTTATCTACACCATGAAGGGTCTCGGGAAGGTCCATCAGCCCGATACCAAGGTTCTCGAAGACATCTGGCTCTCGTTTTATTTCGGCGCCAAGATCGGCGTCCTCGGCCTGAACGGCGCGGGGAAGAGCTCGCTGCTGCGCATCATGGCCGGCGAGGATCACCAGTTCACCGGCGAAGCGTTTCCGGCTGAAGGCATCTCGATCGGATTCCTGCACCAGGAGCCGCAGCTCGATCCGAAGAAGAACGTGCTCGGCAACGTCGAAGAAGGCGTTGCGCCGCTCAAAGCGCTGTTGACGCGCTACGACGAGGTCAACGCGAAGCTCGGCGAAGATCTGTCCCCCGAGGAGATGGACAAGGTTCTCGACGAGCAGGGCAAACTGCAGGACAAGATCGATGCGGCGAATGCGTGGGACCTCGATTCCCGCCTCGAACTCGCGATGGATGCGCTGCGGCTGCCGCCGTCGGACGCGGACGTCACGAAGTTGTCCGGCGGCGAGCGTCGTCGGGTTGCGTTGTGCCGACTACTGCTGCAGTCACCGGACCTCTTGCTGCTCGACGAGCCGACGAACCACCTCGACGCGGAATCGGTCGCGTGGCTCGAGCGGTTTCTGAAGGACTATCCGGGAACCGTCGTCGCCGTCACGCACGATCGGTACTTCCTCGACAACGTGGCCGGCTGGATTCTCGAGCTCGATCGCGGTCACGGCATCCCGTGGGAAGGCAACTATTCGTCGTGGCTGGATCAGAAACAGAACCGGCTCGCGCAGGAAGAGAAGGCCGAAACGCGGCGGCAGAAGACGCTCGAACGCGAACTCGAGTGGATCCGCATGTCGCCGCGGGCGCGCCAGGCCAAGGGCAAGGCGCGGCTGAACGCATACGAAGATCTGCTCAAGCAGGACACCGCGCAAAAAATCGAAACCGCCGAAATCTACATCGCGCCCGGACCTCGACTCGGCGACGTCGTCGTCGAAGCGCGCGGACTTCGGAAGGGCTACGACGACAACCTGTTGATCGACGGCCTCGACTTCACGCTGCCGAGAGGCGGCATCGTCGGCGTCATCGGACCGAACGGCGCCGGCAAGACGACGCTCTTCCGCATGATCACGGGCCAGGAGAAGCCGGATGCCGGAACGCTCAAGATCGGCGAGACGGTGCAAATCGGCTACGTCGACCAGAGCCGTGACGCGCTCGACGCGAACAAGACAGTGTGGGAAGAAATCTCTGGCGGCAACGACGAGATCGAGCTCGGGAAGAAGAAGATTGCCTCGCGCGCCTACGTCTCGTGGTTCAACTTCAAGGGCGCGGCGCAGCAGCGCAAGCTGGGCGCGCTGTCGGGCGGCGAACGCAACCGCGTCCACCTGGCCAAACTATTGAAGAAGGGGAGCAACCTGCTGCTGCTCGACGAACCGACCAACGACCTCGACGTCGACACGCTCCGCTCGCTCGAAGAAGCGCTCCTCAATTTCGCCGGCTGCGCCGTCGTCATCAGCCACGACCGCTGGTTCCTCGACCGCATCGCGACGCACATGCTGGCGTTCGAGGGCGACAGTCAGGTCGTGTGGTTCGAAGGCAACTACCAGGACTACGAGGCGGACCGTCATCGCCGCCTCGGCACCGAAGCCGATCAACCACACCGCATCAAGTATCGAAAGCTGACGCGTTGAAGACACGAACATGTGCAGAAACATCAAAACACTGTTTAACTTCGATCCGCCCGCGACTGACGAAGAGATCCGCGCGGCATCGCTGCAATTCGTCCGCAAGTTGAGCGGCTTCAATGCGCCCTCGCACGCGAACGAGAAGGCGTTCAATCGCGCGATCGAGGACGTCGCGAAAGTCGCGCGGCGGTTGATCGATTCGCTCGAGACGACCGCGCCGCCGAAGAATCGCGAAGAGGTCGCCGCCGCGGCGCGAGCGAGGTCGCTCGAGCGCTTCGGCCTGCGATGACGAACACGCTGGCCGTCCGCGCCGCCGGCGACGCGGACGTGCCCGCGATCACCGCGCTCGTCAACGCGGCGTTCGCGGTCGAACGCGCCTTCGTCGATCGCGACCGGACGTCAGTCGACGAAATCCGCTCGATGATGGCGAAGGGCGGCTTTTTTGTCGCCGACGATCGTGATGGATCCTTGCTGGCCGCGATGTACCTGGAGCGCCGCGGCGATCACGCCTATCTGGGGATGCTGTCCATCCAACCGGCGGAGCAGGGCAGAGGCGTCGGCCGCGCGATGATGACGGCCGCCGAATCGCAGTGTCGCGCCTGGAACTGCGTCGCGCTCGACATTCGGATCCTGCACTTGCGGACCGAACTCCCGCCGTTCTATCTGAAGCTCGGCTTCGTCGAAACCGGCCGCACCGACTTCGTTGACGATCCCCTGTCGCGGAAGCCGTATTACTTCATTCTGATGACGAAACCACTTCAGTAGTGGCTGACGGTGACCGCATACGTGACCGGTGCGCTTTGATTGCCGATGTCGAACACCGAGACGCAGTACGTGCCGGCGCCGATCGTTCCCGATAACTGAGGGGTTGCGGCGGCCTGCGTCGACGTGGCCGCGTTCGGAAGAATCGCGCAGACGCCGCTGCCGGGCGTTCCAATCCCGAGCCCCATGAAAATCGTCGACGGGGGCCCGGCCGCGGTCAACGTCGCGCTCAGCGTTCCGCCGCCGGCGACGACCGTGAACGAATGGAAGTCCGTGCCGCCGACGGGGATCGTACCGGTGAAGGACTCGGTCGTCGCGACAGCCGTCGCACTCAAGCCGGTCGACGATGCCGTGGAGTCGCTGCTGTTGTCGCAGGCCGTGGCGACCACGGCGGCGAGAATGACGAAGGCTGCGCGTCTCATCGCGACAGCGCAAAGCAGGAATCCTGCCAGCTCGGCCGTGGCGCTAGTCAACCAGTTACGCGATTCACTGCTTCCGAAGGTAGACAGCGTGTCCAATCGAGCTGACATCACCGGTGGAGCAACCGTGCGACATCCGGCCAGAATTCTTCCCACGCGTTGCCGCCCATCCGCGTCACGAACCCGAGGCCGCTGCGCACGATCGTCTGCGCCGGCGTCGTCGCGCTTGGTGGCAGCCACGTGTTCTCGATGATGTTGTTGATTGTGTTGCCGGCGACGCGACCCCACGCCGGCGCGAGGTGGCCATCACGCCTCGGCGCGAGGAACGCCGTTTTGATCGCGTACTTCGCACGTTCGCCGATGCGTCCGCGTCCGAGTCGTTTGTAGCGCGGGTCCTCGCCCCAGAGCGCGCCGGCGCCGGCCTCGATTGAATTCGAGATCGCGACGTCCGCTTCGCGTTGGAGGTACCGTTTCCCAAACCCGCTCCATGTCCGTCCCCACTCTTCAGGTTGATTGAATCCGGTTTGCCACGCAGCGCCGAGCGGACCGATGACGAGCAGGCTGCGTGGGCCGATCGTGCCGTCGATAATCCAATTGACCCGTTGTTCAGAATCTATCGGTTGACATATTGCCGCGCGGGGTATACATCCGAGCAAGATCGTCGTGAGCAGCGTGACCTCTAAAGTCCCCCGGCGCACCATCATCCCGTCATTATCGGACATCTCTACGGCTGCGCTGGTTGTCGCGCAGCTGCTGTGGCTCGGCGTCACCACGTTCGCGCAGCAACATGGCGTCGTCGTGGATCAAACCGGATTGCCGCTGCCCGGCGCACACGTAGAACTGCGGCGTGGCGATCAGGTGATCGCGTCCGTCTTCACCGGCCTTGATGGCGCGTTCGATCTGCCCGACGCGAAGGCGACCGACACCTTGGACGTGTCGCTCGACGGATTCGAGACGGCGCATGTGGAAGGGGGGAGCGCCGCCCGAGTCGTCCTCGCGATCGCGCACGCCACCGAAACGACGACCGTCGTCGCGTCGGTGCTGACGTCGGCGGGCGCCGCCATGGAACACCTTGGCAGCACGATGACGGCGCCGCTGGCGCAACGGCTGCCGGCGCCGCGTCCGCGCATCCTGCAGTCGCTGCCGCTCTTGCCCGCCGTTGTGCGCGGCCGCGACGGCTTGCTGCGCATCGGCGGCACGCGTCCGCACGAATCGACGCTGTGGATTGACGGCTTCGACGTCACGGATCCGATCAGCGGGACGTCGGCGCTCGATCTGCCGGTCGAGAGCGTGCGCGGCATGGCGGTCCTGCGCGAGCCGGTGTCCGCCGAATTTCGCGACGTGCTCGGTTCGGCCGCGTCCATCGAAACGACGCCGGGCAGCGATCGCTGGCGCGGCGGCGTGCAGGGGTTCATTCCGCGTCCCCGTCTGAGCCGCCTCGGTCTCGGCAGAATCGAAGCGTTCTTCCCGCGCGCCTATGTCGGCGGCCGCATCGGGATCGCGCGCGTCTTTGCGTCGACCGAATTCAATTTCGAACGGGTCCCGGTGCCAGGCGTCACGGGCGAATCGGGCGCGCCGAACGTCGGCACGACCGGCGTCACGTCCTTCGCGCGGTTCGATTTGCAACCATCGACGCGCCACAGCTTGACGGTCGAAGGCCTGTTCGCGCCGGCCACGCAGACGGCCAATGGCTTGAGCTCGCTGCGGCCGGAAGGGACGACGCCGGATACAGATGTCAGAGACGTGTTTGGCGCCGTGACGGATCGTCTGGTGCTGTCGTCGCACGATCTGTTGACGATTCGTCTCGGCGCCGTCGCGCACCACACGTCCATCGTCGCGAACGGGACGGGCGATCCGTTGCTGACACCGGAAGGGTGGCGCCAGAACTGGTTCTCGTCGGTCGCGGTCAACGGCTACCGGCAGTCGGTGTCGGCGACGTGGGAGCACGACGGATTAACCGCCGCGGGCAGTCACAGCGTTTCGTTCAACGGCGGCCTGCGTCACCGCCAGATGAACGGCACGCTGTCGGACGATGACATCCGGATCGTGGACGAGGACAAGAACACGGTCCGGTTGATTCAGTTCGGCGCGACCGGCGCCCTCAACACGTCCGACACCACGTTTGGCTTCGGCGCGCGCGATCTGTGGGATATCGGCAATCGCTTCCAGATCGACCTCGGCGTCCGCGTTGACGGCGGCGGGACCGCCGATGCGCCCGTTCTCGGGCCGCGCGCGGGCTTCCGCTATCTGCTGGACCAAGATGGCAAGACGATCTTGCGCGGCAGCGTCGGCCGCTACGTCGGCCGCGTGCCGCTTGGCGCCGAAGCCTTTGGCGAGTTTCCGGCGCGCGCGAAGACGACGTTCGACCTCGTGACACACCTGCCGGTGTCGCAGACCTTTTACACACCAACCGTCGGCGCGCTGCCGCTGCCGCGTGCCACGGCGATCGCGCTCGAAATCGAGCATCACGTGACGCCGACGCTCGAATTCCAGGCCGCGGTGCGCCAGCGCGACGGCTCGCATCTGCCGACGGTTGTCGTGCCGGAGACGAGCGGACCGTTGCCGCTGCTCGGCGTGGGGGAGAGCCGCTACCGCGAACTGCAATTGAGCGGACGCAAGACCTGGCCGAACGCGTCGCAGCTCTTTATCAGCTACGTGCGATCGTCGGCGATCGCCGAGGTCAACGATTTCGGATCGCTGTTTACAAACCTCGACGCGCCGGTCCTCGAGCCCGCCGGTCGCGCGCCCACGCTCGCCGACGTGCCGCATCGCTTGCGCGCCTGGGCGACTTTCTCGCTGCCGCTTCGCGTGGTGCTGTCGCCGGCGGTCGATTGGCGAAGCGGATTTCCATTCTCCGCGCTCAACGTGTACCAGCAGTATGTGGGGGCGCCAAACAGCGAGCGGTATCCCACATATTTTTCCGCCGACCTGACCGCGTTCAAGACCTTCGACGTGTTCGGCCGGAACATGGATCTCGGGCTGCAGTTCTTCAATTTCACCGGCCACTCCAACCCGCGCGATGTCGTCGCCGTGGTCGACTCACCGCAGTACCGCGAGTTCGCCAACACCTTCGGCGTCACCGTGGCGGGCTACATGCAGATTCGCTGGCAATGACGTGGTCGGCCGGGAGCAGCTTCGGCCGAGGGTAAAGCGAAACATAGTAATATAGCTATATGCAACGTATGCGGCCGAGGCTCGTGCTGGCCCTGCGGCAGTACGACCGGCACATGCTCGCGGCCGATGTGGGCGCCGGCGTCACGGTCGGCCTGGTCGCGCTGCCGCTGGCCATGGCGTTTGCGATCGCGTCGGGCCTGACGCCGCAGGCCGGTCTGTATTGCGCCGTCGTCACCGGGCTCATCGTATCGGCGCTCGGCGGCTCGCGGACCCAGATTGCCGGTCCGACCGGCGCGTTCGTGGTGGTCGTTGCCGGGATCGTGCAGAAGCACGGCGTCGACGGCTTGTTCACCTGCACGATGATGGCGGGCGTCCTGCTCGTCGCGATGGGCGCGACCGGCATGGGTTCCGCCGTCCGCTTCATTCCCCGGCCGGTCGTCGTCGGATTCACCAACGGGATCGCGATCCTGATCGCGCGATCGCAGCTCACGGATTTCTTCGGCCTGCACCCGTCGATTTCCGTTCCCGCGACCCTCGTCGCCGTCGGCGGCCTCGCGATCATCATCGTCGTCAATCGATTCCTGCCGCGCGTGCCCGGCTCGATCCTCGCGCTGGTGACGATGACGATCGTCGCGACGCTGTGGCGCCTGCCGATCGAAACGATCGGGACGCGGTTCGGCGGCATCCCATCGGGGCTGCCGGCGATCGCGATTCCGTCGCTTCGTCTGTCGCTCATGCCGCCGCTGATTGCCCCTGCGGTCACCGTCGCCATGCTCGGCGCGATCGAGTCGCTCATGTCGGCGATGGTTGCGGACAAGTTGAGCGGGGATCGTCACAACTCGAACATGGAACTCATCGCACAGGGCGTCGCGAACATCGCGTCACCGCTCGTCGGTGGGTTGCCGGCGACTGGCGCGATTGCGCGGACCGCGACGAACATCCGGTCGGGCGCGCGGTCGCCGGTTGCCGGAATCGTCCATTCGTTGACGCTGCTCGTCATCCTGCTCGTCGCGGCGCCGTTGGCGAGCGCGATTCCGCTGGCTGTTCTTGCCGCGATCCTGATGGTCGTCGCGTGGAACATGGGGGAGTGGAGCGAGATTCCCGAGCTGCTTCGGCTGACGAAGACCGACATCAGCGTGTGGATTGCGACGTTCGCGTTGACCGTGTTCGCGGACCTCACGGTCGCGGTCGAAGTCGGGATGGTGCTGGCCGCATTGCTGTTCATCAAGCGCGTCGCCGACACCACGACCGTCAGCGCCGTGACCGACGAGTACGTGAAGGAAGGGCACATCCACAGCCTGCAGCACGTGGAAATTCCCGAGTACGTTCGCGTGTTCCGGATCCACGGACCGTTCCTGTTCGGCGCGACCGAGAAACTGCATGCGGTGACGCATCGGATCGAGTCGCTGCCGCCGATCGTCATCCTGCGCCTGCGAAACATGACAGCCCTGGATGCAACCGGCCTGCGCGCGATTCAGGACCTCGCCGACCGTCTGCATGCATCCGGGCGCGAGTTGATTCTGTGCGGCGCCAAGCATCAGCCGTCGACGCTGATGGCCAGGGCCGACTTCCACCGGCACGTCGGCGATGCGAACATCTGCCCGAACATCCGCGCGGCGGTTGCGCGCGCGGTGGAGCTGCGAGAGGCGATGGCCGCGTGAACGTCCCGTCGAAAGAATTGCAGACGCTGAAGGCCGAGTTCTTTCAAGCGCTCGCCCATCCGATTCGCATCCGGCTGCTGGAAGTGCTCTCTTCAGCCGGCGAGCAGAATGTGCAATCGCTGCAGCAGCGGTTGGGCATCGACCAACCGATCGTGTCGCAGCAGCTCGCGAAGCTGCGCGCCAGCGGCATTGTCGTCACGCGTAAAGAGGGGACGACGGTGCTGTACGCGATCGCGGATCCACTGCTGGCGGATCTGCTGAAGGTGGCGAAGGATATTTTGAATCGCCGTCTGGTCGGCACACAGGCGCTGCTGCGAGAGCTGCAGCGCGATCAGCACGTCACACGCCGGCGTTCGACGGCGTCAGACCAGCGACGAAATCGGCGAATCGATCGTTGAACAGCGCGCCAGGCCGACGCGCGCGCAGTTGCTCGACCGCAGTCGGTCCTGGCACGCCCAGTTCCACCAGAATCATTCCAGCGACGAGCGCCGATCGGTTGTAGCCCATCCCGCAGTGCGACAGGACGCGATGCCCGCCGCTGACGAGCGTCGCGCCGAGCCGTGCGATCGCGCGCAGCTTCGTCAGACACGGCAGCGCGAGGTCGTCGTCTTCGATCGGGAAGTAGAGATAGAGGCACTTGTTCGTCGTCGTCGGAATGCACGAGTCGATGTCGCCTTCGAGATCGATGACGACGTCGATGCCGCGCGCTTCGAGCGCCGACCAGTCGTCGAGGGCGGGAGAAATGAACAACCGACCGTCGTCGTCGACCTGGAACAAGTCCATTTCCGCTGCAGTGTAGCGCAGCCCTTTAGGGCTGCCAACGGCGCTATAGTTTTCGCATGTGGGCCGACGTCCGGTACGCGCTTCGTCTTCTCCGTCGCGAGCCCGGTTACGCCGCGGTCGCGATCCTGACGATGGCGCTCGGGATTGGCGCCGCGACGACGCTTTTCAGCGTTGCCTACGGCGTGCTGCTGAAGCCGCTGCCGTGGGCTGACGCGGATCGGATCGTTCGCGTCAGCGAGACGCGCAAAGGACAGCCGGCGCGCATCAAAGGGACGATCACGAACGGTTCGTTTCTCGCGTGGCGTGCCCACGCCGAAACGATTGAAGCCATCGCGGGCTACAGCCTCGGCGTGTTTGCGAACGCGATGACTGTTCAGATCAGCGCATCGACCGAACCGGTCCGCGTGCAGGTCGGGCGCTTGACGCCCGAGGCGTTCAACGTCCTGCGCGTGCGTCCGCTCCGCGGCCGCGCGTTTACCGTCGCCGACGCGCCAATGGACAGTCCAGGCGTGCCGCCGAATCCGGAGTCGATCATCCTGTCCTACGGGCTGTGGCAGGAATGGTTTGGCGGGCGCGAATCGGCGGTCGGCACCGTCGTCCACGTCGACGAACTGCCGGTGACGATCGTCGGCATCATGCCTCGCGACTTCGTGCTGCCGGACCGCGACGTCCGCGCCTGGTTGCCGATGCCGGTCGGCAGCGTCCTGGCGCCGGGCGGTGTTCGCCGGATCATGATCTTCGGCGCGCTGGCGCGACTCAAGCCGGGTGTGACGCCGGAGCAAGCGGCCGCCGAAGGCACCGCTCGCGCGCGCAGCGCTGCGGATCCGGGGATGGCCGCGGTGGCGATGTTTGGGTCGAGCGCGCCGCCGGACATCAGCGTCACGCCCCTGGCGGCGGCGATGACGGCAGATGTGAAGCCGGCGATCGAGCTGCTGCTCGTCGCCGTCGCGTTGTTGCTGCTGACCGCGACGGCAAACGTCGGTTCGCTGCAACTCGCCCGCGCCGCCACGCGTCGCCGCGAGATTGCGGTCCGCGCGGCGATTGGGGCCGGAGGTGCGCGGCTGGCCCGGCAACTCATCGTCGAGAGCTCGGCGGTCGGCGTTGCCGGCGGCATCGGAGGCGTCGCGATCGCGATCGCGTTGCAGCGCGCGCTGCTGGCCCTCCTGCCGGCCGACTTCCCACGCGTCAACGACATCGCCATCAACGCGCCCGCGTTGCTATTCGCCGTGGCGGTATCGCTGGTGGTCAGCGTTGCGTGCGGGCTCTTGCCGGCCATTGACGGAACACGGGTCGATCTCGTCGAGGCGCTTGGCGAAGATGGCGCGGCTTCGACATCCGGCGCGTGGCACTCGCGATCGAGCCGCATTCGGACGATGGTGACAGCGGCGCAGATTGCGATCACGTGCGTGTTGCTCGTCGGCGCCGTTCTGCTCACGCGATCGTTTGTCGGACTGATGCGGGCGGACCGCGGTTACGATCCCGGCAACATGCTGACGGCGCGTCTCGACTTGCCGCGCCGCTACGATGGGCCGCGGCGCGTCGCCTTCGCCGACGAGGTGTTGCGGCGGATGAACGGCATGCCAGGCATCGAACACGTGGGCGCCGGCAACGCGTTGCCGTATCTGACCATTGGCCGCAACTTCGGCTTCTCGATGCCGTCACCCACCGATCCGGGCGTCAAGGTGCAGGTCCAGGTCATCGTCCGATTGATCAGCCCGTCATTCTTTCAAGCAATGCACATTCGTCTCGCCGAGGGGCGGCTCTTGAATGACGCCGACGTGCTGACGTCGCCGGGCGTACTCGTCGCGAACCGATCGTTCGTGCAGCGGTATCTCGGCACAGTGAATCCAATCGGGATGGAACTGCCGATGGCGCTCGGCGAATCGCGAACCGGACGTCCCACGGGAACGATCGTCGGCGTCGTCGACGACATGCGGCAGGGCGACGTGACCGACCCGCCGAGCCCGGAACTGTTTGCGTCCTATCGCCAGCTGCCGTCGGTGATCGCCAACGGTCCGCTCATCGTCGTCGCGCGGACCAGCGACGATCCGATGCGGCATGTCGCCGCGCTGCGAACGGCCGTCAAGGAGCAGGATCCGACCGTCGCCGTCGATTCGATCATGACGATGGAGGAGCGGGTGACGACGAGTCTGGCAAAGCCGCGGTTGTACGCGTACCTGCTCACGGGCTTTGCGATCGCGGCGCTCGTCATCGCGGGCGTCGGGTTGTTCGGGCTGCTGTCGTATTCGGTCGCACAGCGGTCCCGCGAAATTGGTGTGCGGACGGCGCTCGGCGCGCAAACCCGCGACATCGTCGCGCTCGTGTTGAAACACGCGATCGTGCTTGTCGTCATCGGTCTTGCGGCGGGGATGTGGGCGTCATTCGCGGCCGCACGATATCTCGGGTCGTTGCTGTACGGCGTCGGCCGCTTTGATCCGATCAGCTACGCCGTCGTCGCACTTGTCGTTGCCGCAGCGGTCGCGATCGCGTGCGTCGTGCCGGCGCGTCGCGCGGCGCGCGTCGATCCGTTGCGCGTGTTGAAGGCGTAACCTGCCCGGCCTACCCGACCTTCCGCCTGAAGTACTCGATCGTCTTCACGAGACCTTCTTCGAGCGCGACTTTCGGCTCCCACTTCAACAAGGTCCGCGCGCGCGTGATGTCGGGACGACGCTGCTTGGGGTCGTCGGTCGGCAGCGGCTTGTAGATGATCTTGGATTTCGATCCGGTCATCGTGATGATCGTTTCGGCGATCTCCTTGATCGTCATCTCGTGCGGGTTGCCGATGTTCACCGGATCGTTTTCGTTCGACAACATCAGCTTGATGATGCCGTCGACGAGATCGGTGATGTACGTGAAGCTGCGCGTCTGCGAGCCGTCGCCGAAGACCGTGACGTCCTGGTTCCGCAGCGCCTGCGACATGAACGCGGGCACCGCGCGACCGTCGTTGAGGCGCATCCGCGGTCCGTACGTGTTGAAGATGCGGACGATCTTCGTGTTCACCTTGTGATAGCGGTGATACGCCATCGTCATCGCCTCGGCGAACCGCTTTGCTTCGTCGTAGACGCCGCGCGGGCCGACGGGGTTGACGTTGCCCCAGTAGGTCTCCTTCTGCGGGTGCTCGAGCGGATCGCCGTAGACCTCGGACGTCGACGCGATCACGAACGTCGCGTTCTTCGCCTTCGCGAGGCCGAGCGCTTTGTGCGTGCCGAGCGCGCCGACCTTCAGCGTCGGGATCGGCAGCTCCAGATAGTCGATCGGACTTGCCGGGCTCGCCCAATGCAGCACGTAGTCGACCGGACCGTCGATGTAGATGTAGTTCGTGACGTCGTGCTTGATGAACGTGAAATCGCGATTGACGAGGTGCGAGATGTTCGCGGTGTCGCCCGTCAGCAGGTTGTCGATGCCGATGACCGAGTAATCGCGATCGAGCAATGTTTCGGCGAGGTGCGATCCGATGAATCCGGCCGCACCGGTGATGACGACCCGCTTTTTAGTAGGCATGCTTGTGGAAGAAGCCGCGCAGTAGCGTGAGCCACATGATCTTGATGTCGAGGCTCACCGACCAGTTCTCGATGTAGTAGAGATCGTACTCGATCCGCTTTTCGATCGACGTGTTGCCGCGCCAGCCGTTGACTTGCGCCCACCCGGTCAGACCCGCTTTGACCTTGTGCCGCAGCATGTACTGCGGGATCTTGTGCTTGAATTTTTCGACGAAGTGCGGGCGTTCGGGACGCGGACCGACAATCGACATGTCGCCGCGCAGCACGTTCCACAACTGCGGCAGCTCGTCGAGGTTCGATTTGCGCAGGAACTTTCCGAGCAGCGTCACCCGCGGATCGTTTTCGCGCGCCCAGACGGGGCCCGTATCGCGTTCGGCGTCGGCGCGCATCGACCGGAACTTCACGATGTCGATGCGTTTGCCGTCGAGCCCCATTCGCTCCTGGCGGTAGAACACCGGCCCGCGAGACGTCAGCTTGACGAGCGCGGCGATGAGACCGATCGGCAGCGCCAGGACGATCAACGCCGTCGACGAGATCGCGACGTCGAGCACGCGTTTGACGACGGCATTGAAGCCCTGCAGCGGCACGTCGTTGATGTTGATGACCGGAACACCGTCGAGGTCCTCGAGCCGCGCGCGCAGCGCGATCACCTGCAGCAAATCGGGCACGACCTTGACGTCGACGCACTCGCGGCTGGTGCTTTCGATCAACTCGATCATCTGCAGATGCTGCTCGGGCGGGAGCGCGACGTAGAGGTGATCGACCGATTCGCGTGTTGAGATCTCCGCTGCGTCGGCGATCGTGCCGAGCAAGGGGAGCCCGCGGTAACCCAGATGATCGCCGGCCGCCTTGTCGTCGACGAAGCCGACGATCTGATAGCCGAGCTCGCGGTGTTCCAGAATTTTGTCGGCGACCAGGCGTCCGAGCTCGCCGGCTCCGGCGATGAGAATCCGCTTGAGCCCGATCCCCTGGCGCCATCGCCGCTCGAGCACTTCGCGAACCAGCTCGCGGGACGCGAACGTCAGCGCGACGTTGACCGCCAGGAAGATCGCCCACACCGCCTGCGACACTTCGAGCGCGCCGCGCGCGCGCGCCGCGCCGGTCGCGAAGTACGTCTGCACGTACAACGTCGCGACGATGCCGAAGACGACGGCGAGGATGCTGCCGACGAAGACGGCAAAGAAGTCGTCCACGCGCGAGCGTCCGCGGCGCAGTCGATACAGACCTTGAAGCTGGAAGCCGAGCGGCACGACGCCGGCGACAAACGGCAGCAGGTTGATGTACTGCCGTAGCGGCGGGACGCCTTTCGTCACCGGGATGATCGCCGCGACGAGCGGATGGAAGCGCAGCGTGTACGCGATGATGAACGCCGTCACGCCGAGCAGCGCATCCGAGATGACGTAGAACGTGATGAGAAGCCGGTTATGCCGGTTAAGCATTGCGGACCACGGCTTCTATTTCGTCGCCGAAGCGGGCGCGGCCGAACGCTTCGGCGTGCGCGCGGATGACGCCCGCGTCGAATTGGTAATCGATCGCGCGGCGGATGCCGTCGGCCAGCGCGTCGGCCGATCCATCGTCGACGAGGAATCCTGTTTGTCCTGTCTCGATCGTCTCGCACGCGCCGCCGCGTCCGAGCGCAACCACCGGGCAGCCGCAGGCTTGCGCCTCGAGCGGCACGATGCCGAAATCCTCTTCGCCAGGCAGGAGCGTGACGCTGGCGCGACGATACGCGTCGCGTATCTCGTCGTTCGACCGGCGTCCGAGAAACGTGGCGCTGCCGTTGGCGTGCTGTTCCAGGCGCGACCGCTCCGGGCCGTCGCCGATGATCGTCAGCGGCACGCCCGCGGCGCGGCATGCGTCGATGGCCACCTCGAGCCGTTTGTACGGCACCAATGCGGAAACCACGAGGGCACTTGGGGCAGTCGACCTGGCGGTGGCAGCGTCGGGCTGGAAGAAGTCGGTGTCGACGGGCGGATAAACCACAGTCGCCTCGCGATTATAGTATCGGCGGATCCTCCCCGCAACATAATGAGAAATAGCCACATAGCGGTCCGCGCGGTCGACCGTGTCGCGGTCCCACCGGGCCATTCGCGCCATGACGCGCCGCATCACGGCACTGCCCACGCTGCCAATGCGGGCCGGTCCGAAATACGCGTCGAACTGGTCCCAGGCGTAGCGCATCGGCGTCAGGCAGTAACAAATGTGTCGCGCGTCACCCGGACGGATGATCGATTTCACGCAGCAGTGGCTGATGCTGAGTACCGTGTCGAACCGATCGAAGTCGAACTGCTCGACCGCGGTCGGGAACAGCGGCAGATACTGCCGGTAGAGCTTCGACGCCATCGGCAGTCGCTGCACGAACGACGTGTGAATCCGTCGTCGCTCGATCGTGGGCGACACCGAGCCGGGAACGTGGACGAGCGTGAAGAGTTCGGCGTCCGGAAACCGCTCGCACACGACCTCGAGCGCTTTCTCGCCGCCGCGCATCCCGGTCAGCCAGTCGTGAACGAGCGCGAGTTTCATCCGCCGTTTGCCACCTGACTGTAGATTTCGCGGACGCGTTTGACGGACGTCTCCCACGAGAACTGCCTGGCGCGCGCGAGCCCCTTGACGCGCAGTTCGCGGCGGAGTCGATCGTCGGTGAGCACGCGTTGGATGCCGTCCGCGATCGCGGCGGGATCGTACGGATCGACCAGCACCGCCGCATCGCCGGCCACTTCGGGCAGCGACGACACGTTCGACGTGACGACCGGCGTGCCGCTCGCCATCGCCTCGAGCGGCGGCAGGCCGAATCCTTCGTACAGCGACGGGAACACGAAGACGCCGGCGAGTCGATACATCACCGCGAGCGTCTCTTCCGGCAGATAGCCGAGGAATCGCACGTACTTGTGCAGTTGATGGCGGTGGACGGCGCGTCGCAGCGAGGCGTACTTTGAAATTTCGTCGCCGATAATCACCAGCTTCAAATGATCGAGCCCGCGCTTGCGAACGAGATCGAACGCTTCGATCATCCGCTCGAGATTCTTGTGCGGCTTGACGTTGCCCGCATACAGCACGAACTCGTCGTGCAGTTGATAGCGCTCGCGCACGCGGACGACGTCCTCTTCGCGCGGTTCGACACCGAATCGCTCGTCGTAGGCGTTGTAGATGACATCGATCTTGTCCGGCCGGATGTCGACGAACTTCAGGATGTCTTTTTTCGAGCTCTCCGACACGGTCAGCACGCGCGTCGCCCGCTTCGCGGCGAGCTCGATCGACGTGCGCGCGTACGGCAGCGCGAATCGCTTCGGCAGGTACTGCGGAAACATCAGATGGATGCAGTCATGGATCGTGACGACCGAGCGGCAGCGCACGAGCGGCGGCAGCACGTAGTGCGGCGCGTGAAAGAGCGTCACCCCTTCGCGCCGCAGCGCCAGCGGGATCTTCACCTGTTCGGCGATGGAGTAGTTGCCGGCGCTTTCCGCGACCGGACGGAAGTTATCGCCAAGCGACGCCAGGGTCTCGCGGTCCTCGTCGCGGCTGAGGACGACGAACTCGGTCTCGCGGTCGAGGCGAGCCAGTTGGCGCAGTAAGTTGCGGATGTACGTGCCGATGCCGAAGTCGTGCAGCTTCCGGGCATCAATCCCGATTCGCACGCTACATCATACCTACCGGTCCCAGCCGGCGTAATCCAACCGGTAGCGCTGCTTCATCTCGCGCACGGTGCCCGGGAAGATGTCGTTGCGGCGCGCGGCCTCGTCCGCCGCCTGCACCTGATCGCGGATGTCCTTGGCGGCGCGCGTCACCTCGGCGAAGTAGCTGCCACAGCCCGGTGACACGGCACCCTGCATCAATTTGGCATCGAAGATCGCAAACCACTCGCGGCTGAAGGATCCGCTGACCTTGCCTTCGTAGCACCCCGCGCGAAACTGGCGCCACCGGTTGTCGAGCGCATCAGCATTGCGCGCAATCTGCGCCATCAGGTTGGAAAATGCCTTCGTGGCGTCCGCTCGCCGTTGATCGGTCGGCGAGGCGACTTCGGGAGCGAGCGCTCTGTACGGTGAGGTCGATGCGGCCTTCGGCACCGTCGGTGTCGCGTGACCGGCGAGCACATCCTTCGCGTGATCGATCGCGACGGCGAACGACAGCCCCTCGCGGCCCGTGTAGCCGGACTTGATGACGCCGATCGCCTGTCCATAGCGGTCGATGAGCGGTCCGCCGCTGTTGCCCGGGTTAATCGCCGCGTCCGTCTGGACCATCGTCGCGCCGTCGACGTCGCGGAGCGCGCTGACGATGCCGCGGCTGACCGTGTTCTGCAGGAAGCCGAGCGGCGTTCCGATCGCGATCACTTCCTGGCCGACCCGCGTCGTCGTGACGCTGCCCAGGTGGATGACCGGTTGGTTCGGCGCCGGGTTGTCGATCTTCAACACGGCGATGTCGTACGACGCGTTGGCCGTCTCGACGCGCGCCGGCAGCGACGTGCCGTCGGTGCGGCGCAGCGTCACGGTCGCATTCGCGCCGACGACGTGGACGTTGGTTAGCAGCGTGTCGGGCGCGACGAAGAATCCGGTTCCGCGGGCCTGCGCCGCTTCGACGATCACCACAGCGGGCGTCAGCGAGCTGACCAGGTCCTCGAGCGCCGGTGTCGGCGCGGCAGGGGCAGCGAGGGACGCCGGGATCGTTGCAGTTGCGGTTGCAGTTGCAGTTGCAGTTGCAGTTTCAGTTGCAGGTGCAGGTGCAGGTGCAGGTGCAGGTGCAGTTTCAGTTTCAGTTGCTGTGGCCGGTGCGACAGGCGTCGATGGCGGGGCAGCCGTTGGACGCGGTGCAACAGCGACTGGCGCCGCCGCCGGCTTCGTCGTTTGACGAGCGTTATTCAACGCGATGACGCCGATGACGGCGCCGATCGTTCCCACAACGCTCGCGATGGTCTTGAGTGCCGCCGAGGTGTTCGCGTTCGCCGGCGGGGGAGTGACAGCGGGAACGGCGGCGGCGCCGCAGCGGCACGTCGGAACCGAGGACGGCACGCGCCGACCGCATTCAGGACAGGCCCAGGTCATCGTACGTACTTCGGTCGATCCTCAGTCGCCCTTTATGCGGAGATACAGCGCGAGGAGCGGCGCCCACATCGGGTGATGTTTTTTGTAAAAAGCGAGATGGCTGCGGCGATAGGCGGCGTGCGTGGCGGTCGGTGCGCTCGACTTGGATCGGCCACGCAAATGTGTAATTTGCACGTCGGGAACGAACAGCACGCGTCGTCCGCGCGCGCGGATGGCGGCACAGAAATCGACGTCCTCGGCATACATGAAATAGCGTTCGTCGAGGCCGCCGACGGCGTCCGCGTCGGCGCGGCGCACCAGCAGGCACGCGCCGCTGACCCAATCCACCTCGCGGCGAACGCGCGTCAGGCGTTCCACATCGCTCTGTCGCCGCTGCAGCCGCTTTTGGCGCCATTCGCTCAGCGGCGAGATCATGTCGCCAAACGACAACTCCGCGCGTCCGTTCGCGTCGACGAGGCGCGGTCCGACGACAGCAACGCTCGGATCGGCGTCCACCTCCGCAATCAGTCGATCGATCGCATCCGGCGGGACGACAGTATCGCTGTTGAGGAGCAGCAGCAGGTCGCCACGGCTCTGGCGGATGCCGATGTTGTTCGCCGCCGCGAATCCGACGTTCGCCGCGTTGACGAGGACCTTGACGTCCGGCCAGCGCTTCGCCGCCTCCACGCTGCCGTCGGTCGACTGATTGTCGACGACGAGGATTTCGTGCGGGTGCGCGGGCGGCGCGGCGTGCAGCGACTCGAGGCAGCGCTCGAGATCGGCGCGTGCATTGAACGACACGACTACGATCGAGAGCATCGTTCCAGCACGCGCAACGTTCGCTCGGCCGCGTCAGGCCACTGGTATTTCGCGAGCACCGCGGGCGCGGCGCTCAACAGGCGCTGTCGCTCCGCCTCGTCGAAGAGCGCGCGCTCCAATGCATCGGTCGTCGCCTTCAGGTCGCCGACCGGCACATACAACGCCGCATCCTCGCAGCTCTCGCGCGCGATCGCCGTATCGAGCAGGACGGGCGGCAGTCCCGCGGCGAGCGCCTCGAGCGGCGTCAGGCCGAGGCCTTCGTATTCGGACAAGAACGCGAACGCGCGCGCGCTGTCGTACAGACCGCGCAGTTGCGAGTCGCTGACATACGCGTGCCAGTTCACCTGGCTGACGATGCCCTCGTGTGCGATCGTGACGCGCGGATAGACGCGCGGGTACGTCCGGTTGTCGCCGGCGATGTCGAGAACGGCGTCGGCACGCCGCCGCGCAATCGGCGCAAAGGCTCTGATCAAATCGGGCACGTGCCGTCGCGTGAAGAGCGACCCGACGAACAAGACGCGGGGCGAATGGCCGATCGCTGATGGCTGACGGCTGATGGATATCCCTGGAGGAATGACGTCAATGCGGTCAGCCGAAACATTCAAGCGTTCCATCAGTTCGCGTTTCGAGAAGTTGGATATGGTGATCACGTGCGCGGCGGCGGACACGGACCGCGCCGTGATCCATCGCCGCCGAAGGCCTTCGCGCAGCGTGAACCAGTCCGGTCTCGCGAAGAACGACAAATCGTGGACCGCGAGCACGACGGGGATGTCGAGCCGAAGGGGCGCCGTATACGCCGGCGCAAACCACACGTCAAGCCGATCGGCGGCGATCGCTTTCGGCAGCGCGATCTGCTCCCAGGTCGTGCCGCCCAACCCGGCGACGCGACGTCGCGCGAACGCCCGGCCGTCGAGCGTCTGCGACAGTTCGTCGGTCGCGTAGAGCACGAACTCGTGACCGTGCGCGTCCTTCGCCCATTCGCCGAGGAGGCCAGACAGATAGCGACCGACGCCGGTCGCGCGGCCGCACAGTTCGCGAGCGTCTATGCCGATGCGCATGCGAGTTGGTAGACGTCGAAGACGCGCCGAGCGGTGCGATCCCAGTCGAATTCGCGCGCCCGCGCGAAGCCGCGCTCGACCGCCTTGGCGGCGAATGGTTCGTCGGTCAGCATCCGGTCGATCGCCGCGGCGATCTCGGACGGGTGTTCGGGGTTGACCAGAAGTCCGGCGTCGCCCACGACTTCCGGCAGCGCGCCACGATCCGATGCGACCACGGGAATGCCGAGCGTCATCGCTTCCAGGACGGGGATGCCGAACCCTTCTTCGAATGACGGCTGCACGAGCAGCCGCGCGCCCGCGTAGAGCTCTTTCCGCTGCGAGGGATCGACGTAGCCGATGTGGCGCACGAGGCCTTTGAGCGGCGGCCGCTCGATCCGCGCGAGCCACTCGCGCGATTCGTCCGTCGCCTTGCCCGCAAGCACGAGCTCCGGCGCGCTCGCCTGAAAGGCTCGCGCGACAACTTCATACGCGTCGAGCAGTCCGCCGACGTTCTTCCGCGGCTCGAGCGTGCCGAAGAAGAGGACGTACCCATCCTTTGGCGACGCCGATCGCGGCGCCCAGTTTGGCGCGCCGGGCGAGCAGACCGTCACCCGCTCGCGCGGCACACCGAGTCGCGTCACGACCTCGTGCGCGGTGAACTCCGACGGGACGATGACCGCGTTCGCGCGGTGGGCATGCTCGCGCGCGAGCGCAGGGTAGTCGCGCCGAATTTCGCCGCGCGTCCGCTCGGGGTGTGTGAGGAAGTTGAGATCATGAATCGTCACGACGCTCGCCGCCGATCGCGCGGGCAGAATCAGCGGATGCAGCGAGTGCGTGACGTCGAACTGCTCGCCGGTCAGCGTCTCCGCCGCGGGCCATCCCAAGCGATGCCAGGCGAAGTTCAGCAACGCGACCGGCACCTGCTTGTCGATCGCATGCGCGCCGGCGAGGTCCGGCGACGGGCGCAGGCGGTCTTTCCACGAACTCGAAAAGATCGAGAGCTCGAGCGGCGAGCGCGACCCGTTCCGCGGATGCAGACGGAGCAGCGCCGCCGCCAGCTCATGCGTATATTCGCCAACACCGCTTCGTTCGCGCAACGCCGCGCGATAGTCCATCAGAACGCGCACTTGTTTAAGTCTTTCCGAGTCAGTATCTTATTGTGAAATGCGCATCGCTGTCGTGGGGACAGGGTACGTCGGACTCGTGCTGGGGGCGTGCCTCGCCGAGAACGGCAATAACGTCATCTGCGTGGACAAGGACGACTCGAAAGTCGCGACGCTCAAGGCGGGCAAGATGCCGATCTACGAGCCCGGTCTCGAGGAACTCGTCCGGCGTAACGATCACGAAGAACGCTTGACCTTTACGACCGATCTCGCCGGCGCGGTGCAGGCGTCGCAGATTGTCTTCATCGCCGTCGGGACGCCCCAGGGCGAAGACGGGTCGGCGGATTTGCAGCATGTGCTCGCGGTGGCGCGCGACATCGGCCGCGCGATGAATAAATACACCGTTGTCGTCGACAAGAGCACCGTTCCGGTGGGCACCGCGCAAAAAGTTCGTGCAGAAGTCGCCAGGGAGGCGAAGCATCCGTTCAGCGTCGTCAGCAATCCCGAGTTCTTGAAGCAGGGCGCCGCCGTCGAGGACTCGATGCGGCCCGATCGTGTCGTCATCGGCGTCGAAAAGGGCGACGAGCGCGCGGCGTCCCTGATGAAGGAGCTCTGGTCGCCGTTTACGCGTACTGGCGCGCCGATCATGGTCATGGACACCGCGAGCGCCGAGCTGTGCAAGTACGCGGCGAACGCGATCCTCGCGACGCGCATTTCGTTCATGAACGAGGTCGCGAACGTGTGCGAGCTGGTCGGCGCCGATGTCGATCACGTCCGCAAGGCGATGGGCGCGGACCGTCGCATTGGGACGGCATTCTTGTTTCCGGGCGTCGGCTACGGCGGCAGCTGCTTCCCGAAAGACGTGAAGGCGATGGAGAAGTCTGCCGCGGACCGCGGCTACGACTTCAAGATCCTGCATGCCGTCGAGGCGGTGAACCAGGCGCAGAAGGAGCGGCTGGTCGCCAAGATGCAGCAGCACTTCAAGAGCCTGTCGGGACGCACGATTGCGCTGTGGGGACTCGCGTTCAAGCCGCGCACCGACGACATGCGCGAAGCGCCGGCGATCCCGATCATCGAGAAGTTGCTGGCGGCGGGCGCGACCGTCCGCGCGTACGATCCGGCGGCGGCCCCGGTCGCGAAACGGATCTTCGACGGACGGATTGCGTTGTGCGAGCGCAGCTACGACGCGCTGAATGGCGCCGACGCGCTCGCGATCGTGACCGAATGGAACGAGTTTCGCGAGCCGGATTTCGACAAGATGCGGTCGCTGCTGAAAGCGCCGGTCGTGTTCGACGGCCGCAACATCTATTCGCCCGAGCACATGCGTGAGCTCGGGTTCACGTATTTCTCCATTGGCCGGTAACTCACAGGCGGTCCTCGTGACCGGCGGCGCCGGCTATATCGGCAGCCACGCGGCGAAGACGCTGTATCGCGCCGGCTACCGCGTCGTCGTCTACGACAACCTGATTGCCGGTCACCGCGCCGCGGCGAAGTTCGGCGATTTCGTCGAAGGCGACATCACCGACGTCGAGACCGTTCGACGCGCGCTGCGGCAGCATCGGATCTTCGCCGTCATGCATTTCGCCGCGTTTCTGGACGTGGGCGAATCGGTGCGCGAGCCGGTCAAGTACTACCGCAACAACGTCGGTGGCGCACTGACGGTGCTCGAGGCGATGGCGCAGGAAGGCGTCAAGCATTTCGTCTTCTCGTCGACGTGCGCGACCTACGGCGAGCCGATCGAGACGCCGATCACCGAAACGCATCCGCAGAACCCCATCAACAGCTACGGCGAATCCAAACTCGCGGTCGAGCGCGCGCTCCCGCACTTTCAGCGCGCGCACGGCATCGATTGGGTGGCGCTGCGGTACTTCAACGCGTCCGGCGCCGATCCGGACGGCGAGATTGGCGAAGATCATTCGCCGGAAATCCACGTCATCCCGCGCGCGATCGAGGCCGCCACCGGCGGACCGGGGCTGCAGGTCTTTGGCGACGATTATCCGACGCCGGACGGGACGTGTCTTCGCGACTACATCCACGTCACCGATCTTGCCGAGGCGCACCTGAAGGCGCTCGAAGCGATCGTCGAAACAGGGAAGTCGGGCGCATACAATCTCGGCACGGGACATCCGCATTCGGTCCGCGAAGTCATCGACACCGTGTCGCGCGTCGTCGGCAGGCCGGTGCCGTGGACGCTCGCGCCGCGGCGGCCCGGCGATCCGGCGGTCCTGTATGCGGCGCCGCAGAAGGCGCACGCCGAACTGCATTGGACGCCGCGATTCGCCGCGCTCGAATCGATCGTCCGCACCGCCTGGGAGTGGCACCGCACGCATCCACACGGATATGGAGACCGGTAGCCAGTCGCCGCTCAAGCGGCTGTTCGACTACGCGCGGCCGTATCGCTCGCGCATGGTGTGGGCCCTCGTGGGGATGATCGTCTACGCCATCGGTTCGGCCGGGCTGCCGGTCTTGATCAAACTGGTGATTAACGACGTGCTGCCGAAGCAGCAGTACCTGGTGTTCACCGCGTGGGCGATCATCGGATTCTTCCTCCTGAAAGGCGTCGGATCCTACGTCTCGTCGTACTTGATGGCGGACGTCGGGCAGCGGACGGTCATGGATCTCCGGAACCGGTTGTTCCGCCACATCATCGACCAGTCCGCCGGGTTCCACGCGCACGCCGCACACGGCAAGCTGCTGTCGCGTATCAACAACGATGTGGGGCAGGTGCAGCAGGTCGTGTCGGAAACGGCGGCAGACCTGGCGCGCGAATCGCTCGCGCTCGTCGGCTACTCCGCGCTGCTGCTGTATTACGACGCGCGCCTGACGATCGTCTGTCTCACGAGCGCGCCGCTCATCGTGTATCCGCTTGTGCGCCTCGGCCAGCGCGTGCGGCGCACGACGAGGCGGAGCCAGGAAGCGCTCGAGAATCTGTCGCACATTGGCGCCGAAGCCTTCACCGGCCATCGTATCGTCAAGGCGTTTGGGACCGAGGCGATCGAGGCGGAGAAATTCAATCGTGCCGGCTACGTGCTCTTCCGCACGAACATGAAGGTGACGGCGGCGCTCTCGGCGTTGCCGCCGCTGATGGAGTTGATCGGCGGCATCGGCATGGCCGTCGCCGTGTGGTACGGCAGCCGGCAGATCGCCGCGCATCGGTTGACCGAGGGCGACTTCGGTTTGTTCATCGCCACGCTGCTGTTGATGTACGGCCCCGCGAAGAAATTGAGCCGCGTCAACGCGAACGTGCAGCAGGCGGTGGCCGCGGCCGAGCGGATCTTCGAAATGCTCGACACGCGGACCGAGGTCGTTGAGCAGGCGAACGCCGTCGAACTGGCGCCGTTCAAGGACGCGATCGAATTCCGCGACGTCGAGTTCAAGTACGACGACAGCGCTCAACGGATCTTGCGGAACGTCTCGGTGAAGGTGCGCGCCGGCCAGATGATCGCGATCGTCGGGCGCAGCGGCGCCGGCAAGACGACGCTCGTCAACCTGCTGCCGCGGTTTTACGACGTGACGAACGGCGCGATCCTGATCGACGGCGTCGACATCCGCCACGTGACGCTGCGGTCGCTGCGCAACCAGATCGGCATCGTGACGCAGGACACGGTGTTGTTCGACGACACGATCGCCAGCAACATCTCCTACGGCACGAATCGCGCGAGCACGGCCGAGATCGAGGCGGCGGCGCGCGCGGCCAACGCGCACGGGTTCATCACCGCCCTCGATGGCGGCTACGACGCGCGGATCGGCGAGCGCGGCCAGCGGCTCTCGGGCGGGCAGCGGCAGCGGCTGGCGATCGCCCGCGCGCTGCTCAAGAACGCGCCGATTCTGATCCTGGACGAAGCGACGTCTGCGCTCGACACCGAATCCGAACTGCTCGTGCAGGAAGCCTTGGGCAACCTGATGATGAACCGCACGTCGTTCGTCATCGCGCATCGCCTCTCGACGATCCGCCGCGCGGACGCGATCGTCGTCCTCGAACGCGGACGGATCGTCGAAGTCGGCCGCCACGACGAACTGCTCGCCCGTCCCGACGGCGCGTACGCCAGCCTGTATCAGTTGCAGTTGCTCGAAGGCCGCAAGGCAGAACGCCGCATGGTGCCGTCGTGATTAAGTCGATGACCGGGTTTGCGTCGGTGGCGCGCGAAGGCGATCGCGCCACGGTGACGGTAACGATCCGTGCGCTGAATCACCGCTATCTCGACCTGCAGCTGCGCGTCCCGCAGTCGCTGTCCGCGATCGAAGGCGACATCCGCTCGCTCGTCGGAAAGCACGTCGCGCGCGGGCGCGTCGAGCTGAGCGTCTCGCTGCAACTGCGTCAGGTGCCTGGCGTCGACGTGGAGTTCAACGAGACGTTCGCCACCGCGCTCGAAATCGCGCTGCAGCAGGCGCGCGAGCGCGGCCTCGTCACAGGCGCGCTGACGCCGGGCGATCTGCTCCGCATGCCGCAGGCGATCACGATCCGCGATCGGCAGTTGGCCGATGACGAGGAAGCGCAACGCGCGATCGCCGAGCAGGCGAAAGAGGCGGTCGAGCAGGCGCTCGTCGATCTCGATACGATGCGCTCGCGCGAAGGCGATCACCTGCGCGCCGATCTCGATCAGCGTCGCGCGTTTACCGCCGATCTCGTCGAGAAGATCGCCGCGGCGGCCGACGAAGGACGCGTCGCGATGGAAGATCGCATCCGCGAGCGTGTCCGCGAGCTGCGCACGGAGTTGCAGGCCGACGAGACTGCCGTCGCGCAGGAGATCGTCCGCATGGCGTCGCGGTCCGACATCAGCGAGGAGGTCGCGCGGTTTCGCGGGCACGTGTCGCACTGGCAGGCGCTCGCCGACAGCGCGGAGCCGGTCGGACGCAAGCTCGATTTCCTGCTGCAGGAGATGAACCGCGAGGTGAACACGATGGGCTCGAAGGCGGACGGCCTGCGCGTGTCGGAGTTGATCATCGCGGCGAAGGCCGAACTCGAGAAGATGCGCGAGCAAGTCCAGAATGCCGAGTAACCCGGTGCCGGTTGCAGGCGCAGTTGGCAGAGGGCTGCTGTTCATCGTGTCCGCCCCGTCGGGCGCCGGCAAGACGACGCTCGTCGAACGGCTGGTGGAGCAGACCGAGCATCTCAAAATGTCACGGTCTTACACGTCGCGCGTCGCGCGCGAGGGCGAGACCAATGGCGTGGACTATAATTTTGTGAGCCGCGCCCAGTTCGAAGGGATGGTCGCCGCGGGCGATTTTCTCGAGTGGGCGGAGGTCTTTGGCAATCTGTACGGCACCTGCGCATCCGATACGGAGCGGATGCTGGCCGCCGGTTGCGACGTCGTGCTGGTGATCGACGTGCAGGGCGCTCGCAAAGTGCGGCAGCGCGGCGTCGAGAGCACGACGATTTTCGTCATGCCGCCGTCGTTCGACGTCCTCGAGCAGCGGCTGCGCGGGCGCAGCAAGGATCCCGACGCGGCGATCCAGCGGCGATTGCAGGTGGCGCGCGACGAGGTCGCCAGTTTCACCGAATACGAGTACGTGGTAGTCAACGACGAGCTGACCGCCGCCGTCGATCGACTCCGGAGCATCGTCATCGCCGAACGGGCCCGGCTGCACCGCATGCGGGCTGAAGCCGAAACCATCGTTAGGACATTCTGATGAGTGAATTGAGCAAAGTGCCGAATCGTTTCGAGTTCGTCGTCACCGCCGGCGC
>Ga0070741_10005466_pt1 | contig 28223 bp, 19 predicted proteins | sample Coa_R1_4_FD_66440 | JGI IMG/M metagenome (GOLD analysis project Ga0070741, IMG submission 66440) | Surface soil microbial communities from Centralia Pennsylvania, which are recovering from an underground coalmine fire - Coalmine... | ecosystem: Environmental > Terrestrial > Soil > Unclassified ... | reverse complement strand
GCGAAGTCGTGGGCTTTGGCTTTGTTGGCGTCGGTGAGGAAGACGTGGACGTTAGGGGCATCGGCGGCCTGGACAGGTGGAAGGAATTTGCCGACGACGATGGTGCCGGGGAAGCCGGGCTTCGTCCAGTTGAAGATGAATTCGGTCTTGCCGCCAGGAGCGGTGTGCTGGCCGGCGACGCCGCTGCCGATGGCGCGCTCGCCTGTGGGGACGGTGACGTGGACCTCAGCGGTAAAGCGGTCGGTGTAGAGGCCGGGAAGTGAGATGGGGAACCAGCGGCCGGGGTAGAGCAGGATGCTCACCGGATCGGCGACGTGGACGAAGTTGATGCCGTCGACGGGGCTGGTGTCGACGGTGGGGACGCCGGTGTAGGTGAAGGTCCAGGTGGAGGTTGTGCCTTTGGTGAGCGGTGCGGGAACGCTGACGCGGACGGTGGAGTCGGCGGCGTTGCGCTCGGGGGTGAGAGTGGACTTGTCGGCAGAGGTGAGTGAGGAGATCTGCAGACCGTTATTTAAGCCGAAGACGACGCTGGTGAGGTCTTCGAGGGCGGTGAACGTCACCGTGGCGGTCGCGTTGAGACGTCCGCTGCCTGGGTCGAGATCGGCCTTGATGAGGTAGCCGGAGACGTCGATCTGCTGGCGCGTGGGTATGGCGGCGATCGCAGCGATCGGGGTGAAGGCGAGGAGGGCAATCGAGAGGAGGCGGCGCAACGTGCAGTGCAGGCGAAGCATGGGGTCCTTGGCGGATTCGCGGGGAAGCAGCCTTAAGCCAAAGCTACCGCAGATAGAGGGTTCTCCGCGAGTATCTGTCAGATTAGACGACCGAAGGGAGGTTCGGACTACGAGGTACTGGAGCCTGTCGCGGGCCTTTCGGGTTTACGGTGGAGGAGATCGACTACGATCTCGGCAGCGCGATCGAGCGGGGTAATCTGGAGGCCGCCGGAGGCGAGTAGGCTGTGGCGCAGCTGGTTGCGGACCTGGGCGAGCGCAGTGATCTGGGCGTGGCGTTCGGGGGTGTCGGCGAGGAGAAGGGCGAGCTCGGTTGCGACGTTCTGGGCGGTGAAGCGGTTCTGGAGAAGCTCGGGGACGATGCGGCGGCCAGCGATCAGGTTGGGCATGGCGACGGGCAGGTTGCCGGAGGGGTCGGTCATGTCGGGGAATTCGTCGGGGTAGCGGATGAGGCGTTTGGCGAGCGCGAAGGTGACGGGCGACACCCGGTAGACGACGATGAAGGGATTTCCCACAATTGCGGCGAGGACGGTTGCGGTGCCGCTGGCGACGACGGAGGCGCGGGCGTGGTGGAGGGCTTCGCGAGCGTCGGGAACGAGAGTTAAACGAATGGTTGAGGCCTCCGGGCCGAAGTATTTTAGGTGCTCGCGATTAAGTTCGTCGATATAGGTCTGGAGTTCGGCGGGTTTGATGGTGGAGGCGACGGGCAGAAGGAACTCGAAACGGGTGTGTGCGGCTGGGTCACGGGGTGTGGAAATCTTGCGGCCATCGAAGGTGGTTTCGGCGGCCGCGGTGGCGATGAGGTCGCTCATGGCGAGCTCGTGGAGAGCGGGGAGATTGGCCCGGATTTCCTTCCAGCGGCTGCCGGGCAAGAGGGCGATCCAGGTCTTGGCGGGGTCGAGGTGGTGCTGGGCGGCGTAGGTTTCGCGTGGCAGTGCCGGGCTGGTGGATTCGGCAGTGAGAAGTGGGTGGCCGATGAATTCAGCATCGACGCCGCGGTCGCGGTAGAAGGTCTCTTCGAAGGGGAAGATGACGAGCATCTTGGAGACGCGCTGCTGGACCCAGCGGAGGCGGCGGCGCTTCCAGGCCCAGAGCTGGGGCGAGACCAGCCAGACGACCGGGATACCGGCGCGACGGAGATGCCGCGCGAGCCGGAAGTTGACGTCGGGGAAGTCGATGAGGATGGCGATGGAGGGCTGGTCGCGGCGGATGGAGCGGACGAGGCGGCGGTAGCTGGAGTAGATGCGCGGGATGTGGCGGAGGATTTCGGTGACGCCCATGACGGCTACGTCTTCAGCGCGGACGATTTGTTGCTGATGCTGGCGAGCCATCTGGTCGCCGCCGAGGCCGGTGAAGGCTGCGTCGGGTATGCGAGCGCGAAGGGCGCCGATGAGCTGGGCACCGTAGACATCGCCGGAGGCCTCGCCGGCGGAGAGGAAGATGCGCGGGTTGGACGAGGTGCCGATGGGACGAGTTTATCGCTGCGCGAAGTTGCGGTGCCGCTAGTATGGTCGCGAGATGGCGAAGATCAGCGTGAGTGGGGCGAAGCGGTTCAGAGCGGTACTGGAGAAGGAGCGCGCGTTGGGGTGGACGATCGCGCGAGTGCCCTTCGATCCGGCGAAGGCGTGGCCGAGGATGATCCGGCATCGCGTGCGCGGAGAGGTGAATGGCGTGCGGTTTCGGACGTCACTGTTTGCGGATGGAAATGGATATTACCTGCTGGTGAATCGCGAGACGCAGAAGAGGGCGGGCGTCGCATGCGGTGATTCGGTGGAGGTGATACTGGAGCCGGACATGGAGGCGCGGCCTGCGGAGCTGCCGGAGGTCCTGGAGGCATTGCTGGAGGATGAAGCGGGGTTGAGGGCGTGGTACGACGGGTTGTCGGAGTCGATGCGGCGCGAGATTGGCAAGTGGGTCCTAGGGGTGAAGAGTGCCGAGTCGCAGAGGCGGCGCGCACAACAGATGGCAGAGCGGCTGCTGGCGACGATGGAGGCCGAGGAGGAGTTGCCTCCGTTGATTGCGCGTGCACTGCGGGGCAATCCGAAGGCGAAGGACGGTTGGCAGCGAATGACGCTTGTTCAGCGAAGGCAGCAATTGCTAGGGATTTTTTATTATCAAACGCCCGAGGCTCGCGAGCGGCGATTGCAGAAGATGCTGAAGATGGCGGAGCAGCACGCCGATAGATGACAAGAAGATTCGGAAACTGATTCAGGGTTAATCGTTCTTGTTCCCAAACCAGGCGCAAGATGACATTCCTGAAATTTTTCTTTCTTCGATAGTGGTCTTTTAACGGGCCTTGCTCGTCTCTGTGTGTGAATTGTGTTCGCCGGCAGGAGTGGCGGACTTAAAGTTGCACGACAAATTCGGAGATCGTGCGTCTACGTGAACGACATAAGGGCTCAATCAGACGATTTTCAGCCGGCAGAGTGATTGCCGGACCGTACGGAGAGTGTCAATGAAGCGTCTCCTTTCTTTTGCGCTTGGTTGCGTGACGTGTGTGTGCGTGTTGATTGCCACGGAGCGGCGAGCGATGGCCATGTACGTAGATCCAGGTTCTGGGTTGCTCGCATTACAATCTGCGGCATCGGTGATGGCTGCCGCGGCATTCTTTCTGCGCAGAAAGATTCGGGGTCTGTTCGGCTGGCGTCGCAAGGCCGAGGTATTTGCTCCTCTTGCGGAGAAGAAGGGTGACGCGCGCTAGGCGGCATGAGCCTCACTGCCGCTGATCCCACATTTCGCGATCCCGCAGGTTCTCTCGTTGTTGAAAGTGACCGGGCTGTGCGATCGATACGGCCTGAGTTCCGGGAGGCGGTGGTTGAGTTTTTGAACTCCGGCTTTTATCGCCGTGCGGTCGAGCGCGGCGATATGGTGGCAAGTGACGTGGATGACGGCGCGAGTGGGTTGCGCCTCATTCATCCGCGCGTGCGCATTCCTGTATATCCGTGGGAGTGGACGGCTTCGCAGTGGCTTGGTGCGGCGGAGCTGACGCTGCGACTATGCGATGAGGCTCTGGATGATGGCTGGATTCTGAAGGATGCGACTCCGCTGAATGTGCTGTTCCAGGGCGCGCGGCCGGTGCTGGTGGATGTGCTGTCGTTCGAACGGCGCGATCCATGCAGCGCGTTATGGTTGGCTTACGGGCAGTATGTGCGGACGTTTCTGCTGCCGCTGCTGATGAAGAAGACGCTGCATTGGCCTCTGGAGTTGACGTCGTTCAAACGCGATGGATATGAGCCGACGGAATTGTATGCGGCTCTGAGTTGGGGAAAGCGATTGTCGCCTGCGGCGCTGTGGCCGGTGACGATTCCAGCGCTGCTTGACCGCCGCAAGAATAGCCAGACCGGCGTGGCGAAGAAGCAGCCGGGGCGTGATCCCGAGTTGACCCTGCACACGTTGAAGCGAACTGTTGCGGGGTTGCGTAGGCGCACGCGGGCGGCGATGCCGAAGCATGCGAATTCCGAGTGGGCAAAGTACACGAGCACGAACTCGCACTATAGTGCGGCCGAGAGCGAACAGAAGCGTACGTGGATGCGTGGTGTGCTGGAAGATCTGCGGCCGGCGACGGTGCTGGACGTCGGGGCGAACACAGGCGAGTTCACCACGATGGCCGCGGACGCCGGTGCGGACGTGGTGGCGCTGGAGCGGGATGCGGATGCGGCAGAGCGGATCGCACAGATGAGCGTGGCGAAGGAGCTGCGGATTCAGACGATTCATGCCGATCTGGCGCGGCCTACACCGGCGGTCGGGTGGGAGAACAGGGAATCAAGTGCGTTGTTGCCACGGTTGGAGGGGCAGTTCGATCTTGTGATGCTGCTGGCGGTGATTCATCACCTGGTGCTGCTGGAGCAAATTCCGCTGCGTGCGATTGTGGAGCTATGCAGCAGATTGACGAGGAGATTTGTTGTGATCGAGTGGGTACCTGCAACGGATCCGATGTTCGTGAGCCTGATGCGTGGACGCGATGCGCTGTACGGCGCGCTGAGTGAGCGCGATCTGATGGCGGCGTGCGATGGAGTGTTCTCGATCGCGCGGACGGAGACACTGGGGAATGGCCGTATGTTGTACCTTCTGGAACGGATTTCTGACGAGGCGGGTGGGTGAGCGAACGTGCACAGCTACAAGGGCGCCATGTGTTGAAGCGGCTTTGCCAGTGCATTGGCCTGGCTTCGCTGATTCTGGTGGTGAACTATGGCGATCTGCTGGGCGGCGGATCCGATGTGCGGATGCACGTTCCGTATCCGCTGACCGGGATATGCCTGGCGCAGGTCGCGGACATTCTGCTGCTTGGGGTGCTGTTGTTTGCCGTGTTCGCGTTCTCGGCACGCACGGCGTACTACTCGTGGGTGCGGCTGATGGTGATGCTGCTGGCCCCACCGTATCTGCTGGAGCGTACACGCACGGTAGTTCCGCTGGCGCTCACGGATGGTGTAATTGTTGTGTTTGGCGTGCTATGGGCTGCGTTGGTGTTGCTATTACTGCTGCGCTTTCCGCTGGGATATCGCTGGGCTATTCGCGTAGGTGATGCGGTCGGCGTGTTCTTCGCGATCTTCGGAATCTGCAGCATCGTGCAGCTAGTTTGGGTGATGACCTGGAGGCCAGGGCCGCAGCAGATTAAAGCGGCGTGGAGCATGAGTCCGCAACCGGCGCGTGCACATCCGCGAGTTGTGTGGGTATTGTTTGATGAGCTCTCGTACGATCAGTTGTTTGAGCACAGGGCGCACGACCTGGCACTCCCGAACTTCGATGCACTGCGCGCCGCGAGCACGGTTTACACCAACATGCAGCCGGTGGGGCTAAAGACCGTCAAGATCGTGCCCTCCTTGTTGAGCGGCGCAGTGGTGGATGATTTTCGGTACGGATTCAACAACACGCTTAAGGTGCACTACGACAGTGTGCATGGGTGGCATCCGCTGGATGGCGGCGGAACGATTTTCCATGATGCGGAGCGCGCGGGATGGAGGACTGCGGCGGTGGGTTGGTACAACCCGTACTGCACGATCTACCGGAGCTCGCTTGACAGCTGCTACTGGACGAACCTGGATCGCACGGACGGCGACATGGCGCAGCGGTACAGCTTGTGGCGGAATACAGCCCGGCCGTTTCAGGGACTGCTGATTCAGCTTTTCTCTCCGGCGCTGGCGGACCGGAGGAGCTGTGACTTCGACGTGCGGCAAAGATTGCAGACAGATTTGAATCTGCAGCAGCACGCGATGGAAGTGTTGAAGCAGGACCAGGCGGACTTTATCTTTTTGCATCTGCCGATTCCGCACAGCCCGAATATCTGGAGCCGCGTGAACGATGAGTACGCGCGAGGATGCGGGAGCTCGTACCTGGACAACCTGGCGCTGGCAGACCGGACGCTCGGGGCGATCATGGCAGTTCTGCAGCAGTCGCCCAGGTGGAAGGATACGACGGTGATTGTGCAGGGCGATCATGCGTGGCGCATCATGCTTTGGGATTGGTTGCCGGCCTGGACGGAAGAGGACGACCAGGCTTCGCGTGGTGAGTTCGATCCGCGGCCGGCGCTCTTGATTCACAACGCAGGACAGACGCAGGCGTTCACGGACGAGCGGGCACTGTCGCTGCTGTTTGTTCACGACGGGCTCGAAGACGTGCTGCACGGCAAGGCGGTGCTGCCGGTGACAGAGGCGCCGTCTGCACAGAGGCAGGCAGTGGTGCGGCAAACGTCATGGACCAGTAGTCGACGCAGGTGAGGCGGGTGTGCTCTCGTGTCAGAGTATGGGTGGGGAGTTTCGTTTATCGCCGGTGCGCTCTTCGTTCGATCGTGCGGCGGCGTGGAGGCTCAGGGCTGGTCTTTGGCAGTGTGAGGGCGAGAAGCTGGACGGGATCAAGCCACGAGCCATTCCAACGAACACCCAGGTGAACGTGTGGTCCAGTGACACGGCCGGATGCACCTGAAAGACCAAGTTTCGCGCCCTTCTCGAGCTTGTCACCCTCGTGGACATCGATCCGCGACATGTGCAGGTAGACCGTGAAGAGTCCGAGACCGTGATCGACGATGACGGTGTTGCCCTCGTAGAAGAGGTCGCGCACGAGAACCACTGTCCCGGAGTTAGAGACTACGACTGGGGTGCCTTCGGGGACAGGGAAGTCGGTGCCGGTGTGGAGGCTGGTCTTCTCTTCGTTGAGGATGCGGGATTCGCCGAACGTTGGCGTGGAGGCGGCGTTCACAGGCTTGACGAAGTCGCCTGACCAGAGCGGATGCAGGGCGGAGTGTGCATAGGCGCGTTTCTTGAGCAGTTCATCCTGCGCGATCTGCTTCTGCTCGGTGTCGGTCGGGTTAACGTAATTTTCCGGGACATTGATGTCGCCTGTCTTGAAGTCGCCGGCGGCAACGGTGACCTTCTGGGTCCAGTGCGCAACGCGGCCACCGACGAGAGTCGCCGTAACGTCCAGGCCGTAGTCGCCCGGCTGAGCGTCGAGATCGACCCCGGCGAGCGCGTGCCAGGTCTTTTTCTCCGGTGAGTCGGAAAAGAAGGTGATCGATTTGTTGACGAAGTTTCCGGTGACGCGCCTTGCCGGGCGTTCGAGCTCGACGGTCAGGAACATGGGCGAGCCCTGGTGCAGATCATTTGGCTGCCAGAAGACGTTGTGGATGGCCGTGTGGTCAGCAGGCGCGGCACGGTGATTGATGTGGGTTTGTGCGGAGGCGCCGAGCGTGAGCGCGGTGAGGAGGACGACAGGACGGACGTGCATGCGGACGGCTCCTGGCGAGAACGGACTGGCAATGTGATGCGGCGCCGGACCTCTATGGCGGCTTCACAGCGAAGTTTTGAACGAATCATTAGCTGGAGGTGCGCCGAAACAGCTGTTCTCAGGCGCTGAAGGTCTCCCGGAGCGATGTGCCGAGCGTGGGACTCCCGGATTCCTGATCCTTGTACTGCAACTGGTAGAGCTTGTAGTAGAGGCCGCGGTTTGCGAGCAACTGCTGGTGCGTACCCTGTTCGCGGAGCTTGCCCTTGTGCATCACGAGGATGGTGTCGGCGCGCTGAATCGTCGAGAGGCGATGCGCGATGAGAACGCTGGTGCGACCGGTGATCATGCGCTCGAGAGCGGAGCGCACGCGCAGTTCTGTTTCCGTATCGACGGAACTGGTAGCCTCGTCGAGGATGAGGATGCCGGGCTTGTGCGCCAGTGCGCGCGCGAAGCTGATGAGCTGCTTCTGGCCGGTCGACAGAGTCGAACCGCGTTCGAGCACCGGTTCGCGGAATGCACCTGGAAGCGTGCGGATGAAGTCACCCACATTGACCTGGTCGGCCGCGTTGGCAACCTCGTCTTCGGTGATCCAGGAGGAGCCGAGACGGATGTTGTATTGGATGTCGCCTGAGAAGAGGAATGGGTCCTGGAGAACAACGCCGAAGCGCCGACGCAGAGCGAGGAGATCCTGTTCGCGCACATCAATGCCGTCAACGAGAACCTGGCCGCGCTGCACATCGTAGAAGCGCATCATTAACGCGGTGAGCGTCGTTTTGCCGGCACCGGTATGGCCGACGATGGCTGCAGTCTCGTCATGATGGACCGTGAAGCTGACGTCACGAAGAATCCATTCGACATGCGGGAGATCGCGCTCGGGATTCGAGGAGGACGCGAGGGTTTTGGCGTCATCCTTGGTGAGCTTCTGGTAGGTGAACCAGACGTTGCGGAATTCGATGCGGCCTGAGCGGTCGCCGGTCCGCGGATGTGCCGGCGAGGAGATATCGGGTGCGGTGTCGAGAAGCTTGAAGATGCGCTCGGCTGCGGCCATTGCTGCCTGCAGGATGTTGTATTTGTCGCTGAGGTCCTGGATCGGCCGGAAGAAGCGCTGCGCGTACTGGATGAAGGCAATGAGGATGCCGAGCGTGACAGTGTGGAAGACCCCGGAATGTACAGCACCCAAGGCGGTGTTTCGTAGCACGGCGCCGCCGCCGAACCAGATGACCAGTGCAATCGCCGTCGAACTGAGAAATTCCACGACCGGGTAGTAGAGAGCGTAGGCGAAGATGGCGTCGGTCCACGCGTGCTTGTTCTCGGCGTTAACAGCGGAGAAGTCGCGGAACGCGCGGCGCTCGCGGTTGAAGAGCTGCACGACGCTCATGCCGGATACGTACTCCTGTGTGAAGGAGTTGATGCGAGCCGTCGCGGCGCGCTGGCGACGATAGCTGTCGCGGACGTGCTCGCGGAAGAGTTTCGTGGCGTACAGAATCGCCGGAATCACCGAGAGTGTCAGCAGCGCGAGCGGCCAGCTCATTCGCAGCATGATATAGACGATGAAGCTGAGCGCGAAGACATCCTCGAAGATGGCGAGCACACCGGAGGTGAACATCTCGTTGAGAGCATCGACGTCTGAGGTGACGCGTGTGACGAGACGACCGACGGGATTGCGGTCGAAGAAGCCGACGTGCATGCTCTGGATGTGGCGGAAGATCTGCGAGCGCAGATCGTACATGATCTTCTGACCGGTCCACTGCATCAGGTAGGTTTGGACGAACTCCAGACCGAAGCTGAGGAGCAGAGCGCCGAGGTAGAGCAGGGCGAGCTCGTTGATGCCTGTGAGCGGGCGAGCGCTGAGGTGCCGGGCGAGCCAACCCGGATGGTGGGTGGGCGCGAGATAGGTGTCCACGGCGACCTTGACGAAGTAAGGACCGGAGACGTCGGACGCCGATTTGAGAACGGTTGCGCAGGCGGAGACGGCCGCGGCAAGCTTGTATGGCGTGATATAGCGGGCCAGTCGCGCCATCAGGCGCGAGTCGTAGGCCTTGCCAACGACGTCCTCGTCCGGACCGGAACGCTGAGGGGCTGCCGGATCGGCGGCCTGCGGCTTGCTCTGCTTGTCGTCCTTGGCAGTGGCCATGATGAATAGATTGTAGTGGCCCGATTTGGTCGCATGAAAGAATGGAAGTATGAGCGATTTAGCGCAGATGGAGCGGCTGGGGCTGTACGTGAGCGTACCGTTCTGTCGCGCCAAATGCAGCTTCTGTAACTTTGCTTCGGGAGTTTCGTCGGCCGAGCGAATTTCGGCGTATGTACGCGAGCTATGTGCGGAGATCGACGGTGTTGCGGCCAAGGCGGAGCAGATCGGAACGCGGCTGCCGCGCGTCGTAGATACGGTCTATTTCGGCGGCGGCACTCCCAGCTTGCTTGAACCGGAGCAATTGCGGGAGATCTTTGCGGCACTGCGACGGCAGTTTACGCTGCAGCCGGGTGCGGAGATTACGCTCGAGGCGGCGCCGGAACAGATTGCGGACGAGGTGCTGGAAGAGGCATTGCGGCTGGGTGTGAATCGCGTGAGCCTCGGCGTGCAGAGTTTTGTGGATCGCGAGAGTGCCGCTGTGGGACGGACGCACACGGGCGAATCCTGCATGCAGGAGTTTGCGCGGCTGCGTGCGGCGGGTGTGCGCGAGATTGGTGCGGACCTGATTGCTGGTTTGCCGTATCAGACGCATGAGAGCTGGCGGATGTCGCTTGAGGCTGCGTGTTCGTCGGAGATCACTCACCTGAGTGTGTATCTGCTGGAGATTGATGAGGGATCGCGGCTTGGTCGCGAGGTGCTCGGCGGTGGCGCACGATTGCATGCACCCGCGGTGGCAAACGAAGAGCTCGCAGCGGAGATGTACGAGGCGGCATGTGAGCTTCTGCCCGCCCACGGATTCGAGCAGTATGAGATCTCGAACTTCGCCCGGGGCACAGAGCACCAATCGCGGCACAATCGCAAGTACTGGGAGCGTGGGCCCTATGTTGGGTTTGGACTGGATGCGCATTCCATGTTGTTGCGCGGCGACGGAAGCGCGGTTCGGTTTGCGAATACGAAGGAGCTCGACGATTACGACGCAGAAGGCTTTGCGGAGCTGAATGAAATCGCGGGGCGGGATGAGTTTGAGGAATCGATGTTCCTTGGCTTGCGGCTGAATGAGGGACTCTCGGTCCAGAGTTTGCGTGAGCGGTTCCCGAAAGAGTGGGTTCGCGAATGTGAGGAGCGGGTTGGCGAACTGGCGCGCGATGGGTTGATGTGTGTGACTGATGGGCGCTGGTTTCTGACGATGCGAGGCCGCCTGGTTTCAAGCGAGATTTTTGGTGAGTTGTTGGCTGTTGTGGCCTGAGAGGTGAAGTTTTTGGCGAAGGAAAATTTGATTGATCTGCGCAGCGATACAGTGACGAAGCCAACGGCAGCGATGCGTGCGGCGATGGCTGCAGCTGAAGTGGGTGATGACGTCTATGGTGAAGACCCGACGGTGAATCGGCTGGAACAGCGCGCCTCCGAGGTGTTCGGGCGCGAAGCTGCCATCTTTGTGCCGACAGGGACGATGGGGAATCAGATCGCGATCCGCCTTCACACGGATCACGGGCAGGAGGTCATCTGCGAGGCACGAGCGCATATTCTCGATTGGGAGATGGCGATGGTATCCGCGTTCTCGGGGTGCGTGCCGCGTGCGGTCGAGGGCGATCGAGGTGTGTTGTCGTGGGAATCGATCCACCGGGTGATTGCACCGAAGATTTATTACCGCGCACCGACCGGATTGATTGCTCTCGAGAACACGCACAATATGGCTGGCGGGACGGTGACTCCGCTGGAGGTTCTGGAAGAGATTTGGGAGGGTGCACGTGAGGCCAAGCTGCCGGTCCATTTGGATGGAGCTCGCATCTTCAATGCAGCGACCGCCTTGGGAGTGGATGTTTCAACGCTTACGCGAGGTTTCAACACGGTGATGTTCTGCCTGAGCAAAGGCCTGGGTGCGCCGGTCGGATCGATGCTCGTTGGCTCGCGTGAGGTCATTGAGCGGGCCCGGGTATTCCGTAAGGCGCTCGGGGGCGGAATGCGCCAGGCGGGCGTTCTGGCAGCTGCGGGACTGATTGCCCTGGAAGAGATGCCGAAGCGGCTCGGAGAAGATCATGCAAATGCACGGCTGCTTGCGGAGGCGATCGCGCGCTGCGATGCGGCGGATATTGATCCGGCGGATGTGCAAACGAACATCGTGATCTTTACGTTGAAGCAGGGAAGCGGCGAGAGCGGAGATGCGCCGGCGCTAGTAGGGAAACTGCGAGAGCACGGGGTTCTAGCGAGCGCAATCGGGCCGCATGCGGTGCGGCTGGTGACGCATAATGACGTGAGCCGTCACGATTGCGAGCGTGCGGCGAGTGTGGTGGAACAACTGCTTTGTGCGGCAGTTCAAGCCTGAGACGCAGCGGTCTGGGGAGCGGCGGCCTCGACAGCGGTCTGCGGAAGGAAGACGCACACTGTGGTGCCGTGATTCGTTTCGTCAGTGCGCGATTCGAGGCGGATGTTGCCGCCGTGCCTCTGCACGATGCCCTGGCTGACCCACAGCCCAAGCCCCGTGCCTTTTTCGCCCTTGGTTGTGAAGAACGGCTGGAAGAGGTGCTTGAGGGTGTCAGCAGGAATACCCGGGCCGTGATCAATCACAGACACTGTGACGTCAGTGCGGCTGGCGCGTGAGCGCTGGCCATCGAGCGATGGCTTGCAACGAAGCGAGACTTCGATGACGGAGCCTGGCGTAGATGCGTCCATCGCGTTCGTGAGCAGGTTGGTAAAGACCTGCCGCAATTCCGCGGGGTAGCCGCTGATCCTGACATCATCGGCGAGGTCTTTCTTTAGAGTGATGCCCGCTTGTGTGACCTGGCGTTGCAGCAGGAGGAGAATGCTGTCGAGAAGTTCCTTCAGGTCAAGTTCAATGGGTGTCTTTGATTCACGATACATACCGAGCATGGCGCGACTGATCTGCGTGACACGATCAAGCTCCGAGCGAGCCAGGTCGAGGAACTCACTGTTCTCTTCGGGTGTGGATCCGTTCTTCATCAGATAGAGCAGGTTGACGACGGAGTCGAGCGGATTATGGATTTCGTGCGCCAGGGTGGCAGCGAGTCTCCCGGTAACCGCAAGTTTTTCACTGGCAAGGAGTGCGGCTTGAGTCCGCCGCTGCTCTGTGACGTCCCGGAAGACCATGACTACCCCGGCGAGTTCGCCCGAGCGATCAAAGATGGGTGAGCCGCTGTCGTCTATCTGAATCTCGCCGCCGCCGCGGCGGAGGAGAATGGCATGATTGGCGAGGGAGACAGCCCGACGCGTGCGAAGCACTGCATCGACAGGGTTCTCCATAAGCTCACGTGTTGTCTCATCGACGATGAGGAAGACATCGCTGATCGGCTGTTGCGCCGCTTCAGCCTGGGTCCAGCCGGTTAGCTGCTCAGCGATGGTGTTCAGCAGTTCGACGCGCCCATGCTGGTCGCAGACGACGACGCCATCTCCGATCGAGGTGAGCGTCGTGCGCAGACGCTGCTCGGAGTCATACGTGGCCTGGGCGTTCTTGCGAAGTGCGGCGATGGCTCCCTGGAAGGCTTGCGTAACCATGTGGAGACGGCTGCGAGCGAACAGGCCGATCAAAAGGCCGATCAGCGCCGCGCAACCGACAATCGCTTCCAGCGTGTGGTGGACCTGAGTCTGCCAGTGCTCGACCTCATTTTGGCGTTGCATCTTCTGCTCATCAATCAGCTCGTTGAGGAGTGCGCGCATCTGGTCCATCTGGTTCTTCCCGCTCAGGTTGAGAGCCACATCGCGCGTGTCTCCCCCGGATCGGATCAAGCCGATCATCGGCGTAGCGAAGCTCTCCACCCAGCCACGGTGTGCGGCGACAAACTGGTCCAGCAAACTCGTATCTTTACCGTGCCGGACGAGGTCTTTTCGGAGGGAGGTAACATCGGTTGCGAGCGGAGTCTGTGTCTTCTGAAACGGCTCCAGAAACGCTTCATTCAAAGTGTTCTGGAAGCCGCGCAGTCCGGTCTCTTCATCGACCGTCTTCGCGAGGATTGCGGTGGCCGTAGCGATGTTGCGGTCGGAATCCCGAAGATCGGTGACCGTTTTCAACGCATTCCCGACCTGCCAGATAAGGGCTCCCGAAACGAGCAGCAGGGCCACTATGGGAAGTAGCAGGGTCTGCAGCAGTATCCGGTTTAGCTGACTGAGGTTCACTCGACCGCTCGCAAAGATAACCGTTAGGTGTTCGCAAAAACGACGATCGAGTCGCCGCAGTAGTGAGTCTTAAGTGGCCGCAGACGCGACACTTAAATATTCGCAATAACTAAGAGTTAAGTTGCGAAAAAAGGCGGTCGAGTTTCTCCAAAAGCGCAGGGGCGCCTTCGCCTTTCGTCATATAGACGTTTACTAACCCGGTAACATCGGACGGCAGCCCGACGTAAGCGGAGAGCAAAAGAATAGGGACATCGGGCTTCTCAGCACGCATGGTGGCCGCGACTTCACCGCCGTGCATGCCTGGCATGGCGTAGTCCAGGACAACCGCTTCGACGGGATTTTCCCTGAAGAGCGTCAGTCCGGTTTTGCCATCATTCGCCGTAAGGACGTTGTAGCCTGAGCGCTCCAGAAGAAGCTTGCGTACGTGAAGTCCTACGCGCTCGTCGTCGACGCAGAGGACCAGGCGGCCTGAATGTGACATATAGCCCTGCGAATCCTCCGGAGCCGTGCGATAGAAGAATAGCACCGGCGCAAGCGGCTTCAGACGTGCCCAAAGGAGGAGGTTCCTAGATAGTCCAGTGCAACAGCCGAGGAACCAGAGGGTAATAGAGGCCGAGGCCGATGCTACGAGGTACGGGAGATAGGTCGCGTTGCACAGAAGCGTAGCGCTGGAGTTGGTCACGGTACTTAAGAAGCTCATCCTGCTCGAACCGCTCAGGAGAACGCGAGCCCTGTTCTGTGGTTTTGAAGTCGATGACCCAGATCCGATCGTCACCGGGCGCCAGGGGAATTGAGCCGGCGAGGAATGTACGGTCAGCCCGAAGAACCGACGAATCCGTCGATGCGATTGAGTGCTCGCTGACGGCTGATCTATGGGGCGACAGTATCCAACGGCCGACAGGATCTTCCAGAGTGTTGAGCAGAGCTCTCATCGCCCGGGGCGATTCCCGTACCGCCCATGCCGAGGAGAGGCCCTCGTTCCGAAGCGCAGCGACGAGGCGGGGTTCCCAGGAACCGATGCTGCTGAGCAGTTCATCGGGATGATTGCCGGCTGCGACAAGGGTACTGACGAGCTGGAGGAATCGGTGCACTATGTTTCCGAAGGCGCGCACAGCAAATGAGCCCTCCGGGCGGTCGAAGGTTGGCGAGTGGGGCAGGGCGGAAGCGGGGGTATAGGGCAATCTCAGCGTGTCTGCCGAGGTGAACCGCGCGATCGGGTTGAACGTCAGAGGCAGACGATGAAGCATTGGAACCGGCCGAGCCGGTTCGCTGGCCGAGGCCGCCAACGCGAGACCTGCCTCGGAAAGTGGGCCGGATGTAAACGGCAGGAGATTGCCGTGACGGCTCGGTACAGATGGAAGAGGGACAGAAGTCGCGGTCGATTGCTCAGCGGCGCGAAAATGTATCTCGGCCACCGGCCACACGGCACGCAGTAGTGTCCCTTCGGCCGGAGTTCGGGCTGTTCCATCCTTTTGGGAGCTACAGGCTGCGAAGAGATGGAGTGATTCGCGCGCCCGCGTGCAGGCGACGTACAGCAGACGCCGAAGCTCCGCATTTTCGCGCGCCCGCTTAACCCGCGATACCCACTGATTCAGTCCGTCGTTCTGTTCGCCGCGCGACCCAATGGGAGCCAGCAGGATGTGAGCCGCTTCACCGTCGGGAGGCTCGAGTTCAAGCCAATTCAGCAGCTCAGAGCGGCTGCGATTTGTAGACCGTTCAAGCCCCGGAATCAGCACGACGTCGAACTCCAAGCCCTTGCTGTTGTGGATCGTGAGTAGCTGGACGGCGTTCTCATCTGGAGTGCTTTCGGCGAAGAGCTTTGAAAGGCGCGCATTGAGGACTCCACTAGCGATCGGGCCGCCGCTGTCCTGCTCGACTTCCCGGAGCACCTCGAAGAAACGGCGCACGTTTGCAAGTCGATCGGGTGACAAGAACGCGTCCCCGCCAAGGCTCAACCAGGTGCGTTCAACGTGCGCGGCAAAAGACGTTCGCCCGAGCGTGGAGATGGCGCGATCGAGCGTCGGCCATGTTCGCGCGAGGAGCTGGCGGCCTGTCTCGCCGAGTTGCTGGCCACGCATGCCGATCAGCTCCGCAACAGTTGCACCAAGGTCTGCGTCCGGCCCTTCTCCAGTGAGGAGAAGCAGATCGGCAAGTGAAAGCCCGCACCATGGAGCGCGCAAGACTGCGAGCCATGCCGCGCGGTCGGCTGGATGAAGCAGGGCGCGCGTAAGTGCAAGCGCATCCAGCACCTCCGGACATTCGTCAAGAGTGTCGATCTGAACTGCGCGGAACGGGATCGGACCGGACCCATCATCCCGCGACAACTCGGCGGTTATCGAGGTGAGATGGTTTCGAGCACGGGCGAGGACGGCGATGCTCCATGGCTTGCTGCGGCCCGGCGGAAGCGGCTTTGCCCGCCAGTCCTCGATAATCCGGCGAATCTGCCGGGCCTCACGCTGCGTGCGCGCGGCGCGTAGCTCGGCTGTGGTTGCATGTCGATTGCCCGGAATCGGCTTGCCGAGGATCTCCGTGTGCCACTTAGTTGCGTCTGGATGCGCAGACGCCGATCTGATTCCATTCGCGCGCACGAATGGCACCTCGAGTTCTTCGCCCAACGCCTGTGTGGCAGCTGCTGCGTGTGGGAAGATCTGCGAAAATATGTCGTTGAACGCCTCAACCAGCGCGGCTTGAGAGCGGAAGTTGGCGGTGAGCTGGAGCGGTTCGAGCGGTACATCCCCGAGCCGCCGTTCTGCCACGGTCCGAAGAAATCGTTCTACGCGTGCCTGGCGAAAAAGGTAGATCGACTGCTTCGGATCCCCAACGAGGAAGACCGTCTGTGAGTGGCCGTCCCACGAGCGCGTTAGGCGCTCCAGCAGCATGTACTGCGAAGACGACGTGTCTTGCATCTCGTCGACCAGCAGATGCGTGAGCCGCGCCCCCGGTGAGCGCGAGAGATCGGCAGCCCCCTCCTCGGCCGACAGCGCTTCGCATGCGGCCAGTGCCAGCTCGGAAAAGTCGCAGTGGCCAGTCTCGGCAAACACGACTTTAAGGTGGGCAAGCGCGTGGCGAAGTAACCGGAACAGTGCCTTCGCAACATGCCACTGTTCCTCGGGCAGGCGGGCAGGCGGCAGCCGCCGTACTGATTTGAGAGCCTCTGCGATCTCGTCACTCTGCAGCCGGTCAACGATGTCCTTCAGCAGCGTTCCATCTTCGTAGGAGATATTGAAACGCAGGACATTTGGCCGAAACGACTTGCGCCAATCGCCGTCCTTCGTAAACAGCAGATACAGCAACGCCTCCCAGTGGGGCACGTCATCTGCACGCGCCTGCGGCGGGTGAAGCCGTCCGGAACAGATAGCTATCGGAGACGGCTCCTCCGGAACATAGGAGAGCTCCGCTCCAAGGCGTGAGGCCACTTCCGTCAGTTCGATCAGCTCGGCTTGCGGTATTGCATCGAGCACCCGATTCAGGCCGGCGCAAACAATGGCCTCAAGCGATCGTTCGAGCCGCGGACGTAGGTCTCTGTCGAGGTGTTCGTCTGAAAGCGAAACACTGTCCAGCGGAACGAGCTCGCCCCATTGCTGTCGCTGCTCCAGCATGCGCGCGAGCAGCGCCTCGCAATCAGCCAGGTTGCCGTCCCGGTGCAGAAGTACGGTTTCAATAGCAGCATTAAGGGCAGCATCTCCGCTGCCCAGTTCGAGCAGCGTGCGACGCGCAGCTTCGCGGTGCAGCGGCTCCGCGGATTCTACTGGCTGGCTGGTTCCGGATCCTGAGAGCAGCGGAAGCGTTCGCGCGATCTCTGCACATAACGCGTCGATTGTCCGGATGCGCAGCCGCTGAGGCTGATCGAGGAGGCGCCATCCGTGCAGTGCATCTGCGGCGAGTGCAGCCTCCGCCAGCGAGCGTGTCTGCTGTTCAAAGCTGCTGGCATTGTCAGGCAGCGGCTGCCCTTCGCGTGCAGCGTGAAGTTGTTCCAGCACTCGCTCACGCAGTTCCATTGTTGCCTTGCGCGTGAAGGTGATCGCCAGAACCTCCTCCGGTTGAGAAATGCCACCTTCCGCGAGCAATTTCAGGTAGCGTTGCAGCAGGAGTCCGGTCTTGCCGGACCCTGCGGGTGCCTCGACGATCGCGGAGAGCCGGACGTCGAGTGCCTGACGTCTCGCTTCGTAATCCGGCGGCAGGCCTTCATCATCGGGCGGGATCATATCGAGCGGCGGAAAATTGAGGAGCTCAGACATCGAACTCCTCCTCACTGTCGCCTTCCTCGACGGCACTCGCCAGCGCGGCTGGGTCCACGCGGCAGAGTAGGCGCTGCCGGCAGCCCTCACAATTCACCCTGAAGCTTTTGGGGTCTACGTCTGCGCGGCCGGCTGCGAAATCCTCGGCAAGCCTGGTCAGAACGGAATTCCACTCCTCGCGCCGCAGATCGAGGTCAACCAGCTTCTGTCGCTGTTTGGGAAGGATCGTCTGATTGCTCGCTAATCCTTGCCACTTCATCTCCAGGCCCGGACGAATCCGGCCAAAGAGCAACGCCTGAAGCGTGCCGGGTTCGCTCAACAGCGCATAAAGCGGAAGCTGCGGGTCATCGGGACGTTCGCCTTCCCAGTTCGACGGGTGAACATTGTAGCCAGTCTTGTAGTCGACGAGTACGATTCCGCCCTCCACCTCGTCGACGCGATCCGGCTGAAGCTTCAACTGCAAGGGCCCGATTGGGATCGAAGTGCGTTCCTCCCGCTTGCGAACCGTAAATGGGCCGCGCTGCAACTCGACATCCAGCCATCGCACAAGGAGACGCCGTAAGCGCTCGCGCTGAATGCGAAGATACGCGCTGTTCCAAGCTGGTCCCGACCCGTGGAATTTTGAAAAGGCAGAGTCGATTGCGTCGCCAAGACGGCCCTGACGCTCCTCATGCGAGAGCGCGCGCAACTCCGCTTGAGATTGCGTGACGCTCCAGAAGTTTTCGAGCGCACGATGGACCAGATTTCCGCGCTCGATCGCGTCAAGGCCCAGCTCGCAAGGATCTATAGTCGTGGAGTGCAGACGCATCTCCGCAAAGCCAAGGAATCCGCACGCCGCCTGATGCTTCAAGACACTCGCTCCGCCGCGAAGCTCGGGCGAGGGAAGCGGAGGTAGTGCGAGATCATCGGGGATGATCTCCTCCGCGACTTGGTCGGGCGGCGCACATTCCGGCAGGAGTGAATTCGGTGAGGCAAAACCAATGCCGAGCCGTTCCAGAAGGGGCGACGAGCGCAGCGTGCCACGCTCATCCGCAGCCGCTCTCAGGACAAGCAGATTCGGCGTGCGGCGCATCAGTGACTCTGCACGCGCGATCGACCTGTCCGCGTCTCGTGCGGCATTCGCGCCGGGAAGGCCGAGCTCCTGTTGCAGCGGCCACCCGAGCAGCGGATTCAAACGGACAGGCTGCGGCCACGCTTCATCGGTCGCATGCAGAAGAACGACCGCATCGAACGCCGATCCCTCCGCCTCTTCCGGAGACATAATTTGAATCGGAGCATGCGCGGACGGAGCGTTGACGCGCGATGACTTTAATAGTTGTTCCAGCGTCTTCACCGCTGCTGCAAAACTCACCCGGATGCCGCGGAAATCCAGTGTGGCGAGTAGGTCGAGCGTCGCATCCCAGGCACCAGCCGTGGCGAACTCGGACGGCGTGGGGACCCGGTCGCCGGGCCAGTTTGCCGCTCGCAACAGGCTGCGTACATGCTCCGCCCACTCCGCATACGTCCGTGAGGAGTCCGCCGTCCCAGATCTCGCTCTACGCAGATCGTTCACCGCATTCAGCCAGGTTGGACGAAACACGGCGGTCTTCGATTCAGGCTGCTGACGAACAAGGCGGGTGAGTCCATCCAGGTCAAGCTCTGGCAAAAGGTACGGTCCGCGCCGCAGGATCTGCGCATCGAAACGTGCCGCAGCCAACAGCTCCGAGCCGTATCCGATGAACGGAGAACGAAGCAGTGCGCTGAGTCGCTCGAGCGGGAGCGGACTCTGGAGCAGGTGCAAAAATGCCAGGGCATCCATGACCATCGGTTGGCTGAGCAAGGGAGCACCAGCGGCGAACTCCCACGGCGCAGCTGAGGTGTCTGCCCCTATGGGCTGCAGCTCGGGAGCCAGAGTCTCTCGAAAGACCGACTCAATCTCCGCACGGCTTTCCTGCGGCTGCGGCAACAGCACTGCTATTCGAGGAGCGGTGGATTGAGGCGCGCCCTCGGAGAACAATTGCCGAATCCATCGCGCCGCGAAAACGACCTCGTCGCGTGACGAAGGGACGACACTGCTGACGCGCGACGCAGTAAGTGATCCGCTCCATTCGATTGCAGTTTCGTCGATCTGCGCGCCACCCAGCCGCAAGCTCTCTAGAAGTGCTGCCTGCGCAGGCGTAAGTTCATCAAATCCCACCAGAAGGACGGGGTGATCCAGGCGCAGGTTACCGCAGACCGCGTGCGCGCGAAGAGCGTGTTCTATCTCTGCCGACGAGATGCAACTCTCCGCGGTGCAGATTTTCCTGAAGCTCTCGGACCATCCTGCGAATGTTCGGCTGTCGAATGTCGTCGCTGTGGCCCGGATGCGAGCAGTTAGGAGGTGAGCAGCGGCAAGGGACCAGGCAGAACGCGCCATCTCGGCCAGTGCCTCCGGCGAACTCAGCGTCCGGCCGGCAATCGAAGTCTCAATGATCTCGCGCCACAAGCTGTGCTCCTGGGCGGCGTTCAGCAGTAACCGAAGCTCCTGGCCTTGAACCGCGAGCGCCGACCACAGGCTGCGCGTCCAGTCCATCCAGGCCGGCACCCCGGCGGCGTCCCATGCGCGATGCCCGGCCGCGCGCTGGCGTGTGTCATAGGCCTGGCGTAGAGTTCGCGCCGCACGCCGGTTTGGCAACACGACGAGAACGCCACGCGCCAGCGCGTCCAACAGGTCGGGCTCGGAAGTAAATGCCGGCATCTGGCCCTTTTAGCCTCTTCCCTTTATACGCCGACTTTCACCGAACTTTCGCCCTGCGTCGGGGTGGAAAACGCGTCCGTTGAGCGGAATAGGAGGCTAAGAAGAAGCAGCACAACGGCCAGTGTCCAGGGAACCGCCATTGCGATCCTCAAGGACCCTGTCTGGGTCGACAGCACCCCCATCATCCACGGGAAAAGTGCCGCGCCCAAGCCGGAGACGGCGAGGACAAATCCCGCAGTCCGTGCCGGAGGCTGCTTGCGCATCAGTACTGCGAACGTGGCAGGGAAGAAGGGGGCCAGCCCTAGCCCGAGCAGAATGCAGCAGGCAGAGAGTATCCAACCGTGGTGAGCCCACGCGAGCACCGCGATCATCACGCTTACCACCAGAAGACCGATCCGCTGCACAGCCTGTTCGCTCGCGTGTCTCAATGCAATCGACGACAGCGCGCGGCCGCCTGTCAATGACGCCCACATCAGCACAACTCCTGACTGGCCACCCAACAGGCGGAGATCTGAAAACCGAACAGTGAACGTCGTAATCCAGGCAGTCAAGCACGTCTCGAGGCCGCCATACAGAAACAGCAGCAACGCGAAAAACGTAATCGTGCCCGCCGCGATCGCGCGCGGCGGCTCAGACTCACTCTCAACCTCAGCAGCGGAGCCGGCCTTCCGAACAACGCCGCCCATCCCGCTGACAAGATAAAGAGCAGCGAAACACAGCAGAGGATTGCGTAGGCCGAAGCGGGGCACAAACGCACCGACCAGCACCCCGGTGATGACAGCGCCGAAGCTCCAGAAGAAGTTCAGCGAGGACAGCGCAGATCCGGTATGCGTGCGATAGCGGCGGCCGGTGAGAATGTTCGTGGATGCGATGATCTGGCCAAGCCCGATCCCGCTGACAAACAGAGACGCACAACCGGGCAAGAGCGAGTCTGAAAGTGCGAATGCACCAAACCCGCCGCATGTCAGTAGCGACCCGGCGAAGATCCCGAAGCCAAGCCGCCGCGGAACCGTTACGCCACCGAGAAACGCTCCCACAAACTTCGCCAGCAGCAGCAATCCGCTCTGTGCATCCGTAAGATTCCACGCGTGTGCTACAGCCGGAAGCAGCGGGCCGAGCAACACCGTACCAAGTCCCGCAAGCAGGAAATCTACGGCGAGCCATGGCAGCGATGGGCCTGAACTGATCGCGGACAATTTCGGTTCTTCCGGCAAGAGCACGGCTCCGAACGGGGCGCAGGATTGCGACTAAAGGTGCGCTCAAGGCGAGGCTGCTACAAACAGCGTGAGCCACGCCTCCCCGCAGTGGCCGCCGCACCTGGTCGGCCCTGTGAAGCGCAGCAAAACCTTGATGCTAGCACGCGGCTATCATGGAAGATGTGAACCGAAGCGCAAGAAAAAGGCTGTCCATCGCAGTTCTAATACTCGCCGGCGCACTCGTCGGAGTCTCTCTAGCAGGCCTCGAAGGATGCCATCGCAGCTCGAACGCAACCACAAGCACAACCAAGCAATATCCGATCCGCGGCACTGTCATGCGCGTCGACGCACAGGACGGACAGGTGACACTGCAGCATCAAGCCATCCCTGGCCTGATGGAAGCAATGACGATGTCCTACCCGGTGACGGATCGCTCTGCTCTGTCCGAACTGCATCCGGGCGACAAGATCATGGCTACCATGCTCGCTGACCCGAGCCCGCAGGGTCCTGTGAATCTTCGTCTCAGCGAGATCGTCATCATCGCCCAGGCAAAGCCCGATTACGTTCAGGCAGTGCAGTATCACGTGCCCACGCCGGGCGATGAAGTCCCGGACTTCACACTCCTGAACCAATCCGATAAGAAGATCGACCTCAAGCAGTATCGCGGCAAAGTGCTGCTGATGACCTTCATCTACACCCGTTGTCCGCTGGCTGACTACTGCCCGCGCATGAGCCGTAACTTTGCGCAAATCGACCAGCAACTTGCCACGGATCCGAAGCTCTACAAGGACACACACCTGCTCAGCGTCAGCTTCGATCCGACATACGACACGCCTAAGGTGCTCAAGAGCTACGGCGGCGCTTACACCGGCAGGTACTCGAAGGAGACCTTCGATCACTGGGAGTTCGCTGCTCCAAGTGAAAAGGAACTGCCGAAGATGGAGCAGTTCTTTGACGTCGGCGTAACACCCGGCGAAAAGGGTACGCTGCAACATTCGCTCGCTACCGTTGTGATTGGCAAAGACGGAAGGGTCATCGCGTTCTACCCTACGAATGACTGGAGTGTCGCGACAGTTCTGCAGCAGGTGAAGCAGGCGGCGGCCGCATAGGAGAAGACATTGGCGAAGCTCACGATTGCGTTTGGCATTGTGCTTGGAATCATCGGTGTTGCATATTTTTTCGGTACCGGCAGCACTCATCCGACGGCGCTCATTCCGCTGTGGTTCGGCGTGGTCTTGATAATCTGCGGCGGTCTCGCGCTCACGGAGAATGCCCGTCGTCGCATGCTGTGGATGCATATCGCCGTTACCGTCGGTCTGCTCGGCTTTCTATTTCCCGGCTTTATGGCTATTAAGGAGTGGGTCGCTGCCCACGGCGGTCGGCTCGCTCATCCTGCGGCCGTGCAGGAGCAAGCGTTGATGTCCCTTGTCTGCCTCATCTTCACGATCCTCTGCGTTCGCAGCTTCATCGCCGCGCGACGCTCACGCACTGCCTAGGACAATTGTTCGGCTACATGCCCTCTCATAGCGGCTACACTTACACCACACATGGGCGGCTTTAGACCTGGCATCGGTGGGAGTGGCATTAAAGCGGCGGATCGCCCCTCACGCAATACCGGTAAGGCAATCGGCGCGGACCTCACGGCCAAGCGGCCGAAGGTAAAGTTCCGCGACGTCTGGCCGGAGATATGGACGCTTATCAAGCCGCGCCGCTGGCTGATGGCCGGCTGCTTTTGCATCATGATTGTGAACCGGGCCTGTTCGCTGGTTCTGCCGCTATCGTTCAAGCCGCTCATTGACCAGGTATTCACGCTGGGACGCATGCGGCTGCTGCCCTACGTGGTGGGGATTGTGCTGCTGGCGACGTTGATCCAGGGCATCACGTCCTACGCGCTAACGCAGCTGCTTTCGAAATCCGGCCAGCGCATGATCGCTGAGCTGCGGAAGCAGGTTCAGCAGCATGTCGGCCGCCTGCCGGTCGCCTTCTACGACGAGAACCGCACCGGCACCCTTGTAGCGCGCATCATGACCGACGTCGAAGGTGTGCGCAACATCATTGGCACGGGTGTGGTGGACTTTGTCGGTGGTGTACTGACCGCCCTCTTTGCGTTCGCATATCTGTTGCATGTCAGCGTGAGCATGACGCTGCTCGCCTTTGTCATCATGACTGCCTTCGCGCTCGTGCTGCAGCGCGCGTTTAAGACGATACGGCCAATCTTTCGTGAGCGCGCCAAGATCAACGCCGAGGTGACCGGGCGACTTACTGAGTCGCTCGGTGGCGTTCGCGTCGTGAAGGGATATCACGCGGAGGCGAGCGAAGCCGGCGTTTTCGCCGGTGGTGTGGCCCGGCTGCTGAACAACGTCATCAGTTCACTGACGGCGCAATCGCTCATGACGCTTTCATCCACCGTGATCCTTGGAGTCGTGGGGGTTGTGGTCATGTGGATGGGCGCACACCTTCACGCAATCGGGCGGCTGACTACCGGCGGGTATTTCGCATATGTGATGGTTTTGGCCTTTATGACCGCGCCAATCGTACAACTCGTCGCGATCGGAACCCAGCTGACAGAAGCCATGGCTGGCCTGGACCGCACCCGCGAAGTTATGAACGAGCGCGCTGAAGACGCCGACCCGCAACGCACCCGAGAGGCAGGCGTCATTCGCGGCGACGTGCGGTTCAACGATGTAAGCTTCGCGTACGTCGCAGATAAGCCTGTGCTTCACGGCGTCAGCTTCCATTCGCAGCCCGGCACTGTAACCGCTCTCGTCGGTTCCAGCGGCTCCGGTAAGTCAACGATCATCAGCCTGATCTGTGGCTTTCACACTGCACAATCCGGCGCCGTGCTCATCGACGGCCAGGACCTCGCCACCATCCGGTTGAGCAGCTACCGTCGCCAGCTCGGTGTCGTTCTTCAGGAGACCTTCCTCTTCGACGGCACAATCCGCGAGAACATCATGTTCTCCCGCCCATCCGCTACGGAAGAGCAATTCCTCGAGGCTTGCCGCATCGCGCGCGTCGACGAGTTCGCTGAGCGTTTCCCCGAAGGTTACGAGACCATCGTCGGCGAGCGGGGCGTGAAGCTCTCCGGCGGCCAGCGCCAGCGCCTCTCGATCGCGCGTGCGATCCTCGCCGACCCGCGCATTCTCATCCTCGACGAGGCAACAAGCTCTCTCGACTCCGAAAGCGAAGCAATGATCCAGCAGGGACTCGGCTATCTGATGCAGGGTCGCACGACCTTCGTCATCGCGCACCGCCTCTCGACAATCCGCCGCGCCGATCAGATTCTCGTCGTCGAAGAGGGCCGGATCATTGAGCGCGGTACACATGAAGAGCTTTACGCGGCAGGCGGACGCTACTTCGATCTCTACACCCGCCAGCATGGCCTGGAGACCAACCTCTTCCTCGCTCCCGGCGAAGGCGACGGCGGCCTCCCCGAAGAGGTCGAGCGCTGACCGGCTCTATGATCCGATCCTCTTCTCCGCGCCCAACTCCCGCAGCAGAAACGCATCGTCGAATGCAATCTCCTTCAGGTAGTCATAGCGACCCGAAGCCCCGCCATGCCCCGCATCCATATTGATATGCAGCAACAGCGGCGTGTCGTTCGTCTTCAGTGTGCGCAGCTTCGCGACATACTTCGCGGGCTCCCAGTACATCACCTGCGAATCGTTCAGGCTCGTCTTCACCAGCATCGCCGGATATGCGCCCTCGCGCAGATTGTCATAGGGCGAATAGCTGCGCATGTACGCAAACGCCTCGGGTTCATTTGGATCGCCCCACTCTTCATACTCACCGACGGTCAGGGGAAGGGAAGCATCCAGCATCGTGTTCATCACGTCGACAAACGGCACATGCGAAACAACGGCGCGGAACAGGTTCGGCTTTCCGCGCTCCATCGCAAGGTTCACCACTGCGCCCATCAGCAGGCCGCCCGCACTTCCGCCCTCAATCGCCACCCGCGACGCATCTCCATATCCTTCGCGCACCAGGAATTCCACGGCCTCCAGAAAGTCCGCGAACGTATTGCGTTTCTGCATCATCTTGCCGGCATCGTGCCAGGGATCGCCAAGCTCGCCACCACCGCGAACATGCGCGTACGCCACTACGAGTCCACGATCGAGCAACGCCAGACGTGACGCCGAGAACCCAAGCGGCAACGGGTATCCGTAGCTTCCGTACCCATACACGTAGAGAGGATTTTTCCCTTTCTCAAAGGCATCCCGGCGGTAAACCAGCGACACCGGAACCTCTGTGCCATCATGCGCGCGAAACCACAGCCGCTCGGATTGGTAATTTGCGGCGTCGAAACCTCCCGGAACCTCCTGCTGCTTGAGCAGTGTCGATTTGCCCGTGGCAATGTCGTACTCGAAGACCGACGACGGGCGCACCAGCGACTGGTACGCATATCGAAACGTCTTCGCATTGAAGTCGCGATTGATTTCGCTGAAGGCTGTGTATGCCGGGTCAGGGAAGCGTATTTCCCGCGGCTCGGCCGGGCGCCCGTCACCCTCCAGCGAAAACATCCGCAGCACCGGCAACCCGCGTTCGCGATAGGTCGCCACCAGAAAGCTCTGGAAGAGATCAAAGTCCTCGAACGGCGCATCCTTGTGCTCTGGAAGCAACTCCTCCCATTGCTCGCGGCCTGTCGCGTCAACCCGTGCGCGCATCAGCTTGAACTGCTCAGCCTCGCGGTTGGAGCGAATATAGAAAAAACCATCGCGATGATCGACGTAATACTCCTCGTCGTCAATTCGCGGAGCAATCATCTTAAACGTCTCCTCCGGGTTGGCGCTCGAAACAAACCAGCTCTCGCTCGTCGTGTGGCTGCCAATCTGCAATAGGAGATATTTGCGGTCCCGCGTGCGCCCCACACCTAAGTTGAAGCGCTCATCCGGCTCATGAAACACCTCGAGATCCGCACTGGGCGGATCGCCCACTTTGTGCCGAAACAACCTGTCCTGCCGCTTCGTTTGCTCGTCCTCGGTTGAATAAAACAGCGTTTTGGAATCCGCCGCCCACGCCAGGGAACCCACCCGCTCGGCTGTGTCGCCCAGCAACGCTCCTGTCACCAGGTCCTTGATGTGCAGCGTGTACTGCCGGAATCCCGTATTGTCGGTCGTGTACGCCAGCAGCTTCCCGTCTGGGCTCACCGCGCTGTCGCCGATCGCCATAAACGGCTCTCCCTCGGCAAGCTGATTGACATCCAGAATCGCCGTCTCGGCCGCCGTCGTCTCGGTGGAGTACAAATTGGCCGCGGCCCCTGCCGGCCGCCGACAGTACCGGGGGTACTGGAGGCCTTTCTCCGTGCGTACCAGATACTCCCACTCACCGTCGCGGTACGGTACGGAGACGTCGTCCTCCTTTATGTGCGAAAGGATCTCGTCATAGAGCTGTTTCTGCAGCTCTTCCGTGCCGGCCATCATCGCGGCCGTGTACGCATTCTCCGCCCGCAGGTAGTCCAGCACGCGCGGGCTCTCCTTGTCTCGCATCCACGCATAGTCGTCGTGGAGCTCAGTCGAGTGAATCGGCGTCATGCGTGGTTCTCGTTCGGCAATGGGCGGCTGCGTGAGGGCTGTGGTCTGCATAAATCTCCGATGATGTACAGGATATCGATACGAGTTGCCAAAAGCGATGCAACGCCGATTCTTCGCGTGGACTCTCAACCATCGTGTGTCATTTACGACCCGCGGAACGGCCGCGTTCAGGAGAAAGACAATGAACCGAGTTAGTCATCTGATGTGCTGTCTAGCCGTGGGCTCAACAGCACTCATCTGCACGCAGAACACAAAGGCCCAGGCCACCGACCAGGACAAGCAGTTCCTCACCAATGCCTCCCAGGGCAACTACGATGAAATTCAACTCGGCAAGCTGGCAGAGGAGAAGGCCACTAACCCCGCCGTGAAGGCTTTCGGCCGACGCATGGTCACAGATCACACCCGGCTCACCGAGAAGATGAAGCCTTATGCTGATTCCTGGGGAATCTCGGCGCCTGACGCGCTCAGCTCTGATGCCCAGAAGGAATACAACAAGCTGCAGGGCCTCTCCGGTAAGGACTTCGACAAGGAATACATCTCCGACATGGTCACGGATCACTCCCACGATCTGGACGCGTTCACCAAAGAGGTGAAGGACACGAAAGATGCAAAGTTCAGGGCGTCCGTCAAGCAGGGTAAGAGTGTCGTCGCCGCTCACAAAAACATGGCCTACGACCTGAAGAAGAAGCTGTAATTGGCCCTCCTGTTGATCGCATCACAAAACCCCTGCGCCCGTCGGCGCAGGGGTTTCTGTTGTCGCCCGTCGTACGATAGCTCTGTGAAAGCTCTTCGCCGTATGGCTGTCCTGCTTCTCGCGGTATCCGCAGTCCTGTGC
>Ga0070741_10005465_pt1 | contig 28227 bp, 30 predicted proteins | sample Coa_R1_4_FD_66440 | JGI IMG/M metagenome (GOLD analysis project Ga0070741, IMG submission 66440) | Surface soil microbial communities from Centralia Pennsylvania, which are recovering from an underground coalmine fire - Coalmine... | ecosystem: Environmental > Terrestrial > Soil > Unclassified ... | reverse complement strand
GACGGTACTGCTCACCACGCATTATCTGGAGGAGGCGGACGGCTGCGACCGGGTGTCGTTCATCCGCAGCGGCAGGCTGGTCGAGACCGGCGCGCCGCCCCTCCTGGTCGACCGTCTCGGCAGGCATATCCTGGAGGTCGAAGGCGCGGACCTGGACCGGCTCGTCGCGCGGCTCGAGCCGCGGCTGGGGCCCTGCCTGCGCGACGGCGACATGGCGATGTTCCGCTGGGCGCACGAGGACATGGGCGGACTGGCCAGCCTGCAGTCGGAGTTGGGGACGGACGTGAGCGCCTGGCGGGTGCGCCGCCCCAATCTCAACGACGTCTTTCTATGGGTCGCGGGCGGAAAGGCGTTGACGTCGTGAAGCTGCGGCCGGTCTACGCGGTGCTGGAACGCGAAGTGCTGCGCATGTTCCGTCAGCGCACGCGCCTGCTGTCGGCCATGGTGCGCCCGTTGATCTGGCTGCTGGTGATCGGAGGCGGCTTCGGCACGGTGGTCGGGCAGGCACGCGGCATCGGCTATCAGCACTTCCTGGTACCCGGGGTGCTCGGCATGACGATGCTCTTCGGCGCCATGCTGGCCGCGCTCACCACGGTCTACGACAAGGAGTCGGGAGTGATGCGCATGATGATCGTCGCTCCGCTCCCGCACGCGTGGATCGTGCTCGCAAAAATGCTCTCGGCGGCGCTCGCCGCAACCCTCCAGTCGCTGCTGCTGATCGTGCTGCTCGCGCTGCTGGGTTACCTTGGAAGAGACACGCACTGGCTGCTGCTCGCGGCCGCGCTGCCGGCCACCTCGCTCGCGTGCGCGGGCATCGGCATGGCGACGGCGTCGTTCACCCGCACGCTGGACAACTTCGCGGCGATCATGAACTTCGTGATCTTCCCCGTGTTCTTTCTGAGCGGCTCGCTGTATCCGGTGCAGAATCTTCCGCTGGCGCTGAAATGGGCCGCCATCGTCAATCCTTACACCTATGGCGTCGACTTCCTCAAGCATGCCCTCCTGCCCGCTTCGGCCTCGGGCGCCGACTTCAGCGTCACCTTGGATCTTTCCGTCCTGGCGGGGTTCTCGATTGCCGCCCTGGCGGCGGCGAGCTGGCGTTTCTCACGGGAGTCGGCCTACGAGCCGATGATCCACATCCTTGCCGGCAAGCGCGGCTAGCGCCTCGGCGCGCCGAGGTCGCGGGTTTCAATGGTGGTGGTGGTCGTGCAGGCCGTGCACGTGGCCGTGGGAAAGCTCCTCGCGCGTGGCGGCGCGCACATCGGTTACGGTGCACTGAAACACTAGCGTCTTGCCGGCGAGCGGATGGTTGCCGTCGACCACGACGCAGTCATCCGCAATGCTGGTCACCGTGTAGATCAGATACTCGCGAGAACCCTCCGGGGCGCCTTCGAACTGCATGCCCACGCGCACGTTTTCCGGGAAACGATCTCGCGGCTCGGAGCGCACGAGATCCGAATCGTGCTCGCCGAAAGCCTCCGCCGGGTCTAGCCTGACCTCGCACCTTTCACCGATATTCCTGCCTTCCAGCGCGCTCTCGACGCGCGGGAAAATTCCGTCGTAACCGCCGTGCAGATAGCTCACGGGCTCGCTGGTCCTCTCGATCAGCGTACCCAGCGTATCGAACAACTCATAGCTGATCGACACCACGGTATCCTTAGCGACTTGCATCTAAGTAAGCTCCTTTATCAGATCCAGCACGTCGTCGGCGTGCCCGCGGGGAGGAACGCCGTACAGCGCGTATCTCACCACTCCGCGCTTGTCGATGATGAACGTCGACCGCACTATGCAGCGCTTGACGCCCTTCCCGTCCACCTGCTTTTCCTGGATGACGCCGTATTTGTCGCACACTTCGCCGTCCGTGTCGGCCAAGAGCGACACCGAAAGGCCGTGCTTGTCGCGGAAGGAGCCGTGGGTGAGGCAGTCGTCCATGCTGACGCCCAGCACCACGGTATCGTGTCGCAGGAAGTCATCCTGCAATTCGCTGAAGTCGATTGCTTCGATCGTACAACCCGGCGTGCCGTCCTTCTGGTAGAAGAAAATAACCACGTTGCTCGAGCCCACGAAGCTCGACAGACTGATTACATTCATGTCGGCATCCGGCAGATCGAACTGAGGCGCGGGCTGCCCAACCTTCAACATACGCGACTCCGGCGTGGTGCAGCACGGATTCTAACCGAAATGCTCCGCGCGCTCGTCAAGCAGTCCACGCAAGCGTGCTGGCTATAATGCGGACGTGAACGACACGCTGCTCGGCGGCCTTTCGCCCGCGGATTTCCTGCGCCGTCACTGGCAGAAGCGGCCGCTTCTGGTGCGCGGGGCGCTGCCGGGGTTTCGCGGCCTGCTCGACTTCGAGACGCTCGCGGGCCTGGCTGCGCGAGAGGACTGCGAAAGCCGGCTGATCGTGCGCGAAGGCGGACTGTGGAGAATGGAACCCGGTCCGCACTCGCGCCGCCGCCTGCGCTCGCTGCCGCCTCGCGGCTGGACGCTGCTGGTGCAGGGCGTGGATGGTTTCCTTCCCGCCGCGCGAGAGCTGCTTGGCCGATTCTCCTTCGTGCCGCTCGCCAGACTCGACGACTTGATGGTGAGCTTCGCGCCCCCGGGCGGCGGCGTCGGACCGCACTTCGATTCCTATGACGTGTTTCTCGTGCAGGGTCCGGGACGCCGGCGCTGGCGCGTGAGCCGGCAGCACGATCTCTCGCTCGTCGAGAATGCGCCGCTCAGGATCCTGAAGCGCTTTCGTCCCCAAGGACAATGCATCCTGCATCCCGGCGACATGCTATATCTGCCGCCCGGGTGGGCGCACGACGGTGTTGCGGTCGATGCCTGCTACACGTACTCGATCGGCTTCCGCGCACCGAGCCATCGCGAGCTGGTCGCCGACTTTCTTGTCCACCTGGAAGACAGGCTGCAGCCGGACGCCATGTATCGCGATCCCGACCTGCAGCCGCCCAGACATCCCGCGGAAATCGATGCGAAGATGATCGGGAGGGTGGCGCGCGTGTTGGAAAGGATCCGCTGGAGCCGCAAGGACGTGATCGATTTTCTCGGTTGCCGTCTGAGCGAGCCCAAGCCGCACGTGACGATGCACAGGCCCGGCGCGATATCCTATGCCGGCTTCTTGCGCAGGGCCCGGCGCGACGGGGCGGAGCTCGGCGCCGCCTCGCGGCTGCTGTTTTACCGACGCCGCGGCTATATCAACGGCACGTCCTTCCTCATGGACGCCTCGACCGCGCAGCCGGTGCGGATGCTCGCCGACACGCGCCGCCTCGTCGGGGCATGCATCCCGGATCACGGCCCGCTGCCTGCGCTGCTTTACCGCTGGTACCTTGACGGCTATATTCGCCTCGGCTGGGAAACCGGATCGGGAGAGGCTCCTTGAGCGAGGACAGCAGGCCGCAACACAGTCCGGTCAGCGGAGTCACCGGGTACGAGGAAGCGCTCGACTTTCTCGTCGAATCGGCGGCCACTTCGCTGCGGATTTTCGATTTCACCTTGAGCCGCGGTTTCAATTCCCCGCGACGTACCGAGGCGTTGCGCCGCTTCCTGCTCGCGACCAGGCGCAATACCGTGCGTATCGTGGTGCACGAACCCGCGCACCTGGACAGGAACTGTCCCCGCCTTCTCAATCTGCTCCGGATTTTCAGCCACACGCTAGTCGTGCACGAGACGCTGCCGCAAGCGAAGTCGGTGTACGACCCCTTTGCCATCGCCGACGAGCGCCACTTCGTGCATCGTTTCCACTTCGACGATCTGCGCGGGCTGGCTGGACACGACGACCCGATCGGCGCGCATGCGCTCATAGACCGCTTCGAGGAAATCTGGGAGGCCTCGGCTCCCGCCGCCACCGGCACGACGCTCGGCATTTGAGATTCCCGGGGGCGTGTTTCCGATTGAGCGCAAGACTCTGTTACAATCCCATCGGCGTCGGAGCGCCCGCTCCGAATGTCAGGCAAGCTTGTTTTCCATCTATCCCGAACCACATCCATTCCGAAGGAATCGCGCATGAAACGCACTCTTCTCATTTCCGCTCTTCTTGCCGTGGCCCTGACCGCATGCGGCAAGAAGGAGGAAGCGGCCGCGCCGGCTTCTACTCCGGCGCCCACCGCCGCGACGCCCGCAACCCCTCCGGCGGATCAGCAACAGCAGCAGGCGACGCCTGCTGCGGGCAGCACGGCCGCACCTGCCGCCGCACCCACACAGAAAAAACCGGAAGAAAAGAAATAAGGCGTCTGTCCTGGACAAGAAAGCCGGCCCGCGGGCCGGTTTTTTTTCGATCCGGTCAGTCGAGTGCAATCCAGCTACAGCCGTCGTCCTGGCTCGCGACCAGGATCTCATCCTCTTCGCAGCCCAGGGCCCAAGCCAGGGCTTTGCGCGCCAATGCAGGCCGGTTGTTCTGTTGCGACAAGTGCGCCGCCACCACATGACGCAGACGGCGGTTGTCGAGGCCCGAAAGAAGTCGGCCCGCGGCAGCATTGTCCAGGTGTCCGAGACGGCTTGCGATGCGATCCTTCACGCACTGCGGATAGGCCGAGCGCCGTAGCAGATCCGGATCGTGATTGCACTCGAGCACGAGCGCGTCACAACCGGAGAGCAACTCCTCGATGTGGCGCGTCGACGCTCCCGCATCGGTCAGCACGCCCAGCCTGTGCAAGCCATCGCAGAATACGAACTGGGCCGGCTCTCTCGCGTCGTGCGGCACCGGAAAGGGTTGCAGTTCGAGGTCGCCGATCCGAAAGGCCCCGTAGCTTTCGATGATACCGAGCTCGACATCCGCAAACAGGGATTCGAACCCGCACAGCGTGCCATGGGTGAGCCAGACCGGCAGCGAATGACGCCGCGCCAGACGCGCGACTCCGCCGATGTGGTCGTCGTGCTCATGAGTCACGACGACCGCGTCGAGGTCTTCGCCTGAAAGTCCGAGCCGGGAAAGGCGCGCGGCAGCCTCGGTGAGGCCGAAGCCGCAATCGAGCAACACGCGGGTGCCGCCCGCTTCGACGACGAGGCCGTTGCCCTGGCTGCCGCTTCCAAGGCTTGCGAACCGCAGCCTAGGCATAACGAGCCGTCGTCATCGATTACTTCAGTTCCTCCTGCAGCAGGGCGAGGATGCGGGACGCCGTCTGGGATTGGTCGGACTGGCCCTGCGCGTTGAGAATCTTGACCTCGCTGCCGGCGCTCGCGTCCGCCACGCTGATCTGGAACTGCTCGTCCTGCGGGCCGGGTTTGCTGCGCCAGAATGCCAGCTTCGATAGTCCGCTCGGCTTCTTGCCCTCCACTTCCGGATCCGCGTAACGAACGTAGTACAGCCCCTTGGAGCGGTCGCGATCCTCGACGGTGAATCCGACGCGGTCCAGCGCCAGGCCCACCCGGCGCCAGGCGCGGTCGAAGGGATCAGTCAAGAGCAGCGACGACACCTTCGCGTTATCCGCGGGCTTGGCGATCGCGGCGCGCGGTGGCGGCGGAGGATCATTCTTCGCCTGCTGCACCTGCTCGTTCTTCGCGCCGAGCCGCGCCATCAGACGGTACAGCATTTCGGCCTCGAGCTCGGGATCCGACGGGCGCACCTCCCATCTCGTATCGTCCTTGGCGCGACCCTCGGAAGTCAGTACTTCGTACATGCCCCGATGGCTGATGTAGATTTCGCTCGTCCCATTCTCGCCGCGCTCGATGCGGGTGCGGAACTTGTCGCGTTCGGGATAGGAGTAGACATCATCGAGCACCTTGCTGAGGACGGAACGGATGGAGCTTTGCGGAATCTTGGCGCGGTTTTCGGCCCAGTCCGTTTCCATGATCCCGGCCTCCGGGATCTCCTTGGCGATCAGGAACCCGCTGTCCTGCCAGAACTCCCGCACAAGCGGCCAGATTTTGTCCGGCTCCGCGTCCACCACCAGCCAGCGCTGGCTGCCGGCGCGCTCGACATGCATGCCGTCCTGCTCGGGCAGCACCGTCGGAGAGGCGGGTTGCTCTGCGCCCTTCTTCTGACCCTGTTCGTGCGAATAGGCGGAGTAAGTAGTAGTCCCCGAGTCCGGAACCGCAAACCGGTCCGTGGTAGGCGGGACCGCGAGATCCTGCGGCACCTGCAACGGCGGAAGGGTACTCGCCGACTTGTAGTCGATCTTGTTCTTCTGCTCTATGGTCGAGCAAGCCGCGACAAGAACGGCAAGAATAAGGACGGAACCAAAAGACTTCATCGGTTAGCCACCAAACAGTTGACTATGTCGCATCTGGGATTCGGTGTGGAAAACCGCTTCATTTCGCGATCGAAGCCAAGGCGGACGACGCGGCCGCGATGCCCGCCTGTTCCATCGCGCCCCGCAGCAGGTCGTGGAACGACGAGGACAGCGGCGTGAGCGGCAGGCGGATACCGCCTTCGATCATGGCCATCTGCTGCAGCACCCATTTGACGGGAATCGGGTTGGCCTCGACGAAGAGATGCTTGTGCAGGCCGATCAGCCTGTTGTTGTGCGCCCGCGCCTTGACGAAGTCGTCGGCGAACGCGGCGGAGCACATTTCGTGCATCAGCCGCGGCGCGACGTTGGCAGTGACCGAAATCACGCCGTGCGCGCCGAGCATCATGAGGGCGAGTCCGGTGCCGTCGTCTCCGCTGTAGACGGCGAAATCCTTCGGAATGCGCCGGATCAGGTCGGCGCCGCGCTCCATGTTCCCGGTCGCGTCCTTCAGGCCCACGATGTTCGGGATCTGCGCCAGCCGCAGCAGCGTGTCGTTGTTCAGGTCGGCAACCGTGCGCCCCGGCACGTTGTACAGGATGTGCGGCAGGTCGACCGCTTCCGCGATGGCGCGAAAGTGGCGGTACAGGCCCTCCTGCGTCGGCTTGTTGTAATAGGGCACGACGGTGAGGCTCATGTCCGCGCCCGCCGCCTTGGCATAGGCGGCGAGCTCGATCGCCTCGCGGGTGGAATTCGCCCCGGTGCCCGCGATCACCGGGACGCGCCCGGCGGCATGCTCGATCGCGGTCCGGATCAGCAGACAGTGCTCATCGAAATCGACGGTGGGCGACTCGCCGGTGGTGCCGACGACAACGATGCCGTCGGTGCCCTCCCGCACATGCCAGTCGATGAGACGGCGGAAGCGCTCGAGATCGAGAGTCCCGTCCTCGAGCATGGGGGTTACGATGGCGACGATGCTGCCCCTGAGCATGGCGTGTCCCCTCCTTCGAAGAATGCCGAATTTTAACCCATTGCGCAGAGCCGCCGTTCCGGCATCACGGACCGAGGACGAACGCCGGACCGACCGCGCAGACGCGCTGAACCATGGCCGGCCTGGGCGCGTCGACAAAAAGGTCCTCAAAGGCCAGCACGCGCAGCCGATCGCGCACCACCTCGAGCAGCTCGCCCGGCCGCAGCAGAAAATCCGGATTGGACGGCTTGCCGAACCGCTCGTTGCCCTGCGCAAAGGTTTCGTAGATCAACACGCCGTCGGCCTCGAGCGCGTCAAGCAGCGCCGAAAACAGCGGCCGATGCAGATAATTGGTCACCACGATCGCGCCGAATCGACGCCCGGCAAGCGGCCAGGGTCCGCTCTCGATATCGGTGCACAGCGTCTGCACGCGGGGCACGCCGGCAAGGCCGGCAAGCGCGCCGGCATCCCGGTCCACCGCGAGCACGCTGTTGCCCCTGGCGGCAAACAGGCGAGCGTGCCGTCCCCGCCCGCAAGCCAGATCGAGGACCGCAGCCGTCGAGGGAACCAGCCGCGCCCAGCGCTGCACCCAAGGCGAAGGTGGTGCGAGCGATGCATGCTCCGCCTGCGAACACAGCGCGTCGGTCCGTCGCATGGGGCGCTTTGTAATCCGAAGCCGCGCGCAGTGCAAGACAAACCTTGCCCCGGCGCGCAGTGCGGCGGCGGGCGCGGGGTCCGCGGACGAGGCGGCGTGCCACGCATTTGACACTGCAAAGGGCGCGGTGCTAAAAGGCGTTGCACGGAAAAAACCGGAACACCGTGACGGAGGTCGGAAAAATGCGGGCGAAATGGATGCTCATCGTAGTGTGCGCGCTGCTGTCGGCCTGCAGCAGCGTGAGTTCGATATTCCAACGGGGTCCGACCGCAACCGCAGTGCTCGCTCCCACCAAGGGCAACCAGGTGAGCGGTACCGTCAATTTTAGCCAGCGGGGCGACATGGTCCTGGTGGAGGCCAAGGTGACGGGACTCAAACCCAATGCCAGCCACGGCTTCCATATTCACGAAAAGGGCGACTGCAGCGCGCCCGATGCATCCAGCGCCGGCGGTCACTTCAACCCGACCGGCATGCCCCACGGTGCTCCGACGGCCGACAAGCATCACGGCGGAGACCTTGGGAACCTGAAAGCCGACGCCAACGGCTTCGCGCAGCTGAGCATCCAGGTTTCCGGCGTCTCGCTCGGCGCCGATGCAAACAGCATCATCGGCCGCGCGGTCATCGTGCATGCCAACCCGGACGACCTGAAGAGCCAGCCTGCCGGCAACGCCGGCCCGCGGGTCGCGTGCGGGCTGATCAGCAAGAATCCCGACAAGATCTTCTGAGCGGGTCTGCCTCGCCGCGCGGCCGGTTCTTGATTCCCTGGCTCGCCCCCGGCCAGCCGTTTCCGCCGCTGTCGCGGGCGATGAGGCATCCTAACGGGCTGCTCGCCGCCGGCGGCGATCTATCGGTGCCGCGCCTGCTCGCGGCCTACCGCTGCGGCATCTTTCCCTGGTTCTCCGAAGGCGAACCCATACTCTGGTGGAGCCCCGACCCGCGCATGGTGCTCTTCCCCGCCGAGCTGAAGATGTCGCGCTCGCTCGACAAGACGCTGCGCAAGGGACGCTTTCGCATCACCGCCGACACCGCGTTCGGGCGCGTGATCGAGGCCTGCAGCGCGCCGCGGCCCGGCCAATCCGGGACCTGGATCACGCGCGAGATGATCGAGGCCTACTGCGCGCTGCATGAGGCGGGCTTCGCGCATTCGATCGAGTCCTGGCTGGAAGGGGAACTCGTCGGCGGGCTGTACGGCGTGGCTATCGGCCGCGCCTTCTTCGGCGAGTCGATGTTCTCGCGCTCCTCTGACGCCTCCAAGGTCGCGCTGGTGGCCCTGGTGCGGCAGCTTTCACGCTGGCAGTTCGGTCTCATCGATTGCCAGATAAAGACGGCGCACCTCGCCTCGTTCGGCGCGCGTGAGATCGCGCGCGCGGACTTCGCACGGCGCCTCGCCGAGTTGGTAGACTATGAAAACATTCCCGGGCCGTGGCGGCTCGACGCGAACCGACTTTCATGACGCAGCTCAACGACCTGCCGTTCTCCGTGCTGCAGTTCTACGCGACGGCGCCCTATCCCTGCAGTTATCTGCCGGACAAGCTGGCGCGCTCGCAGGTGGCCACTCCCAGCCACGCCATCGACAATCAGGTCTACAGCGAGCTCGTCAAGGTCGGCTTTCGCCGCAGCGGCGCCTTCACCTACCGGCCGCATTGCGATCATTGCCGTGCCTGCGTGCCGGTGCGCATCCTCGCCGCGCGGTTCGCGCCCAACCGCTCGCAGCGCCGCGCGCTGAAGCGCCACGCCGGGTTGGAAGCGCGGATGCTCGATCTGAAGTACAACGCCGAGCATTACGCCCTGTACCTGCGCTACCAGTCGTATCGCCACAGCGGCGGCGGCATGGACCATGACAGCCGCGAGCAATACCGACACTTCCTCCTGCAGAGCAACGTGCGCTCGAGCCTGGTGGAGTTCCGCGAGGACGGCAGGCTGCGCATGGTGAGCATCGTCGATCGGCTGGAAGACGGGCTGTCATCGGTCTACACCTTCTTCGAGCCGAACGTTTCGGGCGCGAGCTTCGGCACGTTCAACGTGCTCTGGCAGATCGAGCTGTGCCGGCGCCTCGGGCTTCCGTATCTCTATCTCGGCTATTGGATCGCGCAAAGCCGCAAGATGGCCTACAAGATCAACTTCCAGCCCCTCGAGGGCCTGGTCGACGGCCGCTGGCAGAGGCTCGAGCGCGACAACCCCGGGGCAACGTGATCGGACGCGTCGCTGTCCCCGCTTCGTGCGGGCGGCGCGCATGAGTGCGCTGTATCGGCTCCTCCGACCGCTTCTGTTCGCACTGGATGCGGAGCGCGCGCACCGTCTGACCCTCGCTGCGCTCGATCTCGGCGAAGCGTTCGGTGCCATCGGGCTGCTCGCGCCCCGGCTTCCCGCGGCGCCGCGCCGCGTGATGGGTTTGGATTTCCCCAATCCGGTGGGCCTTGCCGCCGGCTTGGACAAGAATGCCGCTCACATCGACGCGCTCGCCGCGCTCGGTTTCGGCTTCCTCGAGGTGGGAACGGTCACGCCCCGCGCGCAACCCGGGAATCCGCGGCCGCGACTGTTCCGCATTCCCGAAGCCCGCGCGCTGGTAAACCGCATGGGCTTCAACAACTGCGGCGTAGAGCGCCTGGTTCGCAACGTCGAGCGCTCGCGCTACCGCGGCGTGCTCGGCATCAACATCGGCAAGAACTTCGACACGCCCATCGAGCGCGCAGTCGACGATTACCTGTATTGCCTGCGCGGGGTCTATGCACACGCGGGATATGTCGCGGTGAACATCTCTTCGCCGAACACGAAGGATCTGCGCACCCTCCAGCAGGCGCCGGCGCTGGAGCGCCTTCTCGGGGCCCTTGCCGAGGAGCGAGAGAAGCTCGCCGCCGCGCATGGCCGGCGCGTTCCGTTGGTGATCAAGATCGCCCCTGATCTGGAGGCTTCCGAGATCGAGGCGATCGCGCGACTGCTGCTTTCGTTCGGCGTCGATTGCGCGATCGCCACCAACACCACGCTGTCGCGCAACGGGGTCGAGGGCCTGCCGAACAGCGCGCAAAGCGGGGGCTTGAGCGGCGCCCCGTTGCGGGCCCGGGCGACGGATGTCGTGAAGCGTCTCGCGAGCGCGCTGGGCAGGCGCGTGCCGGTGATCGGCGTAGGCGGCATTCTGAGCACCGCCGATGCGCGCGAGAAGCTCGATGCCGGCGCGGCCCTGGTGCAGGTCTACACCGGGCTCATCTACCGGGGGCCGGGGCTCGTCGCCGAGGTCCTCGAGGCATTCGCCACGCGGCAGCCGCCTAGTCCGTTATAACTACAGCGCCGATACGAATAAGGGAAAATCGTCGCACTGTTATACTGCAACGCTTTCCGCCGCAGCCTCCCGACAGCATCTCCCGATGAACGACGCATTTCGGACCGGCGCCGCCCGAGCGCAGCTCGAACTGGGTTTCGGTTTCGGATTCCACGACCTGTACTCGACCGACGGACTGCGCCGGCTCGACTCCGCCTTCCTCGATGCTCTCGGCGGTGCGGACGCCGCGCTGCGCGCTCGCCTGGAGGCGGGCAGAGCCGACCCGGCCGCGCTCGCGCGCAAGGCGGAGTCGGAGCTGCTCATCGCGCTCGGCCCTCACCTCGAGGACTTCTGCGCGCGGCTGTTCGGCATCGAAGCCGAAGTCCGGGCACTCGCCGCAAGACACCGCACGCTCGCCCCCGTCTACGCCTGCAAGCGCCAGTTCGTGCAGCGCAAGGCGATGACCGCGTTCAGGCCGGAGCAGGCGGCGGGCTTCGACGGCGCCGCCCTCGAGGCAAGGCTGGTCGGCTGGTTCAGCGAGCCTTTCTCCGAACTCGCGTTCGCGCGTCACGTGCAGCGCTGGCAGGAGGACGAAGCGGGGCAGGCCGAGCGACTCGACACCGCGATGCGCTACGCGGCGTGGGCCGCGCATACGCCCGCCGGGCGCGAAAGGCACCGCGCCGGCGTATTGTTCAAGACGCCGCACAAGCTCGACTTCTACAAGCTGGTTGCGCTCGAAACGACCACCGGCGAAGGCCATGCCGTGCACCGCTCCCCGCATTTGCGCCGCCGCCAGGGATTCGCCCTCACCGACCGCGGCGCCGATCTGGTCGGCGCGCTCGACCAGGCGCACTACTGCATCTGGTGCCACGAGCAGGGCAAGGATTCCTGCTCGCAGGGCCTGAAGGAAAAGACGGGCGGCTTCAAGTCCACGCTGTTCGGCGTGCCGCTCGCCGGCTGCCCGCTCGAGGAAAGGATCTCCGAGTTTCACAAGCTCAAGACAGAGGGAGCGGCGATCGGCGCGCTGGCGATGATCTGCGTCGACAATCCGATGGTCGCGGCGACCGGGCATCGCATCTGCAACGACTGCATGAAGTCCTGCATCTTCCAGAAACAGGACCCGGTCAATATTCCGCAGGCGGAGACGCGCACGCTCAAGGACGTGCTCGCCCTGCCCTGGGGTTTCGAAATCTATTCGCTGCTCACGCGCTGGAATCCGCTCAACCTGCGCCGCCCCGTCCCGCGCGAGCCGAGCGGCAGGCGGGTGCTGATCGCCGGCATGGGGCCCGCCGGCTTCACCGTCGCGCATCACCTCTTGAACGACGGCCACACCGTGGTCGGCGTGGACGGATTGAAGATCGAACCGCTGCCGGAAGACGTGTCCGGCGTCGACCCGCGCGGTCGCCGCGTGCCGTTCCGGCCGATCCGCGACGTCGCGGAACTGTACGAGTCCCTCGACGACCGCGTCATGGCCGGTTTCGGCGGCGTGGCCGAGTACGGCATCACGGTGCGCTGGGACAAGAATTTCCTCAAGTTGATCCGGCTGCTGCTCGAGCGCCGCGCGTCGTTCGCGCTCTACGGCGGCGTGCGTTTCGGCGGCACGCTCGACCTGGACGATGCCCTGCGGCTCGGCTTCGACCATGTGGTGCTGGCGGCGGGCGCGGGCAAGCCGACCGTCCTCGATATTCCGAACGGGCTGGCGCGCGGGGTGCGCACCGCGTCGGATTTTCTGATGGCGCTGCAGCTCACCGGCGCGGCGAAGGCCGATTCCATCGCCAACATGCAGCTGCGGCTGCCGGTCGTGGTGATCGGCGGCGGGCTGACCGCGATCGACACCGCGACCGAGTCGGCCGCCTACTACCCGCTGCAGGTGGAGAAGTTCCTTGCCCGCTACGAGACGCTGTGCGCGGAGCGCGGCGAGGCGGCGGTGCGCGCGGCATGGAACGCCGAGGAGCGCTCGATCGCCGACGAGTTCATCGTCCATGCGCGCGCGCTGCGCGGCGAGCGCGAGGCGGCGGCGCGCGAATCGCGTCCGGCGCGCATTGCGGAGCTGATCCGCTCCTGGGGCGGCGTGACCATCGCCTATCGCAAGCGGCTGGTCGACAGCCCTTCCTATACGCTGAACCACGAAGAAGTCGAGAAAGCACTCGAGGAAGGGATCGCATTTGCCGAAAACCTGACGCCGCTGGTGGTGGAAATCGACGCCTTCGGCCACGCAGCCGCGCTCGCCCTGAAATCGGTCCGTATCGAGGCCGACGGCACCACGGCGGAGGCCACGGTGCGGATGCCGGCGCGCACCATCCTGGTGGCCGCGGGCACCCAGCCCAACACGGTGGCCGCGCGCGAGGACGCCGTTCATTTCCCGCTCGACGGACGCTACTTCCAGGCGGTGGACGAGGACGGCAACCCTGTCAAGCCGACTCGCAGCGCCAAGCCCGACGAGGCCCATGTGCTGCTGTCGAAACAGCCCGACGGCCGGTTCGTGAGCTTTTTCGGCGACCTGCATCCGTCCTTCTTCGGCAACGTGGTCAAGGCGATGGGCGGAGCAAAGCAGGGTTATCCGGTGGTGAGCCGCGTGCTCGCCAAGGCCATGCCGGCATTCCGGGGTTCGGACGAGGAATTCTTCTCCCTGCTCGACCGGCGGCTGCGCGCCACGGTGCACGAGGTCGTGCGGCTGACACCCGACATCGTCGAAGTCATCGTGCGCGCACCGCAGGCGGCGCAACGCTTCCGGCCCGGCCAGTTCTATCGCCTGCAAAACTACGAGACGCGCGCAAAAAAGATCGAGGGCACCCGGCTCGCGATGGAAGGCCTCGCGCTCACCGGTGCCTGGGTGGACCGCGACCGCGGCCTGGTGTCGACGATCGTGCTGGAGATGGGAGGCTCTTCCGACCTGTGCGCGCTGCTCGAGCCTGGCGAACCGGTAATCCTGATGGGACCGACAGGCAGCCCCACCGAGATCCGTCCCGACGAAACCGTGGTGCTGGTCGGCGGCGGGCTCGGCAACGCGGTGCTGTTTTCGATCGGCGAGGCGTTCAAGCGCGCCGGCTCGCGCGTGCTCTATTTCGCCGGCTACAAGCGCGCGATCGACCGCTACAAGATCGCCGAGATCGAGGCCGCTTCGGACGTGGTGATCTGGTGCTGCGACGAGGCGCCCGGTTTCTCCCCGCGCCGGCCGGGCGACCGCGCGTTCGTCGGCAACATCGTGCAGGCGATGACAGCGTACGCGGAGGGCAGGCTGGGTGCGCAGACGATCCGGCTGCACGATGCGGACCGCGTCATCGCCATCGGTTCGGATCGCATGATGGCGGCGGTCGCCGCGGCCCGGCACGGCGTGCTCGCCGTCCACCTGAAGCCGCATCATTTCGCGATCGGCTCGATCAACTCGCCGATGCAGTGCATGATGAAGGAGATCTGCGCCCAGTGCCTGCAGCCCCACGTCGACCCGGCGACGGGCGAGCGCAGCTATGTCTTTTCCTGCTTCAACCAGGATCAGCCGCTCGACCGGGTGGACTTTCCGGCGCTCGCGCAAAGGCTGGCGCAAAACTCGGTGCAGGAGAAACTCACCGCGCAGTGGATCGACCGTTGCCTGAAGCGGCTCGGGGCGCGGCCGCAACCGGCCGATAGGCCCTGATTCGACGCAACCGCGATCCCTCGAACGCCCTCCTGTCACCGCCGGGCGTCAAGAAACCCGTCTCTGAATTATCCTGTGCACTTCTCGGCGTCCCGGCGGTTCCTCATGCCGGCCGGGACGATGCCGACATCCGGGTTCTATCGGCGATTGACATGACAATCCCTCCGCTTGCCGAGCGCATCGACGCGCTGCTGCCGCAGACGCAGTGCACGCGCTGCGGTTACCCTTGCTGCCGGGATTACGCCGAAGCGCTCGCCGATGGCCGAGCCGACATCAACCAGTGCCCTCCGGGGGGCGCGGCGGGCATCCGCAGGCTCGCCGATCTGCTGGGCCGCGACTTCAAGCCGCTCAATCCCGCAAACGGCCGGGAAAAACCGCGGGCCGCGGCGCGGATCGACGAGTCGCGCTGCATCGGCTGCACGCTGTGCATCCAGGCCTGCCCGGTGGACGCCATCGTGGGCAGCGGCAAGCGCATGCACACCGTCATTACCTCGCATTGCAACGGCTGCGAACTGTGTGTTCCCGCCTGCCCGGTCGATTGCATCGAGGTGCTCGATCTCGAGACGCTCGCCGCCGAGGGATACGACGGCGCCGCCCGGCTCCTGGCGCATACCGTCGACGAAATGGCGCCGGTGTGGCGCAGTCGCTTCGCTTTCCACCGGGAGCGCACGGCGCGCGACAAGCGCGAGCGGGAGGAGCGTCTCGCCGCGAAGGCGCACGCCAAGCTCACCGCGCTCGAAGGACAGCCGCTGGGCGCCGAGCGCGACCGCAAGAAAGCAGTCGTGGCCGCCGCCCTGGAACGCGCCCGCGCGCGCCGCGCACAGGCGAAGCCGAAGCAGGAATGAATCCCCGGAAGCGCGCCGAGATCTTCCGCCGGTTGCGCGCGGCCAATCCGGCGCCGACCACCGAACTCGAATATCGCACGCCGTTCGAGCTGCTCCTGGCCGTGATCCTTTCGGCGCAGGCGACCGACAAGAGCGTGAACCTCGCCACCGGCCGGCTGTTCGCCGTCGCCGATACGCCCCGCGCAATCCTCGAACTCGGCGAGGAGGGCCTGTTGCCGTACATCCGGAGAATCGGGCTGTACCGCAGCAAGGCGAAAAACATCCTCGCCACCTGCCGGTTGCTGATCGAGCGGCACGGCGGCGAGGTGCCGCGCACCCGCGAGGCGCTCGAGGCGTTGCCGGGCGTGGGCCGCAAGACGGCGAACGTCATGCTCAACACGGCGTTCGGCGAAGCGACCATCGCCGTGGACACGCACATCTTTCGCGTCGCCAACCGCACCGGCATCGCGCCGGGCAAGAACGTGCTCGAGGTGGAGCGCAAGCTGCTCAAGTTCGTGCTGGAAGAATTCCGCAGGGACGCGCATCACTGGCTGATTCTGCACGGCCGCTACGTCTGCAAGGCGCGCCGGCCGGAATGCCCGCGCTGCCTGATCGCGGATCTGTGCGAATACCGGCCCAAGACGACCGGGGCCTGAGCGCGTGTTTGCGCCTTCCAGGGAGCAGGCCCGGCGGTTCTTCTTCGAGACCTGGCGCAGGTACCGTGCAGGCGAACCGCTCGAAGGGCTGGAGCGCACCGCGCTGGAAGTGATCGTCCTGCATCCGGAATACCACTCCGTCCTGGATCGGCCACAGCAGCATCTGGACAGAGACTATCCGCCCGAGGAGGCGGACCTCAATCCCTTCCTGCATCTGAGCCTGCACCTCGCGGTCGCGGAGCAGCTCGCGATCGACCAGCCGCCGGGAGTGCGTCGCCTGTTCGAGCGCCTGCGTGAAACGCTCGCCTCCGAGCACGATGCGTTGCACGTCGTGCTGGAATGCCTGGGGGAAACGATCTGGCAGTCGCAGCGGCGCGGGCAGCCGCCGGATGAATCGGTTTACCTCGATTGCCTGCGGCAGCGGCTGGAGCGGGATCGAGCTTGAGGGCGACAACGTCGGCGAACCGCCCGCGGCGGATTCGCCTCAACCAAAAAAGAGCGCGGCAGCCGCGCCCGATCCGGGTACCGAATCTTCGTCTTGAGGCCGCTGCGCTCAGTACTTGGTGTACAGATCGCCCTTCTGGTGCGAGAAGTACTGGGCGAGCCCTTCGATCTCGTCGTCGCTCAGCGTGCCCGCCATGCCGCCCATGATCGGATTCTTGCGCTTGCCCGATTTGTACGCGTGCAGCGCCTTCGACAGGTAATCGGCCGGCTGACCGGCGAGCTTGGGCGTGTCCGGCGTGTTGGGTGTATTGCCGTCCTTGCCGTGGCAGGTACCGCACAGCTCGTTGACCTTCTTCTCGGCCGCCGCCAGATCCGCACCGGCCCATGCGCTGCCCGCGGCCCAGGCCAGAGCGATCGCCGCGAGCGAGATCCATATTTTTTTCATCTTCGATCGATCCTCGAAAACGCGCGCCGGATTCACTTTCCGCTCCGCGCGTAATAGGCGGCGAGATCCGCCATGTCCTGCTCGGTCAGGCTCGCGGCGATGCTGTTCATCGACGGGTGGGTGCGATCGCCGGCCTTGTAGGCCTTGAGCGCGCTCACGATGTAGCCCTCGTTCTGGCCGCCCAGCTTGGGAACCGAATAGACTTCCGGATAAGCGGTGCGGAAACCCGGGATGCCGTGACATCCCTCGCACATGGCATTCTTCTTTCTCCCGGCGTCCGGGCTGCCCTCTGCGTGGACAGGCGCGGCGGCGATGGCGAGCGTGGCCAGCACGCCGGCAAGTGTAAGGCGGCGGAGTCTCATCCCTGGAATCTTTCTGCTGGTTTTGAAAACCGCGAAACTGTAGCGGAAGCAGCGCCCCGAGGTCAACGACGAGCGCTGCTCGCCCGCCCGGCAAACCGCGTCTTGCGCCGGCGCAGTATAGCTCACTCCTCCCACTCGAGCTCGGTGTAGGCGGCGGTGACGTTGCGGCGATGATAGTCGTCGAAGTTCGGCCAGTTTTCCGCTTCGGACAGGCCGACCAGATCGAGGGCCTCCATCAGGCTCAGCTTGCGCCGGATCGCGACGCGCGTCTCGGCGCGGATCACGTCGAAGTAGCGTTGCTGCGGGTCCATCGCCGCCGGCCACGGCTTGTCGGTGCGGCCGTGCCCGGGCACGAAGTGCGCGAAGCGCATGCCGCGCAGCGTCTTCATCACCGAGAGAAAACCGGTGATGCCGCCATCGAGCACCGGCGTGTGGCCGACGAACAGCAGATCGGATGAACTGCGGGCGCTCGGCGACGAATGCGGCGGCCCCGAAGAAATGGTTGGGGTGGGCGTGGGTGAGAACCACGTAGCAGATCGGCAACGCGGTACGCGCGCGCACCGCGCGCAGCAGCCGTCTTCCGACCGGCGGCGAGCCGCCGGCATCCACCACCAGCACGCAGGTATCGCCGACGATGAAACCGACGTTGGCCTGATCACCGAGCTTGCGCGAGCAGGCAAGCTTCGGTTACGGTGTCGCGCCCCTGAACCCGTAGCGATGAGAAGACACTTCGTTGCGATGCTCGTGCTCCTGCCGTGCGCAGTCTCGCCTGCGCGCGCGCTCACGCCGGTGCCCGTGGCGCGCGACGTCTACGCCTTCGTCGGCGGCGCGGAAGAGCCTTCGGCGAACAACGGCGGCAACGTCGGCAACGCCGGATTCATCGTCGGCAGCCGCGCGGTAACCGTTGTCGACACCGGCATCTCCCACCGCCAGGGCGAGCGTATGGTCGAGGCCATCCGCCGGGTCACCGACAAGCCGATCGGGCTGGTGATCATCACGCACGCGATGCAGGAGTTCGTGTTCGGCGCCAGCGCCTTCCAGGCGCAGGGCGCGACGATCGCCGCGCAGCGCGAGACCATCGACCTGATGAAGGCGCGCTGCGCACGCTGCCTGGAAAACCTGCGCGCCATCCTTGGCGACGAGCTCGCCGGCTCGCGGCTCGTGCTGCCCGCCCGCGCGTTCGACGGATCCACCCGCATCGAGTCCGGCGGAACCACCCTGGAGCTGCTTTACTTCGGCTGGGCCTCCACGCCCGGAGACCTGGTCGTGTACCACCCGGATACGCAGACCGCCTTCGCCGGCGGAATGGTCGCCGCAGGCTACGTGCCCTCCATCCGCGACTGCGACTTCAAGGGCTGGCGCGCCGCGCTCGACGCGCTCAAACGGCTGCCGATCCGGCATCTCGTGCCGGGTTTCGGCCCGGTAGGCGGCGCCGAGGCGATCGACGCCACCGCGCAGTATCTGGATGCGCTGGACTCGAGGATGCGCGCGCTCTACCAGGCGAGCTCCAGCCTGATGGAATCGCTCGATCACGCCGACCTGCCCGACTACCGGGGCTGGGGCGCCTACGATCCGCATCAGCGCCAGAATGCCTTGCACCGATATCTGCAGATCGAAGCCGAGGATTTCGGGGCCGATCCGCGCTCCATCGCGATTCCGGACCGGCATTAGACACCCTCTCATCCGATCCAGGCTCCGAACCGTATCAAACGCATATAATCGACCGGCACGAGACTCACGCCATGGGACATCGCCTGAGCAGGATCTATACGCGCACCGGGGACGCCGGCACCACCGGTCTCGGCGACGGATCGCGCGTGGTCAAGGACAGCCCGCGCATCGAGGCGATCGGCGCGGTCGACGAGCTGAACAGCGCGATCGGCGTGCTGCTCGCCGAGCCGCTGCCGGACACGGTGCGCGACTGCCTGACCGACATCCAGCACGAACTCTTCGACCTCGGGGGCGAGCTCAGCATTCCGGGTCACAGCAGCATCGGCGAGGCGCACGTCTTGCGCCTGGAAAAGCTGCTCGACGGCTTCAACGCAAAGCTGCCGCCGCTGAAAGAGTTCATCCTGCCCGGCGGAACGCGCGCCGCGGCGCTGTGCCATGTCGCACGCACCGTGTGCCGCCGCGCGGAGCGCAGGGTGGTGCGCCTCGCCGGCGCGGAACAGGTGTCCGCGTTCGGGCAGCGCTACCTCAACCGCCTCTCCGATCTGCTGTTCGTCCTGTGCCGCGTGATCAATCGCGACGCGGGACGCGAAGACGTCTACTGGAGCAAGGACAAGGACGACCGCGGCGCCTGACTCCGTGCACCCCATGTCCCCCGACCGCATCGCCGGCCTGCTCGTCCGCTGCGCGCGCAAGGATGAGCGCGCCTTTGCCGAGCTGTACCGGCTGTCGGCGCCGAAACTGTTCGCCGTCGCGGTGCGTATCACCAGACGGAGGGATTGGGCCGAAGATGTGCTGCAGGAGAGCTTCGTCAACATCTGGCACCACGCGGACGGCTACGCGGCTCACAAGAGCGCGCCGATGACGTGGATGACCGCGATCGTGCGCAACCGTGCGCTGGACTGGCTGCGCCGCCCGCGCGAGGTCGAGGCCGACGAATCGCACGACGAGCTGCTCGCCGCAGTCGTCGACGAACGCCCCGGTCCCGAGGAGTTGCTGCGGCGTGCGACCGACGCAGGCCGGCTCGCCGAGTGCCTGCGCCAGCTCAGCGAAGAGCAGCAGCGCTCGATCACGCTCGCCTTCTTCTACGGACTGTCGCACGGCGAACTCGCCGCCAGGCTGGAGCGCCCGCTGGGCACGGTCAAGACCTGGATACGCCGCGGCCTGGACCGGCTGCGCCTGTGCCTGGAGACGCGCTAGCCATGCGCTACGACTCCGACGAACTGCGCGAAAAGCTGGCCGCCGAGTATGTCCTCGGCACGCTTGCGCCGCGCGCCCGCCGCCGCTTCCGGACGCTGCTCCGACAGGATCCGCGGCTGCGCCGCGCGGTCGCGGACTGGGAGCAGCGTCTGTCGCCGCTCGCGGAAGCGGTGCCGCAGATCGCTCCGCCGGCGCGGGTCTGGCGCGCGATTCGCGCCCGCATTCGCCCACCGCGCCTCGGCCCGCGGCAGAGCCTGTCATTCTGGCGCGCGGCCGCGCTCGGCAGCGCGCTCGTCGCCGCAACGCTGATCGTATTGCTCGCCCTGCCGGACCGGCGCCCGGTGTCCACGCCGGAGATGATGGTGGCGGTGATGAACGACGTACAGACCCGGGCGCCCGCCATGACGGTGTCGTGGACACCCGGCGGCGCGGACCGGCGCGTGCTGCGCATCCGCGTCATGGGCCACGCCGAGATGGCGCCGGATACCGCCTGGGAATTGTGGCTGCTGCCGGGAGGAAACCGGCCACCGGTGTCTATCGGGCTCATCAGCACGCACGAGACCCAGACGCTCGTCGTTCCGGCCGCGCAGGCGGCCCTGCTGGATGCCGCCTGGGGTCTGGCGATGAGCGTGGAGCCCAAAGGCGGTTCGCCCACCGGCCGGCCCACCGGGCCGGTGCTCTACTCGGGTCCGTGCGTCAAGACCTGAGACCGGTGCGCACCTTTTCCAGCGCGCTGCACAGCGCCTGCGTTCCATCCAGCAGCCGCCACGTGGCGCGCAGGATGAGGTCCGGGGGAAGCGCGATCAACGCCCCAGTGCGCACCGCGCGCAGCCTGCCGAAACTGCGCCACGCTTGCACCGTTTGATCCCGCGTTTCGCCAAGCGCGGAAACAATCGCGTCCGGGTCGAGCGCATACAGCGTCTCCGGCGACACCGCCGCGGCGTCGCCGGGCAGATCAACGATGGCGTTGCGGGCGCCGCAGGTGGCAAGTACGTCGGAGACGATATGCCGCGGTCCAAGGGTGAACAACGGCCGGTGCCACACTTCGACGAACACGCGCACCGGCTCGCGCGCCGCATAGCGCACTCGCAGCGCCGCGAGCCGCCGCTCGAATGCGCGCGCCGCGGCCTGCGCGCGCTCGGCGCGGCCCGCGAGCCGGCCGATGGCGCGCAGATGGCGGGCGACGTCGTCGAGGCGGCGCGGCGCCGCGACGAAAACGCGCGCGCCCGCGCGTTCCAGGCGCTCGATGTCGGGCGCGCGGTTGCCGCCGCCCCAGGCGAGCACCAGATCCGGCCGCAGCGCGAGGATGCGTTCGAAGTCCAGCCCGCTCGCGTCCCCCACCACCGGCAGGCCCGCGGCGGCGGGCGGATAATCGCTGCCCCGCACCACCGCCACCAGGAGATCTCCGGCGCCGGCGTCGAAGGCAAGCTCCGCGAGATGCGGCGAGATCGCGACGACGCGCCGCGCCGGTGCGGGCAGGGCGACGTCCATGCCCCTGTCATCGAGAACGGAGATCGCCGCGGACTCGCCGGCGAGGGCGGTGCGCAGGCACGCCGCGACGAGCAGGAGCACGACGCCGACAGGGCGAAGCAATGCCCCCGCGTCCCTCAGCGTTCCATGTAATGCAGGAGATTCGAGCTGGTGTGCCGCAGCCGCTGCGACAGCACGGTGACGAGCTTGATCAGCACCTTGGCGCCGAGGCTGGGTTCCTCGAGGATGATCTGCACCATGCTGTCGCGCGAGATGACCGCAAAAGTCGTCGGCTCGTTCGCCACGCAGGAAGCAAAACGCGGCTCGCCGTCGATCATCGACATCTCGCCCAGCATCGCGCCGGGGCCGACCGAGGTCATCGGCTGCTGCTTGCCGTGCGAATCGGCCTTCACGATGTCGACGTGGCCCTGGATGATGAGCAGCATGTAATCGTCGACGTCGCCCTCGCGGATCAGCATCTGCCCGGCGTTCGCCCGGTATACCTGCATGAAGCCGACCAGCCGTTCGACGTCTTCGCGCGTGAAGTCGGCGAAGAATTTCGAGTGCCCGATCATCTCGAAGATCTGCTGCGCGAGCGCGGAACCGTCCCCGAGGCGCTCCATGGCGAGCAGCAGCGCGTTCTGCCCTGACTGGACTTGTTCGTCGACCATGATGTTCAAGGTGCATTCCCTCGGGAAAGATGGTCGGAGCCGGTGGGCCGCATTATGCTCGCGGCGCGTCCGCGGGTAAAGCCGACGAGGTCCGCAGCCGCGCCGCTGCTTCGGCCCGCTTGAGATACGCCTCGCGCGCGATCGCCACGTCCTCCAGGAAGTGGCCGAGCTCTTCCAGCCGCAACGCCTGCGGCCCGTCGACCAGCGCCTTCTGGGGATGAGGATGAAAATCGACCAGCACCATGTTGGCGCCGGCGACGACCGCCTGCGCGGTGACGTGAAACAGGTCCAGCAGCCCGTCCGGCGAGGCGCCGCGCGAGCCCACCGAATGGCTGGGATCGATGCAAACCGGCATCAGGGTGAGCCGCTTCACCACCGGCACATGGGCGAAGTCGACGAAGTTGCGGTGCGGGTCGCCGAGATTGGTCTTCATGCCGCGCAGGCCGAACACCACGCGTCGGTTGCCCTCGCTCGCGAGGTACTCGGCCGCGTTGAGCGACTCGTCCAGCGTGATGCCGAAGCCGCGCTTGATCAGCACCGGGAACTCCTGCTGCCGCCCCACCGCCTTCAGCAGCTCGAAGTTCTGGGTGTTGCGGGTGCCGATCTGCAGCATGACGCCGACCGGGCTGCCGGTCGCCAAGAGCGCTTCCCGGATCTCGTCGACGTGCGACTCATGGGTCACCTCCATCGCGATGACCTTGATGTCGTACTTGCCCGCGAGATCGAACACCCAGGGCAGGCAGGTCTTGCCGTGGCCCTGAAAGGAGTACGGGCTGGTGCGCGGCTTGTAGGCCCCCATGCGCGTGCAGCGCTGCCCGTGCGCCTTGAGCGCCCGCATCATCTGCTCGACGTGCTCCGGGGTATCGACCGCGCACAGCCCGGCGAATACGTGCAGCGTGTCCTGTCCGAATCGCAGCCCCTGATAGTCGAAATGCGCGGGCCGGGTGTCGCCCTTGTGGCGGCCGAGCACGCGGTATTCCTCGGACACCCGGATCACCTGCTCCACGCAGGGCAGCATGCGCATGTCCTCGACCGACAGGGTCTTGGTGTCTCCGATCAGGTAGACCTCGGTAACTGACCGTTCGACGCCTTGAATGCGATGCACGCGAGTCGCGATGCCGGGCAGCTGCGCGAGCGATGCCGTGAGCTGCCTGTATTCGGCGCTCGCCGGATCGGTGTTTTCGCCGAGAATGAGGATCATGGAAGGACGGTGACTGGCGACTGTGGATGGGTGGCGCGAGTAGTTCTTCTAATCCCGATTGCCCGTTCCCTCAGGCACCGGTCCCGCCCACTGTGAGACCGTCCACCCGCAGCGTCGGCTGCCCCACGCCGACCGGCACGCTCTGCCCTTCCTTGCCGCAGGTGCCCACGCCGGGATCGAGCGCGAGATCGTTGCCGATCATCGACACGCGGGTCAACACGTCGGGACCGTTGCCGATCAGCGTGGCGCCCTTGACCGGACGGGTCGCCCTGCCGTCCTCGATCAGATACGCCTCGGCGGCGGAAAAAACGAACTTGCCGCTGACGATATCGACCTGGCCGCCGCCGAAATTCACCGCGTACAGGCCGCGCTTCACCGAGCGCAGGATCTCCTGCGGATCGCGCTCGCCGTTCAGCATATAGGTATTGGTCATGCGCGGCATCGGGATGTGGGCGTAGGACTCGCGCCGGCCGTTGCCGGTGACCGCTGACTTCATCAGCCGCGCGTTGAGCGTGTCCTGCATGTAAGCGCGCAGCACGCCGTTCTCGATCAGCACGGTGCGCCGGGTCGGATTGCCTTCGTCGTCGATGGTGAGCGATCCGCGCCGCTCGGGCAGCGTGCCGTCGTCCACGACGGTGACGCCGGGCGCCGCGACGCGTTCGCCGATCCGCCCGCTGAAGGCGGAGCTGCCCTTGCGGTTGAAGTCGCCTTCCAGTCCGTGGCCGATCGCCTCGTGCAGCAGCACGCCCGGCCAGCCGGGGCCGAGCACAACGGTCATGGTCCCGGCGGGCGCGGGGCGCGCATCCAGATTCGTCATCGCCTGCTCCACCGCCTTGCGCGCGTATTCTTCCAGCCGCTCCTCGGTAAAGTAGGCGTAGTCGAAGCGCCCTCCGCCGCCCGCCGTACCCTGCTCGCGCCGTCCCTTCTCCTGCGCGATCACCTGCAGCGACAGGCGCACCAGCGGCCGCACGTCGGCGGCGAGCACGCCGTCGCTGCGCGCCACCATGACCACTTCGTACTGCCCGGCGAGGCTCGCGACCACCTCCGTCACCCGCGGGTCCCGCGCGCGCGCCAGACGCTCGATGCGCTCGAGCAGGCGCACCTTGTCCGCGGCGTCCAGGCTCGCCAGCGGATCGGTCGCCGCATACAGCGCCCGTCCGCGGGCCGGGACCGCCACTGCCGTGCGCACCGATCCGCCCTGGCGCGCGATCGCACGCGTAGCCCTCGCGGCGGACTCCAGCGCCTCCAGGCAGATGTCGTCGGAATAGGCGAACGCGGTCTTCTCGCCGCACACCGCGCGCACGCCCACCCCCTGCTCGATGTTGAAGCTGCCCGACTTGACGATGCCTTCTTCCAGGCTCCAGGCCTCGGTGCGGCAATACTGGAAATAGAAGTCGGCATAATCCACGTCGTGCGTCAGCATCTGGCCGAATACGCGCGCGAGCTGCGCGTTGTCCAGGCCGTAGGGCGCGAGCAGGATGCTTCCCGCAGTGGAAAACAGCGACGCTTCGCTCGGTGTGGTCAGTTCGGCGGGTTTCATGTCGTTCCAGTCCGATCGTTGTGGAGGCGCTGTGCGCCGCATGCTCACTAGATGCGATGGATCACCCGGTGCGTCAGGGCAGGCAGGCTGTGGCGCAGGCTCGCCTGATACGCGGGGTTGACGCCCGCGATCACGACGCCCGATCCCCGCGGCAGGCGGTCGAGCACGACACCCCAGGGATCCACGATCATCGAGTCGCCGTGCGTCTCGCGTCCGCTCAGGTGGTAGCCTCCCTGCGCAGGGGCCAGCACGTAGGCGAGATTTTCGATCGCCCTGGCGCGGATCAGCGATTCCCAATGGGCGCGTCCGGTGGTCTCGGTAAATGCCGCGGGCACGACGATGATGTCCACGTCCTTCATCGCGCGGTACAGCTCCGGAAAGCGCAGGTCGTAGCAGACCGACAAGCCGAGGCGTCCGAACGGCGTATCGACCACCTTGACCTGGCTGCCGGGCTCGATGGTGCGCTCCTCGGCGAATTTCTCCTTGCCCAGATCGAGCGAGAAAAGGTGAATCTTGTCGTAGCGCGCCACCATGCGCCCGCTGTCGTCGTACACCTGGCAGGAGTTGTAGATCCTGGTCGCGGAAGGCGATTCCATCGGCACCGAGGCGCCGATCAGCCAGATGCGCAGCCTGCGCGCCGTTTCCGACAGGAATCCCTGGATGGCCCCGCTGCCCTCCTTCTCGCGCACGCGGACCTTGTCGGTGTCCTTCATGCCCATGATGGCGAAGTATTCGGGCAGCGCGACGAGCCGCGCACCCTGCGCTGCCGCCATTTCGATTAACCGCCCGGCTTCCTGCAGATTTGCCTGGACGTTCGGCCCGGAGGCCATCTGGATCGCGGCGATGCGGAATCCCGGCTGCTTGGCCGCGGCAGGCATGAATACCTGACCGCGCTGCCTGGCGCGGCCGAATCCGGAACGGGATGACGTCGTTGTCGGCATGTGCTGATGTGAAAGTGCGATGTACGGAATTCTATCCCGGCGCGGCGGCCTACTTGCGTCCCTTGGGCGACTGATCTTCAGACCGGCTCACCCGCTCGACCTTGGGATCGTTCCAGGTTCCGGTGACCCGATACTCCAGCGCAGCCAGTTTCTCGAACGGATCGCCGAGCGCCTTCTGCGCAAGCAGCGCCGCAAGGCCCACCGCGGGGTTCACCACCGCGCCGGCAATCGCCACCCCGGTGCTCAACTGCGGCAGCACGCGGACGTTCAGGTCCTGGGTCTCGGCGGCGAGGTCGACGCTGCCCTTCATTCTTACCTGCGCCGCCGAGCCGTTCATCCTGAAGTCCTCGGTATGGGCCACGCCGCCGGTGACCGTCACGTCGGCGGTAATGCTGTCGAAGCTGAAGCCGGAACTGAAGATGTCGCGGAAATCCAGCGTCAGGCGCTTCGGCAGCGCTTGCAGGCTGAGAATGCCAAGCAGCTTCGCCGCGCCCGGGTCCAGCTTCGCGAATCGCCCGTTCTTCGCGTCCAGCTTGAGCTGCCCGGCAAGCGACGGCAGATCCAGCCGCGACGGGCTACCGATCCAGCTCACCTGTCCGGCGAGCGAACCGCTTCCCCCCTTGACCCCTTCGGCATAACCGAGACGCGTGAGCAGCTTGCCGATGTCGGTAGCCTGGATGCGCACGTCCAGAGCGGTACGCGGCATGTCGGTGATCGACCAACTTCCCTTGACGTCCATGCTGCCGTCGGGGCTCTCGAGCGCGAGACGATCGAGCCGCCAGCTGTTCTGCTCCGGCACTGCATTGAGCTGCAGTCTCCCGAGCTTCTTGCCTTCGAACTCGAAGCTGTCCGCCACCAGATCCACGCCCGGCGGCCGCTCGCGATCCCGCGCGGCGGTCAGCGTCGTATCCAGTTGCGAGGAAGGAGCCGGAATCACCAACGACGCGAAATGCGCGCCGAGACGCCCGCCGTCCTCGGATAACCAGGAAACGGTGCCGTTCACTTCCCGCCCGCTCAGCGCAAGATGCCAGCCTTCCTCGTCGCGCTCGCCCTCGATGCGAAGCTGATGAAAACGCCGGCCGCTGATGTCCAGCGCGCCGACGCTCAAGGCCACCGCCGACAGCCGGCCGGCGCCATCGCCGCCGCCAAGCAGTCCGCGCCAGGCGTCGACGTCGAGCGTCGCGAGTGAGCCGGTTACCTGCAGTCCGTCGCGGTCGGGAATCTGCGCATCGTGGCTGAAGGCAATCTCGCCGCGCCGCACCGCCGTGCCGTCCAGCATGAGGGCCGCGGATACGACTTCCTGGAGCGAAACGAACAGCCTCGCCGGCGCGCCCGGCGAGTCGCGCAAATCCACCTTGAGGGGCAGCGTCGCCGCCTCCTCCTTGGCAAGCGGCGCCGGCAAGCGCGACTCGATGCCGTTCAGGCCGGAGTCGAGCCGCAGGCGCGCGCTCTTGTTCTTCAGGGTCAGCGTACCCTTCCAGTCCGCCGCACCGGAGAGCTGGGCGAGCGGCATCGTGTCGAATTGCCTGACCAGCCGCTCGACGTCGATCCTGCCGCCGAGGACGAACGCGATCGTGCCGTCCTTTCGCGTGCCGCCGTCGACGGACAGCGGCTGGCCGTAGATCGCGGCCCGGCCTTCTCGCACCTCGACGCCGCGCTCGCTGAATTCCATCTTCGCGGAGGCGGCGGTCAGGGGCGGCACGCGCGGATCGACGATGAATTCCGTCGCGTCGAGCTGCACCGCGCCACTCACCTTCGCGAGCTCCGGTTTGCGCAGCGGCAGGTCGATGTCCAGCCGCAGCTTTGCGTTGCCCGTGCCCCGCATGTCGTCGGTAAATCCGCCGATATGGTCCCGCACCGGGCTGCGCGCGATGAACCGAAGGTAGTCGGCAATCGGGCCCTGGCCGTCGCCGTGCACGACCAGGTGCTCGTCGTGGCCGCCGATCGCCGGAATGGACGCGCGCGTGTTTCCGACGGCGATGCCGTAGATGCGCCCGGCGCTCGCCTGGATGTCCATGCGACTGCCGCGGAAGGCGACTTCGCCGGCGATGTCCTCCACTGGCGGCCAGCCTTCGGCGTAGTCGAGGGTGACGCCCTGCACCTTGGCGACCACTTCGAACTTT
>Ga0070741_10005464_pt1 | contig 28233 bp, 15 predicted proteins | sample Coa_R1_4_FD_66440 | JGI IMG/M metagenome (GOLD analysis project Ga0070741, IMG submission 66440) | Surface soil microbial communities from Centralia Pennsylvania, which are recovering from an underground coalmine fire - Coalmine... | ecosystem: Environmental > Terrestrial > Soil > Unclassified ... | reverse complement strand
CGGCTTGTATTCGACTAGCAAGCGCTGATCTGATGCGAGTTGCGCATGGCTCGACTTTAATAGCGCGGCAAACCATTCTTTACGGCGGCGAATGTTTGCGGTGCCTGGGTAATTGGAACCATCGGCAAACCATAACGAAATATCGCGGCAGTGGAGACGTTTCGCGATGGCGATGCTTTCTTCCGTGTGGCGGGATGCTTCCTGTCGAACCGATTCATCCGGATTGCCGAACGAGCCGTGCTTGTAGATTTGATCCTGGAAATAGTTAGGATTGATGGCGCCGGGCCGGACACCGTAGCGAGCCGCTAACTCCGCAGCCTGCGAACAACTGTCGATACCGCCGGGAAAATCCCACAAAACATGCAGAGCGACAGTGGGGCAGATGCCGGTTAAGGCATGAACCTGTCCGGCGTCGCTGAATTTCTCCTCTATGGTGGTAGCGGCTGCCGGTTGAAGAAACTTGCCGAAACGAGTGCCGGTATTGGCAAAGCCCCAGGAGGGCAGTTCGATACGAAATGTTTCGAGTGCGGAGTTTATTTTATCCGTTTGACTTAAGGGCATCGGAGATATCAGTTCGATTTCGTAATCGTAGTTCACGTTCGCCCGGGAAGCAAAGGGTTTTGCAGTGAAGTCTTTGATTTCGCAATGTAAAACACTTCGCTCCTGACGCTGCAATATGTATCGCTCCGAACAACGCGTTTAGGCCTGTGCGGAATTGGAGATCGCACCAAATGTGTTGTGGGCGTTTTGCATTGCAGAAGACGTGAGTTACAGTTATATGAAGCTGTCGAACATCCTCCCTGTGACGAGGTGCCACTCATGAGTGTGGGAGTGCGGGGCCGTGATCCTTACCTGATAAAGTCCGTTCTTCATTCGTCGCAATTGCTGCTCGCGTTCAGGGCGGCGGGCGAGACATTGCGGCTGAAGGAAATTGCCGCGCGAAGCGGGCTGCCCAAAACGATGGCGTTCCGGCTGCTTTACACGTTGGAGCGCTGCGGGATGGTGGAAAAGGTTGGTGAAAATCTTTACCAAAGCTGTCTTCGTCCGTTCAAACAGAAGATGTATCGATTGGGATACGCCGCGCAGGGCAGCGACTATCAATTCTCTAAAGACGTGTCCAGCAGTCTAAAGCGGGCAACTGCGGCTGAAGGGATTGAACTGATTTCGCTCGACAACCGCTACAACGCTAAAATCGCGCAGCGAAACGCGGATTTGCTGGTGCGTGAAAAGGTTGATCTGGTAATCGAGTTCCAGACAGATGAAAATGTCGCACCCGTCGTAGCCGCGAAATACCGCGAAGCGAATATCCCTTTGATCGCGATCGACATTCCACATCCGGGGGCCACTTACTACGGCGCAAACAATTATGAAGCCGGTCTGATCGGTGGCCGTTACATGGGCCGCTGGGCCAAACATCATTGGCAATCCGATGTCGATGAAATTATTTTTTTGGAACTGCCGAGGGCGGGCAGCTTGCCGCGCATGCGGTTGACGGGCATGTTGGCCGGGATGAAGGAAGTGATTCCGAAGTTGGACCAGTGCCCGGTCCTGTATCTAAATACCGACGGGAGGCTAGACGAGAGTTTCGATGCGATGCGCAAGCATCTGCGCGGAAGCCGGGCGAAACGTATCATGATTGGCGCTATTAACGATGCGAGCGCGCTGGGTGCGTTGCGAGCATTTCAGGAAGCGGGACTCACCGCGAACTGCGCCATCATGGGGCAGAACGCATCGCCTGAAGGACGGGCGGAACTGCGCGAGCCCAGCACCAGGTTGATCGGTTCGGTCGCCTATTTTCCCGAGCGATATGGCGACGACCTAGTTCGCGTCGCGCTCGACATCTTGAACCGGCGGCCGGTACCGCCCGCGGTGTTCGTGAAACATCAACTGATTACGTCAGAGACCGTGAACCACTTTTATCCGAACGACCACCTGATGCAGGTAGCCACCGCGGGATCTTGACTTGTTGGTGGGCTTCATTGCGGCGCGAGCCACTTCATGCCAGCACAGTCCGTGAACGTCGGGCGTGTTCCATCCGCGGTTCGGAGAATTACGTTCGAGAACGTCCAGTCGCGGGCGTTCGCTATTGTGCCGGCGGTTTGGGCCTGAATGTCGATATTGTCGAGCGTGAAGTTTTCGATCGGGTCATTCGAATATGCGTTTACCGAAAATGCCTGTTTCGCGCCGGTGGCTTTGAGATTGCTGATTTGGACGCCGCGCACGTGCGGAAGGCCCTTATCGGGCGGAACGGGCGTTGCAAGAACGCGCCAATAATCGGGAACGTTAGCGATCCCGTCAGGAATGTGAGCGTAGCTGTAGCTTGGATTCCAATTGAGACCAACGTCGACAGGCGTGGCGACGCCGTCAAGCGTCACATTACTAATGCGGATCTGATCGACAGTTCCACCGCGCGTCTTGGCCGATTTGATGATGATGCCGCGCGGAGCGCCGGAAAAAACAGTTAGTCCAGATACCGTGACGTTATGGATTCCGCCGGAAGTTTCGCTGCCGATCGTGAAGCCGCCTGCGCCGACGCGGACCGTGCAGTCGCGAACCGTAACATTCGTCGTGGGCCGATTCACGCGGATGCCATCGGCATCGCGGCCCGCTTTCATGCAGATGGCGTCGTCGTTGCACTCGATGTCCGCATGAGCTATGGAGACATCCGATGACGAATCCAGGTCGATACCATCGGTGCTGGGACCGCGGCCGCCTATGTTGTTGCGAATGACAACCCCGTCAACGTTGATATTGCTCGAATAGCAGAGATGAACAGTCCAGAACCCTGAGCGCTGCAGGTTCAGATCGCGGATGGCGACGTTTTGGGACTTGTAGACCTGGATGAGCCGGACTCGTTTGCAGTCATAATCGGCGGCCCAGCGAAGACCTTTTGCATCGTATTCCTTGCGCAGCGCCCAGTACTTGTCCCACCAATACTTGCCGTCGCCATCGATGATTCCCTTCCCTAATAACTCGACATTCGATTGCTCGTAGACATTGATCAGCGCGGCCGGCCAAGTCATTTCGATACCGGCGATGCGCGTCGGCATTTCAGGATAGGCTGAGAGGTCCTGTACTCCGCGGATGGTGACTCCTTCATCCACGCGAAAGTGCATCCCCGATTTCAGAAATAGAGCGCCCGTGAGATACACGCCGGGTTTAAAGACGACTGTAGATGAGGTCTTTGCGGCAGCGTCGATGGCGCGCTGAATGGCTTGTGTATTGATCGTTTGTGCGTCGCCTTTCGCTCCGTAGCCGGTGGCTTGAACGTCGGCAGCACACAACGGGAGTGTAAGAATGCACAGCGCAATGGTTAGTTTGGCGGGAACGGAGCAGCGGTTTTGAGAGTCTGTCACGTGCAGTCGAAATCAGAAAAGCAGCTTCAAAGCTAATTGTCCAATTCGCGGATCTTGCGCGCTGGTTAACGTACCAAATCCGCCAGCCGAGAAGCTGGGTGTTGTCGAGTTTGCCGGGTTGTTAAAGTTCACGCGATTGAAGACGTTGAAAAATTCGGCCCGGAACTGTAAGTGAACGCGCTCTGCCGCAAATGGAAATTCCTTAAAGAGTCCGGAATCAAAATTCACGAAGTTCGGTCCGCGCAGGCTGCCCTTTCCTATGTTGCCGAACGTTCCGATTGCAGGCAGCGAGAACGCCGCGGGATTCAGATAATTTACGCAAGGAGCCGAGATGCCACAGGCATTACCGCCGTACGCGCTTGCCGCGATCGCAAAGTTTGCGCGATCGGTACCCAGGCCGGTCTGCGATTGATCTTTACCTGCTTGGACGGTAAACGGCCCACCTGACATCGCGGTGATAATGCCGGTCCATTGCCAGCCGCCGAGCGTATATCTGAGCAACGCACTCCTGCCGTTTAGCTTCGGCAAATCCCAAACGTAAGACACGACGACGCGCTGCGGATGATCGAAGTCGGATGGTCCGTAATCATCCTGATGGCGGCCTTGGAAATTCGATGGAATCGCCGATTGGCCACCCTGTCCCGCCGCAACAACACCGGCACCTGCCGGTGCGTCGTCGAGCGTTTTAGACCAGGTGTAGTTGGCGAGTACAGTGATTCCGTGACTGAGACGCTTCTGTAAGGTTATCTGCGCAGAATCGAAATTCGCATTTATGTCTTGCGTCGACTGAAGAACGCTTCCATAAGGCTGAAAGGCTCGCCGTGCATCGGTGCCCGCCGTGCTGCCCGGAATGTAGATAGATGGATTCAGTTCCAAAGCTTCGAGCAAATGGGTCGAGCGCGACCCCACATATCCTGCCCGCAACAGCCATCCTGCGCTGAGCTGCCGCTCTAACGACAGGTTCCAGTTGTAAATAGTTGGGGTCTGCAGCTTATGATTGTTACTCGTGTCGTAGGTAATGGCAAGCACCGGATAGGGCTGGAAAGATGCATTCTTGGGCGGCGGGAAGGGCGCGGGATACGGAGTCGCAAACCCCAAATATGGATTGCTGAATGTGCCGGGCGGGGTTGTGACGCTGAATTGGGGGCTGAACGGTGTAACATCGACGAACCGATTGTTGTAAGCGCCTGCCAGCAATGAGTCATAGAACATGCCGGCGCCTCCTCGAAGACTTGTCTTGCCATCGCCAGTCAAATCGTATGCGAAGCCTATGCGAGGAGCAACGTTGTTGTAGCTACCATTCGCGCCCCACTTGGGAACGCCCGGGTCACCGGGAAACAAAAGTCCGGGGGGAGCGTTGACATACACCTGCGACCGAACCCCGGCGTAATAATCGGCCGGTGTGAACTGTTCGGTCCGAAACTCCCTTTCCTGCCAGGGGAACAATGGATCATAGCGAAGGCCCAGATTAATCGTTAACCGCCGCGTCGCATGATAGTCGTCCTGAATGTACAGATTGAAGGTATTTAGCAGATCGTCTTTGAACTCGCCAAACCCTTGCGTGAATGAACGGACGTAGCCTTGCATGAAGCTGGCCAAGGCGTCATTGGTCACGTCGGCAGTAAAGCTAAACGACCCCGACGTTCGAAACTGATTGCGCAACAGAACCTGAGCGCGGATCGCGGAGCCGCCAAACGTGATGCTGTGTTTTCCGCGTACAAGATTCATGTCGTCGCTCAAGTTGTATTGATTGCGGATGAAAGCGGCCGGATCCGTCTGGGCGGGACTGAAGTAACCGGCAACTTGGATACCTTCGATCGTTTTTGCGGTTGGAGGTTGCCAGATATTCACGCCGAGGTCGGTAAGGCCGATGCTTCCGGCAGCGGGACCGCGGTTAGAAGTCTCCCGTGAAAAACTGGCCCGGAAATTGTTCACGGCGCTGGGGCCGAAGATGTGAGTTTCACCAACAAGCGCGTTCTGAGCGATGATGGTCGCAAAATTTTGAAAGCTTAAGTAGTTACTGGGGTCAAGAAAGCCCTGATTGGTAAAACTATCGTAAAAGTAGCGCAGTGAAAGGCGGTCGTTGTCCGAGAACGAATGATCGCCGCGCGCCACATACTCCCCGAAGTTCTGTATGATTGGTTGCGAATAGAAGATCTGACCATTGCCGCCAGCTTGCGGAAGGTACTTCAGGAATACGAGCGACGCAGGGTCGAGCTGGCTGCCCAATAAAATGTTGCCCTGAATCGGATGGCCGTTCCGATCATTGATCTGAATTACCTTGTGAAACGGATTCGCGGGATTGGTAGCGCTCAGAAGCGCGGAGAAATCTCCGGTTCGTTCGGCGGCGGTTGGCACGAAGGCACTAGTCGTGTTGCCGACGTTACGGATTTTTGTGCCTTGATAACCAAAGAAGAAAAACGTCTTGTCTTTGCCGTTGTAAAGCTTCGGAATGACTACCGGACCTCCAACCGTTCCGCCATACTGATTGCGCTTGAGCAGGTCGCGTTGCGAAGAAAAGAAGTTTCGAGCGTTAAACACATAGTTGCGAACAAACTCGAACGCATCACCGTGAAGAGTGTTCGTTCCCGACTTAGTCACGATATTGACTACGCCTCCCGCATTGCCGCCGTACTGCGCTCCGTAATTGCTTGTCTGAACACTGAATTCCTGTAGCGCATCGGGAAATGGGAAAGGCTGATTCGCGTTGGTATAAATGTCGTTGTTATTTGCGCCGTCCAGCCGGAAACTGACCTCGTTCTGACGCACACCGTTGGTTGAGACAGTCACAACCGTGGGAAAGCTTTTTGTGTTTCCCTGGTCCACATCGTTCGCGGGAGCTGGGATGGCGCCTGCAACCACCAGAAGTAACGATGCGGCATTGCGGCCGTTCAAGGGTAAATCGACAACACGGCGCTGTTCGACGACTTCACTGAGAGTTGCATTGGATGTGTTGATCTGCGGCGCCTCGCCGGTGACGGAGATAGCTTGAGCCGCCTTTCCAATGGTCAACGTTGCGTTGACCGGGGCCGTTTGATCGGCGAGCAGTTTTACTCCTGTCTGCTTGTAATCTGAGAACCCGGTCGCCGAAATAGTTATGTCATATATGGACGGCCGCAGAGTTGGAACAACGAAATAACCTTGATCGTTGGTGGTTTCGTGGCGCGTCACGCCGGTAGCGGGATCGGTGATGGTAACAGTTGCGCCAGCGACTACTGCACCGGACGGGTCAGTGACGGTTCCGACAAACGTGCCAAACCCTTGAGCCGATGCGAGCGATGCCCAAATCGACAAGCTGCAGATCAGCGCGAGCACACGAATGCTTGCCAAAATCAAGGTACGAATAGTCATGGATGCTGAACCCCCTTTACCCGCGAACGACCGCAACAATCCCCTTTTGTTGTACGGTCAAACGAATTATATATCCGTTTGGCGGCGAGCGGCGGGGCGGGCTAGAGCGTCAGGTGGTCGACGTGATCGACATGCCTGTCAGGCACGCCTGAGCGAGCCACGCTAAAATTCGAGACTTCGTCGAGTACGAACGTCGGAACACCTTCAACGCGAGGCGTTTCAATACGGAAGAAGTCGCCGCCTTGCACGTCGACTAATTGAAACGCGGGACGCAGGTCTTGTTTTTGCGGAACGATTTCGATGTTACTCATCCGGATGTCCTTGACGTGGCGTATATAAAAGCCATGCGCCGGAGTTACACCGAAGCGACCGGGATCGGGGTATCCATTTTCCTGTTCGGGAACTTGATTATGGGTCATCTCGGCAGTTCCGCCGCCTTGGTGCTCAACATAAATGTCGTGGATGTTGAGATGCTCGATGGCGTGACCGGGAACTCCGGAGATGAGCGAGCACGTGCGCGAAGCGGAGTTATAACAAACGACATTGCCGATGTTGACGCGAGTCATCGTTCCGACCGAGCGGCCCTGCGGACCGCGCATACGCTCGCCAAGGCGAATAAAGAACGGATTGTGAGTCAAATCCCGCATGGTGAGGTTAGAAATGGAGACATCTTCGAGTAGCGCGCCATCGACGCTTTCAAGCGCCAGGCCTTCGCAGCCATCAAAAACGCAATTCGAAATGGTTATATTGCGGAAGCCGCCGTTCGATTCCGTGCCGAATTTGATGCGACCGGTACGAGGAACGCGGGTCTCCGACGGGAATTTCTTGTAAGTGGCATTTAATAGCGCTCCTTCTTCGAAGCTGCCGGAGACGAAACAGTTGGTGATGGTGACCATGTCGCAACTGCGAGGTTCGCCCAGTGCGTAGGAACTCTTGAGACAGATGCCGTCGTCCCAAGGCGAGTTCACAGCGCAGTTGGAGACGCGCACATTGCGACAGCAATCGATGTCCATGCCGTCGCGAATGGTGTCGATTTTGAGATTGTCGATGGTGAGGTTGTCGACGCCCGTTGCGAGAATTCCGAAATGGCCGCCGTGCAGGATGGAGAAGTCGCGGAGAAGGACGTTGCGGCAGTTCTTGAGCGCAATGGCCTTGTTGCCAACGCCCGCTTGTTCGGCGATGGGACCGGGTTGGCGGCTTCGACCGTGACTGAGGCCGCGTCCCCAGATGAGACCGGGACCTACGATTGCGACATCTTGCAGGTTTTCTCCCCAAATCAAACTGTTGTGCCAGTGATTATGACCGTAGTCCTGATAGCTCTCCCAAGGAGCGTTCGATTCGGCGAGATCATAGAAGCCGCTGGATACCGAACTGCCGGGCGCGGGACTATTCGCGGCGATGATCGCGGCGCCGGTTTCGAGTTGGAGTGTAACGTTGCTTTTGAGATGGATGGAATACGAGAGATATTCACCGGCCGCGAAATGCACAACGCCTCCGCCTGAACCGGCGGCAGCTTCAATGGCGCGATTGATGGCGGCTGTGTCTAGCGTTTTTCCGTCGCCTACCGCGCCGAAAGCGCGAACGCCGAACGTACCGGTGTTGGCATTTTGAGCATGACTTTGCTCTTGCGCGACCGCCAGACCCGGATAAGCGCCGGCAACGATGGTTCCGGCAAGTCGCAGGAAGCCGCGGCGTGAATTGTGAGAGCCCATCACGTGAGAAGTGTGGCATAGCGACTTACTCAAAGCCAGAGAAAATTCGCCGTAAGCCAAGAATTTTGCAATGCAAAATTAGTTGGATTCTATGGAAGGATACTCTTAGGAGACTTATGAACTATTCACGAAGAGAATTGGGCGCTCTGCTGCCGGTGTTGGCGGCGGCCGCCACCCAGCAGCTTGAGGGAGCACCACAAACTCTGCCATCGAAGTGTTATGAGTTCGGCAGCCTACCGGAGAAGACGAATCCTCAAAATCATAATGAAAGCCGGAATGTATTTGACGGATTGACTCATGACGGTACGCATATCGACATGCACATCACGACCTTGATGCCCGGACAAATGCCGCATCCGGCCCACCACCACGAATGGGAAGAGATAGTCATGCTGCAGACGGGCACGCTAGAGGTGACAATTCTCGATAAGAAGACCAGAATCGGACCGGGGTCAGTCGCGTATGTTTACTCAAACGAGGAACATGGCTGGAAGAATGTGGGCGATTCTCCCGCGCAGTATTTCGTGCTGGCGGTTGGACGTCCGAAAACGTAGCGCGCGCAAAGTGCCTCAGAAGAAGAATCGGATGCCAAATTGCAGATAGCGCTGTTGATTTAGCTGGGTGTTGTACACCAACTGCCCACCGGTATTCGTGTTCTGGCGGATTTCGTAGTATTTGAAGCCGTTACCAGAGGGATCGAGAATATTAAACGAATTGGCCTGATTGGTAATAAAGTGCGCCGGCAAGGGCGTGGTGTAGAAGTTCGACGGTAGAGTCCCGGCAGAATTCTGCTGCTTCAGAATCATATTTTCGAACGCTGCCAACTGAGCCTGACCGGCAGGAGTGGTCGATGGCGGTGCGAGCGTTGGATTGGCCGCCTGCCAGGAATTGTAAACGCTCGCTAACGTAGAAGCGGTCCAAGTCAAGCTGGGGTAAGTCTGGAAAAGATCAGTTCCTCCACCGACGTTGGGCGAATTGCGGAATACGGGGTGGTTCAGCACATTGAGCGCGTCTACGCGAAGCTGAAGCCGGAACTTCTCACCGATACTCCAGTTTTTCTGAACAGACAAATCGAGCGTTTGCACCATTGGTCCTGTGGCCGCAGCAATCGTGCGAGTTGCATTTCCGAGCTGACCGGCAGGAGGCAATTCAAAGGCTGAGTAATTCATGTAAGGCGCGCACGTATTACCGATGGGGCAGTTAATGCTCCAATCCGGGTTCACGACGGATACGCCGGGAAGGATATTCGGTCGAATTTCATGGGTGTGCACCGCATCGATAAACGGATCTGTAGCGATGGTTGGCGTAAACGGATAACCGGAAGCGAGCCGCTCCACACCGGCAACGTTCCAATTTCCAAACAGGAGCCGTAATGGCAGCCACGCATGCTCTCCCCAAGGCTGGCCCTTACCGTAAGGAAGATCGTAGAGAGCGACTAAGTTCCAGTCATAGGGAATATTGAAGGTAGAAACAGACTTATCACCGGCAGCGGTGCCGCCAAAGCTGTACTGTCCGCCGCCGACGGTGCCGGTGGACAAGGCAAATTTATCGGGGCTGGAATCGGAAGCATCGTCCAGCGATTTTGACCAGCGGAAATTGGTGTACATGGTTAAGTGATTCGCCTGGTAGCGATAACTCACTATCGCCGCATTGAATGTGCTGTTTCCGGAGGCGTCATAGTAAGTAGTTACGCTGCTGTACCCCAGGTAAGGAGACGCCAGGCTGTATTCGACGTCGGAAAGCGTTGTTCCTGTCGGATTCTTCCGGCCGAGCGGATCGGGCACCGTGGTAGTAGCTCTGATGTTGAGATTAGTGAGCGCGGCCAGATAATTGGCACCGGGGTTATTTGTAACTACGGCAGGCATAAACAGATGTGTACCCTTAGACCCGGCGTACGCAAACTCCAGCAATCCGCGAGCGCCAATGGGCCGTTGCAACGACAAGCTCCAGTTCTGGACATAAGGCACGGCAGTTTCACCGGTCAATACGAATCCGGGAATATTTATGGCCGAGTTATAGATGACACCGTTTGGATTATTGGTCAACCCGAGCACGGCGTCAACGGGGGCAAAAGGATTTGCGGGCGGGTTTTCGCCCAGACGCATTACATAGGCAGAATTTTGTTGCCCGGCCGTTTCACCGATGTTGTAAGTGCCGCCAAGATTCGGGACGGGATTGCGGTTCTGGCCGTTGAGCGGTGAATGCGAGATGCCATAACCGCCGCGTAGAACCCAACTGTGCATGCCGAAAAAGTTCGGCGTATAAGCGAAACCGAAGCGCGGTTCAAAATCAAGCCAGTGTATCGGCGTTAGATACCGCGAGCGGCCGCCATAGCCGCTATACGCAAAGGGCAAGATGGTGGCTTGCGTAATAGTTCCGAGGCCGAGCGACGCAGAACTGGCCTTGCAATCCGGGAGCGGACAGGGCGCCGGAAGATTGACTGTTTGAGCTAGTGACGGATCGAAAAAACCTTGTAAGTTGTGGACTTCGGTCCGGGGAAGCTGCAGCGTATAACGCAAGCCGAGGTTTAGTGTTAGATTCGGTTTTACTTTCCAGTCATTCTGAACATAGAAGCCACCGCTGTTCCAGCGATAGTAATAGGGAATCAGAGTGTTGGCGAACGTGATTTGCTGCGGAACGCCCAGAAGGAAGCTGGCAATCGAACTACCGCCTAGCGCCGCTTGCCCGGAAGTTGCGCCATTCGAATCGGTTTGGATATAACGAAATTGATAGTTTCCGCCGTCTGCGCCGTAGAGCGATTGGGTGTTCAACATGTCGCGGCTGAGATCAGCACCGAACTTCCAGGTCATACCGCCGCGCGTGATGTAGACGTTGTCGGCAATCTCGTATTGCTGTTCCAAGTTGTAGCCGAGCGTTGAGACCTGCGAGCCTATGTTGGCAACGCTGTTCGTATTGTCATAAATGTTGATGAGTGGCAGGCCGCCCTTGGTCAAGGAAGGAAGGCCATATTGGGTGCTCAGGTTTTGGCCTGATGTCACATCGTATTGAGGCGTTAGCTGGCCGCTGAAGGTGGCGCGCGTGTATGCCAAGCGCAGCTCATTGACAATCGTTGGGGAGATGATTTGGGTATCACTCACCATGTACTGTGATGACTTACTGTAAGTGCCAGTGTTGCCGTTGGTTGGATAATTCGGATCGTTCGCGCTAATGCCGACTTCCGGGACAGTGGTCCAGCGAAACGTCAGGTGGTTCTTGTCGCCGAAGTTCTGGTCCATGCGCAAGTTATAGCGGGTGGAGTTGTCGACCAGATACTGATACGTAATGTAGTTTTCTAAGATGCCATTACTGTCAAGGAAGTACGGCACGTTTGCCTTGGGCACGTACTGCAGCAGCTTAGTGCTTACCGAATCCATCATGCTGGCGGGAATCGTATTTCCAGGGAACACGGGGTAGTTGGAACCAGCCGGCGGCGCCGTATTCAAAACGAATTGATTGCCGACGGTACTGTAGTGGTTGTAAATGGTTGTGTTCGTCGTAGGCAAGAACGCAGAAGCCGGGAACTGGCTAGCTAAGCTCTTGGGCACCCACATAGCCTGGTTGTTAAGCGCGATCAGATTACTGAAATCGCCGCTACGCATAGCGTCGGTGGGAACTGCGGCCAATTCCTGTCGCTTGTCGCTCTGGTAGCGGGGCTCGCCGGCGAAGAAGAAGAATGTTTTGTTCCGGCCGTTGTAGATTTTGGGGATGATGACGGGGCCGCCGATTTGGCCGTCGAACTGATTCCAACGCAAATTATTAACCGGCCTGTTGATGGTGGCCAATGTGAAGGGAGCAGCGTTCGTATCCGGATTGCGGAGATACCAGAGCGCCATTCCGTTGTAAGAGTTAGTCCCCGATTTCGTGGTGACGCTGATGACGCCGCCGCCCGTTTTGCCATATTCGGCGTCAAAACCATTCGTTTGGACGGTGATTTCCTGTACGCTTTCAGGCGAGAAGGCCACCGACTCGCGAGCTAAGCCGACACCGGTGTTATTGATGCCGTCGGCCAGGATGGTTGTGCTTCCGGCGCGGCCACCGTTCACCTGAAGGTTGTAGCCAGGCAGCGGCGGCTGACTACTGCCGAGCTGTGGATCCTCAGTACCGACATCGCCACTAACGTTCGCCACGGTCACTGCCAGATCGAGAACGCTGCGGTTTGGCAACGGAGTATCCGTCAACGTTCGCTGCGAAATGGTCTGGCCGAGGGTACCGGATTCCGTATTGACAAGAGGAGTAGCGTCAGTAACTGTAACTTCCGTGTTGACGCTGCCCGGTTCCAACAGCACATTTGCCGTCGCGACTGATGAAGTATCAACCTTTACGCTGGCGACGACACCCTTCTTGAAACCGGGAGCTTCTACCTCGACTTTGTAAGCGACCGGTTCCAGATTCTCCTGTAAGTAGGACCCTCGATCATTTGTCTTGAGCTTTCGAGTCTCATTGGTACCGAGGTTCGTGATGGTAACCGTTGCATTCGGAACGACAGCACCCGTTTGATCAGTCACATTGCCACTGATACCTCCGCGATTCGTTTGTGCGAGCGCGGCAGTCGCCGTAATCAACATGAAAAGAGACACACTGCGGATGGCAGCGGATAGTGAGTGCTTAGAAAAACCGGTCATCAACTTACTCCCAATTACTTCGAACTTCGACTCGTAGAATTCCGAGAGGGCAATCCTACCGTGCAACGCCGTGTACTGAAGATTCGTTACTTGGAAGCGTAGAAGAGATTTTTAAGACGTACAAGAAAAATAGAATCAAGTGCGCCATTTCGCAATGCAAAATATTGCTTACAGTATGCAAACGGAGCGGATGGCACCACAGTTGCCGAGTGGTTTAACGCCACGCACAAGCACTTCCGCGAGGGCGGTGCTTATCGACGCCGGACAAAGTTGTTGTGCATTGAAAAACAAATCGGGCACAGCTTGCGGCCGTGCCCGTAAATCGATAGGCAATAGACAATCGCCGCGTGCTATTGGCCGTTCACCTCCGCCTGCGTGATGTTGACAAAAATCGGGAAGGAGTTAAGGCCGGCACCACTTACTGTAAGTATGTAATTACCCGCAGTGACCACCGGATGCAACGTGAAGTTAACCGTTTCGGGAGTTGCACCGGTCGCCACACCCGTCAGGCTCCAATTTGTAGTACGGCAATAAAAGACATGGCCGCTTGCGTCGGTGAGGCGCACGATGGGGTAGTTTTCATCGTACTGAGCGTCGTCGCCGTAAGTAGATCCCGCGTTCTGCCCATTCAATTGCTTGCCGGTTAAGGTAAAGGCGCCGCCGCCGTTGTAAGCAACGCTATTCACGACCGGACGCACCGCGGGGTTGGGTGCACCGTCCGGCGTGTAGACGTAAAGCTGAGAGGAGGAATCGGAAAACAACAACTGGCCAGTGGGCAATATCAACATGCGAGTTACATAAGAGGGCCGAATATTCAGGGACGCATCGGGAATGGCGGGCGCAAGAGGAGATATGGAATTCGCCGCGGGATCGAAATCGAATAGCTGAGCAGGACGACTGAATGTGCCTCCGAAAGTCACGTTGACAGTGTTGGTGGCGGTCGCGTTCACAGTCGAGGTTACTTGGGTAGGTGAATCGACGCTCAGGATCGATCCGGCGATGATCGTTGTCGTGCCGCTTCTTCCGGCGATGGTCCAGCCAACCTGGAGGCCAGCGGTAGAAGGAATATTGGTGATAACGGGAGATCCGGCGGTGACATTGCCGGTGGTCACAACAGAGGCGGGGCCGGCATCTGCGGCGAGAATGACGTGGCCGTTTGGCATAACCGCAGCGGGCGCATCGTCAGCGCCGAAGTTGGCCGATACGGTGCCTTGGCTGTTGGTCAGAGTGCCGATGATGTCGGGCCCAGCCGACCAGGTATTAGTCGATTCGGTATAGAGAGCGGTGTGTTGGTTAGCGCCGATCTGAAAGACACGGCCATCCAGCAACCGGAGAGTGGGACCGAGTTCAAAACCGAGGGCACTGCTGCTGAGCACCGGAAGAGTACCGTTCGCGGTGCCATCGGCAGGGCTGATGCTCGACCATACCTGAGCACCCGGATCGAACAATTCGGCGTAGCCGTTTCCCCTCGCGACAGCCTGAAAAAGATCATACGTAAGGACTCTATCGTTCGATATTTTGGCCCAACCTTCTTCGTCGCTTCTGTCGTTGTAAAACTTGTTAGCTGTGAAGCTCCAGGAGTCTGTGGCAACGGAGTATGTATAAGTCGAGTTATTGAAGATATTGCCAGCGAGAATGTCGCCGTTGGGAAGCAGCATCGTGGGATCATCTCCAAAGCACGCCAGAGCTTGTCCGGTAAACGTTAGCCTGGCGGTTTGCGTAGCAGTAGCATTGTTCGAAATATGAACCTGCGTGTCTGAATCGACGCTTGTGATTGTGGTACCTGCCGGAATGCCGGACCCCGTTACCGTCCAGCCCACTTGCATACGGGCAGTGGAGTAGATTCCGGTGAGTACGTTACTCGCAGTTTCAGCCGCGTTCGATGTTACGGTGCGATTTCCGCAATGATTGGCACCAGGTTGGGTAGGATATGGCGCGGCCGGCGACCAAGCGTTTGCGACTGGATCGTAGATCTCAGCGTAAGGCGTGATGTTTGAATCGAGAAAGGGGCCGCTATATTCGCCGCCGAGCACCCACACTTTTCCACTTGGCAACACTTGTGTTGCGAAATAGAGGCGATCGAGATTCATGGGCGCCAAAGCGGACCAGGTTCCATTCACGTAACTGCCGTTAGCGTCGGGCGTTAACCGCATCCAGTTAGCCGAGCTTCCGGTCTGGATCATGACGGTGCCGTCGGTAAGCAGAATCATAACGCCGGCACCGCCCGGAGCAATGTTTGCTAAGAGACTCCAATTCGCGGCAGTGGCTCGGGCAGGCGCGAGGAAAAAAATAACCGAGATGAAAAGGGCCGGTAAGGCGGCGTCCCGCCAACGAGACGCCACTCGCTTTCTGAAAAACAAGGCCAGTACCAGGCCACCCGAGAGAATGAAGCCGATGGTGGAGGGTTCGGGAACCGTGGCGTTCACCTGATAGGCGCCGGGAGTCAATCCGGAGGGTACGAACCAGGTAACACCGTTATTCGTGGAGATTGCTTCGGGCGACGAATCACCGATGGAATTCCAGTTCCACGCGATGGAATCGGAGTTACTAGCGTCCGCCCTCACCTCTACCCAATACTGGGTTCCATCCGTGAGCAGAGGATGCACAACCGAAGTCAATGTCAAGGGGGGATTGTTGGTTCCGAGGGTTCCCAATGCCGAACCCAAAACAACGAACGATTCGAGAACCGCGCCGGGCTGACCCGAGGCGTTCTGCGTGAGCGCGATGGTAAACGCATTTGGGCAGACGAACTCGCAACTCAGAGCAATTTCCATTGAGGAGAGGGGACCGGTGGCGTCGGATTGAAATGTGTCCGCCTGGGCGTAGCTATTCCCATCGAACGCATTTCCAACCGAGTTGCCGGCGGTGGTGTTATAGGCCATGCCGGGACCGAAATTGGTAAAAGCTGAGGCAGTCGCGGCGTAAGAAAAAGCAGGTAATACTACTAAAGCGGACGTCCAGATGATAAAGCATACGGTATCTGGAAGAAAGCGCCTTATTGGAGTTCTCATTTCCACCTCCATTCGTGTGTCTTGAGACTCAAACGGCTAAAGATCTCGCGGAAAAGCAACGAGTTTGGGACAGTATACAGCTTTGATTCGATTTCTACAAAACAAAAATTTGTAATTTTGCGCCGATGGAATTGTGTTGGGTGCTTATAGGTGGAGGTGGAGGCACCCTCACTCACGCTCAGGGTTCTGTTTAGCGGTTGCGCTGGCGTGCGGCGGTGGAGAACGGAGTAGCGACTTCGACGGCAAAGACGTATGTGGGACCGAACATGTTGGAGCGAAACACGACCCACTTTTGATCGGGCGTGAAGCTGACGTTTGGTTCCAGATGGTAATGGTGCTTCGACATGTTCACCAACTTTTCAGCGTGGAAAACGCCTGGATGAATGAAATTGGCGTCCTGAATGCCGGTATCCTTTAAAATTTGTGGGCGGAAGAGATAGATCCATTCGCCGTCAGGCGCGTGAGCTACCTGCCCGGGGTCACCACCATCGCCGCAGAACAGGGTACCATCTTTAGTCACGTTGAAATGGATTGACCACTCGTTGCGTTGCAGGTGATACCAAGTTCGGCGGCCGGTTTCGACGTCATAACCCGCTACCCAGAAATCCTCGCCTTTTGGAGTTTGCAGGTCGTACCAGATGGTCTTGCCGTCCTCACCCCAAAATTCGTGGCCCGCGATTTCCATTGCCATGGTGCGCTTGTGGATGAGGGTGTTCTGCGTGCCGTCGGTGCGAATGGTCCAGATCCGATCGACCTTTTGCCAGGGACCTTCGTGGCAGTACATGAGGAGTGTCGGGTCTGTGGGGGAGAAGAGCAGATGGTTGAGCCAGTCAGTGCTATGCAGGATAATTTTCTGCTCACCGGTTTGCAGACTCATTACGTAGACAACGCGCGGGAGATGAGCCGCGAGAGTGCGTTCCATCATTTCGCCTTTATTGCGCGGTTGATCAAGGGGATGCGTTTGCGGACCGGCGGTGTTGCCAGAGTCGGCGCCTTGGCCGACCACGTAGGCGCCCGCGGCTAGAGTTTCGTCCGCGTTAATCGTGTCAATTCCGGCGCGCGGAGGAAGCACTCCGATTTTGCGAGTTTCGCCTGTGTCGATATTAGTGACGTATAGAGAATGATCGTCATTTCTGGTGTAGTAGACGGTTTGGTTTTTGCGTCCCGCGTTGACGATGCGCACGTGGCCAGTGACCACGGGACGAGTCTTGAATGTAGAGAGATCAACGACGGAAATGCCGTTGGGCGTGCTGTAGACCATCTCCTTACCGTCGGGCGTGTAGGCGTTTTCGTTGAAGTAGAGGCTGGCGCTATTCGGCTCGTCACTGATGCGGATGATGCGATGGCCGGTATCGGGATCGACCCAACTCTTCGGCGGATTAGACGTTTGAGCGGGCGCCACTGCCGACAATAAAGATGTTGCGATGATGCAAAACGTGAAACGCATGAGCGAAGTCTTTCACCTCATATAATGCTCTACGCTGTGAAAACTTTAAGAGGACTTTGTTCCGTTATGGTGGCTTTGCTAACGGCGGCTGTCGCACATTCGCAGAGCCGGGGCGGCTTGGACAGCGTGTATCGAGGCTTCGTGAATCCACCAAGCGATGCGCGAATCATGATGCGCTGGTGGTGGTTCGGACCGGCAGTAGAAAAACCGGAATTGGAGCGTGAACTGCGGGTGATGAAGGCGGCGGGGATTGGCGGCGTGGAGATTCAGCCGGTGTATCCGCTGGAGCTGGATGATGCCGCCAAGGACTTTCATAATGCGGCGTATTTATCGGATGAGTTCTTGAGCGATGTACGTTTTGCGTCGGCGACGGCCAAATCATTAGGCCTGCGCGTGGATGTGACATTGGGAAGCGGTTGGCCGTATGGAGGCCCGCATACGCCTGTGACGCAAGCGGCCGGACGGTTAAGAATTGAGCGCGTCGCCGTGAACGAAGGAGGGCGTTCGTGGGCGATTCCGCCGATGGAGAACGGGGAGAAGCTGATTGCCGCCTTCTTGGTGCCTGGCGATGCGAAGCAGTTTGCGCCCGAAGACGTGACGCGAGTGGAGCGAATCGAAAACGGCCGTGCGATTTTTTCAGCGGCCACGCGCGGTTCGCATACCTTGCTGTTCTTTATCGCAGGCCGTACGGGGCAGCAGGTGAAACGCCCGAGCGTTGGGGCGGAAGGATTCGTGCTCGATCATTTCAATCGGGCTGCGATTGAACATCATTTACAGACTGTGGGAGACCGGTTAATGCAGGGATTTGGGAGCAATCCGCCCTATGCAGTCTTCAGCGACAGTTTGGAGGTGTTTGGGTCCGACTGGACGGACGATTTCCTGAGCGAGTTTCAGAAGCGGCGCGGTTATGATCTGACGCCATACTTGCCGGCATTGGTCGGCGACATGGGGCCGAACACGGCGGCGATCCGGCACGATTGGGGTAAGACGCTGACCGAATTGGTGGACGAACGGTATTTGATGCCCATCGCTGAGTGGGCGCACGCGCATCACACTTTGTTCCGGTCACAGACATATGGCGAGCCGCCGGTGGAGATGTCGGCAAATCATTTGGTGGATTTGCCTGAAGGCGAGCACGGACCGGAGTGGCGCGGGTTCAGTGCGGCTCGCTGGGCCTCTTCCGCGTGTCATTTGTATGGACGTCCGGTGACATCAACCGAAACCTGGACCTGGCTGCATGCGCCCTCATTTCGGGCGACGCCACTCGACATGAAGGCGGAAGCGGATCTGCACTTTATCGAAGGCATCAATCAACTGATTGGACATGGCTGGCCTTATTCGCCGCCTTCGGCGGGCGAGCCCGGATGGCGATTCTATGCCTCGGCCGCATTTAACGACCACAACCCGTGGTTTCAGGTGATGCCTGATGTTGCGAAGTATTTACAGCGGATGAGTTACTTGATGCGGCAGGGGTCGCCGGATAACGACGTTGCGATTTATTTACCGACGGACGATGCGTGGGCGCAGTTCGATGCGGGGCGGCTGGACAATCGCGGAAACTATCGGATGTCGGAGGTTTCTATCGATCGGAGCATGGAGAGGCTGTTGGGAGCGACGCTGATTCCGCAGGTGCTGGATGCCGGATATAACTTCGATTTCATCGACGACAGCGCGATTGCGAAGACGGGAGTACCGTACAAAGTTCTGATTGTTCCAGGAACGGAGCGGATGCCGCTGGCGACGCTGGAGCGCGTGCGAGCGTACGCAGAGAAAGGCGGGATTGTGATTGCGACGCGCAGATTGCCATCGCTCGGGCCGGGATTGCGGGAGGAACAGGAGAGCAAACAGATTCATGCGCTGGCGGAAAAAGTGTTCACGCATTTTGTGCAAGATGAGCAGCAACTCGGGAGCATGTTGAAGCAGTTGCTGACGCCGGATTTGGCGGTAGCGAGCAGGAATTCGGTGATTGGATTTATACACAGGCGACTCGAAAACACCGGCGATATTTATTTCATGGTGAACACGTCGAATCAGCCGGTAAATACGCAGGCCAGCATTCGTGTAACGGGAATGGCAGGTGAATGGTGGGACCCATTCACAGGAGAAACGACGCCATTGTCCGGATCAACAGATGGGAAGTGTACGACGGTTGAACTGCATTTGGCTCCCTATGAGTCGAAGGTGATGGTGTTTCGACCAGGTAAGCCGCAAGTGCTCGATGTACTTCTGCAACATGAAAATTCAATGGATATTAGCGCAGACTGGCGAGTCACCTTCGAGGGTCTGAAACAGACGCAAGCGATGTCGCGGCTTAAATCGTGGACCGACAATCCGCAGACCGAATATTATTCCGGAAAGGCCGTGTATGAGAAGACGGTCGATGTACCTGAATCGCTGTTGAAGGACACCACCGCGATCCATTTTGGCAAAGGGGAACCAGTACCCCGGGCCGAGATACCGAACGGTATGCGAGCGTTATTGGAAAGCCCAATACGTGAATCCGCGCTGGTTTATGTGAATGGGGAATTGGCGGGGTCCGTATGGCACCCACCGTATACGCTGCGTGTCGGGAAGTATTTGCATGCGGGACGGAATCAGTTTCGGGTGGTGGTGGCGAATCTCGCAATCAACGAGATGGCCGGAAAGGCGCTCCCTACCTATACTTTGTTGAAGGACCGTTACGGCGACCGATTTCAACCGCAAGGATTCGAGAATTTTCACACGCTGCCGGCGGGTATGTTGGGACCTGTGCAGTTAATTGCGAGATAACGTATGGGACCGTTTGCTGTCACGCTGATTTCGGCCCTTTTTCTCCTGCAAGGGCCAGACCCTTCGCAGAGCCGTCTGCCCAAGAATAAGTTGCCAGCACGTCCTGAGTTGCCGACGTTGTACATCGTGGGGGACTCGACGGTTCGCAACGGGCAGGGAGACGGGAAGAACGGGCAGTGGGGCTGGGGCGACCTGATCGGCGTCTATTTCGATCCGAGCAAGATCAACGTTGTGAATTGGGCGCTGGGCGGCCGTAGCAGCCGCACTTTTATTTCCGAAGGACACTGGCAGCAGGTTGTGAACGCGCTGAAGCCGGGCGATTTTGTCATGGTGCAGTTCGGCCATAACGATGGCGGCCCGGTGAACGACAACAGCCGGGCGCGCGGATCGATCAAGGGCACGGGCGATGAGAGCCAAGAGATCGACAACATGATTACGCATCAGCACGAAACGGTGCATACGTTCGGCTGGTATATGCGGAAGTACATTACCGACACAAGGGCCAAAGGAGCGACGCCGATAATTTGCACGATGATTCCACGCAAAATCTGGAAGGACGGGAAGATCGCGCGAAACAAAGACGATTATGCGGGTTGGGCCGAACAGGTGGCGCATGAGGAGCACGCGCCATTGTTGGATTTGAATGAAATCATCGCGGAACGCTATGACACGATGGGGCCAGAAAAGGTGAATCCATTGTTTGGCGATGAGCATACGCACACAACTTTGGCCGGGGCAGAAATCAACGCTGAGGCAGTTATTGAGGGATTAAAGGCGCTGAAAAGCAATCCGCTGGCGCCCTATTTTTCGGAGCGGGCGACCCAAGTGCAGCCGGCGGTTCTCTCATAATGATCGCAATCCGGGAGGACTTAACGCCGAAGGCGCTAGAGCCTAAAATTCGAAGGCTGTTCGAAGTGTCGGCGGCCAAGATTCGGTCGATTCAACGATCGTGGGATGCATCGCAGGGCGCGCCTGTCTTCACTATTAAAGGACGGTATACGAGCCGGGGCTGGACGGAGTGGACGCAGGGCTTTCAGTTCGGGTCAGCCATTTTGCAGTTCGATGCGACGGGCGAGACGCAATTCCTGGAATCCGGGCGCCATGACACGGTTGCGCACATGGCTCCGCATGTTTCTCATATCGGCGTGCATGACCACGGGTTCAACAACATCAGCACGTACGGCAACTTGCTGCGCTTGATGAACGAGGGCCGCATTCCAGAGAACGAATGGGAGCGCGAGTTTTACGAACTCGGCGTGAAAGTGTCAGGCGCGGTGCAAGCGGCGCGGTGGTCACGGATTGCAGAGGGCGGCGGATACATTTATTCGTTCAACGGACCGCATTCGTTATTTGTCGATACGATCCGGTCGCTGCGCGCACTGGCAGTGAGCCATAAGCTGGGACACGCGCTGATGGGGGAGAACGATCGCAAGATTTCGCTGCTGCGCCGGCTAATTGAACATGCGGATGCGACGGCGCGCTATTCGATCTATTACGGCGATGGGCGAGACTACTACGATGTCCGAGGCAGGACGGCGCACGAAAGCATATTCAATATCAACGACGGCAAGTATCGCTGTCCGAATTCGCAGCAGGGGTTTTCGCCCTTCACAACCTGGACGCGCGGATTAGCGTGGGCGATGTGCGGATTCGCCGAACAACTGGAATTTCTTGCGACGGTGAAGGACGCGGAATTGGACGAATTCGGCGATCGCCTAGGCGTGGAGACGATGATGAAACGCGCAGCGGACGCCACGTGCAATTTCTACATCGACTATTCGCCAGCGGATGGCATTCCTTATTGGGATACGGGCGCGCCGCGTTTGCACCGGCTGGGAGATTGGGCGTCGAAGCGCGCCGATCCCTTCAATTCGTTTGAGCCAGTGGACAGTTCGGCGGCGGCGATTGCGGTGCAGGGGCTGTTGCGGTTGGGACAGTACCTCGGCAACAAACGCTATTTTCAAGCGGGACTGACGGTTGCGGATGCGCTTTTCGACGATCCATACTTAAGCACCGATACCAATCATCAGGGGTTGGTTTTACATGCGGTTTATCACCGGCCGAATGGCTGGGACGCGGCGCCGACGCCGGATGGAGTGCCGCGCGGTGAGGCTTGCATGTGGGGCGACTATCATGCGCGTGAGGCCGCGCTCTATCTGCTGCGAATGATTGAGGACAAGCCGTATTTGACTTTTTGGAGCGAACGCAAATGATCATTGCCGATCTGGCTGAGATTGCCGGACGAACCTATCCAGCACGACGCCGGACGCAAAATTTGGTGGGGGGCGCGAGCCCGATTCAGGCGACCAATTTCTCACTGGGGCACGTGACCCTGGAGCCAAATGGGGGACAGGTGCCGTGGCACAACCAGGAGCAAGAGGAGATTTACTACATCGTGGAAGGCACGGGCGAGATGTGCCTGGGGGAGGAGCGGCAGACAGTGAAGACGGGCCAAGCTGTCTATATCCCGCCGGGCGTTTTTCATCAGCTCACGAATACAGGACCGACGCCGATGCGCATGGTTTATTGTTATGGTCCGGCGGGCGACGTCGCGCACTGGCGGCAGGAATTGAACGGCACATTACCTAAGGCTGGCGAAGCGGCTCCGCCATTACCGAAAGGCGCACAGCCGCAATGCACGGAAAAGCCGAAGGAGCAGGCGTGAGCGCAGCAAAAGTACATAACATCGGCATCATCATGAATGGCGTCACCGGACGCATGGGTTTGAACCAGCATCTGCGCAGGTCTATACACGCCATCATGCAGCAAGGCGGCGTGCGGGTGAGCGATACGGAGACGATTTTGCCAAAGCCGCTGTTGGTGGGCAGAAATTCGGCCAAGCTGGAGGCAATTTCGCGCGAGTTCGGCGGCTTGCCGTATTCGACGGATCTGGATGCGGTATTGGGGGACTCGGAGTACTCGATTTATTTCGATGCGCAGACGACAGACCGGCGCGCGGAGGCGGTGCGGAAGGCGGTGGCGGCAGGCAAGCACATCTATTGCGAAAAGCCGATTGCGGACAATCTTGAGACCGCGCTGGATCTTTACCGGCTGGCTAAAAAAGCGGGCGTTAAACATGGCGTTGTGCAGGACAAGCTATGGCTGCCTGGGTTGCTGAAACTCGAAACTTTAAAACAACTTGGGTTCTTTGGCCGCTTGCAATCGGTGCGCGGCGAGTTCGGCTATTGGGTCTTTGAAGGCGATACGGTGCCGGCGCAGCGGCCATCGTGGAACTACCGCAAAGAAGATGGCGGCGGAATCATCATCGACATGCTGTGTCATTGGCGGTATGTGCTGGATAACTTGTTCGGGGCGGTGAAAGCGGTTTCGTGCCTGGGCGCGATCCATGTGCCCGAGCGTCGGGATGAACAGGGCAGACCCTATCAATGCACGGCCGACGATTCGGCGTATGCCACGTTCGAACTGGAAGGCGGCGTGATTGCGCATTTCAATTCGTCCTGGTGCGTGCGCGTGCGGAGGGACGATCTGCTGACGCTGCAAGTGGATGGGTCAACGGGGTCGGCGGTGGCAGGGCTGCGCGATTGCTGGATTCAACATTACGGATCGACGCCGAGGCCAACATGGAATCCCGACATTCCGCAGCCGATCAATTTTTTCGAAGGCTGGCAAAAGGTGCCGGAGCAGACGACTTTCGATAACGCTTTCAAGGTGGAATGGGAACTGTTTCTGCGGCATGTGGTGAAGGATGAGCCGTTCCGCTGGAATTTGCTGGAAGCTGCAAAAGGCGTGCAACTGGCGGAGTTAGGGATTGAGTCGTGGAAGAAGCGGAAGTGGGTGGAGGTTAAGGCGATTCACGCTTAATCCAGCGATTCGTTTTAGTACTGAGCCTAAGCGACGTGCCGGTCCTCTAAACATTTGTAAGTATTTCTTTAAAAATCCAGTCCATAGTGCAGGAGGATTACGGACATCGCTTCCCCCAAAAGAGCGAATTCATCGACGCTGGTGACGGTGGTTTGCGCGGCAGGCATTATCGCGGCGCTGCATTACGGGCAGGATCTGATTGTTCCTTTTGCGCTGGCAGTGCTGGTCAGCTTTCTACTGACGTACCCGGTCGGTTGGATGCAACGACTGAAAATCGGAAACACGGCGTCGGTAGTCATTGTGATGCTGGTGACGTTTTCGGTCGCCGGAACGATGATTTGGATCGCGACGCGGGAGCTTACGCAGATCGTTATTCGAATTCCGGAATATCAGCAAAACATTCGTGCGAAGATTGACCGCATCCAGCACGTTAACGGCTCGGGCGGGGCTTCGGCGATCGCAAAAGCTGCGCAAAGCATTTCGGAACTGACGAACGAGTTCTCGCAAGGCAACCAAGCCGTTCAACAGGAAAAAAACGGAGCGCAGGCAAAGCAACCAGGGCAAACTTCGGCACCAGTGCAGCCAGTCCCGGTGCGAATCGTGAGGGAGCCTACCGGTGTTTTTGGCGCATTGGGATCTTGGGGGGCGTCGATTGGCCGAATAGCGGCGACGACGGCAGCGGTGGTGATCCTAACACTTTTTATGCTGCTGAACCGTAGCAGCCTGCGAAACCGGCTGTTCCGTTTGTTCGGCAGCGGCCGCATCAACGTTATGACAACGGCAATGGACGATGCGGCGAAACGCGTCAGCCGCTATTTGCTGACGCAAGGCATGGTCAACAGCACGTACGGCCTGTTATTAGGAACGGGATTGTATTTCATTGGCGTTCCGTATGCGGTGTTCTGGGGATTCTCAGCCGTTTTCCTGCGCTTTATTCCGTATTTGGGCACATTCGTGGCGGGGATGGCGCCTTTTGTTTTGTCGCTTGCCGTGTTTGATGGGTGGAAGCTACCGTTGCTGACGCTGGGGCTGTTTGCGGCGGTAGAGGGCACTATTTCAGGAATTGTGGAACCGTGGCTATACGCGACGCGAACTGGCATTTCGTCACTGGCGATTTTATTATCAGCGACGTTTTGGACCTTGTTGTGGGGGCCGATTGGGCTGGTGATCTCGACGCCTTTGACCGTGCTGCTGGTGGTGGTGGGGCGGCATGTGCCGCAGCTAGAGTTTCTGTACGTGCTGTTAGGCGACCAGCCAGCGCTTTCGCCGGAAGCGCATTACTACCAGCGGCTGCTGGCAATGGACGAAGATGAAGCGCGCGAAGTGGTGGAGCAATTTGTGGAAGAAAAACCCACGCGCGAAGTTTATGATGGCGTTCTCATTCCCGCGCTGGCGTTAGCCGAAGAAGACCGCCACGATAATCAACTGGATGAGCAGCGGCAGAAGTTCATTTATCAAAGCACTCGTGAACTGATAGAGGAATTGGGCGAACGGAATCTGTTGGGAGCGTTGGGCGAAGAACAGGCAGCACAAACCACGAGCGAAGGAAATATCCTGTGCATCCCGGCGCGGGACGAAGCAGACGAGTTAGTCGCGCTGATGCTTGCGCAGTCACTGCGCGAGGCGGGTTATCACGCTGATTCCATTCCGATCGGTTACACGGAGGAGATGCTCGATCGAGTAAAGCGCTGCCAGCCCAACATCCTGTTCATATCGGCGCTGCCGCCATTTGCGATCACACATGCGCGCTCGCTGTGCCGCAGAGCACGCCAACGTTGCAAAGAGATGAAAGTGGTGATCGGTATCTGGGGCCATAATACCGACCGGACGATATTGCAGCGAAGGTTAGGCAGCGGATGCTCGGATTATCTGGTGCATAGTATTGCGGAGGCGGAACTGCAACTCAGGCTTTTTGCCAGCAATGGGCAGCAAGACAATCAACCAGGCGAGACGGATAGCGCAACTTCGCGGGTGCTCACCGAATCAACAAGGTGATGGCTACATTAACAGCCGACGCGACAGCAAGCGGCACATTCACACTAGGCGGCGACCTGACGGTGCATCGATTGGGTTTCGGCGCGATGAGAATAACAGGCGAAGGAATCTGGGGCGAGCCCAAGAACACCGAGGAGGCGAAGAGAGTTCTACGGCATGCCGTGGAACTGGGAGTGAACTTCATCGACACAGCGGATTCGTACGGACCGGAAGTCAGCGAACGGCTTATCGGCGAAACGCTTTCACCTTATAAGAAGGGCGTGGTAATCGCAACTAAAGGCGGTTTGGTCAGACTGGGGCCGAATGAATGGCAACCGCTGGGACGGCCCGAGTATCTTCATCAGGAAGTGGAGATGAGCCTGCGGCGGCTGCGGTTGGAGCGTATCGATTTGTACCAATTGCATCGCATTGATCCGCAGGTTCCGGTTGAAGAGAGTCTGGGCAAACTGAAAGACCTGCAGAAAGCCGGCAAGATCCGGCACATCGGTTTGTCGGAAGTAAAGCCGAACGAGATTGAGCGAGCGCGAAAGACGGTTGAGATCGTGAGCGTTCAGAACAAATACAACATCAGTGATCGCGCGCACGAAGATACCCTGCCGTATTGCGAGAAGCACAATTTGGCGTTCATTCCGTGGTTTCCAGTTGCGGCGGGTAAGTTGGCCGCGGCGGGCGGTCCGTTGGATAGCGCGGCGAAGCAACATGGCGCGACGGTGGCGCAACTTTCCATTGCATGGCTGCTGCATCGATCGAAGGTGATATTGCCGATTCCCGGAACGTCGTCCGTGGCGCACTTGGAGCAGAATGTTGCTTCGGCCGGATTGAAGCTGAGCGACGACGAATGGAAGAAGCTGGAGCGAGCCGCCGAATCAGTGAAATGATGGTCTGCTGAAGGCCGGCAACCACAGGATGTTACGGTGGATAAAACTCCTGTGATTGTCCGGAATGATGCATCTTCGCTGTAACTCTCCTGAATGCGCTACAGAGTTGGAATTGCACGCGCGCGCTTTAGCTTGTCCGAAGTGCGGCGATCTACTTGAAGTCGTTATTGACGCGCCGCGATGGGATGCGGCGGATCTTAAAAAGATCTGGCGTGAACGACGCTCTGCTTGCTGTCCGTTGGATTGCAGCGGCGTGTGGCGATTCCGCGAGTTCCTGCCGTTTGATTATGCGGATTCTGACGTTGTCACGCTGTTTGAGGGCAATGTTCCGGTTGTCCGCGGCAAACGAACTGCCGATTGGGCCGGCGTAAGAGATCTATCGTTCAAGCACTTGGGATGGAATCCGACCGGGTCTTTTAAAGATCTCGGCATGACGGCCGCAATGACGGAGGCCAAGTTTACCGGCGCGAAAACTGTTGCGTGCGCATCCACTGGCAACACGGCGGCGTCGCTTGCGGCATATGCAGCGCGCGGTGGAATGACCGCACGAGTGTATCTTCCGGCTGGACAGGCATCGGCAAATAAGCTGGCGCAGGCACTGGACTTCGGGGCAGAGGTTGTGCAGATCGACGGTAGCTTCGACGACGCCTTGGACGTGCTGCTTTCCAAAGCCGACGAGAACCTGCAGTTTCTGAATTCGATTAATCCATTTCGCATCGAAGGCCAGAAGACGGCGATGTTGGAACTTCTGGAGCAGCTTGAATGGAACGTACCGGACTATTTGGTTGTGCCGGGCGGGAATTTGGGCAACTCATCTTCATTCGGCAAGGCGTTCATCGAACTCAAAAAGTACGGGTTCATCGACAGCGTGCCGCGCATGGTGATTGTGCAGGCTGCGGGCGCAAATCCGCTGGCTCAGATGTGGGAATCCGGCGGGAGCGGATTGAAGCCCGTACAGTTTCCTGAAACAGTTGCGACGGCGATTCGAATCGGCAACCCACGTTCCTGGAGAAAAGCGCTGCAAGCGGTCCACTACACAAACGGTCTGGTGATGGATGTTACGGATGAAGAGATTGGCGAGGCGAAGGCGATGATCGGCCGCGACGGCATCGGCTGCGAACCCGCGTCGGCGACGACGCTGGCCGGCATCCGCAAACTGGCTTCACAAGGTAAGATTGACCGTGACGCGCGGATTATCGCCGTGCTCACCGGGCACGCGCTGAAAGATACGGATTATATTATTCATTCGCATGAACGACGCGCCGGATCA
>Ga0070741_10005463_pt1 | contig 28244 bp, 32 predicted proteins | sample Coa_R1_4_FD_66440 | JGI IMG/M metagenome (GOLD analysis project Ga0070741, IMG submission 66440) | Surface soil microbial communities from Centralia Pennsylvania, which are recovering from an underground coalmine fire - Coalmine... | ecosystem: Environmental > Terrestrial > Soil > Unclassified ... | reverse complement strand
CAGCGCGGGGCCGATGAACCCGTTCTGTCTCGTTTGGTCCAATGTTCCGCCCGGAAACTACACGTTGACGGCCGTTGCGACTGATAATGACGGGGCGAGCACCACTTCCGAGCCGGTGAAGGTAGCCGTTGTGCAGGTGCTGCCACCGCCCACCAACTTCCCGCCGCTGGTGCGTTTGACCAGTCCGCCCAATGGTTCAGTGTTTGCGGCGCCCGTTAACCTGCCGATCTACGCCTATGCTGCTGACCGAGATGGCTCCATCGCTTCGGTCGAATTCTTCGCTGACACCAACAGTCTCGGACTGGGTCAGGGCCTTTGCCTGGTAGCTATGCCCGGCTCCGACTCGCGATGGCCCACCCCTGTCTGCCCGACCAATATCTTCCTGCTGGTCTGGAGCAATGCTCCGGTCGGCACTTATAATTTAACCGCTGTGGCGACGGATAACGGCGGATTGTCGGCCACTTCCGAGCCGGTCAAAGTCGCCATTGTTTCACCGCCGCCGCCGCCAACAAACCGGCCGACCATCGTGGAAATCGTCGCTTCGGATCCGTTAGCTATCGAAGGAACCAATTGCTGGCCCTGGCTTGGCCTGGCTGAGAGCACGCCCTCCTGGAGCCATTGGACCGGCTCAAACTCGCTCTGGCGCATGTTTACCAATTGCGGCCCGAAGAACGCCACGTTCACTGTTCATCGCTTTGGCGAAACCAACGACGATCTGACGGTCACCTACGAGGTTGGCGGGACGGCGACCAACGGTGTTGATTATGTGCCGCTCTCGGGGTCGGTAGTCATTCCGGCCGGACAGCGCCACGCCGAAATCTCCGTTATTCCGCTCGATGACGGCCCGCCTGATATCAACAGCACAGTCGTTGTGGAGTTAGCCAAGTCCACCAATTACGTCCTCGGCTATCCCCGGAAAGCGGCGGCGTTAATTCTCGATAACGCCGGACGCCGGCCGTGGAACGGCTTACTCTCGGATCATAGTTTCCACCTCGGAGCACCCGGCCCGGATGGGGCATGGTTCCATATCGATTTTTCCACCGACCTCCTGAACTGGACCACCATTTGCACTAACCAGGTCGTCAACGGGTCGATCGATTTCATCGATCCAGACTCCGCCAGCGACCAATCCAGGTTCTACCGAACGGTGCCCGACTCGGCGCCTCCGCAGTACTAAAGCCGGTCCGAGGTACCGCATCTCGGCCGCTCGACTCCCCGCTGCGCCGGCTCCAAAAGCCGGCGCATTTTTGTACCCGCACGGCCGCTTTTTCACGACCTGAATTGACTGGTCCGAATCAGCGGGCCTGTTGGATACTGCCTTGGTGCCGAAATGGTGCAAAATGATTTTGGCGGTGCTGCTCTTGCCAGTGTGTTTTGGCGTGGGCTCGGCTTTGTGGCTGGTCCTGCGCGCCAGCGGAAAAGCCGACACGATTTGGGTTGCCCTGGTATCGGGAGCAGCATGCTGGCTGGTGATTTACCTGCTGCTGCCGAAGCCTATGTGGGTTTACGTGGTCGGACACGAATTGACGCATGCGCTCTGGACCTGGCTGCTGGGGGGCCGGGTCAAGCGCTTCAAGGCTTCCGCCAAAGGCGGCCATGTCGTCGTCACCAAAAACAATTTCATTATCGCGCTGGCGCCGTATTTTTTTCCGCTGTACGCAGTGCTGCTGGTGCTCGTGTTTTGGGCCGGCGACTGGATTTGGCATTGGAGGGCTTACGCGGTTTGGTTCCATTTGCTGCTGGGCGCCAGCTACGGGTTTCACGTCACTCTGACATGGCATATTTTGAAAAGCAGCCAGACCGACATAACGGAACAGGGTTATCTCTTCTCGGCGGTAGTGATTTTTCTGGGCAACATGTGTGTATTGCTGGTCGCCATCCCCTTGCTCACCGGGCAAGTGGGCGTGACGACCGCCTTCCGCTGGTGCGGACAGGAGACCGCCGGCGTGGTGAGACATCTTCTAGACACCAATGACAAGAAGCACAGGAATTGAATTGGAGACACGAATTTCACTAATTCACACGAATTGGAGACACGAATTTGGAGACACGAATTTCACTAATTGACACGAACACAGCAACTGAGGGTTTTACATGAGGCAACGGAGGACTCTCCCGGACACTACGAGTACAGCTCAGTTTTCTCCCCTTACCTCCCGTGAAAAATTAGCGTTAATTAGCCTCCATTCGCGATTCTTCACTCTTGCTTCGGCGGCGCGGATCTGGCCCACTGCGGCTGAACCACATCCCTGCATTTATGAAACGAATCCTGGGGCTGGTCTGGCTGATCGTTTCGGTATCCAGCGCGTTAGCTGAGTTCCGCGCGGGCATCGCCGTGCGGGTGGTCACCCCTAACCCACTCCTGCCCGTCGTCGGGGGTATCGGTCCCTCGCATCCCGCCACTGGCAAGGAAGGCGACCTCACTGTGCGGGCCCTGGTTTTTGAGGAAGGAACAACCAGGGTGGCGATCGTAAGTTCGGATTTCCTCGGCTTCCCGGCGGTGCTCGGCAACAAGGTGCGCGCTGCGGTGAAAGGGGTTCCCGTGCAAAACATCCTAATCGGGGCGACGCACACCCATAGCGCTCCCGATTGCTACGGTTTCCCGGATGGCAAGGGCGGCACTTCAAGCGATCCCAAATATTTGGAAACGGTTTGCCGGCGCATGACCGAGGCAATCGATGAGGCCATCGAGAAACTCCAACCCGCCGCGCTCAGGATCGCGACCGGGCCGGCCAAAGGGAAGATCGCTTTCAATTACTACGCAGAGCACTTGTACGATCCGCGCTGCAACGTCATCCAGGTCAGCGACAGCACCGGCAAAGCATTCGCCACGCTGGTCAATTATGCTATCCATCCGGAAGTCCTGGGCAGCGGTGTCGGGATCTGCAGCCCCGACCTGGTTGGGCCTTTATATGACGAAATTGCCAGCAAAGGCGGTGGCACTGGCATTTTTATGAACAGCGCGCAGGGCGGCATGGTGACTGCCGATAACCGCACCGACAACGGCGGAGACGCGCGCACCTGGGAAGAGTGCCGGCGCATCGGCACGTTGCTGGCCGATGAAGCCTTGCGCATCGTTAAGGACGCGCCGGTGCAGGCTGCCCCTAAGCTCTTCTGTGCCGCGCGGGCACTCACGTTGCCGGTCGATTCGCCCGATATGCGGGCGTTGATGAAACAAATGCCGGGATTCAATTCAGCTTCGAGTGACAGCGTTACGACCCAGCTCAACGTGGTAAACGTCGGGAACGCCCAGATCCTCACGATTCCGGGCGAAGCCTTGCCCAACATCGGTTATTACCTCAAGCGCAAGATGCACGGAAAACATAACCTGCTTTTCGGCCTGACCAACGACGCTTTTGGTTACATCCTGACCCGGGAAGACTTCGACAGCTTCGAGCGTTATGCATATGTGACCCGCACGAGCCTGGGCGAACGCACCGGGACGATCCTGGTGGATGAAGCCTTGAAATTCGTGAATGAATGTCCCCGGCCGGAATGATTTAACCGCGAATGGACGCGAATGAACGCGAATGGAGTTTAGGACCTGGAACCAAACAGAATTGCTCCGCTGAGTGTCAGGGCCGGGCCACGAACTAGTTTCAGAGGGCGGAGGTCAGCCCTGGGGAGCCAGGACGTGAGAAAGCCATGAGCGCGAGTTTTCGATGTCCGAACTCCGAGCGAATTCGCGTTCATTCGCGTTCATTCGCGTCCATTGGCGGTTTCAAGTCCGTCGGCGGTTCCCAATTGGCCTTGCCCGCGGTTGTTGCCGGCATAAACTTGGCAAGGGTCAAGCCCCCATAGCTCAAATGGATAGAGCGGCGGTTTCCTAAACCGTTGATCCCTGTTCAATTCAGGGTGGGGGTACCATTGCGGGGTTACAGGTTACAGATTGCAGGTTGCAGGTTGCGCAAGACTGTTTGAATCAGGTGGCTGTCGGTCGTAGCGGCAACTTTCGGCGCAACGATTGCAACCGTGCGGCGGCTCAGTTAATTTCGCGACTATGAGCCAGGTTTTGGATGATGGAAGGGTCATTGCTTTTGGGCAAAGCTTGGAAGAAGCCGAGCAACTGTTCGGATGCAAGGCTGTCGACATTCAACTGCCGCCCAAACTCGCCCGCCAGGGCATCGACAAGACACTGGAAGCAGAGAACGTTTCACTGCGATTCGATTCAGGCAAGCTCAAGGATATAAAATTCGACGGCGGATACGAATTCAAACACCCGCTTACACCCTATCCTGAACCGTGGAAGAATTTTTCCGCTATTGACTCGGCGAAAATATCGCGCCGAATGTCTCGTGACGATTTTCTGGCCTACCTCAAGGTCTGGGAAGAAAGGGCGAAAAGCCTGGGAACTCGAGCCGTTGAACCAGGCGAGGACCTCGGGGCTCAACAATATGCGGTTGGCATCGTTCAGGATCCGTTTGCGGACATGATTGTCGTCAATATGGGGCCATCCCGTCGTGCCGGGGGCGGTGGATTATGGTGCGATGGCTGGTGCTTGTTCTTCACCACGGAGGCGGATCGTGAGAAGAGCGGGGTAGAGGTGGGGCGGCTCCAATCGATTTCGGCGTTTCGAGATGAGTTCAACACGGTCGCACGGAGAATCCCCTCCAAGGCCTCGTAGCAGTTGTATATCGAGCAGCAAGCAAAACGTTAAAATTAAAACGTTGAAAACGGAATCGGCCCGCTCGGGGGTTGCAAAAGAAGTTTGCGTAGCGTGGGCAAGGCGCAAGAGTTCGATGGAAACCGCAATGAGCCGACAACTCGGGCCTGCGCAAGTAGTCGGCGCTGCCGCATAAATGCGGCGTTCCGAATCGGCAATTCTGGTTGTCTCTCGCCCGTGCGAGTGGGAGGAACCCTACGGGGTCGAGGAGGCTTCGTACGAGCAGGAGAGATCTATTTGCTGGCCGCAGGAGCAGTGAATCTGGATGCCGACGATGCGATCGTCTGCTTTCTGCAAGGTTACCCGGGGCTGGCAGGAATGGGCAGCCACTCCACCCGTGCCATCGAGTGAGGGAACGACCTCGCGCAGTGTGCGGACGTTTTCAGGATGCGGGACCACCAACACTTGAAAGTCCTGGCGCCGCTCACCGGTCGGATCGTTCGCAGCCAGGGGAACGAACTGATTATTCGCGGGAGCGTTCATTGGGAAGAAGGGATGCCGGCGGAGGCGGAGAGATTCGCCATGGTTTCTTTCAACCGCAGCAAGACTGTCACTCGGCGATTGGCTTCGGATTCAGGAGGAACCTCCGGCATAGGCACGGTATCGGCGTACCCGGAGACCTTGCACAATTGGCCCGCCAAGACTCCGTTCTGAACGAGCTTGCGGCGCGCGGCGTTGGCCCGCTCGGTGGAGAGGTCCCATTTGTTGTGAGCCTCGACGCCCGCTTCCGTGCGGCCTTCGGTGTGTCCCTCGAGCTCGATTTTGAAGGAAGTGTAGCGGGAGATTTCCCAGGCCAAGGTGGAGAACACCCAGGCGCCGTACGGCGTGAAGACGTCGCTCTCGGGTTCGAAGATGGGTTTGTGTGAGCGGTCAAAAACATTGATCCGCAAGCCATCGGAAGTCAGATCCAATTGAACGCTTTTTTCAGTTTCATCCTGCTGTTGGAGAATCTTGGCCAGGTCTTCGCTAATGCGGCGCATGGTTTCCATTTCGACGGCGGAAACAGATTGGAATTTGCCCTCCGCTTTGGAGGTGGCGGTGACGTCTTTGTTGGGAATGAGTCCGGTGGATTCTTTGGTGACCGAGGAGAAGGGATTGCGGAAGGCGCGTTCGACGGCTTCCTTAATTCTGGTGTCCTGCGCCGTGAGCCAGAGCACCATGAACAGGGCCATCATGGCCGTAATAAAATCGGCGTAGGCGACTTTCCAGGCGCCGCCGTGGTGTTCCGATTTCTTCATACGCGCTACGCCTTGGCCGAGCTCTTAATCGATTTAAACATCTGTTCCATCTCTTCCGAGGAAGGACGCAAGTCGCTGTTAAGGCCGCGGCGCCCCAGTTCGACGGCGGTCACCGGGGCCATTCCATTGGCAAAACCAATCACGCAGGCGGCAATGCAACGGGTATAATCGAGACGCGCGGATCCAATAAACTCCAGATTGGTGGCCAATGGGTTCAGAAAACCGTAGGCGAGAAGAATGCCCAAAAATGTACCCACGAGGGCGGCGGCGACTTTTTCGCCGATCTGTTCGATTGGGCCGGAGATGGAGGCCATGGTAATGACGATCCCGAGCACAGCGGCGACAATGCCGAATCCGGGCATGGCATCGGCGGCCTTGGTCAGAACATTGACGGGTGCGTGATGTTCTTCTTCGAGTTTGTTGATCTCCGCGTCGAGGAGAAGGCGCAGTTGGTCGGGTTTAATCTTGCCATCGATGATCGGCCGCAAGCTGCCGGCCAGGAACTCGACCGCCTCTTCGTTGACGGAGAACAAAGGATATTTTTTGATAATCGAGCTGGTGCCGGGGTCGAGGACATGTTCTTCCAGGGCGATCATGCCGTTGCGACGGCCCAGCATAAACAACTCGAACAGCACCTTGAGCAGGTCATCATAAGCGGCGCGGTTGTAGGGCGCGCCCTTGAGCGCATCGATGATGCTCTTGGAAAGATCCACCAACACCTTGCGAGGAGACATAATCACCAGCGCGCCCAGGGCGCCGCCGCCGATGATCAACAGCTCATTCAGGTGCAACAAAGCGCCCAAATGGCCGCCGCCCCAGGCGAAACCGCCGAAGACACAACCGATAACCACTAACGCGCCGATAATGATGATCATGAGAACTCGCCGTTCAAAGTGGCTGCTCGGATTCGAGGCGCCGGAGGTACGAACGGATGGCCAGGATGGCTTGTGAGTGAATCTGGCAAATGCGCGACTCGGTCAGCCCAAGTAACTCGGCAATCTCGCGCAAATGCAAATCCTGACCGTAATAAAGGGCCAGTACTTTCCGTTGGGTATCCGGCAGCTCTTTTAATCGTTGCAGAATGATGTTCTTGAGCTCATTGCGCGAAGCCTGCTCGACCGGGCCATCGGAGGCCGGATCGGCAATGACATCGCAGACGCTGCTGGCATCAGCGCCTTCAATCGAGCAAGTCGCATCCAAACAAACAAAGGTGGCAGGCCGAATCTCGGCCAGCAGGTCGGAATATTCGGACATCGAAATATTGAGAGCTTTGGCAATTTCGGCGTCGGAGGGAATGCGGCCGAGGCGCTGTTCGACCTGGCCGATCATGTCCTGAAGTTTGCGGGCCTTCTCGTGGACCGTTCGTGGGACCCAGTCCATCCGGCGCAGTTCATCGAGCATCGATCCGCGTATGCGGAGCCGGGCATACGTCTCGAAGGAGGTTCCGGAAGCTGGATCATAATTGCGCAGAGCTTGCAATAAACCGAGCAAGCCGGCGCTGTTCAAATCATCCTGGTCGACATGCTCGGGCAAAGTCATTGCCAGTCGGCCAACGGCCGCGCGCACCAACGGCAAGTACTTCTCAACGAGCGCATTCTCGGAGGGACTATCACCATTTTTATGATAGTGCTGCCACAATTCCTGGGCTGAAGGGTGAGGCTCACGCGCGGCAAGGGCGGGTTCAGCAATCGCGCAAGTGCTCATGATTTAGCGGTAGCTTTGGGAGTTGGGGGAAAGGGGCGTCGAACGGCGCGGCGCTGTCGGAGAGATTCCTGCAGGCCCCGAATGCAAACATTGCTCCACCAGCGCATGAGCAGCGCGGCGACCAGAGCGGCGGCCGAAGCGCGCCACAAGGCTGCAGGCCAAGAACTTAGGCCAGCCAGGGCGGAACCGCTCCCGATTACAAAACCGATTAGAGCTCCGAGGATCATCAGCGCTTTCATTCAACAGGAAACTGTTAAGCACAACCTTTGCCAGAGCAGAACAAACCCGAAGAAGATGGCGCGGCGGCCTCAGGCTGCCATTTGAGCCCAAAGTCCAGGGATTGCGTCCGCCACTAGTATGTCGCCAGGAACTTTTTGCCCGGTGCTCAGGAAGCGCAGACAGCAATTTGTGCCCTTGAGGAAGTCCAGCAGTTTGTCTTCACGACAGTCCTCGTCCAAATGGCAAAGGCCCAAGTCCTCAGGTTCGAATGAGGCGAACGCGCGGAATTGCTCGAAGAGGGTGCTTGATTCGTACGCGGCATTGAGGATCAGATGCACCCTGGGCCGAGGGAGCGAAGCCAGAACAGCCTTGAGGTTGCGCATGGCCTGGGCATCACCCGATGGAACACCAGGCAAATCAATCAGCAAAAGTTCGCGTGCGTCGACTCCGGGGTCGCCCGGGGCTTGATCGTTGCCAGCATTGGAGTTCCAGAAGCGCTCGAGGGCGACACCGAGCATCTCAGTGTAAACGTTAAGGAACTCGGCCGTGTTCGCATTGCCTGCATCGAGCCGCCACACCTTCGTGACACGGTTCTCCTGAAGCACTGAGCGAGTCATCCATTTGCACAACAGGGTGGTTTTGCCGACGCCGGGAGGCCCAACCAGCACATGCGGCCTGGCAGAACCATCCTGCAACGGAGAGGAAACCCGGCGAGAGGCGGAAAATAATCGCAAAGCCGCGCTTGCGGCGGTGTTCGGAGAGATTCGGGCGGCTGGATTCAAAGTTTGGTCCGCCATCGAGGGGATGCACGCCAGCACTTCAATCGAGCGAGTTCTGGTCCAAAAGCGAGACAGGCCCTGCCTGGGCAGCGGACGCACGCTTAAAACGATCGCGTCGGGCCCCAGCTCGGTGTGAATGCGCTGAAGCGCGGTTTCGAGATCGTGGCAAACGAACGGAACGACCTTCATGGCGGCAGCAGGGAGATGCATGAGGCACTCGGGCCCTAGTCAAGACACGGAATGACCGCGGCGTTTTGGATTTGAATCCGGGACGGAACCTCCGAATACGAAAGCACCGCCAGGTCGGAGAAGGTCGTTTCAAAAAAACGGCGAAAGGCCAGGCGCAGAGGAGGGGCGCACAGAACGACCGGGTGCTGCCCCGCTGAGAGCATTTGCTGCACGAGTTTGGAAAGCACGTCCATGATATGCCGGGCTAACCGCGGCTCCAGAACCAAGGCTACCTCGGTGGGAGATTGGCGGATGCCCTGGGCCAATTGCTGCTCGAGCTTCGGGTCCATGGTGATGGCGCGCAAACTGCCGTTTTCGCTCTGATACGGCTTGGTAATCTGCGGGCCAAGCGCACGCCGGGCGTACTCGGAGAGCTCATCCGGGTTCTTGGTAAGCCCAGCAAAGTCGCTGACCTTTTCCAGGATGCCCGCCAGGTTGCGGATGGAAATGCCCTCGGCGAGCAGGTTTTGCAAAATGCGTTGAACCTGACCGACCGTCAGTTGAGCCGGGATGAGTTCATTGACCACAGCCGGGTGAGTCTGCTTCAGGTTATCGAGCAAACCCTGAACATCCTGGCGAGTGAGGATTTCATGACAATGGCGGCGGACGGTTTCGGATAGATGTGTGACCAGGACCGACGCGGCATCGACCACGGTGTAGCCGGCGGCTTCGGCTGACTTACGCTCGATCTCAGTTACCCAGGTGGCGGGCAACTGAAAAACGGGTTCAATCGTCGGCACGCCTTTGAGGGTCGTTTTGCTATTGGTCGCGTTCATCGCCAGCCAATGGCCGGGCAGCAACTGGCCCTGGGCAATGGGGCTGCCTTTGAGTAAAAAGCGGTACTCGTTCGGCCCGAGTTGCAGGTTATCGCGCAGCCGGATGGGTGGAATCAGGACGCCGATGTCCTGAGCGAAGTTGCGGCGCACGCCCGTCACGCGTTCGAGCAAATCGCCCCCCTTGCGTGTATCAGCCAATCCGACTAATCCGTAGCCGAGCTCAATCTGCAAAGTTTCAACGAGCAGGAATGACTCGAGTTTTTCACTTGGCTTTACCTCAGAAACGCCAGGCGCGTCAGTTTTTGGCTCGGCGACTTTGGCCGTCTGCGCGTTCATCGACGGACCGACAGGAGCGAGCAAGTCGAGCGCCCCATGCCGGTGCATGGTGTAGGAAAGCAGCCCGGTAATGGCGCCCAAAAACAGGAAGGGGAGTGTGGGCAGGCCGGGCACCAACCCCAGGACCGTCAACATGCAAGCCAGCACGGTCAGAGCCTTGGGGTAGAAGAGCAGTTGCCGGCCGAGCTCGCGCCCGAGATCATTCTTGGAGGTCGCGCGAGTAATCAGAATACCAGCGGCCGTGGAAGTGATCAGCGCCGGGATTTGAGAAACCAGCCCGTCGCCGATGGACAGGATGGTGAAGCGCTGCAGCGCTTCGCCCATGGTCATTCCCTTCTGAAGGATGCCAATGGCAAAGCCGCCGATAATGTTGATGACGGTGATTAGAATGGCGGCAATGGCATCGCCACGCACGAACTTACTCGCGCCATCCATCGCGCCATAGAAATCCGATTCCTCTTCCAGCGACCGCCGACGGTTGCGCGCCTCGGATTCATTAATCAGCCCGGCATTCAGTTCGGCGTCGATGGCCATCTGTTTGCCCGGCAAGGCATCCAAAGTAAAACGCGCGGCCACCTCGGCGATACGGCCTGCGCCCTTGGTAATGACGATAAAATTGATTAGGACGAGGATGCAGAATACAACCAGCCCAACCACGTAGTTGCCGCGAACGACGAAATTGCCAAAGGCCTCGATGATATGGCCGGCATAACCGTCGAGCAGAATCAGCCGGGTGGAAGCGACATTCAGCGCCAGTCGATAAAGAGTAATAAACAGAAGCAATGTGGGGAACCCGGTAAACTCTGCCGGTTGGCGCAGGTAAAGGATAACCAACAAAGTCAGCAGCGACAGGGCGATGCTGAGGGTCAGAAGCAGATCCAGGAGGATCGGAGCGACCGGCAAAATGAGCAGGAGAATGGTGCCAAAGAGCGCACAGACAAGCCATAAGTCTCCATAACGCAGGAGTTTGCGCATTCGGTCGCTCAGGGCACCCATATCGTCTCGCTAGACCTGGTTTTGTTCGGTGTAATAACGGTAGCGGTTGACCCGGTAAACCCAGGCCAGCACTTCGGCTACTGCGGCATACAGTTGAGCAGGAACCTCGCCACCAATGCGGCCGTGCTTAAAAAGCAGGCGGGCCAGAGGTTTATTCTCAAGAATCGGCACTTGGTGCTGCTGGGCTAATTCGCGGATTCGTTGGGCATTGAGCCGGATGCCTTTGGCGACGATCTTGGGCGCGCGCATGGTCTTGCGATCGTACCGGAGAGCGATGGCAAGATGTGTTGGGTTCGTGACCACAACGTCCGCTTTAGGAACTTCGGCCAGCATCTTGGCTTTGCTGACGGCTCGGCGTCGGCGGCGTGCCGATTTGATTTGCTGGTTACCCTCGCTGTTCTTCATTTCATCTTTGAGTTCCTCGCGGGTCATCATGAGCTCCTGATGGGTTTTCCACCATTGATACCCGTAATCGGCCGCGGCGATTGCCAGCAGGACCAGGCTGATCCGGAAGATGATGCGGATCCAGGTGCTGGCGAGAAACTCGGCCAGTCGGCCGACGCTTACCGAGGTGGTGAAAATCGGGTCGTTGAGAACGCTGCGCACTTCGGAATAGGTCAGGAGAATGATAAACATCAGTTTAGTCAAAGCGGTGAGGGTCGAGACGGCCGCAGAGGTGGAAAAGAGCCGCTTAAAGCCTTCAATAGGATTGAGACGATTCCAATTGGGAGTGAGTGCCTCGGAGGCCGTGTTGAAACGGTTCTGGATGGCCCCCGCCAGGAGGCCGGCCAAGGCGGTGGCCACGACAATTGGACCGGCACACTTGACAACCAGCAGCGCGCCGCTGACGGCGTAGCCTTGCAGGGAACTGCCGGAAATAGAGGTATCGTGCAGATGCCCGAGCATCGCCACGGTGGCCCCCGCCATGGTGCGCCAGGTTTCGTGACCTGCGAAAGAAAGAGCGGCCAGGCTGCCGAGCAAGACAAAGACCGTCTGAACCTCGGCACTGCGAGCTATTTGGCCGCGCTTGAGTGCTTCTTCCAGCTTGCGCGGTGTCGGTTGCTCGGTCTTCTCGCCGGTGTGCTCGCTCATTGCTCTTAGCCGCCGGCAAGGGCTTGGCCGACACGGATTAGGTCCTCAGGCAAGCGGCGCAGGTAATTAAGGACATGCTCGCCGGTCAACTGCAGCGTAAAACCAAAAACGATCAAACCGCCCGCAATACGAAAAGCGAAGCTCTCGGAAAAGACATTCATTTGCGAGACCGTGCGGCTAAGCACCGAGAAAACCAGCGTCACGACGAAAGAGACGGCGATGATGGGGGCGGCGATTTGCAGAGCGACCACAAAGATGCGGCTGGTGTGTTTTAAAACGGCTTCGAACAAGGCGCCGTCCAGATGAGCCCCACCAGGGGGCAGCACGAGGTAAGTTTGTTGAAAACCGGCGAGGACCCAGTGGTGCAGGTCCAGAGTGAACATCACGACCGAAGCAAGAAAGAACAGAATCGTGCCGGGGACTGGCGAGGAATGGCCTTCCATCGGATTGAGAATGGCCCCCATGTTAAGGCCCAACTCAGCGGAGACGAAGTTGCCGGCCAAATCCACGGCGTAAAAGACCATCCGGGAGATGAATCCCAGGAGCAGACCGATGCTCACTTCCTGGATCATCAGGCCCAGGAGACTGGCCAATCCCAGCGCACCAAAGGAAACGGCGGGTAAAAACGGACCGAGCAACAGGGCGATCAACGCGGCCAGGGCGACCCGGAGCCGGACGGGGAAATTGGCGATGGAAAAGAAAGGCAGTACGAGCAAGAACGAACCAACGCGCAAGAACACCAAAAGCCAATTCTGAAAATCCAGTTGCATGGCCGCGGGGCCCGCTACTGGACCATCTGCGGCAGTTTTTCAATGACCGCCGTGGCGAACTCGGCGAGCGATCGCACGATCCAGGGTAGAAGCAAAAGGAGCATCCCGACCACGGCGAGAGCCTTGGGAACAAAAGCGAGCGTTTGCTCATGAATCGTGGTGACAGCCTGGAAGAGGCTGACTGCCAGCCCGATCACCATGGCGGTCACCAGCAAAGGCGCGGCCAGAGCCAGCGCCTGGTAGATCATGGTTTTAAGCAGTTCAATGGCGAATTCAGGATTCATATAAATTGTCGATTACATTCCGAAGCTGCGGACCAGCGAGTGCACGACCAGATCCCAGCCGTCCACCAGGACGAACAACAGGATCTTTAACGGCAGCGAGATCGTCGTGGGGGGCATCATCATCATGCCCATGCTCATCAACACAGTGGCGACGATCAGATCGATCAAAATAAAAGGGACGTAGATCAAAAAGCCCATTTGGAAAGCGGTGCGTAACTCGCTGATGATAAAAGCGGGGATGACCACGCGTAAGGGCAACTCCTGAGCCGCTGAGGGCTCAAGCTTCGCCATGCTGACGAAGAGCTCAACGTCTTTGGGCCGGGTCTGTTTGAGCATGAATGCGCTCAAGTGATGGGCGGCGCGATCCATGGCTTGCGTGCTGGAGATTTGCTGAGCCTGGTAGGGAGCCAGGGCGTCGCGATTGATATTGTCCCATACCGGAGCCATGACGAAATAGGTGATAAAGAGCGACAGGCCGATAATGATCTGGTTAGCGGGTGTGCCCTGCAATTGAAGAGCGGTGCGGACGAAAGAAAGGACGATCACGATCCGGGTAAAGCAAGTCATCAGGAGCAGAATCGAAGGCGCAAGAGTCAGAAGGGTCAGGGCGAATAACACCTTGATGCCGGTGTCGACATCCTGAACGCCTCCCTGCCCGCCCAGGCTGATCTGCAATGGACCAATTCCGGTGGTAAAATTGGTTTGAGCCATCGCCGGGCAAGCCGCACCCAGCAGAAACGCGCCAAGCAGCAGAGGCAGCCATCTTTTATGCAGAGCGGCGCTCATGAATTGCTGGGTTTGGCCGGCACGGGTTTGCCTCCACGGAGCACTTGGGCCAAGGCCTGGCCGAAGGAGAGATTTGCCGAAGCCAGTCCGGGCGCAACATTCTCGGCGGCGGCATCCGGCGTAAGATGGCTGATCAGGTTGATGCCGGCGGGGGTCGATCCAACCAGGAACCGCTCCGAGCCATAGGCCACGACGCAAATCGCCTGGCGCGCCCCGAGCGAACGGGTTTCCAGCACATGCAGCTTAGCCAAACGGCCCCGCCCCAAGGTCGAAAAGCGGCCGTGGCGCACAAACCAAACACCACCAAGAAATAGCCCCAGAACCAAGGCGAGCGCGCCCAGCACACGCAGCAGCGACGGACCGGTATCGGGCAGCCCCGGCGCCAAGGGACTCGAAAAGAGGTTGGTGGACGGAGCCGAAAAACCACAGAGCACGGGGAGCAAAATGGCAAAGCCGCTAGCAATGCCAACGCGAAGGCCGAACGGCCGACAGGCGCGAATTCCGAAGGTTTTGGAGTGCGCCGCTTGGCGGCGCTTTTGGGGACGAACCAGGGTCGAATGAAGCAAATCTTCCGCGGGTCGCCAATCGTTCGGTTCCAAAAGCGGCGCAAAGCGCCGCACTCCAAGACGCTGGCGCGCGGCCACGACCTCGGCCAGGCTGCTGGAATGGGTGCCGGAAAAGCTCATCGAGCGTAAAAAGCCTTGCGAACGGCGGTTTTTAATTTGTGGGGGGTGCGGCACCGAGTACTTCGGTGATTTTGACGCCGTAACGATCCTCGATCACGACCACTTCGCCGCGCGCGATGAGTTTGCCATTAACACTCAGTTCGACCGGGGCATCGGCCGCTTTGTCGAGCTGGACCACCGAGCCAACATTCAACTGCAAAACCTCGCGCATCGGTAATTGGCAACTGCCCAATTCAATGGTGAGGCTGACGGGGACATCCAGGACCAGGCTGAGATTGGCGGGATTTTCGGCGGTAGCATTCATGGTAAATTAAGCAGGGAGCAATTCGCTGAGCTGAACAGCCCATTTGCCGCCGCAAGTGCCCGGCTTGCCAACGAACTTGGGAATATGGCTGAGGCGCAATTGCACTTGTGCGGCGCACTGCGGCGCCAGCATGAGCACGTCGCCCAGCTTCAGGCGGGCGATCTCCGCGGCAGAAATCTTGAGGCCTTGCCATTGCGCGCTAGCGGTGACTTTGACTTCGTCGAATCCGGCGTTCCAGGCCAGTTTCACCGGGCGCACGGTTGTGGGCTCGGCTTCGGGCATGGCCGGTGAAAGCTGCCGCATAAGCGGCTCGACCGCAGCATAGGGAAAGGCCAATTGAACCGGTTCGAGCTGGTCTCCGACACCAGCATTCATGTTCAGAATGAGCATGGAAGTGTCCGGCGGAGCGGTTTGGAGAAAGCGGCTGTTGTTTTCGTGGCCCAGGAGCACCGGGCGCAGCTCCTTCATTTCCGGCCAATGATTGCACCACTCGGAAAGCAGCAGCGTGGCGAGTTGGTCGGTCAGGGCGATCTCAATCTCGCTTAAATCGCGCGCCGTTTGCGGCATCTGGCCAGGGCCGCCGAGCAATCGATCCACCAGACACAGACCTAGCCGCGGCGAGAGGACCAGCAGACCCACGCCTTTGAGCGGGTCGGTGCGGAACAGGGTGATATGGGTCTGACTGGAGAGGTTTTCGGTGAACTTCTGATAACTGATAATTTGCAACTTGGCCAATTGCACGGTGAATTCGAGCCGCAGAAAGATGGCGAGCCGGGCCGCCAGGGCCCGAATGAACTGCTCGTGCCGAAGACGAATCCGCCGCAACTCGCTGGGCGCCAGAAAACCGGACTGCCGGAAATCGTGACCGCGAATGGCGCTGGAGGGTTTGAGTTCGCGTTTGCCCTTGGGATTCAGCACCAACACACTCGCCTCCGGTGAATCCGGCGCCGGGCTGGCGGGCGTTGCTGGATTGGGCGAGCTCATGGCGCTACTGAATGGCGAATTCGGTGAGGTAAATTTCCTGCACCAGGGCGCTGCCGAGAATGTTGTTAAACCCCGACATTAGCTCGCTGCGGATGGCGTTTCGGGCGCCGGGTTTTTCCAGGTCCGCGATGGTTTTGGTGGCCAAAACGCCACAGGCAAAATCACGCAGTTGCGGGTCGTGCGCCGCGACCTTGGCTTTGAAATCCGCGTCGCCGCCTGAAAGGGCCAGGCTCACCAGGAGATAGCGCGCGCCCATGGTGCCGGCCACATTGACCAACAACTTGTTCATCGGGAGGGTTTCCCGTTTGGCATCGACTGACGGCTTGGATTCTTTGGCCTTAACGGTGGTGGGAGCCGCGCCAGAGCCGAGACCCTTTTTGAGCTGAGGCAGGAGCACAAACTGGGTCATCACAAAAGCGAGCAAAGGCATCGCCACGCAGGTGATGATCAATGGAAGCCAGCTTTTGAACCCGCCGGCCGCCACCGCGGGAACCGCGCCCTCAGCTGGCGCCGGCGCCGGACTCTCTTCGGGTCGCGGCGTGGACTCGATGCGATTAACGGCCATAGATTGAATCAGCGCTTCAGGTTGACCAAGGTTTGGAGCACGTCATCGCTGGTGGTAATCACCTTTGAATTGGCCTCGAATGCGCGTTGGGTAGTGATGAGGTTGGAAAGTTCAGTGGTGAGATCGACGTTGGAACCCTCCAGGGCACCGACTTCGAGTTTGCCTACCCCATTCGTATTGGGAGCAACCGGCTGGGCCAGCGGCCCGGCAGCCGTGATGCCCGAATAAAGGCTCTCGCCTTCCTTGACCAGCATCTGGGGGCTTTGGAAATTCTGCAGCAGGACCTGGCCACGGGTGAAGGTCGTATTGTCAGTGAGCGTGACGGTGATATTGCCATCGTTATCGAAGTGCCAGGATTGCACGGCGGCCGCATCGCCACCGGGGGCGCCGGTGTTATCGATCTTCAGATCGCCCAGGGTGGTCAGGCCCGCATCCGAATAGCCTTGGACCCGCAGGCCGTTACTGACCAGGTAACCGCTCGGGTCGACAGAGAAACTCCCCGCGCGAGTAGCATACTGGGCATTAGTGGCCGAGTTGCGGACGAGGAAGAAGCCACTACCTGAGATCGCCAGATCGGTCGGATTGCCGGTGGGATTGATGGCGCCCTGGGTGAAGCGATTGGAAATCGAGGCGGTATCGACGCCGGTCCCAACCTGCATGGAACCAGTGGCACCGGCTCCCTGCATGGTCTGGCTCAGAGCATCCTCAAATTCAACATCGGCGCCCTTATAGCCAGTGGTAGCTACATTGGCGATGTTGTTGCCGATGACGTCGAGTTCTTGTTGAAACTGTTGCAGCGCGCTGACACCGGAGCTGAGTGATTGGAGAAGAGGCATAATTTGTCTTGTAGGCTTGTTAGTTGAAAACGGGCGGGGTGACGCTGAGAACCTGGCTTAGATCGTATTCATGGCGGTTGACCACCAGCTTGGGCCGACCGGTCTCATTGAGCACGCCGGCCACAATGCCATGGGAAATGGTATGCCCATGAGTGAGCAAACTCACAGTCTGGCCCACCAGAGCCGAGGCCAAATGACTGGAGACAGCGTCCGAACGGAATATACCGGCAAAACGGCGTCGACGTGGTGCTTTTAAGATGTAAGCCATAGATACTCAAAGATAGGGTTTACGGCGTAGCTGCAGAGGGTGTGGAAATCGAGAGGACCTGGCTGAGGTCATACAGCGACCCATTCACAACGACTTTAGGGGTCCCCGAAACCATTTGAACCCCGCTAACGGGGCCCGAGGGGAAGGTGCCGTCCTGGGCGATGAGGGTCACCTGTCGGCCAATCAAACTGTTGGCCTGCTGGACCGACTGGCTGGCCTGCAGCAATGAGACGCTGCTTTGAGTCGATTGGGAGGCCTGCAGTGAGCTGAACTGCGCCATTTGGGCTGCGAAATCTGTATTGGATTGCGGATTTAACGGATCCTGCGCTGACATCTGCGCCACCAGCAGCTTCAGAAAGTCGTTTTGCGACAGGGTAGTGCTTGGCGCATTTGCGCCTGTTACCGGGTTGTCGACCACATTGCCGGCCGGCAGTGTTGCCGCGGCGAGAATTGGGTTGAGTGCAACTGGCATAAGAATGATTGGTTAGGCCCAGGTCTCCCAGCCGTTGTAACGGGTGCGCTGGCTTTTTGCTGCGCGGGAAGGAGTGATCGCCGGGTCGAGCGCCACCTCAGCAAAAGCGCTGGGCAGCGGCCCGTCATCAGCGGAAGAATCAAAGGGTTCTGGGGAGCGGCGTTGGTCACCCGGTGAGCCGGTAGAGCATTCAAGCGGCCCGAGATGAACTCCACGAGGCTCGAGGCGCTGTTGCAGTTCCGTCCAATGTTGATTAAGAAATTCGAAATCGCCGCGGTGCAATTGAGCATGGGCCTGGACACCGCCGCCAGCGAAGCGCAATTCGAGTGAAAGCCGCGTTCCGCCGCCGGGTTCAATCACGACCCGCAAGTTGTCAGTGCCCAGCTGAGTGAGGCGCAGGGCGTGAAGGGCAACGAGATCGTGGGTCTTCTCGAGCGCGAGCAACCGTGAATCGGCGGAAGCCGCAACGGCCATCGCCGGCGCAGAGGGCAAGGGCAATGCCGGAGCTGAAACGCTCACCGCTCCGCCGTGACCGGCAGAAAGAGCGCTGGTTCCCGGCAGATTCTGCTCGGTACCGCCGGCGTTCTTGGGCGTTTTTTCCGCTTTTTTCATCGTCGATTCCTGTTGAGCAACGGATGTGCCAAAGGCGGCAGGGAAATTCGTGCCCAGTATGTCCGCCGGACCAACCGCCGCGGAATCTACCGAGCCGACGGAGGGATCCGGCGCTGGCTGGTTACCGGGTGGTGATGGTGGCCCGAGATCGTTCGGCAACTCAGGAGTTAACAAATCAGAGATGGAGTTGGCTGAAGGGGCGGGCACATGCGCAGTTTCACAATTCGCGGCATCTTGTTTGTGGCCGTCCAAGTCTGCACGAATTGCCACTTCCGTGGGAACCATCGACCAGGGCTGCGGCAGCGCGGAGTCCGGCTCCATCTTTGGATTGCTGAGAGCCTGGCCGGGCGGATTTGAAACTGCAGTTTTCTGATCGGACTGGGAGGCCTCGACCTGCATCTCCGGAGGTACAACTCGAGGTTTGATTGAATTGGGCCTATCGGTCTCGGCAGACGGGTCTTGTTTGGTCGAAGTAACCAAAGCCGTTTCAGGCCTGCCAGCAGTCGGAAAGCGCGCGGTCGTTACTGAAGAAAGGGCACTCGTAAGGAAAGGCGCAAGATCGGATTTTTGCAGTGTTGCTGCGGCGGAGATGGGTTTCGAGCCATCCGTCGAGTCTGGAGGAATCGGCGCGAGAGCGGCCGTGTCTGAGCCGGGAATTGGGGCATTCAACTCGAGTTTCGGTGATGATTCGAGAGCAGGCGCGCGATTTTCAGACGAGTAAGATAGCGACCGACGGCGGGGTGAAGGCGTTTTCTGCGCTGGTGACGAGCTTAAACCCGAGCGCGTGTCCCGTTGCAGCGCCCGGTTCATTTGCCTTTCAAATGGTTCAGCGTTGAGAGCCGGAACTTCGGATTCAACGCTGGTTGGAGGCATGGGCGCCCCGAGCGCCTTGGGCCCGCGAGGAATGAAGGGAACCATGGCTTTACTTCGGAGCGGACGCTGGAGTGCCGGGCGGCGGCAAAACCAATCGCATTTTTTCCGTTAACTCCGCGGCCCGTTTAGCTTCGGTCTTGCCCATTTTGCTGAGCGTATCCAGGATGACGCTGGCCACGTCGGCCTTGAGCAAGTACAGCACACTGACGGTTTGGTTTTCAGGCATTTCGTTTAACATCGCGGCCGCACCCTCCGGCGACATGGAGGCAATAATCTTCACCTGGCGTTTGAGGTTATCCATCTCCTGAGACTTCAACCGGACAACGTGCGCGTCGAAGTCGGTCTGCAACTGGTGCACGGCCTGGGTCACAGCGAGAATCTCCTGGCGCTCGGCCTCGAGGCGTTTTTGTAGTTCCTGCAACTGTTGTGCCCGTTGGGCCAGCGCTTCCTTCTCGTGTTTGATTTCCTCAACCCACTGTTCGAGCTCGGGATTGCGGAAGTTCCAAGAAGCCTCACCGTCTGCGGCGGGCGACGGTTCTAGCTCGGGGGTGGGTACTTCAATCTGCCCGGGCCGCAGCAAAGCCGCGGTCGTCGCGAGGTACAGGAGACCGCCGATCAGCACCACCGCCCAGGAAGATTTTAAAAAGCGCCCCATGGCTAGTCAGAAATGGTCCTGCTCAAAGCTCGCGGTGTCACCGGGAATTGCGCCATTTGGATGGCCAGTTCATCGAGAATCTTTTGTTCGGATGCCTGTACTTGCCGCTGATGGGCGGCGCGGCGGCGGTCATGCAGCCGATCGAGTCCATCGCGCTCCTGGGTCGCGAGCATGAGCTCCTGCCAGACGGCATCGACGGCATGACGAGCAATCTCCAGAGCCGCAGCCTTTTCTTTAACGCGCAGCTCAAGAACATTGCACCAGGCGCGCGCGCGCAGCAGTTCGCCGCTATTCACTCCAGCAGCGAGCTTGTTGCAAAGGCCGGCCCAACATTCGCTCAATTCCACGCTCGCTTTTTGGACCCGGCCGGCGGCCTCTTCGCAAGCTCGCAGAGTCCTGGCATAGCGCTGCCGGGCGGAGTCCTCGGCTTGTTCTTTCAAGGCGCGGATGGGTTGGAGTGAAAAGCGGAATGGTTTCATAACATTAGGGGCTAGCTATTAAGACGTGCGCAGCAAATTACCGGTAACGGAGGCTTTGGCCGCGGCCAGCGGGGCTTTGGCCACGGGTGCGGTTGGGGTTGTCAACGCTTCGCTCAGCAGCGACCAACTTTGCGCGGTGGCAAATCCTTCGGAGATATTCTGGCGCAAGAACCGCGTCAAAGACGGGTGCAGCGCGATCGCGCGATCCATGACCGAGTTGGTGCCGGCGGCATAAGCGCCGATATTGATCAGGTCCTGATTCTTTCGATAGACGGCCAGATGCTCCCGGGCGGCGGCGGTCAACTCCAGTTGCGCTGGGGACAACAGGTCGCGATTGAGCCGGCTGACGCTTTCGAGAACATCGATGGCAGGGTAGTGGTTCTGAGTGGCTAACTCCCGAGTGAGCACGACATGACCATCGAGAATGGACCGAACGGCGTCCGCAATCGGGTCGTTCATATCGTCAGCTTCGACCAGCACCGTAAACAAGCCGGTCATCGAGCCCGTTTCGCCCGTGCCCGCCCGCTCCAGCAACTGTGGCAACAGTGAGAACACCGAAGGCGTGTACCCGCGCGAACTGGGCGGCTCGCCCACCGCCAGGCCGATCTCACGTTGGGCCATGGCGAAGCGGGTGACCGAATCCATCATCAACAAAACATTCTGACCCAGCTCGCGGAAATATTCGGCAATCGCCATCGCCAGGAACGCGCCTTTGACCCGGTGAAGCGCCGGCTCATTGGAGGTGGCCACGATAACGACCGATTTGCGGCGGCCGGCGGCATCCAGATCACGTTCGAGGAATTCGCGCACCTCGCGTCCGCGTTCCCCAATCAACGCGATCACGTTGACATCCGCTTCGGCCTGCGAAGCCATCATCCCCAGCAGCGTGGATTTGCCGACGCCGCTCCCGGCAAAAATCCCGAGGCGCTGGCCGCGTCCGAGCGGCGTGAAGGTGTCGAGCGCTTTGACCCCCGTGCGGAAGACATGGGCGATGCGCTGGCGCTTAAGCGGATGGGGTGGAGGCAGGTTCAGGCTGACGGTGTGCTGGCCCGACAGGGGTCCGAGGTTGTCGATGGGTCGGCCGAGTCCATCGATGACTCGTCCGGGCAAACCGCTTCCAACCGAAGCGCGCAAAGGCAGGCCCGTGGCGATCACCTCGCAGCCGGGGTGCAACCCGTGAATTTCGCCCAGGGGCATGAGCAACAGATGATGGTTCCGAAACCCCACGACCTCGGCCAGGCTCACTGTGTCCTGGCGGCTGGATTGAATTCGGCAGACCTCACCCAGGGCGGCAACCGGTCCTTCGGATTCGATGACCAGACCGATGATCTGCACGACCCGGCCGCAAAGCTCGGTCACGCGCGCCCGGCGCACGCGCTGAACCGCAGCCTCAATCCGCTCATGGCGGCGTGGAGATTCGGTGGTCATGTGGAAAGAGCTTGGGCCAACTGCTCGAACTTGACCTCTCGACGGGCATCAATCACGCCAAAGCGGGTTTGGACCAGACAACCGCCTCGGGTGACTTCGCCCGAGGCAACGAACCGCAATGGCCCCTTGTCCAACATACCCTCGAGCACACTGGAACCGTGCTTCCGAAGCAGGGCCAAATCTTCCGGGTTCAATTGCACGGTAAGCTCGGCAGAATCTTCAGCCTGACTGAGAGCTTCGCGCACTACGGCTTCGATAAGATTTTTTTCGATCGGCAGATCGGCGATCACGCGGCGAGCAGCCTCGAGGGCCAGGCTGATGACCGCGGTTTCACTCTCATTAATGACTTGTGAGACCGCCGAGCTCAGGGCGGCGAGGACGCCCTGTTGCAGGTGCGCAATTTCAGCGCTTTGCCGGGTCAATTGTCCCCGAAGTGAACTCTCGACATCGGCGCGGGCCCGTTGATAGGCGGCCTCTTCGTGGGTGCGCATAAGGCCATCCCAGCTCTCGGCTGGCGCCCCGGCCAGCAGCGCGACGTCGCGGAGAGGTTCTTTAAAAACGATCGGTTCAGACCATTTCATATTCGTTGGCCTGAGCTTGATCCAATTCGATTTCGCCCTCGGCTTCGAGCTTGCGCACGACATCGATGATCCGGAACTGAGCGGCCTCGACCTCCCGTAGCTTGACGTGGCCGAGGAAGGCCAATTCCTCCTGAACGGTCTCGGCGGCGCGGCGTGAAATGGAGGAAAGGAGCATTTTGCGCAGCGGTTCGCTGGATTTCTTAAGCGCCAGGGTCAGATCACGCATGTCGGTCTCGCGCATGATGCGCTGGATCGTTTGCACCTCCAGGTGCAGCAAATCTTCGAAAGTGAACATCTTTTTGCGAATGGCCTGGCACAACTCGGGGTTGCGTTCTTCGAGCGTAGTCAGGAGGCTTCGGCTGAGGGATTTGTCGACGGCGTTGAGCAAGTCAGCGGCGGTGGTCACACCGCCAGTCTGGGTCAGAGCGCGAGTCTGTTTAATGCCCATTTTGGCGTTGAGCACGTCCACCACCTTCTCGACGACTTCCACCGGGGTGGGAGCCAGCGTGGCCAGCCGTTCAATGATCTGGTCGCGTTGCTCCGGGCGCAACAAACCAAGAAGCTGCGCGGCCTTGTCGGGAGCCAGGTGGCTGATGACGAAGGCGACCGTCTGGGATTGCTCCTCGCGGATCAGGTTAAGAATATGACGCGGATCCATTTCCGCGATGGCCTGCATGGCGCCGGTCGAGGCGCGCGTGGTGACGACGCGGCCCAGCACGTCGCTGGCTTTGAAGCTGCCGAGCGCCTTTTCCAATGTGTTGCGGGTGAAATCCAAGCCGGCGGACACGCCCGTGCTGGCGGACAGGGCAACTTCGGAAAATTCCTGCAGGATTTCCTCCTGTTGCTCTCGGCTGATCAGGGTCGAGCGGGTCATCTCGCGGGCGATGGCTTCAACTTCGCGCGGTTCGAAACGTTTGAGCATAACCGCGGCGCTTTCCGGCCCCAGCATCACCAGCAGAGCCGCCAGTTTCTGCGTCTTGTTCAGCGCCACCGCCTCAGGCCCGGCGGTCTCGGCTGTAGCTTCTGGCTTGGCATTGGCGTCGGACATATCAGGAGTTGGCGCTGCGGCCCTTGTCCATCCACTCGCGGATGGCCTGGGTCATGTTGGTTGGGTTTTCCTTAATTAGGCGATTGAGCACGTCCACCGTCACAACGCCGCCCGCAGTCTCGCCTGCCCAGGCGTCGCCAGTTGAGGCATGGCCGTTGCCGGCAGCTCTCTGAGCGGCCATCAAGCGGCTGACCGGAACGCCGAGTTGGATCTCCTGAATCGGGGTTCGCTTAAAGAGCCAAAATAAAATCAGCAAAGCAATCAACGCGAGCCCAGGATAAAGGGCGGCGCGGGCGATGCCCCACCAGAGTTCGTGTTTTTGCTGCTGATCCAGGTTATGCGCCACCGTGGTAGCGAATTGGTCATTAAACGGAAGTTCTTCGAGCGTGATGGTGTCGCCTCGCGGATTGTCCGTTCCGGTTTGGATCCCCACGGCGCTGGCGACAATGCGACGGAGTTTTTCGAGTTCCTCAGGGGAACGACTGACAACCTTGCGCTCAGCTCCGGTACCATCGACCTGGGCGGCGACGGTTACCGCCGCCGAGAGACGCTTGATTCCGCCGGCGGCTTGCATGGTGCTGCTGGTCAGCTTGCCAATTTCGTACTGAACCGTCGTGACGGCTTTTTTGTTCTTAGTCGTGTTAAGCGGTGTCGTCGTCGAAGCCGTGACATTGGTCTCGGTTGTGGTATTTGCCGAGATGCCGACTGGCCCCGAAGAATTTGCCGTCGCAGTGTCGGTGTTTTCGTCGGTCTTGGTCTGGCTGCGCAAGACCTGGCCGTCCGGATCGAACTTTTCCTCGGAGCGAGTGACGGTGTCATAATTGATGTCGGCCGAGACGCGCACAATCGCCTGGCCGGGACCGAGCACCTTTTCGAGCATGTCCTGGGCTTTTTTGCCCAGGTATTGTTCCAGGTTACGACGGGCGGCCAACTGTGTGCTGGTCAGGCCAGTGAGTGAATCGTTGTCGCTGTTTTCCGACAAAACGTTTCCCAGATTGTCGACCACGGTAACGTGGTTGGGTTTGAGCCCTTCGACTGAGTTGGCAACCAAAAAGCGAATTGAATTGATCGACTGCGGCTGCAGTTGGGAGTTGCCGCGGACCCGAATGAATACCGAGGCGGTAGCGTACTTGTCCTTATCCAGCAACAACCGGTTCTCGGGCAGCACGACCATGACCCGGGCGGACTCGACTTCATCGAGTTGGCTGATCGTGCGGCTCAACTCCCCTTGCACGGCCCGAACGTAATTGGCTCGCTGCACGAAATCCGAGATGCCGAAGTTGGGTTTGTCGAAAATCTCGAAGCCAACCCCATCTCCGCGCGGGATGCCGCGGCCCGCCAGTTGCATCCGCATCAAGTGGACCTTGTCGGCCGGGACCAGGATGGAGCTGCCGCCGGCGCCCACTTTGTAAGGCACCTTGGCGTCGTCAAGAGCGGCAATGACTTTGGCGGCCTCGCCGTCGGAAAGACGGCCATAGAGCAGGCTGTAATCGGGACGGGCGGACCAGAAAGCAAGCGTCCCCAGCCCGGCGAGGAGTACGAACGTAGCACAACCAACGCTGAGGCGCTGAGCTGTGCCCAGTTGCTGCCAGATCTCGCGCAACTGCGCGCCTAATTTCGATAAGTTTTGATTCATTCAGTGGCCAACTTAAATTTGCATACGCATCAACTCCTGGTACGAATCCAGGAGCTTGTTGCGCACCTCGATCATCAGTTGAAAGGAGATGTTCGCCTCTTCCATCGCGATCACCGCCTGGTGCAGCGAGGTATTCTGGCCGCTCTGCAGCGCCGCCACCGCGTCGTTCGCGACCACTTGACGCGCGTTTACTTCTCCGACCATCCGGCCCAGCACATTGGCGAAGGACTCGCCCGCGGGTTGGACCGCCCCCGTTTCCGAGGCCGGCGTGAGCGCACCGGGGCCCTTGACTTGAGGCAGCAAATCCGCGGCTCCAACTCCGTCGGCCGGCCTGAGGCCGTAGGACTGGATCATCGGAGGGATGGCTGAAACGGGAACCATGTAAAGGCGTCAGGTGCTGCTTAGTGTTTGCCGATCGCTAACGTCTGGATTGCCATGGCACGAGCGTTCTTAACCACGGCGAGATTCGCCTCGAAAGCGCGAGAGGCGGCAATCATATCGGCCATCTCCTCGTGAATGTTGATGTTCGGCAGGGCAACCATTCCATTCGCGTCAGCGTCCGGATGACCGGGCTCGTAAGCCAGGATGGGTGGGCGGGAGTCGTTCTCGATGCGCGCGACCCGAAGAGTTGGTGTCTGCTGCTGATTCTGCGTACCTATTACTTGCTGCAGGGCCGATTCAAAAACAACGACCTGGCGCTGATAGGGCTTGCCATCGAGCCCGCGGGTCGTATTGGCGTTGGCAATGTTTTCCGAGACGATATCGAGGCGGGTGCGTTCTGCCTCGAGGGCCGCGGTGGTGCTTTGAATTCCAGAAAGAATTTGGACCATAAGCCATTAAGATGATTTAGCGGTAATCGCCATTCTCAAGCGCAGGAGCATGTTCGAAACGAGCTGAGTTTCCAGGCTGTGCGCCAGGGTATTTTGGTTTAACTGCGCCATCTCCTTTTCCAAATTAACCGTGTTCCCATCCTTGCTGTTGGGAACAGCGTTAGGGTCTGGAGCTAATGCGGGCTGCAAGGAGACGATTTGGTGCGCATCGCGAGTGGCGCAAGCCCGGTCCAACTCGCTTTGGAAAGTGGGAGCGAGGTCAAGACGCTTATAGCCCGGAGTCTCCAGATTGGCAATGTTGCTGGCAATTGCTTCCTGGCGTAAGGCAACCGCGTCCAGCGTTTTTTTTGCCGCCAGATAGTCCGGCTGATTGAACAGTGCTTCGACCATACGCAGTTTTCCTAGTTCCGCTGAGCACCAGGGATGCCATCGGCCAGAACTGCCCTGAAACCGGGGTTTTTGCGGATGCCGGGACCGGGCAGAAGGCAAATCTTACCCACGCTCCCGAGCCCAGGTAGGCAAGAGTTGCGTCACCAAACACAGGGTTCCGCCGGTTTTTGCAGCCGCTTCAGTTCGCCGCAAACCTCGAACTCACTGCTCGGCTGCTTGATTAAAGTGCCGCGCGACCTACATTAGGCACATGAAGATACCGCGCGAAGTGCCGGTAATGACGTTGCCCAACGCAACTTTATTCCCTCAAGCGTTGCTCCCCCTTTACATTTTCGAACCAAGATACCGTCAGATGTTGGCCGACGCCTTGCATTCGAACCGCATGTTTTCTGTTGCGATGCAAAAGCAGGGAAGCACGCGCGAGACCCCTTCGCCGGTAGCAGGACTGGGGTTAATCCGGGTATCGGTTGGACATCGAGACGGCACTTCGCATTTGATCCTCCAGGGGCTGGCCCGAGTCGAACTGGAAGAAGCGGTCCGGTATAAACCATATCGAATCCAACGGATCAAGCCGTTGCAAGCGCCGCCGTGTGATAACGTTAAAGTCGACGCGCTCGTTGCCAAACTTCGCGAACTGCTCCAGGAGCGAATCCAGCTTGGGCTGCCTTTTCCATTCCCAGTCATGTCCCCGGGTCAGCCCGAAGCCGGTTCGCCGCCACCTTCGTTTTCGCCAAAAGAGATCCTCAACTACCTGGATTCCATAACCGATCCTGAGCAAGCGGCGGACCTGGTCTCTTGCGCTGTGCTGCCGGGGGCGGCGGAGCGACAAGCGATCCTGGAGACGGTGGACGTCGAAGTGCGCTTGCGGCGACTGATTCATTTTTTACTGGCCGAAATTCGCGGCAAACGAAAAGGTAACGAGTCATGAACCAACATTCCTCAACTGGGGAATCCGAAGCCGCTGGCGGTCAAGAAGAGGTGTCGGCGCTGTTTGCGCAGTTAATCCTCCAGCAAACCAATATGGCGATGATGCTCCTGGGCAAGATAGCGCATCCGGAGAGCGGGCAGGTTTACAAAGACGTCGAGGCGGCCCGCCTGTTCATCGATCAATTGGAAATGTTGGAAAGAAAAACCCGCGGCAACCTGACCAAGGAAGAATCCGGCTTGCTCAAACAAAGCCTCATGAACTTGCGATTGGCTTTCGTCGAAGCGGTCGACTCCGGTGAGCCTCAAAAGCCGCCCGAAGCACCGCCAACCAAAACCGTGGAAGGTGGCGGGCAGGAATCGCCTGGAGGGCCGAATCAGGCGTCTGGTGCCCCCGAAGAGGAGCATCGTAAAAAATTTAGCAAAAAGTATTGAACCGGGGGGGATCTCTGCGGGCTGGTAAGTCCGGGCCGGCGCGCGGGCATACCTGCCCGCAGCAACCTCCGATCACCACCTGACGCCAAACCTGACCCTTCGCCAGATTCAGTTCGAGGATCTCTGCGGACTGGGAAGTCCGCGCGCGGGCACTCCTGCCCGCTGCAACCTCCGATCACCATCTGACGCCAAACCTGACCCTTCGCCAGATTCAGCTCGAGGATCTCTGCGGACTGGGAAGTCCGCGCGCCCGATAGGGGTAGGGATGGCGCTTTCGCGCCACCCCTCCCTCCAAACCGGACGGGCGGATTTCCCGCATCCGGCTTTCCAGTCGGTGGTGTCTCGGCGAGACTAACCATAGGTGCAA